>Ga0208537_1000088_pt1 | contig 14628 bp, 13 predicted proteins | sample MayberrySE_TuleA_FD_185672 | JGI IMG/M metagenome (GOLD analysis project Ga0208537, IMG submission 185672) | Natural and restored wetland microbial communities from the San Francisco Bay, California, USA, that impact long-term carbon... | ecosystem: Environmental > Terrestrial > Soil > Wetlands ...
CCGCACTCTCCAACGCCATGATCAGGCTCTGAGCCCCTGTCACGGTGGCGCCGGTGGCCTGCTCGCTCATGTTCGCCTTCCCTCTTGTCCGTGCGTCTCGCCCAACAAAAAACCCCTCGGCCCGGTGGGCAAGCGAGGGGTGACGCGTGTGCTGCTGGCTGGTGGGCCGGTCAGCTGACGCGTCGCGTGCGTACAAGAATCTCAAAACGCATGCGACAACCTTCGCCGTAAGCCAGACCCCTCGTCAATCGAGTGTGACACGGGTCTCAGAATGTGGAACGCGAGTCCCACATCGTGGAGTGCGGCCAGGAAGGCCCGCTCCCCCGGCCTCCTGGTGCGTCCCCAAGGTACGGCGGCCTCGGCAGCCGCCGCACCTGCCCCATCTATGACGTGGGATCGGCGTTGCCGTCACGTCTGGCTCTGCGCGGGCGCCTCCATGAGTCCGAGCTGGGCAAGCATGTCCAGCTGGTCGAAGTAGAAGTCGTGCTTGACGATCCTCCCGTCGCGGACGGTGGCGACGTCAACAGATCGCATCCGTACCTGCTTCCCCGTCGGTTGGATGCTGCCTCCGTCGGGGAGCTGGAAGGTCCCGGTGTGGGTGGCGACCATGTCACCCTGGTCGATGGCGCAGTCCTCGGTCTCGTAGGCCTGCGTCAGCTCGAACCTGGCGTCGGGGAAGGCGTCCATGAGGGCGCGGTTCCACTCGATGAACTCGTCCACTCCGTGCAGTGTCCCTGCGTCCGGCGTCGTGGCGACGACGTCGGGCGCGTAGATCTCGCGCAGAGCCTCGAGGTCGTTGTCGAGGATCGCCTCGGTGGCCTTGTCCATCAGTTCACGTGGCTGTCCCATGACGCACCTCCGGGAGTGGGGCGGCCGGGCGGCCCGGGACCAGGTCGTCCGGGGATTCCCACCATCCAACGCCCCCCGACCACCCGCCGCCATAGCGCAGACGGGTCGTCTGAGATGCGAGGTCAGCCGCAGATCGCGCCGTGTGCCGCGGACTGCACGACCTTGGCGTACTTGCCCAGCACCCCCTTGGTGTACTTCGGCTCGTGGGGCGTCCAGCCGTCCTTGCGGGCCGCCAGCTCGGCGTCGTCAATGGTCACCTCGAGCAGACGGTTGCTGACGTCGAGCCGGACGGGGTCACCGTCGCGGACGAACGCGATGGGGCCGCCGTCCACGGCCTCCGGCGCGACGTGACCGACGCACAGGCCCGTCGTACCGCCGGAGAACCGGCCGTCGGTCAGCAGCAGCACGTCCTTGCCGAGGCCCGCGCCCTTGATCGCCCCGGTGATCGCGAGCATCTCGCGCATGCCGGGGCCGCCCTTGGGTCCCTCGTAGCGGATCACCACGGCGTCGCCTGCGGAGATCTGCCCCGCCTCGAGTGCGTCCATCGCGGCCCGCTCCCCGTCGAAGACCCGGGCGGTGCCCTCGAAGACCTCGTCGTCGAACCCGGCGGTCTTGACGACCGCACCCTCGGGAGCGAGTGAGCCCTTGAGGATGGTCAGCCCACCGGTCTTGTGGATGGGCTTGGAGAGCTCGCGGATGATCTCCCCGTCGACATCCGGGGGCGCGATCTCCGCGAGGTTCTCGGCCATGGTCCTGCCCGTGACGGTGAGGCAGTCACCGTTCAGGAGCCCGGCCTCGAGCAGCGCCTTCATGACGACCGGGATGCCGCCGACCTTGTCCACGTCGTTCATCACGAACCGGCCGAACGGCTTGAGGTCGCCGAGGTGTGGGACCCGGTCGCCGATGCGGTTGAAGTCGTCGAGGGTCAGGTCGACCTCTGCCTCGCGTGCGATCGCGAGCAGGTGGAGCACGGCGTTGGTGGAGCCGCCGAGGGCCATGGTGACGGCGATGGCGTTCTCGAACGCCTCCTTGGTCATGACCTGGCGGGCGGTGATGCCACGGCGCAGCAGCTCGACGACGGCCTGCCCCGAGCGGTGGGCGAAGCCGTCGCGGCGCCGGTCCACCGCGGGCGGCGCTGCGGAACCGGGCAGCGACATGCCGAGCGCCTCGGCGATGGACGCCATCGTGTTCGCGGTGTACATCCCGCCACAGGCGCCCTCCCCCGGGCAGATCGCGCGCTCGATGCGGTCGACCTCGTCACGGGTGATCCTGCCCGCGAGACAAGCACCCACCGCTTCGAACGCGTCGATGATCGTGACGTCCTTGCCGTCGACCTGGCCGGGCATCGTCGACCCGGCATAGAGGAACACCGAGGCGAGGTCGAGCCTCGCGGCGGCCATCAACATGCCTGGCAGGGACTTGTCGCAGCCGGCGAGCAGCACGGAGCCGTCGAGACGCTCGGCCATCATCACGGTCTCCACGCTATCGGCGATGACCTCGCGCGAGACCAGCGAGAAATGCATGCCCTCGTGGCCCATGGAGATCCCGTCGGACACCGAGATGGTGCCGAACTCCAGCGGGTACCCGCCACCGGCGTGGACGCCGTTCTTGACCGCCTTCGCAAGCCGGTCGAGGGACAGGTTGCACGGAGTGATCTCGTTCCACGACGAGGCGACGCCGATCTGCGGCTTGGCGAAGTCCTCGTCGCCCATGCCGACCGCGCGCAGCATCCCGCGTGCGGCAGCGCGCTCGAGCCCGTCGGTGACGTCGCGACTGCGAGGCTTGATGTCCGGCTGGTCCTGGCTGCTGAGGGTGCTGTCGGGCATGTGGCGAGCCTACGCCGAGGACGCCGTACGACGGCCGCGCGTCTCAGCATCCCGCGAGGTCGGCGGGTGTGCGTCCGCCGCGAGCGGGCTGTCTAGGGTGGGCCGGTGACCTCGAACGACTCCCTCACCGCCCGGCGGGCCTCGGGCTCGGCCGGCGCGGTATGGCTGGTCGTCGGGGGCATCGTCTCGGTCCAGGTGGGAGCCGCGATCGCGAAGGACCTGTTCAGCCTGGTCCCGCCCACGGCGATGGTCTGGCTCCGTCTGGTCACCTCCGCGGTGATCCTCGTCGCGATCGCACGGCCGGCTGTTCGCGGCAGGTCGGCCGCGGACTGGCGGGTTGCCCTCGCCTTCGGGGTGAGCCTGATGACGATGAACTGGGCGATCTACCAGTCCTTCGCGCGGATCCCGCTCGGCATCGCGGTGACCATCGAGTTCCTGGGCCCCCTGGCGGTCGCCGTCATCGGCTCTCGCAGGCCACGCGACCTGGTGTGGGTCGCTCTGGCCGGTGCGGGGGTGGCGCTCCTCGGCATCGCGCCCGGCGACATCACGCTGGCCGGCGTACTCTTCGCGCTTCTCGCCGGCGCGGCGTGGGCGGCGTACATCCTGCTGAGCGCGAGCACCGGACGCCGGTGGCCGGGCATCTCCGGCCTCGCGGTCGCGAGCGTCGTCGGCGCGGTCGCCCTCGCACCGCCCGCACTCGTCGAGGCCGGCCCGGCCCTGCTGGACGCGAAGGTGCTCGTCCTCGGTGTCGCGATCGGCCTGCTGTCGTCGGTTATCCCCTACAGCTTCGAGCTCAAGGCACTTCGTCGCATCCCGCCGCGGGTGTTCGGCGTGCTGATGAGCCTCGAGCCCGCGGCCGCCGCGCTGGCCGCGATGGTCCTGCTCGGCGAGTTCCTCACGCCGGTGCAGTGGACGGCCCTGGTGTGCGTGGTCGCCGCGAGCGTGGGCGCGACGCGCTCAGCGGCGCCGGCACGGGAGCCGGCGCCCAACTGAGCCCTCACACCACTGCTGCCCGGACCACCACCACGTCGGGCAGGTGGCGGACCACCTCCTGCCAGCTCTCGCCGGCGTCGTTGCTGTGGTAGACGTTGCCGGCACGGGTGCCGAGGTAGAGGCCGGCTGGTTCGGCGTCGTCGGCGCACATCGCGTCCCGGAGGACCGAGGCGTAGAAACCGTCGGGGAGACCCGCACCGAGCTCCTCCCAGGTGGCCCCCGCGTCGGGGGACCGCCAGACGCGTGCCTTGGCATCCGGTGGGAACCGCGAGTCACCCGCTCCGTTGGGGAAGACGAACAGGGTCTCGGGATCGCCTGGATGCACCACGACCGGGAAGCCGAAGTCCGACGGGAGGCTCTTCCCGATCGCCGTCCACGAGTCCGCACCGTCGTCGGAGCGGTACACGCCGCCGTGGTTCTGCGCGTACAGCCGGTCGGGAACGTCCGGATGGCGGGTGACCTTGTGGACGCACTGGCCGAACTCCGGGTACTGCTGGCCCTCGGGCATGAACTCGGCGACGATCCCGACGTTCGCGGGGGCCCAGGACTCACGGGCGTCCTCGGTGCGGTACACCCCCCCGGTCGACATGGCCACGACCATCCGGGAGGCGTCGGACGGGTGCGGGAGGATCGTGTGGATGGCCTGACCACCGAAACCGGCTCCCCACTGCAGGCGGTGCGGGTGGTCCCACAGCGAGCGGACCAGCCCGAACGTCTCGCCCCTGTCCTCGGAGCGGAAGAGTGCAGAGGGCTGGGTGCCCGCGTAGACGACGTCCGGCTCGGCAGAGCCTCCCGGCCACAGCTGCCAGACCTGCTGCACCCCGACGCCGGCCTCCTCCGGGAGCACCATCACGTTCGGCGTCTCCTGCCAGGTCTTGCCCAGGTCGTCGGAGCGGTAGACGTGCGGCCCCCAGTGCGGCGATCCCGACCCCGCCAGCAGCCGGGTCCGGCCGCCCCGGGTGTCGACCATGCAGGAGTACACCTCCTCCATCGGGAACCGCGGCTCGTCCCAGACCCACCCACCGCCCTCGAGTTCGGCCCGGCCGATCCACAGGCCCTTGCGCGTGCCGACCATCATCAGTCGCTGTCCCTGCTGCACCATTGTCTGCACCCCTCGCTTCCGGAGGCCTCACCCGGCCTTCCGACCATTGGACTCCCGGTCCGGAGAAAAGTCATCGGATAAACCGAGGCCGGCGTCCCGGTCGTCGGGAACGCCGGCCACGGTCGAGCCCTCGTGTCACACGCCGGTTCGCGGCTCCGCGGCCCGGTTGGCGGCTTTGGCCGCGGACATCAGGGCCATGCCGACCAGGATCAGCGCGATGCCGACGCCCACCGCCATCGCGGCAACGCCGAACGCGACGACCGAGGTGAACAACGACGCGCGCAGGAATGAGGCCGACATCGCGGTCTCCCGCAGCGGGTCCTCGCGGTCGAGCTCGGCGTAGGTCTTGCCGTCGGTCGACTCGAGGGCGTGCTTGTCGATGATCTGTGCCTGGGCGTAGGCCGAGAACGGGCCGTCGACCTCGTCACCGGCGAGCATGTCGGCGTCGTCCGCGACGACGATCCTCGCGTCCGAGAGCTGGTCCTGGACCATGAACCAGGTCACGGCCCCGGCGACGATCATCAGCACCCCGATCAGCGCGACCAGCGTGCCCAGCGTCCTGCTGCTTCCACTTCCCTTGACCATGTCTGCTCCTCGCTCGCGAAGATCCGGAGGATCCGGGTTGTGAAGACAGTCTTCTCTCAACGAGACAGAGGGTCCGAAAACTCCGAGCGACGGCGTGTCGTCAGTACTCCCCCCGCATGACGTTGGCCAGCGCCGCGCCGGCGGCGAAGCGTTCGAGCTGCTCGCGGACCAGCCTGTAGGCGCGGGGCCACATCGCGCTCGTGGCGCCGCCGACGTGAGGTGAGACGAGCAGGTTCGGCGCGCCCCAGAGTGGGTGGCCCTCCGGCAGGGGCTCGGGATCGGTGACGTCCAGCGCCGCGTGGATCCGTTCCGTCCGCAGTGCCTCGACCAGTGCGTCGGTGTCCACGACCGGGCCACGGGCGACGTTGACCAGCAGCGCGTCGTCCTTCATGCGGGCCAGGAAGTCTCGGTCCACCATGCCGCGGGTCTCCTCGGTGATCGGCACGATGAGCACGACGACGTCGGCGTTCGGCAGCAGCCTGGGGAGCTCGTCGAAGCCGTGGACGCCCTCCCGGGCACGACGGGCCACCCGCACGACGTCCACCTCGAAGCCGGCGAGCCGCTCCTCGAGGGCAGCACCCACCGCGCCGTACCCGACGATCAGGACACTACGGTCCGCCAGCGAGCGGGCCCGGACAGGCCGCCATTCGCCGCGGTCCTGGGCACGGACGAAGCCGGGAATGCCGCGGAGCGAGGCCAGCATCAGGCCGACCGCGAGCTCCGCGGTCGAGGCGTCGTGGATGCCACGCCCGTTGCAGAGGAGGACCCCGTCAGGGACGAAGGGCCGGACGTGGTCGACGCCCGCCGTCAGGGTCTGCACGACCCGAAGCCGTGGCAGCTGGGAGATCACCTCACTGTCGGCCGGGGAGAAGCGGTACGCCGGGACGTAGAGCTCGACCTCGGCGGCCGACGACGGCAGCTCGTCGTGCTCCTCCGGAAGGAACCGCTCGTAGCGCAGCGAGGGCGGCGGCGACCCGAGCTCCCCGGCGTCGAAGGGCAGCCAGACCAGTGGGCGCGAATCGCTCATGACCCGACCTTAACCACGTCCGCCCCGCCTTCCCGGAAGGGCGACGGGACCTGTTCACACACCTGTCACACGACGTTGACTCCCGGGAAGCACCAGCGCCGTAGCGTCGTCTGTACTCCGACCCGAACCAGCAGCCCTCGCAGCGGGAGGCCCCATGTTCGTCACCCCGGCACAGCTCATCCGCTCCTTCGGCCACTGGCACGTGCACACCCAGGAGGTCGCACGTCGCAACGCGCTGGTGGCCTCGACTGCTCTGGCCGAACGGCGACGTGAGCGCGTCGAGGTCGATGAGTTCCTGTCCTCCCTCGAGGCCAGGTCCGCCGCCGCCACCATCCTGGAGGTCGGCGTCCGAGGAGCCTGAGGTCCGCGGTCGCGGCATGCCGGGGCTCGCGTGATCTCAGGCACCTTCTCGTCACCTTTTGTCACGGTTGCGGCACACTCTGCCGCATGGCCGCCGCCTCCGAGCAGCTCGCGCTGCGCTTCTACGACGTCACCAGCGCCGACGGCACCCGCATCAAGGCCTGGACGAACGATGCCGATGGGCCGCCGCTCCTGCTCTGCAACGGGCTGGGCACGAACCCCTACGCGTGGCCGGCGCTGCTCCGCCCCGACTGCGGTGTTCGAGTCATCTCGTGGTTCCACCGCGGCGTGGGTGGTTCGGACCGCCCGAGCGACCGGTCCCGCGTCGGGATCGACGCGTTCCTCGAGGACGCGCTCGCAGTCATGGACCACGCAGGCATCGAGGCTTGTGCCGTAGCCGGTTGGTCGATCGGGGTGAACACCGCCTTCGAGCTCGCCGTCCTGCACCCCTCCCGGGTGACCGGTCTCTTCGCGGTCGCCGGCGTCCCGGGCGGCACGTTCGCCTCGATGGGCGCGCCGCTGATGATCCCCCGCATCGCGCGTCGACCCATCTCGGTCGGGGTCACCCGGGTACTGCGTCGTGCCGGCAAGGCGATCACGCCCTTCTCGTCGCGGCTGCCTGTCGGCATCGTCTTCGCGCAGCTGCTGAGCCACAGCGGCTTCATGATGCCGAACGGCGAGATCCACGCCGTGCGGCGGGCGGTGAAGGAGTTCCTGACCACGCCGGTCGACTGGTACATGCACCTCGCCCTGGCCGCGGCGGAGCACCCGCGGGTGTCCCTGCGCCACGTCAAGGTGCCCACGGCCTTCGTCGGCGGCAGGTTCGACCTCCTCGCGAGCTCCGAGGACATGGCGACCGCCGCTGACCGGATCATCGATGCGACGTACGTCGAGCTGCCGGGAAGCCATTTCCTCCAGCTCGAGCACCCTGAACCTGTCCATCAGGAGCTCATGACGTTGCTCGGGCGCATAGCCTGACTACATGAAGGCTGTCGCGACCACGCTCATCGCCCTGCTCGCGCTGACGGCCTGCTCACCCGAGGGCGACCCGACCGGTCTGGGGACCCCGTCGCCCTCACCGCAGCCGAACACGCGCACCGTGGAGCAGTCCCCGTCCGCCGACCAGAGCGCCGACCCGAACCGCTCGGCCCCGGACCGCGCACCGGTCAGACCCCGCGTCGTGGGCACCGTGGCCTCCGGGCTGGCGGCCCCGTGGGGCATCGCGTTCCTGCCTGACGGCAGCGCCCTCGTCAGCGAACGCGACACCACGAAGATCCTCGCCGTGCCCGCCCGTGGCGGACGCGTGCGCACGGTCGGCCGGATGGAGCAGGCCGAACCGGTGGGAGAGGCGGGCCTGCTCGGCCTCGCGGTCTCCCCGACGTACGACGAGGACTCCTTCGTCTACGCCTACTTCTCCAGCGCGCAGGACAACCGGGTCGTGCGCATGAAGTACGACGGCCGCAGGCTCGGCAAGCCCCAGGTGCTGCTCGACGGCATCCCCCACGCCTCCTACCACGACGGCGGCCGGCTGCAGTTCGGGCCGGACGGCTACCTGTACATCTCCACCGGAGACGCCGGCCAGACCCAGCTCGCCCAGGACCGCGGCTCGCTCGCCGGCAAGATCCTGCGCGTCACGCCGAGCGGCAAGCCGGCCCCCGGAAACCCGGTGAAGGGCTCACCCGTGTGGACGATGGGGCACCGCAACGTCCAGGGCCTGGCGTTCGACGACCGTGACCGCCTGTGGGCCAGCGAGTTCGGCGACGACACCTGGGACGAGCTGAACCGGATCGAGAAGGCGCGTAACTACGGGTGGCCCCTCGTCGAGGGCAAGGGCGACCAGAACCAGTACCGCAACCCCTTTGCGCAGTGGCGTACGTCGGAGGCGTCCCCCTCCGGTCTCGCCTACGCCCAGGGGTCGCTCTGGATGGCCTCGCTGCGCGGTCAGCGGCTGTGGCGGGTGCCGGTCCGCAAGAACGGGACCATCGGGAAGCCGCAGGCCTTCTTCGTCGGGAACTACGGGCGGCTGCGCACGGTGGTCGTCGCACCCAACGGCACCCTGTGGCTCTCGACGAGCAACCGCGACGGTCGTGGGGACCCCGCGGCGAAGGACGACCGGATCCTTCGCGTCGCGCTGCGCTGACGCGGCCCGCCCTCCCCGGTCCAGCCCGGCCTAGCGGGGGACTTCCCATGGGAATCTGTCTCTTCCCACGGCAAGATCACCGTGGGAGGAGACAGTTCCCCTGCATACCTTGGTAATTGGTAACTCAGGAGAGCTTCTCGAGGATCAGCTCTCGCACGCGGGCGGCGTCGGCCTGGCCGCGCATCTCCTTCATCACCGCACCGATGAGCGCACCGGCGGCGGCGACCTTGCCGTCGCGGATCTTGTCGGCGACCTCCGGGTTCGCGGCGATGGCGCGGTCGACGGCCTCGGAGAGCGCACCCTCGTCGGAGACCACTGCGAGGCCACGTGCTGCGACCACCTCGTCAGGAGTTCCCTCGCCGGCGAGGACGCCGTCGAAGACCTGGCGGGCAAGCTTGTCGTTGATCTTGCCCTCGTCCACGAGCGCCTGGACCCGGGCGACGTCTGCCGGGGAGACCTCGAGGTCGGCGAGGTCGACCCCCCGCTCGTTGGCGCGACGGGCCATGTCGGAGAGCCACCACTTGCGAGCGGTGGCCGGCGTGGCACCGGCTGCCACCGTCTGCTCGACGAGGAGGAGGGCACCGGCTCCGACGGTGTCGCGCATCTCCAGGTCGCTGAAGCCCCACTCCTTCTGCAGCCGTGCCCGGTGCTCACGCGGCGGCTCGGGCAGCGTCGCCCGCAGCTCCTCGACCCACGCCTCGTCCGGCGCGATCGGCACCAGGTCCGGCTCGGGGAAGTACCGGTAGTCCTCGGCGTCGGACTTCTCCCGGCCCGAGGTCGTGATGCCGGTGTCCTCGTGCCAGTGGCGGGTCTCCTGGACGATCGACTGGCCGTCCGCGAGGCGGGCGGACTGCCGGCCGATCTCGTAGCGCACCGCCCGCTCGACCGAGCGCAGGGAGTTGACGTTCTTGGTCTCGGTGCGGGTGCCGAACCGCTCCTCGCCCGCAGGCTTGAGGGAGAGGTTCACGTCGCAACGCAGCGATCCCTGCTCCATGCGCACGTCGGACACCCCGAGCCCCAGCAGCAGCTCACGCAGATGGGCGACGTACGCCTTCGCGACCAGCGGCGCCTTGTCGCCGGTGCCGACGATCGGCTTGGTCACGATCTCGATCAGCGGGATGCCGGCGCGGTTGTAGTCGACCAGGGAGTAGTCCGCTCCGTGGATGCGCCCGGAGGTGCCGACGTGGAGGGACTTGCCGGTGTCCTCCTCCATGTGGGCGCGCTCGATCTCGACCCGGAAGGTCTCACCCTCGACCTCGACCTCGGTCCAGCCGTCGAAGGCGATCGGCTCGTCGTACTGCGAGGTCTGGAAGTTCTTCGGCATGTCCGGGTAGAAGTAGTTCTTCCGAGCGAACCGGCACCACGGGGCGATCGAGCAGTTCAGCGCCAGGCCGATCCGGATCGCGGACTCGACCCCCTTCTCGTTGACGACCGGCATCGCCCCGGGAAGTCCGAGGCAGGTCGGGCACACCTGGGTGTTCGGCTCGGCGCCGAACTCGGTCGGGCAGCCGCAGAACATCTTCGTGACGGTGTTGAGCTCGACGTGGACCTCGAGACCCATCACGGGGTCGAACCTCTCGAGAGCCTCCTCGAACGACATCAACGCAGGTGCGGCGGTCATCGCACGGCCTCCTTCCGGGCCTCCCCGGCGAGCGCCGGGGCCTTGTCGAGGAGCGGAGCGCCCCACCGGTCGAGCAGCGCGGCTTCGAGGGCGGCGCCGACCAGGTACAGACGGTCGTCGGCCATTGCGGGGGCGAGGATCTGGAAGCCGGTCGGCAACCCGTCCTCGTCGGCGAGGCCGCTGGGCAGGGAGAGCCCGGGGACCCCGGCCAGGTTCGCCGGGATCGTGGCGATGTCGTTGAGGTACATCGCGACCGGGTCGTCGAGCTTCTCCCCCAGCTTGAAGGCCGTGGTCGGAGCGGTGGGCGAGACGAGCACGTCGGCCGACTCGAACGCGGCGGCGAAGTCCCGGCTGATCAGCGTGCGCACCTTCTGGGCCTGGCCGTAGTAGGCGTCGTAGTAGCCGCTCGACAGCGCGTAGGTGCCGAGGATGATGCGCCGCTTCACCTCGTCGCCGAAGCCCGCGTCGCGGGTGGCGCGCATGACCTCCTCGGCGTTCGGGTCCTCGACCCCCTCGGGGTAGACCCGGAGTCCGTAGCGCATCGCGTCGAACTTGGCGAGGTTCGAGGACGCCTCGCTCGGCAGGATCAGGTAGTAGGCCGCGAGCGCGTGGACGAAGTTCGGGCAGGAGACCTCGACGACCTCGGCGCCCGCGTCGACGAGGAGCTGCACGGACTCGTCGAACCGCGTCTGGACACCGGGCTGGTAGCCCTCGCCGGTCAGCTCCTTCACGACACCGACCCGGAGACCCTTCATGTCACCGGCGGCGCCCCGGCGGGCGGCCTCGACCAGCGGCGGCACCGGCTGGTCGATCGAGGTGGAGTCGAGCGGGTCGTGGCCGCCGATGACCTCGTGGAGCAGCGCGGAGTCGAGGATCGTCCGGGTCACGGGGCCGGCCTGGTCGAGGGAGTTCGCCAGCGCGACGAGGCCGTAGCGAGACACCCCGCCGTACGTCGGCTTGACCCCCACCGTGCCGGTCACCGCGCCCGGCTGTCGAATGGAGCCTCCGGTGTCGGTGCCGATGGCGAGCGGCGCCTCGAAGGCTGCGACCGCTGCCGCGGAGCCGCCACCCGAGCCTCCCGGGATCCGGTCCAGGTCCCACGGGTTCCGGGTCGGCCCGTAGGCCGAGTGCTCGGTCGACGAGCCCATCGCGAACTCGTCCATGTTGGTCTTGCCCAGGATCGGCAGGCCCGCCTCGCGAAGGCGCGTCACCGCGGTGGCGTCGTACGGCGGGACCCAGCCCTCGAGAATCCGCGAGCCGCACGTGGTCGGCAGACCCTTCGTGGTGAGCACGTCCTTGACGGCGACCGGCACGCCGTCCAGAGGGCCGGCGGCCCTGCCGGCGGCACGGCGCTCGTCGGAGGCCCCGGCCTGCGCGAGCGCGCCCTCGGCGTCGACCTGCAGGAAGGCGTGGACGTCGCCGTCGACCGCGGCGATGCGGTCGAGGTAGGCCTCGGTGAGCTCGACCGAGGTGGTCTCACCGGCGGAGAGCGCGTCGGCGAGCTCGGAGGCGGTACGGCGGACGAGGTCGCTCATTCTCACTCCTCCCCCAGGATGCGCGGCACCGCGAACCGCTGCTGCTGGACCTCCGGCGCACCTGCGAGCGCCTCCTCGGCGGTCAGCCCGGGGCGCCGGACGTCTTCACGGAAGACGTTGGTCAGCGGCATCGGGTGGGAGGTCGGCGGGATGTCGTCTGCGGCGACCTCGCTGATCGACTTGATCGAGTCGAGGATGACCGCCAGCTGCGGCGCGAGGTGGTCGAGCTCGGCGTCGCTCAGGTCGATCCGCGCGAGGTCGGCGAGGTGCGCCACCTCTTCACGGGTGATGTCGGGCATGGAACTGCTCGCTCCCATGGGTCGATGCTGGGTGGATGCTGGGCAGGGCGAGCCCATTCGAGGCTCGGGAGCCTCCATCCTAGGGCGGCTCACCCGTTGCCGAGCACACGGCTTGGACCCGTCGGCCGCCCGACACAGGTGGGGCGCCGCCTGTGCGCCCTGCTGCCGCTGGAACCGGCATTGCGCCTGTGGCAGTATCGGTCGAATTGTCCAGGAAGGGACAGGTGCCCCTTGACCTCCGACCTCCACCACTCGGCGACCGATCTGCTCGCCACCCCTGACCTGCCCGACACCGAGTCACGTCTGCGGCTCAGCTCTGACCGTGCCTCCTTCCTCGCCAAGGTGTCTCGCACGGTCGGCGGATCCATGCAGACCGACCGCGCCGTCGACCTGATCCTCGAGATGCTCGTCCCCGAGGTGGTCGACTGGGCCCAGGTGGTGCTGCGCGAGGCCGGCCTGATGCACTGCCATGCGACCCTCGCCGGGGGCCCGGTCCAGCACGCCACGGTGCCCGCTCCCCGTGAGGGGACCTCCACGCTCAGCCGCGTCATGTCGCGTGGGCTCCGGGAGCTCTCGCTGATCGCGGTAGGCCCCGGCGTCACCGACAACGGCGCCCTGGCCTCCGCGGTCCCCGCACCCGAGCTTCGGGAGTCGGTCGACAGCATCCGCCCCGCCGACCTGCTCGTGATCCCGCTCACCGCCCGCGGCCGGGCCTTCGGCGCGCTGACCATGGCACGCCGGGGTGGCGGCGGATTCGACGAGGATGCCGTCGCGTTCCTCGAGGAGCTCGCGCACAGCCTCGCGGTCACGCTCGACGCCACCCGGAACCTCGCGGACTCCCGACGCGTCGCCGGGGTGCTGAGCCGCGACCTCGCACCGCCGAGCCTGCCCGAGATGCCCGGGGCCCGCCTGGCGACGTACTACCGAGTCGCCTTCGAGCACGAGGCTCTCGGCGGCGACTTCTACGACGTCCACGGAGACGACGACGACTGGACCGCCGTCGTCGGTGACGTGTGCGGGAAGGGCGTCGAGGCGGCCGTGCTGACCGGGCGGGTACGCCAGGCGGTACGCACCGCAGCCCTCGTCGACCGCAACCCGGCCAAGGTCCTGGACCTGGTCAACCGGGTGCTCGTGAGCGAGGGCGAAGGGACGTTCGTCACCGCCCTCTGCGCGCGGGTCCGCCGACAGGGCGAGGACCTCGTCATGTCCGTCGCGGCCGCCGGTCACCCCCCGCCGTACCTCCTGCGCTCCTCGGGCGGCCTCGAGCGGGTGGCCGCCGAAGGCACCGTCCTCGGGCTCTTCGACACCCACGACTACACCGAGACCGAGGTGGTCCTCCGCCCCGGGGACAGCTGCCTGTTCTTCACCGACGGAGTCCTCGAGGCGCCAGGCTTCGAGGAACAGTTCGGCGAGGACCGCCTGCACGGAGTACTGGCCGAGGCACCTCGCTCGGACGTCAACGCCGTGGTCGAGACGGTGGCGATGTCGCTCGCAGAGCACGTCGGCGACCGCGCGCACGACGACATCGCGATCCTCGGCGTACAGAACGTGCCCGGCGCGCGGTGAACGGCGCTGCCGCGGATTACTTCGACGCCGTCTCGACGGGTGACCGCACCCGGGCCCTGGACCTCGTCGCACGGCTCCAGCGGACCGGCGCCACGCCGCTGGACGTGATGACGGAGGTCATCGCCCCCGTGCAGACCCGTGTGGGCGAGCTGTGGGCGTGCAACTCGTGGAGCGTCGCCCAGGAGCACGCGGCCACCGCGGTCAGCGAGACGGTCCTCCACGTCCTCGGCGCGAGCATCCCCGCACCGTCCGACCTCACCTCGCCGGTGGTGGTCTCCTGCGTCGAGCAGGAGTGGCACGCGCTGCCCGCGCTCATGGTCGCCGAGCACCTGCGCTCGGCGCAGGTTCCGGTGAGCTACCTCGGCGCGAACTCCTCCACGGAGCACCTCGTCCGCCACGTCCACGACGTCGCCCCGCGTGCCGTTGCCCTCAGCTGCTCGCTCAGTGCGTCGTTGCCCCGGGTACGACGGCAGGTGGAGGCCGTGCGCGCGACCGGGACCCCTGTCGTCGTGGGTGGTGCGGCGTTCGACCCCGAGGGACACCGGGCGGCGGCCTTGGGTGCGACCGCCTTCGCGCCCTCCGGAACGCTCCTGCCGGACGTCCTGAGGAGCCTGCCGTCGGCGGTCTCCCCCGCGACACCGCTGAGCCATGACGGCGCCGAGGAGGGCCTGGCCGTCCATGCCGACCGCGAGGAGATCACGCGTGGGCTGAAGCAGCGCGTCTCC
>Ga0208537_1000089_pt1 | contig 14626 bp, 12 predicted proteins | sample MayberrySE_TuleA_FD_185672 | JGI IMG/M metagenome (GOLD analysis project Ga0208537, IMG submission 185672) | Natural and restored wetland microbial communities from the San Francisco Bay, California, USA, that impact long-term carbon... | ecosystem: Environmental > Terrestrial > Soil > Wetlands ...
GAGGGTGAACTCGAGGCGCCGCGCCGCAACGGCTACGTCCAGCAAGTCCACGAGGACGAGCCGACGGTCGAGACCGAGCTCGAAGGCGTCGAGGTCCGGACGCTGCCGCTCATGGCGGGACGGACGGTCTACGACCCGGGGCTGGCCGTGGACGTGGTCTACACCTGGGTGGACGGTAGCGACCCGGCCTGGCTGGACCGGCGCGACCAGCGGCGGCGCGCGATGTCGAACGGGCGTGAGGACGAACGCGCGAGTGGGGTCGGGAGGTATCTTTCGCGCGACGAGCTGAGGTACTCCCTGCGTTCGGTCTTCCTCTTCGCTCCCTGGGTCAGGCACATCTACCTGGTCACGGACAGGCAGCGACCCGACTGGCTGGACCCGGACCATCCGGACATCACCGTCGTCGACCATGGGGACATCCTCGACGAGGGCTACCTACCCACGTTCAACTCGCACGCCATCGAGACCGGCATCCACCGGATCCCGGGTCTGAGCGAGCACTTCGTCTACTTCAACGACGACGTGTTCCTCGGCCGTCCGGTGACCCCGGACATGTTCTTCAGCCCCTCCGGCCAAGCAGCCATGTTCCCTGCCCCCGGCACCCTGGGGCTCAGGCACCCCGACGCACCGCCGTGGCTGCACGCCGCGTTCAACAACCGCGATCTTCTCGAACGTGACTTCGGGCGGACCATCACCAACGCCATGTTGCACACCCCTCATCCCATGCGGCGGTCTGTGATCGAGGAGCTCGAGAACCGGTATCCGGGAGAGTTCAAGCGCACGGCCGCAGCGCCCTTTCGCTCGGAGACGGACCTGTCGGTGATGTCGTCGCTCACGCAGCACTACGCCCTGCTCAACGGCCACGGTTACATCGGGGAGCTCAGCGCCGGCTACATCTCTCTCGCCGCGGCCGACCTGGGCGCACAGCTCCGGCAGCTGCTGGCGCAGCGTTGCCACGACGTGTTCTGTCTCGCCGACTTCCATGAGCACGCCTTGCCCGCCAGACGGGTCGAGCAGCTGACGCATGAGTTCCTCGTCGACTACTTTCCTATCTCCGCTCCGTGGGAGCTCGGCAGGGCGGACTGAGGCGAGCCAACGCGGGCAGCCGCAGCGGTACGAGCAACCCGCTCCAGCCTGTAGGCGTTTCGGCGAATCCGGTTCGCCCCCCTTGGGTACTGTGTTCTCGCCCCAGCCGAGCGGGCGTCTCCGCGCCCGTCGTCGAGACCTGGTCGGTGTAGCGTCGTCAGGAAGGGAAGATTGCCGATGTCCTCGTCTCGGGTCCGAGGGGGCCGCTCGCGCAGCCCAAGAGCAGTGGCCCGAGCCTTGCGCCGGGCGGTTCGGCGGCGCAACGTCGGTCCCTCAGCCGGGCGCGGCACCCCCGGTGCGGCGAGCGGCCGGCGCGGGCGGCAGCCGGCACCGGACACTAAGGGTGGTCGCCCCGCCGGCAGTCGCCCCGCCCGTCAGCTACGCCGCGAGTACCCTGGCACGGTCAGGTATGGGGACTTCGCCGCACATCCCCTGGACGGCCGCACCCCGGAGCAGGTGAGACGGGAGAACCTCGACCTGGTCATGTCCGCCCTGCAGGCGCGCGACGTGCCCGCGTTCATCGTTCGGACCGACTCCCTCACCAGGCACGTCGTGGGCGTGTTCGAGGAGCATCGTGAGGCGGCACTGAAGGCCCTCGTCGAGGCACATCGGGAGACTCCGGTCTACGTCAGGTCCCTCAAGGGCGGCCGTGCTTCAGGCCCTACGGAGATGCATGACCTGCCCCGGAACCGGTCCCTGATATCCAAGGACGTCCTTCGCATCTGTCGCGTGTACGTTGCTGAGAACCGCACCTTTGCTCTCGGGTTCGGCTATGCGTGCGACCTCGAGTTCTGGCGCCGGGACCCAGAAAGGCCCGCAGTACGCATCGCGCCCCGGACGAACGTCGCCGCGGACATCGTTGCCGAGTCCGACCTGAGCCCCGCCGAGGTGGAGCTGGCCGGCAGGAAATACCCCACGGCATCGGTGTTCACCCGACGCATGCTCGAGGACATCGTCTTCCCGATCGACGTCGTGTACGCCTGGGTGGATGGTGACGACCCTGTCTGGCAGGAGAAGAAGGACCGGCTCAGGGCTCAGCTCGAGGGGAGAGCGGCGAGCTTCCATCCGGCATCCGTCGCCCAGGGGCGCTTCCGCAGCCGTGACGAGATCCGCTATTCGCTGCGCTCGCTCCAGATGTTCGCCCCATGGGTCCGCAACGTCTACATCGTGACCGACGACCAGGTGCCCGAGTGGCTGGACACGAGCGCACACCGGCTGCGAGTCGTGGACCACCGTGAGCTGTTCGAGGGTGCAGCGCTGCCGACCTTCAACTCCCACGTGATCTCGTCGTACTTGCACCGCATCGACGGGCTGTCGGAGCACTTCCTGTACCTCAACGACGACGTGCTGTTCGGCCGCTCCGTGGGGCCGCAACACTTCTTCACGCCCGCCGGACAGGCCAGGGTCTTCCCGTCGACCACCCGGCGCCCCTTCGGGGAGGCGTCCGCCGACCATGCGCCACAGGTGAATGTGGCGCACAACATCCGGCGCATCCTGGAGCGGGAGTACGGCGTGACCATCTCGCGAGCCGTCCAGCACACGCCGGTCGCGCTACTCCGCTCGGAGCTCGTACGCCTCGAGGAGATGTTCGCCGAAGAGTACGCCACGACCAGGTGCAACCAGTTCCGGTCGGAGGCTGACATCGCGGCGGGGCTGCTGTTCCACTACTACTCCCAGATCGTCGGCGTGGGAGTGCCGAGCAAGATCGACTACAAGTACATCAACGTCGGAGACTCACGGCAGGAAGCCGGGATGCGAGCGTTGCTGCGACGCCGGCACAAGGATGTCTTCTGTCTCAACGACAGTTCCACTCCCGGCCAGACGCCGAGCTCGGACGCCGTTGTACGAGAGTTCCTGGAGAACTACTTCCCTGTGCGGTCGACCTTCGAGAAGCCCGGCCTCTGATCGCGAGGGCTACTCAGCGGAGCCGCGGCCACGAAGACTCTTGACCTTGCCCGTGACCTTCGTCGCCAGCCGGCGTGCCCTGTTCGCGGCGTGCTGCTCCTGCTGCTCCTTCGCCATCTGCCGTCGGCCCTGTCGTCGACCCTGACGACGAGCCTTCTCGACCTCGGCCACGATGTGGTGGTAGACGAGGCCGGTCGAGCTCGTGTACATGGCGTCGTACGTCTCCCGGAACTCGTCCATCCGCTTGATGGCAGCCTCGTCATCAGGCTTCTCCACGAGAGTGCTGAGCTCCTGCCAGACCGACTCGGCCAGGTCGCGGAGGTAGCCGGGGGTGGCCAGGTCGTCCCACGTGATACGCGCGCGGTGCAGGCTCACGTCGATGAAGTCGTCGATCTCGTGGTGCACGCCGGGCGTCAGGTCACCTTCGTACTCCAGGTCGAGGTGCTCCCGCGCAGTGAGCATGGCGGTCCGCCAGTCGGTGATCAGGTCGGTGTAGCGCACGAAAGCCCTACGGTGGGGCCGGGATGCCTGCTCGGTGATAAGCGCGGCGTTCACCCAGCCCGCGATGTTGGCAGTCTCCCGCATCTTGCGTTCCTCGTCGGAACGCTTGGCCAGGTAGTGCATGTCCCGCGAACCGACGACCTCGGCGGGGTGACGGAGCATCGTAAGGAAGGACGGCGTGACCCCGAGGGAGCGCGCGGCACCCGTCCAGAGGTCGCTGAACCAGAAGGCATGGGGGTCCTTGACCAGGATCTGGTCGGACTCGAGGTGGTCTGACAACCAGTCGCTGAGCTCCTTCTTCACCTCGGGCTTCGCACCCTCCTCGGTGGTCATCTGGAGCGCCTGGGGGCGGCCGTCGATGTTGTGGACGCCGATCTGGGCCAGCAGCCTCTTGTCGAAGTCCACCGCCCAGCGCGGCTCGAAGAACCCGCGCGGGTTGGTCGGGCCCGGCTCCACCTCGGGCTGCGGGATGTAGAGCCCCAGCTTCTTCAGAGCGCCCGCGACGGTGCTCGTGCCGCTTCGACCAGAACCGGTCACGATCAGCAACTTGCGCTCAGGACTCTGCGGCCCGTTGGCGAGGTCGGTCATGTGCACTCCAGACGAGGTTCTTGCGAGATGGACCGCGGGAACAGTATCGCTCCCGCGCAGGCGTACCCGGCTGCGTCACCCGCCGTCTTCCGCCCGGCCGCCCGTACCATAATGCAGCATGGCCGGGACCCCCTCTGACACGTCTGTCTCCCCGAACCCCTCGCGGACCTCGACCTCAGCGGACCGGAAGGTCGTACTCGTGGTGGGAGCGGGGCGGAGCGGCACGAGCACGCTCGCCGGGATCCTGAAGCTCCTCGGAGTGCACGTGCCCCAGCCGGAGGTGACTCCCGACGAGACGAACCCCAAAGGCTTCTCCGAGCCGCAATGGGTCGTCGAGTTCCACCAGGACCTGCTCCGGCGGGCGGCTGTCATCCATGGGGATGCCCGGCCCCAGGCGTGGACCGAGACCGCCCGAGTGGGAGAAGGGACCGAGGTTCGCGAGCGGCTGCGCCTTTGGCTCGAGGACCAGCTGGGGGAGACCAGCGAGCTCGTGGTCAAGGACCCTCGGACGGCCTGGTTCCTGGGGCTGTGGCGCGAGACGTCGCTGCGAAGCCGAGCTGCTCCGTGTTTCGCGACCATGCTCCGCCCGCCTACGGAGGTGATCGGAAGCAACAAGCAGTACTACGGGGGGCAAGCGGGTGACACCCACCGCGTCGCCTCGTGGACCAACATGATGCTGCACACCGAGCGTGTCACGCGGGACTCACGGCGGGCCTTCCTCCGATACCACGATCTTCTCGGCGACTGGGAAGGCGTGCTCGCGCATGTGAACCAGGTGTTCGACCTTCGCGCCCTCAAGAATGTCGGCCCGGCCGGCAGGGACAAGGTCAGCGCCTTCGTCGATCCCTCGCTCCGCAGGATCCAGACGACTTGGGACGAGTTCGAGGTCGTGCCTGCGCTGAAGGAGCTGGCGGAGGAGACGTGGCAGAACCTCAACAAGCTGGCTGAGTCGGGCGGGGACGAGCCCGCGACCCACGACGTCCTCGACGAGCTCGGGGACGCCTATGACCGACTCTACACGGATGCCGAGGCACTTACCTGGTCCTCCGCGCAGACGGCGCGCATGGACGGTCGCCGTCGCGAGCGCCAAGCCGCCCAGAACCGTGCAGAGCCCGCCGCTCCGCCTGGGCTCGTGACCCGGGCGGTCCGGCGCCTGACGCGCCGAGCGGGCTCTCTGAGGGGGAAGCCGGCAAGCCGCTGACCGTCCGGCATCACCGGCCGGGCCCATCGGACGGCGGTTGTGGCAGGTCCGGCTGACGCCGGCGCGTGTCGTACTGTCAGGCAGGTGAACATGCTGAGTGACATAGGCCGTTGGGCGCGCTCGCGCCGCAGCCGAAGCGTGGCTGCGGGCCGACGGCCTTCCGGAGCGCAGCCACGACTCAGCATCGTGGTGCCTGTCTACAACGTGGAGCCCTACCTCGCCGAGTGCCTCGACAGCATTCTCGCTCAGCCGTACACCGACTACGAGGTCGTGATGGTCGACGACGGGTCGACCGATGCCTCGGGGGAGATCGCGCGCACGTACGCCGACAGGCACGCGGGCTTCCGTCTCATCGCGCAGGCGAACGCGGGGCTCGGGGCAGCGCGCAACACCGGCGTGGACGCAGCACGCGGTGACTACCTCGCGTTCCTCGACTCGGACGACCGCCTTCCGGACGATGCGTACTCCGCGATGGTGAGCACGCTCGAGGCGACCGGGTCCGACTTCGCTATCGGGAAGCTAAAGCGGGACGAGGAAGGTCGACGCTTCGCCATGCCCCGCATGCGTGAGAACCATCGCGTCCGCCGTGTCGGGGTCACGCTCGACGAGATGCCGCGAATCCTCGCCGACGTGTTCGCGGTCAACAAGATCTTCCGGCGCAGCTTCTGGGACGCGGCGGGGCTGGAGTTTCCGGTGGACACCCGCTACGAGGACCAGCCGACGCTCACCAAGGCGTTCCTGGCGGCGACCAGGTTCGATGTCCTGCGAGAGACCGTCTACCTGTGGCGGATCCGTCACGACGGCAGCTCGATAACCCAGCGTCGTGACGACATCGCCGACCTCCATGATCGCGTCGTCACCAAGCGGGTGAGCACGCAGGCGGTCGCGAGGATGTCCCCGCACCTGCTGGACCTCTGGCGTGCGGACATCCTCCCCGTGGACATGTGGGAGTACTTCCGCGCCGTGCCCGGTTGCTCCGACGAGTACTGGGTGATGCTGCGGTCCGCGATGGCAGAGTTCTGGTCCGAGGAGACCGTTCCGTTCGACCGCACCTGGATCCCGGTCCAGCAGCGACTCATGGGCTTGCTGGTGGCGCATGACCGCCGCAAGGAGCTGGAGATGCTCATCGACTTCGTGGACGGGCATCGGGGCGACCTGTCCATGGAGCTCCGGGGGGACAAGGTGGTCGCTCTGCTGCCCGACCCCGCCGTCGACCTTCCCGAGACGGTCTACACCCTCGGTGAGCACGAGTTGCGCTGGGAGGCTCGTATCACCGAGGCCACCTGGGACGACGCGCAGCTTCGGCTTCGAGGGTTCGCCCTGGTCAGGAACGTTGCGACTGCCGGGCGCTCCACGGCGCTCACTGGCAGGTGGGTCGCCGCAGACGGCAGTGGGGAAGACGATGACGGCACCGCGTTGGAGAGGACCGCTGGCATCGAGCCTTTGAGCATGCCCCGGGCTACCAGCTTCGTGGGTCGGCCCAGCCAGAACTACGACGACTGCGGGTTCACCTGCACGGTCGACGTCGCAGCGCTCGCCTCACTGTTACCCGGCCGGGCCACGACATGGCGACTGGTCTTCGAGAGGAGGGTCGGGCAGCTGACGCGATCGGGCCGTGTCACGAGCTTCGACCGCCCCGACGTCGACCGGCACCCGGTCGAGTTCCGCGTTCCGGGTGGCGAACGAGAGTGCCGGGCCCGAGCGGTCCTTCGGGAGGCCGACGACCAACTGGTGCTGGAGATCCGCCCCGTCCGACCAGGGACCGATCCCGTCGACCCTCCCACGCCGCGTCGGGTTTCGAGCGGCTCGGACGGGGGGTAGTGTCCCCGGCTGGGAGTAATACCACTTCGGTGGTTTTGGGGAGGTTCTGTGGTGGTCTCGGGGTTCCAGGAACGGCTGACGGCGGCGAAGGAGGGCGACGAGGGCGCCTTCGTGGAGCTGTTCCGGTCGGTCCAGCCGGCGCTCCTGCGGTACCTGTCCACGATCGGTGGTTCCCTCGCCGAGGACGTGGCGGGAGAGACGTGGGTGAGCGTGGTCCGGGGCCTCGAGAGGTTCTCCGGCGACGAGGCCGGGTGGCGGGCCTGGGTTTTCACCATCGCCCGGGCGCGGCTTGTCGACGCCCAGCGGCGCCTCTCCCGGATGCCCGACACCGTCGACGCGCAGGAGGTCCTGGAGTCTCGCCCCGACGGTGTCGACGTTCCCGCGCACGTGGAGGAGCTCTTCTCCACCGAGGCGGCCCTCGCGCTCATCGGCAGGCTCCCGACCGACCAGGCTGAGGCAGTCCTGCTGCGACACGTCGCGGGCCTCGACGTCGCCCGCACGGCCGAGGTGCTGGACAAGCGGCCGGGGGCGGTCCGTGTCGCGGCCCACCGGGGCCTGCGCCGCCTGTCCAAGCTCCTTTCGCCCAGCGACGACGAGGCGTCCGAGCAGGGGTGTAACGAGATCGACGCGACCATCGATTACTGAGGTGAGATGTACAACGACGACCGACGCCTAGACGCCGACGCCGCGCCCGACGAGCGCGTGACGTCGCTGCTCGAGGCTGCCTCCGCACCCACCGAGCCCGGACCCGTGCGCGGTGAGCTCGAGGCACTGGCCGCCTTCCGCGCGTCTCACGCACCGACCTCCCGGAAGTCCCCCGTGTCTGCACTCCTCACCTCCGCGCGAGTGACAGTCGGCGCGGCAGTGGGCGCGCTCCTCCTCACCGGCGGGGTCGGGGCGGCAGCGGCGTCGGGCTCGCTGCCGGGTGCGGCCCAGGACACCGCCAGCGAGTGGCTGTCCAAGGTGGGCGTCTCCGTGCCGTCCGCCCGGGATCGCTCCAAGCCACACGGAGACAGGCGTGACGACTCTGGTGAGGCCGAGGCGCCCGCCGGGACGGCGCCGGACAGCCGTGGCGAGGAGATCTCGGGCCTGGCCCGCGACAGCGGGGCCTCCGGCGCCGACAAGGGCGCCGCGATCTCCGGGCTCGCCTCCGATGGCAGGAGCAGGGCCGGAGAGCGTGGTGTGTCACGTGGTCACGCGGGCAGGGCCCACGACGGCCACCGACACAAGGGCCACGACGGCCACCGGCACAAGGACCACGACGGCGGGCACGGAGACGACGGCGAGCGGCGGATCGACGACGAGCGCAGTGCTCGCGGCGGGAAGGTCGGGGACGACGCGTGGGAGACCCCCGACGAGCTGCCGGACGGCGACGCACGCAGCTCGGCACCTTCCATCACCCCCGACGAGGACCGCGAGGCGTTCTCGCCCGACGCCGAAACGACCGACGAGGACCGCGAGAGCGACGGCTCCGCGGACCCGGAGAGCCGTCCGTGACCCCCTGACCACGGACGTACGACGTACGCCCCCACCCCCGGCCGCCCCCGCCCGGGCTGGGGGCGTACGTGCATCCTGGTCGGGTCGGACTACTTGTCTATGTCCCCGACCACGAAGAACATCGAGCCCAGGATCGCGACCATGTCCGCGACGACGCAGCCGTCGAGCACCTCGGGCAGCACGGCGATGTTGTTGAACGAGGCGGTCCGTAGCTTCATCCGCCACGGCGTCTTCTCCCCGCGCGAGACCAGGTAGTAGCCGTTGATCCCGAGCGGGTTCTCGGTCCAGGCGTACGTCGCGCCCTCCGGAGCCTTCAGGATCTTGGGCAGCCGCACGTTGACCGGCCCGCGGTCGAGCGAGCGCAGCCGTTCGATGCAGGCGTCGGCGATGTCGAGCGAGACGGCGGCCTGGTCGAGCAGGAGACCGAACCTCGAGTAGCAGTCGCCGTCGGACCGCGTGGCGACCTCCATGACCCCGTCGGCGAGCAGCTCGTCATAGGCGAGGTAGGGGTCGTCACGGCGGAGGTCGAAGTCCACACCGGACGCGCGTGCGATGGGTCCGGAGACGCCGTACGCGTCGATCAGCTCGCGGGACAGGACGCCGACCCCGCGGGTGCGGGCCTGGAAGATCTCGTTGCCGAAGATCAGGTCCTCGATCTGGGGCAGGCGGGAGCGCACCGCCCGCACCGCTGCTTCGCACCTGCCCAGCCAGCCGGCGGGCATGTCCTCCTTGAGACCGCCCACCCGGTTGAACATGTAGTGCATGCGACCACCGGACAGCTCCTCCATCACCTGCTGGAGGGTCTCCCGCTCGCGGAAGGCGTAGAACATCGGGGTGATCGCGCCCAGCTCGATGGGGTAGGAACCCATGAACATGAGGTGGTTGAGCACCCGGTTCAGCTCCGCCAGGAGGGTGCGCAGCCAGACCGCGCGCGCCGGCACCTCCATGCCCAGCATCCGCTCGACGGCGAGTACGACGCCGAGCTCGTTGGAGAAGGCCGAGAGCCAGTCGTGGCGGTTGGCGAGCACGATGATCTGCCGGTAGTCGCGGACCTCGAAGAGCTTCTCCGCACCGCGGTGCATGTAGCCGACGACCGGCTCGCAGTGGACGATCCGCTCCCCGTCGAGCGTGAGCTGCAGGCGGAGTACGCCGTGCGTGGCCGGATGCTGTGGGCCGATGTTGAGCACCATGTCCTGGGTGGCCATCCCCGGGCCGCCGCCACGCTCGTGTCCTGCGAAGCCGGCGGCACCCGCCCCCATGCCCACGGTGATCTGCTCGTGCTGGTGACCGGTCACGGACCCATCGTGACATGGTCGGGGCGTGGCCGACGGCCGGCCGGCGAGGCTTCGGCGTCCGTGGACGGTGAGGAGGTCCTGGAGGCGTCCGCGACGAACCCATCCGGGTCATGGCTAGCCTGGTCGGGTGGACGACCTCTTCGCTCCGCCGGGCAACGACTGGCGCCCGGTCTCGCCCCAGCTCCGCCGGCTGCGCCACCTCGTGCTGACCGGCTTCACCGCGGTCGTCCTCGTGGCTCTCGCCGTCGTGTCCTGGATGTTCGCTCTCCCCGTGGTCTGGACGGCCGCCCTGGCCGTCGTACTCCTGCTGCTGGCCGGGTTCGGCTGGTGGGTGATCGGACGCAACGCCCGTGCGTGGGGGTACGCCGAGCGAGACGACGACCTCTACATCAAGCACGGGGCGCTCTTCCGGGAGCTCGTGTCCGTGCCCTACGGCCGGATGCAGTTCGTCGACATCACCGCAGGCCCTCTCGAGCAGCTCTTCGGCATCGCCAGCGTGCGCCTGCACACGGCGAGCCCCCGCACCAACGCCCGGATCCCGGGCCTCCCGGCCGACGAGGCAGCCCGGCTACGGGACCGGCTGACCGAGCTCGGGGAGTCGCAGGCGGCCGGCCTGTGACCGACCGGCCTCCGCAGCGGCTCTCCCCGCTGACCCCCCTGGTCCGCAGCTTCATCGTGCTCGTCGCGGCGGGTACGACGGTGATCCGCGACGTCACACGCGGCGACATCGGTCCCACCGCGGCCCTTCTCGCACTCCTGCTCTTCGCGGGCGGGGTGTACGGCGCGGCGTCGTGGCTGCGGACGACGTTCTGGATCGAGTCGGACGAGCTGCGCGTCGACACCGGGGTCCTGAGCCGGCAGTCCCGGCGGATCCGCATCGACCGGCTCCAGGGCGTCGACATCGTGCAGCCGTTCGTCGCACGGATCCTCGGCCTCGCCGAGCTACGGATGGACGTCGCGGGCGGCAACGCCCGGGAGGGGTCGCTGGCCTACCTCCCGCTGCCCGAGGCCAGGCGGCTGAAGGACCTCCTCCTCGCCCGCCGCGACGAGCTCGGCGAGCCCCGTCGGGTGGCCACCCAGACGCAGGCCGGACCGGTAGGGGCGCAGCCGGGTCCGGTGCAGGCCGGACCGGGTCCCGCGGCCGACGGGTCGACGGAGGTCGCCGCGCCGCCGCAGGTCGCAGTCCGACCGGCGGCCTACGAGCGGCCGATCGCCAAGGTCGAGGTCCCCACGCTGCTGCTCTCCATCCTCCTGTCGGGGGAGACGGTCGCGCTGGTCCTCGTCACGGTCGGCATGCTCGTCGCTTTCACGGCGAGCGGTGAGTGGCTCGGCCTCCCGGCGATCCTGCCCGTGCTGCTCGGCTTCGGGGTCGCGATGTTCCGGAGGTTCTCGATGAACTACGGGTTCACCGTCTCCGAGACCCCTGCAGGGATGCAGGTCAGGCGTGGCCTCTTCGACCTCAGCTCCCAGACCATCGCCCTCGAGCGGGTCCAGGGCGTCGTGGTCAGCGAGCCCCTCTTCTGGCGTGCGCTGGGCTGGGCCCGGCTCGACGTGTCGATAGCCGGGTACGGCACCGGCCTGGACAACGAGGGGCCGGCCCCGTCGACCGTGCTGCCCGTCGGAGACCGTCGAACCGTCCACGGGCTGGCCCGGCACGTCCTCCACGGGCTCGACCACGAGACCGTTGCGCTGCGTCCGGTCCCGTCGCGGGCACGCTGGGCGGCGCCTGTGGCGTACCGCTTCCTGCGGGTCGGCGCCGACGAGCGCCTCGTCGTCTCCAGGGAGGGCTGGCTCACCCGGCGTACCCACGCCGCTCCACAGGCCCGGGTCCAGTCCTTACGCATCACGCAGGGGCCCTGGCAGCGCCGGCTCGGCCTCGCGGACGTGCACACCGACAGCCCACCGGGCCCCACCACCGTCCGGGCCCGGCACCGCGACGCGGCGGAGGCCCGCCGGCTGTTCGACGCGGAGGTTGCGATGACCGCCTGGGCCAGGCGCCGCTGAGGACCGGGGCGTCGGAGCGCTGCCGGCCTGGCGCCTGTCACGCGACACCCCGGACCGTGTCCGGGGAACCGGACTAGGACAAGAGCTGGGAGGCGGGCGGCACGTCCGCGTGTGTGCTGACCACCCACGAGAACCCTCCCAGGCCCGTCTCCTCGGTGAGCTCGGCGGCCTCTGTCGCCCGTGAGAGCGCCCGGACGTAGCCCTGAGGGTCCCTGGTCGCCAGCGCGAGCTCGGGCCGGGTGCCGTCCACGCCGAGCGAGCGAAGCGCCTCACGCTGCCGGACCACGGTGCCTGCGACGCGAGCGGCGACCGCGTCGACGGCGACGTGCGCCGTCACGTCCCGCGACCCGTCGGGGAGTACGTCGACCTCCTGACCGTCCCGGTAGGAGCGCAACGTCCCGGACGGCGGCCTGGTCTGCGCGGTGTGGCCGTAGTCGACCGCGACCGCGACGCCACCGGTGACCCTGCGGACGACGTCCGCCCACGCCTCGTCGCGCGTGGTTCCCACCTCCGCGCGGGCCCCCGGCTCGCGTCCTGCGAGCGGCCACCACCGCTCGCACCACGCGGCGATCCCCGCTGGGACGGCGCGGTCCGCGAGTGGGGCCCCGAAGGTCTCCTCGCCGCTCGCCGGGTCCACGTGGACGATCCGCGGCGTCCCGGAGCCGTCCACCTCCACCACGTGGCAGGGGATGTTGTCGAGCCACTCGTTCGCCACCACGAGCCCCTCCACCGACTCGGGCAGCGCCGAGGTCCAGGCCACGGCTTCCGGCAGCTCCGCGGGCCTGGGCGCGACCTCGACCCCGAGCAGCGTGAGCGTGGGGTCGATCCGGTGGGCCTCGGCCAGCAGCTCGCCGCGTCCGGCCCCGACGTCGACGATCGTGTCGAGCCCTGCGCGGCGGGTCAGCGCGACAAGTGCGCGGGCGAAGAGCGGGGAGGCGTGCACCGAGGTCCGGAAGTGCGCGACCGGCGACTCGCGACGGAAGAACCCCTCCGGGCCGTACAACGCGGCGTCCCACGCCTTCTTCCAGGGCGGGTCGGTGGTCGGGGGAGGCATCGGGGGCATGCCGAGGGGCGTCGAGCCGGTCATGTGGGTCAGGTTACGTGGGGCCTTATGGCGGGTACCCCTGTGACGGAGGCCACCTGTCGCGGGGTCCGTATCCGGCGTACCCTCGATCTGCACGAGCCCAGCAAAACGTCCGGTACCCCGCATAAGGGGACTGGAACGAAAGGTGAGTTCGATGACCCGTATCGGGGTTGTGGGCGCCGGTCGTGTCGGCGCCGTTCTCGCGGCCGCCCTGCGCACCGCCGGTCACGACATCGTGGCCGTCGCCGGTGAGTCTCCGGCCTCTCGCACGCGTATCGAGACGCTGCTCCCAGGCGTCCACGTCGACAAGCCCACCGCCGTCGCGCGGGCCTGCGACCTGCTGCTGCTGACGGTTCCCGACGACATGCTCGAGAACGTCGTGAACATGCTCAGCGCCGCGGGCGCCATCCGCCGCGGGCAGTACGTCGTGCACACCTCCGGCAAGCATGGCCTCGCGGCGCTCGCACCGGCCGCGGCCCGGGGGGCGCACGTGCTCGCGATGCACCCGGCCATGACGTTCACCGGCACCGACGTGGACCTCGCCAGGCTCTCGGGCTGCGTGTTCGGGGTGACCGCGGACGACGACACCGCAGCCCTCGCCGAGTCCCTCGTCGCCGACCTCGGCGGCACCGCCATCTGGGTCCCCGAGGACAAGCGGGCGCTGTACCACGCCGGGCTCGCCCACGGCGCCAACCACCTCGTCACCCTCGTCACCCAGGCGATGGACCTGCTGCGGGCGTCCGGGGCGGAGGACCCCGCCGCGACGCTCCGTCCGCTGTTGACCGCGGCCCTCGACAACGCCCTGTCGTACGGCGACGCCGCGCTCACCGGGCCGATCGTGCGCGGCGACGTGAACACCGTCCGGGCGCACCTGGCCGACATCGCCGAGAACGCTCCCTCCACCCTCGGCTCCTACGTCGCGATGGCCAGGGCCACGGCCAACCGCGCCGTCCTCGACGGGAGGCTCCTGCCGATCCGGGCTGCGAAGATCGCCAGGATCCTCGACGAGGCGCTCGGGTCCGCGGGCCATGTCGGCGGCGACCTGCGCTCCGCCGGACCGGACGCGTGAGCGCGAGCGCGTCGCACCTGAGCCGGCCCGACGTGCGCCGGCCCCTCGTGGCCGGGACCCGTGCCGAGCTGAGGCAGGCGCTGGCGAAGGTGCGGGCCCGCGGTGGACGGGTGGCCCTGGTGCCCACGATGGGCGCGCTGCACGAGGGCCACGCGGCGCTCATACGTACGGCGCGCGAGCAGACGAGCGACGTCGACGCGGTGGTCGTCTCGATCTTCGTCAACCCCCTGCAGTTCGCGCCGGGTGAGGACCTCGACCGCTACCCCCGGACCTTCGACGACGACCTCGAGATGTGCGCGGCGGAGGGCGCGGACGTCGTCTTCGCCCCGTCCGTCGAGGAGGTCTACCCCGGCGGGGAGCCGCAGGTGACGCTCGAGCCCGGGCCGCTGGCCACCGTCCTGGAGGGCCGGAGCCGTCCCACGCACTTCCGGGGTGTGCTCACCGTGGTGGCGAAGCTGTTCGGCCTCGTCCGGCCCGACCTCGCCTACTTCGGGCAGAAGGACTACCAGCAGCTGGTGCTGATCCGGCGCATGGTCGCCGACCTGTGCATGGACCTCGAGGTCGTGGGAGTGGAG
>Ga0208537_1000091_pt1 | contig 14514 bp, 15 predicted proteins | sample MayberrySE_TuleA_FD_185672 | JGI IMG/M metagenome (GOLD analysis project Ga0208537, IMG submission 185672) | Natural and restored wetland microbial communities from the San Francisco Bay, California, USA, that impact long-term carbon... | ecosystem: Environmental > Terrestrial > Soil > Wetlands ...
GAAGCGTCGATGGTGGGCGCGATCGCCGACTGGTTCGCGGTCACCGCACTCTTCAAGCACCCGCTCGGGATCCCCGTGCCGCACACCGCGCTGGTGCCCAACCGCAAGGACGAGCTCGGGCGGAGCCTCGAGGAGTTCGTGGGCTCGAACTTCCTCCAGGAGACGGTGATCCGCGACCGCATCGCCCTTGCCAAGGTCAGCGAGCGTGTAGGGCACTGGCTCGTGGAGCCCGAGAACAGCAAGCGGGTCGTCGACGAGGTCGCGACCGTCCTTCAGCTCGGACTGAGGAGGGTCCGCGACGAGGACCTGGCCTCGCTCGTGAAGGACGCACTGCTGCCGCGGTTCCGCGAGGAGCCGATCAGCCCGGTCGCCGGCAGCCTCCTCGAGGAGATCGTCCGCGACGGGGCCCACCACGGCCTGGTCGACCTGGCGCTGGAGGAGGCGCACCGCTGGCTGCTGGACAACGAGGAGACGTTCACCGACGTGGTGGGGGAGCGGGCCCCCTGGTGGTCGCCCCAGGCGCTCAACGAGCGGGTCACCCACCGCATCTACCTGGAGGCGGTGGCCTGGGTCGACGACATCAGGCGCGACCCCTACCATCACGCGCGCTCGGCGCTCGACAGCGTGCTCGAGAAGCTCGCGGACGACCTGCTCCACGACGAGGCCACGCAGGAGCGGGCCGAGCGGCTGAAGGAGCGCGTGCTGGACCACCCGCAGGTCGTGGTGACCGCGACCTCGCTGTGGAACGCGTTCCGGAAGGCCCTGCTCAAGGCGCTCGAGGACGACGAGGGCCCGCTGCGCCATCGCGGTGTCCTGGAGCTGACCCGGTTCGGCGCCCGCCTGGTCACCGAGGAGAAGCTCCGCGAGCGCCTCGACGGCCACGCCGCGGACCTCGCGGTGTTCGTCGTCGGCCGCTACGGCGACGAGCTCACCGCGGTCATCACGCACACCATCGACCGCTGGGACGGCAAGGAGGCCGCGAAGCGCATCGAGCTGTACGTCGGACGCGACCTCCAGTTCATCCGGATCAACGGCACGATCGTGGGCGGCCTCGTCGGGGTGGTCATCCACGCCGTGACCGTGCTGGTCCGGTGAGGGAGGATTGAGCCGTGAGCACACCACGCGACGTCGCCATCCGTGACGAGTCGATCCGGCTCGGTCAGTTCCTCAAGCTCGCCGACCTGGTCGACAACGGCGCGGACGCCAAGCCCCTGCTCATGCAGGGCCTGGTCGGAGTGAACGGCGAGGTGGAGACCCGCCGCGGGCGGCAGCTCTCCCAGGGCGACGTGGTCACCCTCCACGGCGAGTCGGTGCGCGTCACCCGTCAAGACGTCCCCCGGGTGACCTAAGTCCCTACGCACTCGCCGTCGGTGGCGTGATGCTCGACAGGGGCCATGACGCGCACACGAGGGAGGCATGACGTGCTCCTGGTCGCACGCACCTCGCCGGGACAGCCCGGCCCGGCACCTGAACCGCCGCCCAGACCTACGCCGGGGCGGCTGATCCGGGGCTTCACCGTGGTCTCCGGGGGACCCATCGCAGTAGCGGTGGGAAGCCTGCTGGCACCACTGTCCGCCGTCCGGCGGTGGCCGCGTCGCCTGCCCGAGGGCTGGGCGCGGAGCTCGGCATGGGCCGCGACCGCGGCCGGCCTCGCGGCACCGGGGGTCTACGCGGGTGTGGTGCGTCCCTGGCTCATGCACTGGGGGTCGACCGAGGAAGAACGTCGCCGCCGTTACCCCAGCGACGGGCCGGCCGAGCCGCTGTTCACGGTCACCCGGGCCGTCACGGTCCGCGCACCTGCCGAGGACGTCTGGAAGTGGCTGGTGCAGATCGGCCAGGACCGAGGTGGCTTCTACTCCTACGACTGGCTCGAGAACGTCGCCGGATGCCACATCCACAGTGCTGACGAGATCCATGACGAGTGGCAGGACCGCTCGGCAGGAGACACGCTGATGCTGCTGCCGGGGTTCGGTCCGAGGCTCGCGGAGGTCGACCCACCCAGGTCGCTGGTCATCGAGGGGTGGGGCGCCTACATCGTCGAGCCGGCCGGCGAGACCACGTGCCGCCTGATCGCGCGCTCGCACACCGACCGCGGGCCTGCAGCGGTCGGCTACGTGCTGGCCATGGAGCTGCCCCACGCCATCATGGAGCGCAAGATGCTGCTCGGCATCAAGAAGCGTGCGGAGGCGGCCGCCCGCCGTGGGTGAGGGTTAGGTCGGCAGCACCACGACGTCGCCGACCGCGACCTTGCCGGCGTGCTCGACGTCCGCCACGACGCCCAGGGCACCCGCGGAGAGGTCGGTGATGCTCTTGAGCAACCGGGGGTCGGTGGGCAGGCTGCCCTGCGAGGCGTTGACCATGACACAACGGGGCATGAGCCCCCGGACCCGAAGGACCACGTCACGGCCGATCGCCACCCGGCGGCCCACCCAGCCGTGCTCCGGGAAGCCGTCGCCGTCCCACTCCAGGAGGAGGTTCGCCCTCGTCCTGCGCGGTGCGACCGGCCGGCCGTGCGCTCGCCCCAGGGTCTCCAGCGACGCGGTCGTCACCAGGTGGACCGGCCCCTCGTCGAAGTGCGAGACCGCTTCCTCCCGCCCCAGGGTGACCGGTCGTCCGACGTGGTCGCTGACGGCCTGGTCCGCGGCGGAAGTGCCGGCCCGGAGCTCTCGGCCGTCGGGGAAGGTGATCACCGGGACGTCACCGTCGTAGGCGGCCCTGAGCTCCAGGAGCCCGTCCATGCGCCGGAACCGCCGCGTGGTCTTCCCGCTGCCGAACTTTCCATCGAGGTCCCGCACCGACCACATCCGGTCCCCGGCACAGCCTCGGTGCTCCACCGTCACCTCGTCGAGCGTCTCGCCGAGGAGCGACTTCACGGGGTACCTGTGCACCGCGAGGAGACGGCTCACCGACGGCTCGCACGTGGTGGCAGCCGGTGGAGCTCGACGTCGGCGATCTCCCCGGCCGCCGCGGTCAGGGTCATGTACGTGCAGAACGGCTGTCGACGGCGGTCGGTGGGCGAACCGGGGTTGAGCAGCCGCAGGCCCGTGTCGGTGGTGGTGTCCCACGGGATGTGGGAGTGCCCGAAGACCAGCACGTCGGCGTCGTCGTACAGCTCCTGGCAGCGGCGCTCACGCCCGGTGGCCGGCCCCGTCTCGTGGACCACGGCGAAGCGGACACCGCCGACGGTCTCACGCGCCACCTCGGGCAGCCGACGGCGCAGCCCCGGGCCGTCGTTGTTCCCGTAGACCGCGAGCAGCCGCGCGGCTCGGTCCTCGAGCCGGTCCAGCAGCGGCTCCTCCACCCAGTCGCCCGCGTGGACCACGACGTCGGCGGCCTCGATGGCCTGCCACAGCGGGTCGGGAAGCTCGCGCGCCCGCTTGGGCACGTGGGTGTCGGCGAGCAGGACGACGTGGGTCGGGTGCACGGGAGTCCGGGCCCGGGGATCAGCGGACGTCGAGGAGGTCCACCACGAAGATGAGCGTCTCGCCGGGCTTGATCACGCCGCCGGCGCCGCGGTCGCCGTAGCCGAGCTGGGGCGGGATGACCAGCTTGCGGCGGCCACCGACCTTCATGCCCGTGACACCCTGGTCCCAGCCTGCGATGACCTGGCCGACGCCGAGGCGGAAGGAGAGCGGCTCGCCGCGGTTGTAGGAGGCGTCGAACTCCTCACCGGTCGAGTGGGCGACCCCGACGTAGTGCACGACGACAGTGCTGCCTGACGCGGCCTCCGCCCCCGACCCCGTGCTGAGGTCGGTGACCTCCAGGTCGGTCGGCGGGGGAGAGTCGGGGAAGTCGATCTCGGGCTTGTCGGGCTGGTGCGAGCTCACGAGGGCAGGCTCCTCAGGTCTGGGCGCGGTGGACGTAGGAGTCTAGTTGGTCTCGCTCGAACTCGAGCTCCTGCATCCTGTTCTTCACCACGTCGCCGATGCTGATCACGCCGACGATCTCGTCGCCGTCCATCACCGGCACGTGACGGATCCGCTTCTCGGTCATCACCTGCATCAGGTCGTTGACGGGATGGTCGCCGTGACAGATCTCGACGTCGGTGGTCATGATCGAGGAGACCTTCGCCTCGAGGAGGTTCGCGTTGTCGGTGAGCCGCCGGACCACGTCGCGCTCGGAGACGATGCCGTCGAGCCCCCTGCCGTCACTGCTGACCACCAGCGCGCCGACGTTGTGCTCGGCGAGCATCCCCAACATATCGCGCACGCTGGCGTCCGGGCTGACGGTGATGACCTTCTGGATCGCCTTGGCGGCGAGCACCTGGTTGATCCGCATGGGTACCTCCATTTTTGGCGTCTCGTGCACCTGCGCGTGGTGGAAAAGCCCGCACCTGAAGGCTAGTGCCCGCCGACGGTCGTGCGGTAGATCCCACGGCCGCACATTTCGGGTGTCGTCCCGGATGGTTGGATAAGCGGCGTGAGTACGACGGTGGTGGCGGCTCGCGAGCTGTCGTGGCCCGCGAGGTCGGGCACGCTCGCCGCGGCGCTCATGATGGGCTGGCTCACCCTTGTCCTCTGGCTGGACCGTGAGGCCGCGGGTGGGAGCATCTGGCTCCAGCGCGGCCTCGGCGTCTCCACCTGGCTCGTGCTCGTGCTCGCGCTGCGCCGGGTCACTGCGAAGGTGCGCGTCCAGACCGCGGTGGTGGTCGCCTTCGCGACGCTGGTCGAGTACGTCTTCAGCCCGACCCTCGAGGTCTACCTCTACCGGTTCGAGAACGTGCCGATGTACGTCCCGCCGGGCCACGGGCTGGTCTACCTCTCGGCCTACGCCCTGGGGCACACCCGCCTGGTCGAGCGTCACCTGCGCGCGGCAGTGGTGGCGGTGGTGTCTGTCGGCGGGGCGTGGGCCGCCTACGGCGTGCTCGTGGCCGAGCGGCCCGACGCGCTGGGTGCCTTCTGGTTCGCCTGCCTGGTCGGCTTCCTGCTCTGGGGCCCGTCGAGGCCGGTCTATGTCGGAGCGTTCGTGGTGGTGAGCTACCTCGAGGTCGTCGGGACCGAGCTGCGCACCTGGGTGTGGCAGACCGAGGACCCGATCCTCGGAGTGAGCATCGGCAACCCGCCCTCGGGGGCGGCCGGTGGCTACGGGTGGTTCGACCTCGCGGGTCTCCTCCTCGCGCCGTACCTGCTGGGAGTGCTCAGTCGGCGTCGGCGCCCGGATCGCCTTCCCGAGCATCCGCCGCCGGAGGCCGCCGACGTCCACTGAGGGTGTGGACGGAACCGGGGCCGCGCCGGGCGAGGTCGGGGTCGTCCTCGTCGTAGACGGAGCCGAGGAACGCGAGCGCCTGGTCGTGGAGCCGGCCGTTGGTCGCGAGCGCGTTGCCGCCGAACGGGCCGGGCTTGCCGTCGAGCGAGGTGAAGCTGCCACCGGCCTCCCGGATGATCACGTCGAGCGCAGCCATGTCGTAGAGCTCGAGCTCCGGCTCGGCCGCGATGTCGACCGCCCCCTCGGCGACCAGCATGTAGGACCAGAAGTCGCCGTAGGCCCGGGTCCGCCAGCAGCGGCGGGAGAGCGCGAGGAAGTCGTCGAGGCGGTCCCGCTCCTCCCAGCCGGAGAGCGAGGAGTACGAGAGCGAGGCGTCCGCGAGGTCGGAGACGTCGGAGACCCGGCAGGGGTTCGCCTTCATCAGCGACCGGCCGGTCCACGCACCTCCGCCCTTGGAGGCCCACCAGCGCCGGTTCAGCTGGGGCGCGGACACGCAGCCGACCACCACCTCGTCGTCGACCATGAGGGCGATCAGGGTCGCCCACACGGGCACGCCGCGCACGAAGTTCTTCGTGCCGTCGATCGGGTCGATGACCCACTGGCGCTGGCTGTGCCCGGTGGAGCCCTGCTCCTCGCCGATCACGGCGTCGCGGGACCTGGCCCGGGACAGGGTCCGCCGGATGGCCTCCTCGACCGACTTGTCGGCGTCGGTGACCGGTGTGAGGTCCGGCTTGGTGACCACGTGCAGGTCGAGCGCCTTGAACCTGCTCATGGACAGGGAGTCGGCGTCGTCGGCCAGGACGTGCGCGAGTCGAAGGTCGTCGGTGAACTCGGAGGACATGGGGTCAGGCTATGCCTATGCCCGTCCGACGTGACGTGGGGCACCCGCGGTGCGGAACGGTTGTTCCCTCAACAAAGCAGCGCGGCGACCGGTAGCCTGCCGTTATGGAGATAGGCGGTCTTCCTCTGCATCCACTGGTGGTGCACGCGGCTGTCACGCTGATCCCGCTCAGCGCCCTGGTCGCCATCGCTTTCGTGCTGCTGCCCCGGTGGCGATGGCTGTCGCGGTGGCCGGCCGCGGTATTGGCCGTCGGAGCAGTTGCGGTCGCCTGGGTGGCACGGCTCAGCGGCAAATCACTGCTCGATGCGCGGCCCGAGCTCGCACGCCTCGTCGCCGAGCACCAGGACCGCGGTGAGCTGCTCTCGCTGGTCTCGATCGCCTTCGCGCTGGTCGTGGTGCTGGCCGCCTGGTCCATGCCGGGGACCACCGCTCTGGCCAGTGGACGTGGTGCGCAGGACAGCCGGATTCCTTCGTCGGACACCGTGCTCGCGATCCTGGTCGTCCTCGCCTCCCTAGCCGTGCTGGTGCTCGTCGTACTCACCGGGGACTCCGGGTCCCGCGCGGTCTGGGGCTGAGGCCCAAGCGTCCACGCCGGCCGGTGCGGGTACCTTGCCACCATGTTCCTCACCGGCACGTTCTCTGGACCCATGGCCGTGGGGGCGCTGGTGGTCGCAGCAGCCCTCATCGGTGTCACCGGGACCCGGTTGGCCCGGGTGGTCGACAAGCTGGCCGACCGCACAGGGTTGGGGGAAGCGCTCGCGGGAGCGGTGCTGCTGGGTGCCGCCACCTCGCTCGCCGGGCTGGTGGTCAGCATCGTCGGGGCAGCACAGGGAAACGCAAGCCTCGCGGTAGGCAACTCCGTCGGCGGCATCGCAGTGCAGACCGCCTTCATCGTGGTGGCCGACCTGGCCTACAGGCGCGGGAACCTCGAGCACGCGGCTGCCTCACTCGGCAACATCTTCAACAGCCTGCTGTTGCTCATCCTGCTTGCCGTTGTCGTGCTCGGGGCATCCGCGCCGGATGTCACCGTGCTCGGTGTCAGCCCGGTGACGGTGCTGCTGGTCGGCGCCTATCTGTATGGCACGGCGCTGGCACATCGCGTGGAGCAGAACCCCATGTGGAAGCCCGAGGTGACGTCCGAGACCCGGCAGGACGTCCCCGACCCTCACGCCGCCGAGACCAGCCTGCGACTGCTGGTTGTGCAGTTCGGACTTCTCTCGATCGTCATTGTGACCGCGGGCTTCCTCGTCGCACGCGCGGGCCTCGCGCTCGTCCAGGAGGTCGGGCTCTCGGGAACGGTGGTCGGGACCTTCGTCACCAGCATCTCGACCTCGCTGCCGGAGCTGGTGACCGCCGTCGCGGCCGTGCGGGCAGGAGCTCTGACGTTGGCAGTGGGCGGGATCGTCGGGGGCAACGCCTTCGACCTCCTGTTCATCGCCGCAGCCGACGTCACCTACCGTGAGGGTTCGATCTACTCAGCGCTGACCTCCGCCGACGTGTTCGTCGTGGGTTGGGCCATGCTGCTGGTCGGCATCCTCGGAGCGGGGCTGCTCCGTCGCGAGCGACGGGGAATCGGCTTCGAGGGCTTCGGAGTGCTTGCGGCCTACCTTGCCGGCCTCCTCGTCACCACTCAGCTGCCAGGGGGCTGAGGCGTGGGCCGAAGAGCCGCTTGTCGGTCAAGGCATGTCCTCGCCGGCCTCGCGGCTGGCCAACAGCCTGCGGAACGACTCCACGCGTGCCTCGTCGGCGTCGCCTCGCTTCAATGCCTCGTCGAGGGCGCACTCGGGCTCGTCCGCGCCGTGCGTGCAGCCTCGGGGGCACTCGTGGGTCAGCTCGTCGAGGTCGGGGAAGGCGCGGATCAGGTGGCCCGGCTCCACGTGCGCGAGGCCGAAGGAGCGGATCCCCGGGGTGTCGATGATCCACCCGGAGTCGTCGGGAAGACGCAGCATCACCGCGGAGGTGGAGGTGTGACGTCCGCGGCCGGTGACGACGTTCACCCGGCCGATGGCCCGGTCGGCGCCCGGCACGAGGCCGTTGACCAGGGTCGACTTGCCGACGCCGCTGTGGCCGATGAGGACGCTGGTGCGGCCGGCCAACCGCTCGCGGATGTCGGAGAGCTCCCCGCCCCGCTCGATGACGACGAAGGGCACCCCGAGGGGCCGGTACACCGACAGCAGGGTCTCCGGGTCGGCGAGATCCGGCTTGGTCAGGCACAGCAGCGGCTCGAGGCCGGCGTCGTACGCGGCGACGAGAGCCCGGTCGATCAACCGCGGTCGCGGCTCCGGGTCGGCGAGCGCGGCGACCACGACGAGCTGGTCGGCGTTCGCGACGATGACGCGTTCGACCGGGTCCGTGTCGTCAGCGGTACGCCGGAGGACGGTCCGCCGGTCCTCCACCTCGACGATGCGGGCCAGCGTGCCCTCGTCGCCGCTCGTGTCGCCCACGACCTTGACCTCGTCGCCCACCACGACACCCTTGCGGCCGAGGGGCCGTGACTTCATCGCGGTGACCGTGCGCGGCCCCTGCCCGTCGTCCACCAGCAGCGTGAAGCGGCCACGGTCCACGGTGACGACCGTGCCCGAGCCGGCGTCCTCGTAGGTCGGCCGCTCCTTGGTGCGTGGCCGGGTGCGACGACGAGGTCGCTCGAAGCGCTCGTGGTCGTAGTCGTCGTACCTGCGACCGGCCAACTACGCCAACCTCGTCCAGGCGTCGACGAACCCGGGGAAGGTCTTCGACGTCGTCGCGACGTCCTCGACGAGGAGGTCGTCCACCGCGAGCCCGATGATGACGGCGGCGTGGGCCATGCGGTGGTCGGCGTAGGTCCTGAAGACCCCACCGTGCAGGGCAGCGGGCCGGATGCTCAGGCCGTCCTGGGTCTCGGTGACGTCGCCACCCAACGCGGTGAACTCGTGCGCGAGCGCGCTGAGCCGGTCGGTCTCGTGGCCGCGGATGTGCGCGATCCCGCGCAACCGGGAGGGCGAGTCGGCCAGCAGGCACAGGGCCGCGACCGCCGGCGTCAGCTCGCCGATGTCGTGGAGGTCGAGGTCCACGCCCCTCACGACACCGGTGCCGCGCACCGTGAGCCCCTCGTCGGCGAGCTCGACGTCTGCGCCCATCGACGCGAGGATCCCACGCAGGGCGTCGCCTGCCTGGGTCGTGCTCCTGGGCCAGTCGCGCACGGTCACCTGGCCCCCGGTGACCAGGGCTGCGGCGAGGAACGGCGCGGCGTTCGAGAGGTCCGGCTCGATGTCGACGTCGACCGCCCGGACGGAGCCGGGCAGGACCCGCCAGTGGTCCGCGTCGGTGTCGTCGACCTCGACGCTGTGCAGGCGCAGCTGCTGCACGGTCATGTCGATGTGGGGGAGGGAAGGGACCGGGCCACCCTCATGACGCACGTCGACGCCGTGGTCGTAGCGAGCCCCCGCCAGGAGCAGCGCGGAGACGAACTGGCTCGATGCGGAGGCGTCGATCGTCACGCTGCCGCCAGGGACGCGGCCGGACCCGGCCACGGTGAACGGCAGTGCGCCGCGTCCCTCGTCCTCGACGAGGACGCCGAGCTGCCGCAGGGCGTCGATCACCCCTCCCATCGGCCGGGTGCGCGCATGGGGATCCCCGTCGAAGACCACACTGCCCCGGGCGAGCGCGGCCACCGCAGGGACGAACCGCATGACGGTCCCGGCGAGCCCGCAGTCGACCGCGGAGGGACCCTTGAACGGTCCGGGAGTCACGAGCCAGTCGTCGCCGGAGGTGTCGACCGCGGCCCCCAAGGAGGTGAGGGCGCGGGCCATGAGCTCGGTGTCGCGCGACCGCAGCGCCCGTCGTACGACCGAAGGTCCGTCGGAGAGTGCTGCCAGCACCAGGGCGCGGTTGGTGAGCGACTTGGAGCCCGGAAGCGCGACCGTGGCGTGCACAGGGCCACTGGCACGCGGCGCGGGCCAGGGATCGGTCGTGGGTGCGGTCGTCTCGCTCATCGAAGCCGAGCGTATCGGCCGCCCGAGGAGACGACGAGGGCTGCCACCAGCGTCGTGATCGGGACGGCGGCGATGATGCCGAGGCTGCCGACGAGGCCACGCGCGACCTCCTGGGCCACGCCGTCACTGAGCAGCGCGTCGTTGAAGCTCGTCGCCGTGATCGTGAGCAGCAGCAGGAGCGGCAGCATCGCGCTCACGTAGGCGAGTACCAGGGTGTTGACCGCGGCGGCGACGTGTGCCCGGCCGATCCTCATGGCCGCGGCGAAGACCGAACGCCGGCTCGCGGTCGGGTCGGCCGCCTTGAGCTCCCACACCGCCGCCGCCTGGGTGACCGTCACGTCGTCGAGCACCCCGAGTGAGCCGATGACGAGGGCGGCGAGCACGAGACCTTCGTAGTCCACCTGTCCCTGGATCGCCGCCAGGAACTTGGTCGACTCGTCGCTGAAGCCGGTGAACTGGGCAGCCGACGTGAAGACGGCCCCGAGCACGCCGGTCAGCACGAGGGCCAGCAGGGTGCCGACCAGAGCGACCGATGTCATGGCGTTGAACCCGTGCCCCAGGTAGAGGGCCACGATCATGATCGCGGCGGCCGCCACGACCGCGACGAGCAGCGGTGACGTCCCGCCGAGCAGGTTCGGGAGCACGAACCAGATCACCAGCGCCACGGACAGGGCGAGGCTGACGAGTGAGGAGAGGCCTCGCCAGCGGGAGAGCACCAGCACAGCGAGCGCGAAGACCGCAACAAGGGTGTACACGGCGCGGCTGCGGTCGAAGTCGATGAACTGCCACTGCTGGGAGGGAGGAGCGTCCGGGACCTCGAAGAGCAGCACCCGGTCCCCGGCCTCCAGGACGGGCGCTCCCTCACCGAACGGCAGCGCCGCCTCGACGTCCTCTGCCTGATCCTCGACGTCCGCGGTCGCCGACCGGCAACCCTCAGGGACCTGGCCGCCGAAGTCCTCGGCGAACGAGTCCGGGCAGGGGTGCACCTCGGTGATGACCGCGGAGATGCGGTCGAAGTCCTGGTAGCCCTCGGCTCGGGGAGTCGGACCCTCGGGCCACAGCAGAAAGAGCGCTGCGGCCGTTGCCGCTGTCAGTGGGACCAGTACGGCGGCGAGGACGACCTGTACCGCACGGGACAGCTCGATGCTCTCCGACTCGCGGCTCGCACGATGCCCGGCGGCATGACCGTGGTGACCGGTGATGCCTTGCTCCTTGTTCGGGCCGGTTCCGGCCGGGGGTCAGATCGACTTGCGGGCGAGCTTGGCCTCGCGGGTGGCGCTCTTGCGCACGTGCTTGGCCTCACGGCGCACGTCGCGGGCGGCCCGCTTGGCGCGCCAGGCCAGGCCGGGACGGCCCTCCGTGTCCACGGCGGCGATCATCAGGCCACCGAGCATCGAGACGTTCTTGAAGAAGTGGGTCCGCTGGTTGGCCTTCGCGTCGGGGTCGCTCTCCTCCCAGAAGCGGTGCCCGGCCGCCGTGGTGGGCACCAGCGTGGCGGCGAGGGTGAGCGCAGAGAGCCTCGGCATGCGACCGGTGGCCAGCGCCAGGCCGGCTGCGATCTGGGCAGCCGCGTTGATCCGGACCAGCGTCTTCGGGTCGGTCGGGATCGGCGCGTTCGGGGCCACCTTCTGCGCGAGCGGGACCACGGTGTCCGTGACGGGCTTTGCCCGCGTGGCGGCCATGTCGGTGTTCTTGAGCGCGGTCACGCCGCCGGCGACGAACATCGAGGCGAGCATGGGGCGGGCAAGCAGTCTCGTGACGGTCATGGTCCATTCATACCCGATGACCGCCCGATCACGCGCCCACCCCATGCGGCGCGGGGTGACCCGTCAGGGCGTGAGCCGGTGAAGGTCCCGCGGGAAGAGCCGCGCCTGGCGGACGTTCTCCGCGCCGGTCAGCCGGGCCACCCAGCGCTCGAGCCCGATCGCGAAGCCTCCGTGCGGGGGCATGCCGTGCCGGAAGGCCTGCAGGTACCCCTCGTACGGCGCTTCCGACTGTCCGCTCGCCGCGAGGGCCGCCCGGTAGTCGGAGTAGCGGTGCAGCCGCTGGCCGCCGGTGGTCAGCTCCAGGCCGCGGAAGAGCAGGTCGAAGGAGTTGGACCAGCGCGGGTCGTCGGTCTGGGGGTGCGTGTAGAAGGGCCGCTTGCGCATCGGATAGCCCTCGACGGCCAGGAACTCGCTGCCGTACCGCTCTCGAGCCCACGCGCTGAGGGCTCGCTCATGGGCGGGGGACAGGTCCGGCTCGTCCTCGGGCGCTGCCACGAGCCTCAACGCCTCCGCGAAGTGCACGACCGGAATCTCATCGGGAACCTTCGGCAGGTCCACGCCGAGCGTCCGCAGAGCCCCGGGGGCGAGCTCCGTTGCCGCCTCCAGCATGCCTGCGAGTGCGCTGCGGAGTACGACGAGCACGTCCCGGTGGTCCGCGATGAAGCCGAGCTCGGCGTCGAGCGAGACGTACTCCGCGATGTGGCGCACGGTGTCGTGCGGCTCGGCACGGAAGACCGGTCCCACCTCGAACACCCGCTCGAAGACGCCGACCAGGGTCTGCTTGTAGAGCTGCGGCGACTGGGCGAGGTATGCCTTCTCGCCGAAGTAGTCCACCGTGAACACGTTCGCACCCGACTCGGTGCTGGCGCCGACGATCTTCGGCGTCGCGATCTCGGTGAAGCCTTGCGCGGTGAGCGCGCGCCGGAAGCCTTGCATGCCGGCAGACGCGAGCTGCCACATCGCCCTGCTCCGCGGATGCCGGAGGGTCACCGGTGCGTTGTCCAGCAGGGTCGGCAGGCCTGCCGCCAGGCTCGGCCGCCACAGCTCGACCGGCGGCGGCTCGGCCGGCTCGGAGAGCGGCGAGACGGTCGGGTCGAGGATCTCGACCCCCGCGGGGGCGGACGGGTTCGCGACGACGGTGCCCTCGACGGAGACGACGGTCTCCTCACCGAGGCCGGCGGACCCGGCCAGGGCCGCAGGGTCCTTCAGGACCACCTGAGCGAGCCCGGTGCGGTCTCGCAGGATCAGGAACGTCACCGACGCAAGGGTGCGACGCCGATGGAGCCAGCCCTCGACGCGGACTCTCGTGCCCGGCGTGGTGGCTGGTAGCTGTGCAGCAAGGGTGCGATGCATCTCTTCACCTCCTAGGGGAGCCCCAGGAGGTGTGGGCGACGGGGGATTTCGCTGTGCCACCACACCTTCGCCGGCCCGGGACGGGCGCGGCCTCGTTGGTGAAGCATGCTCGGGAGTGTCTTCGACGCCGGGGTGGACTCCGCCCTCTCAGCACCTCGGGCGGTTCTCTGTGCTCCACCGGTCGGCGGCTACTCGTCTCCGTCAACGCAGTGCGCCGAGTGTACGGCGCCCACGCGGGGTCACGACAAGGGGTTTCCGCCGGGGCTGATCAGTCCGGGCCTGCCTGGTCCGGCCCGCGCGTGGTCGGAGCTCGCGTCACCTGCGAGTCGCGCCGCCGATGGACGAGCCGTCCTGGTCCCACCCGATCTCCGGGGGCTCACTGGTGGCCGGGCTGTCTGGGAACGTGACCTTGAGCAGGAGGGGAAGGCTGCCGGCCTGACCAGGAGGCACGTGGACCTCGAAGACCAGCGGTTCGTCCGGGGACGGGCAGCTCGCTGTGCTGTCGGTGTAGCTGCAGCCGTCCGGCGCGGACGTGAACCTGATCGGCCCGCCCGCGTTCTGTTCGTCCGACAGGAGCTCGAGCTCGAACCGTCCTGGAGGTGCCTCGGTGACGGTGACGGTCAGGGTCTGCGACGGCCTTCCTTGTCCCTGGTCCCCGGTGAGGACGGCAGTGACCGAGGGTGCCGTCGCCCCGCCCTCGCCGCCGGTGTCGTCGGCCTCGTCCTCGGAGTCGCCGGTCTCGTCTTCGGAGCTGCCGGTGTCGTTGCTGTCGCCATCCCCGGTGCTTCCGGTGTCGCTCCCGGTGTCTCCTCCGGTGCTGCCGCTGTCGTCCTGGGGGCTGCCGGTGTCGCTGCCGTTGTCTCCGGCGTCGCCCGGGGCCTCGCCCACGTTCGTCCCGCCGCCGCTCTCGTCGCCCGCAGGGGGCGTGGCGGTCCCGGGGTCATTCCCAGGGACCCCGGGGTCGGGCACGGTGATGGGCGGCAGGATGTCGTCGAACGGTGGTGGCAGCTTGATGCCGTTGCCCGGGTCGTCCCCCGGCTCGGGCTTCGGTTCCGGCTTGGGCTCCGGCTGTGGGGCGGGCGCAGGCTGGGGCGCCGGCCCACCGTCCGGGCCCTGTGCCGGGGGCGGAGCCGAGTCGCCGCCTTGGCCCGGCTCGGAGCCCGGCTGACCCGAGGACGTCCCGGGCTGCTCGGCCGGCGGCGCTTCCTCGGTCGAGGTTCCCGACCCGTCCGACTCGATCCTCGCGACGACCACGACCTCTCCGGAGCCATCGGCGGAACCCTCATCAGACCGCTCCGCGGCTGAGCCGTCCGTCGTCCCTTCGCGGGACGAGCCCGTGCGTTCGTCGGGCCCGTCCTCCGACGCTGCGCCCGGCGGC
>Ga0208537_1000092_pt1 | contig 14456 bp, 17 predicted proteins | sample MayberrySE_TuleA_FD_185672 | JGI IMG/M metagenome (GOLD analysis project Ga0208537, IMG submission 185672) | Natural and restored wetland microbial communities from the San Francisco Bay, California, USA, that impact long-term carbon... | ecosystem: Environmental > Terrestrial > Soil > Wetlands ...
GCTGGCCGCGCCGGCGGAGCGGGTGTCGTTCCACAGCAGCGCGGGCCGGACGACGGCGCCGTCCTCGTCCAGGCAGACCATCCCGTGCTGCTGCCCCGCAACGGAGACTGCTGCGACGTCGTCGAGGCCGCCTGCCTCCTCGACCGCCACCAGTAGGGCCCGCCACCACGCCTCGGGGTCCACCTCGGTGCCCTCGGGATGGCGGGCGCGGCCCTGTCGCACCAGCGCGCCGGTCTCCGCGTCGCGGACCACCACCTTGCAGGACTGGGTCGAAGAGTCGACCCCTGCCACCAACGCCATTGTCTGGCTCCTTCCCCGTGTCCGACGGCTCACTGTGCGGGGGAAGACTAGCCAGAGCGGCTACCGGGGTGGTCGTAGACGGCGTCGCTTATCAGCCGGGCAGCCCCGATGACGCCGGCCTCCTCACCGAGCTCGCTCAGCACGATGGGGAGGTTGCCGGTCGCCAACGGCAGCGACCGCCGGTAGATCACCCCGCGGATCTCGGCGAGCAAGGGGTGTCCGAGCGCCGTGACTCCGCCGCCGATCACGATCATCCCTGGGTTGAAGAAGGAGACGAGGCTCGCGAGCACCTCCCCAACCCGGCGCCCGCCGTCCCTCACGATCTGAACCGCCACCGAGTCGCCCTGAGCCACCGCGTCGCTGACCTCGATCGCGCTCAGGGCGCCCTTGGCCTCGAGTATCTCCTGGAGCACGGGTGAGCGTCCCGACCGTGCGGCTGCGGTGGCGTCGCGCGCCAGCGCAGCGCCACCGAAGAACGCCTCGAGGCACCCGGTGTTCCCGCACGCACACGTCGGCCCGAAGTCGTCCACGCGGATGTGCCCGATGTCGCCGGCGCAGCCGTCGACGCCACGGTAGAGCGACCCGTCGACGACGATCCCGCAGCCGATGCCGGTGCCGATCTTGACGAAGAGGAAGTCGTCGGCCGACCGCGCGACGCCCGAGTGCTGCTCCCCGAGTGCCATCACGTTCACGTCGTTGTCCAGCAGCGCGGGGCAACCGAGCTCGCGGGAGACGGCGTCCCGGACCGGGTAGCCATCCCACCCGGGCATGATCGGCGGGGAGACCGGGATGCCGCGGTGGAAGTCCACCGGCCCAGGCACACCGATGCCGACTCCCGCCGGCCGATCGACGCCCTGCTTCTGGAGGACCGCCTGGGCCTGCTCGATGGCTGTCGCGAGCACCTTCTCCGGCCCGGTGCGCACGTCGCACGGTTCGCTGTGCATCGTCAGGACGCCGAGCCGCCCGTCCGTGACGGCCACGGAGACCGAGGTGGCGCCGACGGAGATGCCGACGAAACGGACGTCGGCCGAGAGATCTACGACTGTCGAGCGCCGGCCACCCCGAGAGGCCGCCGGCCCGACCTCGGCGGCGAGCCCGAGCTCGGCGAGGCGCAGCACCTCGGCCGCGATCGTGGTGCGGGACACCGAGAGCCGATCGGCGAGCTCGACGCGTGAGAGTGGCCCCTCGTCGCGCAGCAGCGCCAGCAGCCGCGCCTGGATCCGGCTCTCCGCCCGTCCTGCCAGTGAGTGCGTCACGCGGGAATCCTGCCACGATTCCGGAACCGGCAGCAGCGGTATGCGTGCCGGCGCAGCCGGAACCCCTCCGGGTCAGGTCGCGGAGCGGCTCAGCCGCCCAACAGCTTGCGGAGCTCGGCCACGTCGGTCACCGGGCGCTCGCACACCATGCCCCGGCACACGTAGGCCGCCGCCTTGCCGTCCACGAGCCCGCGGTCCGCGAGAAGCGGTACGCCGGAGGAGCCCGGTGCCCCTGCCACGACCATCGTCCCGGGGCTGACCGAGCGCCGGGCCGCATGCTCGAGCTCCTGACGCAGCGCGTCGCCCTCGTCGCCCAGGACCGCGATCTCGAGCGGGCCGGAGAGGGCGGCCTCCGCCGCGGCGAGCGACCAGCCCGCGAAACGCGGCACCCGGTCGGCGAGCAAGCGCACGGTGCGAAGGGCACCCTCGGCCGCGTCACGATGGCGCCCCGACCCCGTGACCGCGGCGTAGGCGAGCAGCGCGTGGACGAGTGCCGACTGCCCCGAGGGGCTGGCGTTGTCGCTCGGGTCGCGCGGGCGGGCCACCAGGGCCTCGGCGTCGTCGGCGGTGTCGTAGAAGCCGCCCTGCCCGTCGGCGAAGTGCACGAGTGCCGTGTCGAGCAGGCCGCCCGCACGCTCCAGCCAGACCGGGTCACCCGTTGCGGACAGCAGGGTGAGGAAGCCGTCCGCGACGCAGCCGTAGTCCTCGAGCACCCCGGCGTGCGAGCCCGCCACCCCGTCGCGGGAGACGCGCCTGAGCCGGGTCCCGTCGGGGCGTTCCTCGACGTGGAGCCGCACGAGCAGCTCCCCGGCGCGTACCGCTGCTTCGACGTACCTCTGCTCACGCAGGATCAGGCCCGTCTGGGCCAGCGAGCCGACCGCGAGCCCGTTCCAGGCCGCGACCACCTTGTCGTCACGAGCTGGTGGCACCCGCATGGACCGCGCCTCGAGCAGGCGGGAGCGGAGCTTCGACCATCGCTCGGGGTCGTCGGGGTCCTGGCGGAGCTGGAGCGTGGAGGAGCCGTGCTCGAAGGTGCCCCGCTCGCTCACGTCGAGGAGCGCGGCCGCCCAGCGGCCGTCCTCCTCCCCGAGCACCTCCACCAGCTCGCTCCGGGTCCAGGCGTAGTACTTGCCCTCCACGCCCTCGGAGTCGGCGTCGAGCGCCGAGGCGAAGCCGCCCTCGGCGGTCAGCAGGTCGCCGAGCAGGAAGTCCGCGGTCTCCCTCGCCACGCGCTCGCCCAGGGGATCGCCGCTCTGCCGCCACCACCGCGCGTACAGCCCGAGCAGCTGGGCGTTGTCGTAGAGCATCTTCTCGAAGTGCGGGACGACCCAGCCGCGGTCGACGCTGTAGCGGGCGAAGCCGCCGCCGAGCTGGTCGTACATCCCGCCTCGCGCCATCGCATGACACGTGAGGCCGACCATCTCCCGGGCCCGGCCGGAGCCCGTCCTGGCCTCGTGGCGGAGCAGGAACTCCAGCACCATCGAGGGAGGGAACTTCGGTGCGGTCCCGAAGCCGGCCGCGGTCTGGTCGAAGTCCCGGTAGAGCCTGTCCACCGCGACCTCGAGCACGTCTTCGCCGAGGTCTCCCCGGCCGGTCGCGTCGTTCTCCGTGCGCAGCCGTTCGCGAACCCGGCCGGCCACCCCGGCGACCTCGTCCCTGCGGTCCCGCCAGGCGTCGGAGAGCGCCTGGAGCACCTGGGTGAACGCGGGCTGCCCGTGTCGGGGACGGTCGGGGAAGTAGGTGCCTGCGAAGAACGGCTCCCCGTCCGGGTTGAGCACCACGGTCATCGGCCAGCCGCCCTGGCCGGTCATCGCCGTGGTCGCCGTCATGTAGACCGCGTCGACGTCCGGGCGCTCCTCACGATCGACCTTGATGTTGACGAAGTGGTCGTTCATCAGCGCCGCGGTGGCCTCGTCCTCGAACGACTCGTGGGCCATGACGTGGCACCAGTGGCAGGCGGCGTACCCGACGCTGAGCAGCACGGGCACGTCGCGCCGCCGGGCTTCCTCGAAGGCCTCCGGCCCCCACTCCCACCAGTCGACGGGGTTGTCCTTGTGCTGCAGGAGGTACGGCGAGGTCGCGTTCGCCAGGCGGTTCGGCACGGTCGTCTCCCATCGAGGAGTTGCGTCTCACGGTAGATGCTCCTCGAAGGCGGTGCCCAGCATCCGGGGCTGCATTCCGGCGCCGGAGCGTCAGGAGGCGGACGAGTACGGGACGCCGTACGGGTCGCGGCCCGCCGCCCCGATCGGCACGACCTCGCGACCGAGTGGGAGCAGCGCCAGCGGGACCATCTTCCAGCAGGCCACACCCAGCGGGATCCCGATGATGGTCACGCACAGCAGCAGCCCGGCGACGAGGTGGGCGATCGCCAGTTCCCAGCCGACGACGACGATCCACACGACGTTGCCGATCACGGACCACACCCCTGCCTCTCGTTGCCACACCACCGTGCGACCGAAGGGCCAGATGACGTAGCCGGCGAGACGGAAGGACGCGATCCCGAAGGGGATCGTGACGATCAGGATGAACGCGACCAACCCTGCCACGGCGTAGCCGATGGCCAGCCACAGGCCGGCCAGCAGGAACCACAGGATGTTGCCCAGGGTGCGCACCACCTCATGCTAGGGCGGCACGCGCAGGACCGGGGCGGAATCCGCCCCGGTCGCTGCCGACTCCTGCCGGCTCACCGGCGGACGACGCGGACTCCCGCGCCGACGACGCCGTCGGTGACCGCCTCGACGGTGGCCCTTGTCTGCCTGCTGAGAGCCTTGCCACCCTTCCCGGAGAGCTTCAGGTCCGCGACGACGTGGTCGTTGCGCGGGGCGGTCCGGAACTCTCTGAGTAGCCCGTCGAGCGACGACGCGGTGCTGGAGGACTCCCCTTCGTAGTAGTACTCCTCACCGCCGTAGATGTTTCCTCCCGTGACCGTGAGGGAGCCGGACCTCCCGGCGGCGCGGCTGGGCACCGGGACACGGAGCACGACCACCCGGGCTCCGAGGGTGGGCGAGGTGAGTGCGACCCGGAGACGCTGGGTCGTGCCGGCCCGCAGGCGCAGGTTCCGGACGGTTCTGAGCCCGACCCAGGCTCCGCCCTTGCGCAGCGCCACACTCTTGAGCTTGTAGCGGTCATAGCTCGTCGTGAGCCGCGAGCCGGTCCGGACCGTCGTGATCCTCACCGGCTCGAACTCGTTGGCCTGGAGCATCGAGAGCTGCGTGTAGAGGTTCCAGGGGATGTCGTAGGAGATGTCGTAGGCCGACGCGTACCGGTCGTGCCTGGTGTAGCTGAAGGCCTCGCCTCCCGCACGGGTGCCGGACACCTTCCACGTCGCAGTGCCGGACCCCTTGGTCCAGGCGTCCAGCACGCGGTCCTGGTCCGCCCACATGTGGGTGGCGGCGAGGCCGGGCATGTCCGGCTGGAAGCTGATCTTCGTCGTGCCGGTGCGCGAGCGTCCCTCCGCCTCGACGTACGACGTCACCGTCGTGACCCGCGGCGCCGGGCCGAGGATCCCGTGGAGCCCGGCCATGCGGTCGCTGTCGACGAGTCCCACCGGCCCGGCCAGGTTCGTCACCTTGAAGGCGCCACCCCAGTAAGGGTCCTGCTGGACGTAGAGCACGCTGGCACCGTGCATGGTCAGGGTGGTCCGGCCGCTGTACAGGAAGGGGTGCCCGAAGGCGAGCACCTCGTCGCCGCACACGGCGGTGGCTGTGCCGACCCCTGCCCACGTCACGTCGCCGTACGACTCCGAGGCAGCCACGTTCCCACCCGGGACGATCTCCGCCGACCCGCCTCGCAGCGGCGCGGGCGAGGACTTGAAGAGGTGCACGTTCGAGGTCGGCAGCAGCTTGGCGGCCTGCTGCATCCGGCGTGCGCTGAGCCCTGAGACCGCCACCGGGAGCGGGAGCCGGTTCAGGCCTGCGGCGACCTCCTGGGCGTCGGCAGCGCCGGAGGAGACCAGCTCGCGCGACATGGCCCGTGGCAGGGTGATGGACTCCCGCTCCGCGGCCGCGGTCAGAGAGCTCTGGGAGCCCGAGGCGGCTGGCGAGCGCAGCAACGCCTGCATGTCGGCCGCGGGGGTCACACCCGTGACCATCGTCGGGCTGAGACCCAGCCCGTACGAGACGGCACCGATCAGCCGCCCGTCTCTCGCGTAGACCGGCGACCCGGACATGCCTGACCAGACCCCGCCCGCAGCCGTGAGCGCGTCCGAGCTCAGCCGCACCATGACCAGGTCGAGGTCAGGGGCGATGCCGTCGTCGAGGACCCCCACGACCTCGCCGGTGAAGGAGCTCGGAGTCGTGCCCTTGCTGACGGTCAAGCCCGTGACCGGCTGTCCCTCCGCGAGCTGCGACACGGGGAAAGCGGCTGGACAGCTCGGATCCGGAGCCGACTGAGCGGCCGGCACGGTCGCCGCGCCGGCGGTCACGACCGCCCCGATGCCCACGGCGGCGACTGCCGCTCGGGCCCGGGCACGTCTGGTCGGCCGGGTGATGCCAGGGGATGGGTGCAGGAACTGAAGGGCCATGGCTGATCCCCCCTCGTGAAAGCGTTGCCGCGCATGGGGCAACGACCCTTGCCTCCAGCATCAGTCCGCCGTCGCCCGACGGGGCAGAGGCGTAGGTCCCCGCCCGCCCTCCTCATGGTCCCGCGGCAGCCCCGGACCGTCGGGTGTGCCGACAGCGCCCCAGAACGCCACCAGCCCCCGGACCCGCCGAGTCGGCAGGTGGGGGCTGGTGCAGCAGGTCCGCGGGGACGTCGTGCTCAGGGCCTCAGCGGCACTCGCACTTACGGTCCTCCGGAACCGTGGACATCACGGCGTCGACGTGCATGCCGCAGCCGTCCCAGGTGGTCTTCTTGCAGGAGCTGCAAACAACGGGGAAACACATGTCGTGACTCCAAGAGGGTCGGGTTGGGTACCTGTGCTGGTGTTGATTATACCCCTAGGGGTATCGGGTTCAATCCTTCGAACAACCAGAGGCTGCGGTTCATTCCCGTGAGGGAGCACGCACGCGGCCGGCCCGGTCAGGCGACCCGGCCCGGGCCTCCACCCTTGGCCACGACCGGAAGACCCGCGCGCGTCCACGCGCTCATGCCCCCCTTGACGTTGGCGACGTCGCCGCGCTGCGCCGCGAGCAACTTCGCCGCGCGAGCCGAACGGGCACCGGAGCGGCAGACCACGAGGATCTCGCGGTTGCGCGGCAGCTCACCTGCACGCGAGCCGAGCTGCCCGAGGGGGATGTGGCGCGCCTTGGGCGCGTGGCCGCTCTTCCACTCGTGCGGCTCACGCACGTCGAGCAGGACGGCGCCGCGCTCGAGGGCCTCGCTGGCCTCGGCCGGGCCCACCACGCGGAACGGCTTCTGGAAGAGGTTGCCCAGGAACCCCATCACTCTCCTCCTCCTCGACCCTCGACGACCGGCAGGCCGGCCTCCCCTGCCTTGTCGAACTCGTCGTCGATCGCAACCAGGTCACGACCGGCCGCCGCGAGGAACGACGCGGCGATCGAAGCGCGGTAGCCGCTCGCGCAGTGCACCCACACCTCGCCCGGGGGGACCTCGTCGACACGGTCGGCGATCTCGTGGATGGGGATGTTGACCGCACCGTCGATGCGTGACTCGTCGTACTCCGAGGCCCGCCGCACGTCGAGCACCACCACGTCGCGGTGGTGGCGGACCTGGACCAGGTCGGGGAACGTCGCGAGCGGGAAGCTGCCGAGCTTCTCGTCGGTCCACGACTCGGGGTCACCGGTTGCAGACCCGGCGATCTCGTCGACGCCGATGCGGACCAGCTCGCGCTGCGCCTCGGCGACCTGCTCCTCGGACTCACCGAGCAGCGTGATCGGGGTGCCCCACTTCATCATCCAGCCGACGTAGGTGGAGAACTGTCCGTCGATGCCGAAGTTGTAGGAGCCCGGCGCGTGGCCGGCGGCGAAGGCCGTGCGCGTGCGCAGGTCCACGAGCCACTCCCCCGCCTCGAGGCGCTGCCGCAGCTCGTCGGCATCCACGGGCGCCGGGAGCGAGAGGTCAGGGGCCCCGGGTCCCGCGGCGTTGGCGGGCCCCATGTGGACGTAGTAGGCGGGGTAGACGTCGAGTCCCTCGATGATCTGCCTCACGTAGGCCTCCTCGCTCTCGGTGAGCGCGGGGTTGGCCTGCTTCTCCCGGCCGATCGTGGACTCGTCGGGTTGCTCGTCCGAGGATCCCGCCGCACAGAAGCTTCCGAAGCCGTGGGTCGGGAAGACCCCGGTGTCGTCCGGCAGCTCGGCGAGCCGCTGTGCGGACCCGTGCTGGAGCCGGGTCAGCTCCTCGGTGTGCTCGGAGCCGAGCAGGTCCGGTCGCCCGGTGGCGCCGTACAGCAGCGAACCACCCGTGAAGACGGCAAGGGGCTTGCCGTCGGCCTCCACGGCGTAGGAGAGGTGGGTGAAGGTGTGCCCCGGCGTGTGGATCGCCTTGACCGTCATCCGGTCGCCCACCGCGAGAGTGTCCCCGTCGCGGATCGGGGTGCGCTCGAAGCTGACGTCGTCGTCGGCGTTGACGTAGTACTTCGCGCCAGTCTGCTCGGCGAGGGCGAGCCCGCCGGTGACGTAGTCGTTGTGGATGTGCGTCTCGAAGACGTGCGTGACACGCACCCCCTCGTCGGAGGCCAGGGCGAGCACGCGGTCGATGTCGCGCTGCGGGTCCACCACGAAGGCGACCTGCCCGTCGTGGACGAGGTAGCTGCGGTCACCCAGCGACGGGGTCTCCAAGGTCCTGATGGTCACGTCGTTCATGCGTCGCTCCTCTCGTTCGCGCTGCCGGGCTCGCGGCCTTCGACGACCGGTCGGCCCGACCTCTGCCAGGCCACGGTGCCGCCGGCGACCGACCGCGCGTCGTATCCAGCATTGATCAGCAGGTCCGCCATGGCGAGGCTCCGGTTGCCGGAGCGGCAGATCAGGTAGATCGGGTCGTCCTTGCCGAGCCGCGCCATCTGTGAGGGCAGGTAGCCCATCGGGATCAGCTCGGCGCCGGCGACATGGCCTCCGACGTACTCGTTCGCCTCGCGTACGTCGACCACGGTGGCGCCCTCTGCATGGGCCTGTGCGAAGTGGTCGATGTCGACCTCGCGCATGTGTCCGTCATCCTTTCGCGTCAGATACCCTCTGGGGTATACGTCTCAACACGGTGCGTGTCGGGCGCATTCCCTGGGTACCCCTGACATCGTGGGGAATGAATCGAGAAGAGCCCCGGTTATACCCCCACAGGTATACGATCAAACTCCCTGGAGGGATAGAGCAGATGGCAACGATCAAACTCGGCGCAACCGACTTCGAGCAGACGGTCGCGGACAACGACATCGTGTTCGTGGACTTCTGGGCTTCCTGGTGCGGTCCGTGCCGGCAGTTCGCGCCGACCTACGAGAAGGCGTCCGAGGTCCACCAGGACATCGTCTTCGGCAAGGTCGACACCGAGGCCGAGCAGGCGCTCGCCCGAGCCGCGAACATCACCTCCATCCCGACGCTCATGGCCTTCCGCGAGGGCGTGCTCGTCTTCGCGCAGCCCGGCGCGCTCCCCCCGCAGGCGCTCGACCAGGTCATCACCGCCGTCAAGGGACTGGACATGGAAGAGGTCCACGCCGCGGTCGCCGCCCAGGAGAAGGGTGAGGAGAGCGCATGAGCTACGCCCTCAGCACGACCGTCAAGGCGCCGTACGACCAGACCGTCGAGACAGTCCGCGAGGCGCTCGGCGAGCAGGGCTTCGGCGTGCTCACCGAGATCGACATCAAGGCCACGCTGAAGAAGAAGCTCGACGTCGACGTGCCCGCACAGGTCATCCTCGGCGCGTGCCGGCCCCCGCTCGCCCACGCGGCGCTGCAGTCCGAGCCTTCCATCGGGCTGCTCCTGCCCTGCAACGTCGTGGTCCGCGAGACCGATGGCGGCACGGTGGTCGAGGCCGTCGATCCTCAGACCATGGTCGCCATGACCGGCAACGAGCAGCTCCAGCCGGTCGCGGACGAGGCCAAGGAGCGGCTCGAGAAGGCACTGGCTTCGCTCTCCGCGTAGCCCAAGACGAAGGAACGAGAGATGGAACTGCCCGCCGAAGAGATGGTGGCCGTGATCAACCGCCTCAAGCGTGCCCAGGGGCAGCTCAGCGGCGTCATCAAGATGCTCGACGAAGGCCGCGAGTGCGAGGACGTCGTCACGCAGCTCGCCGCTGTCAGCCGCGCCCTCGACAAGGCCGGTTTCGCGATCATCGCCTCCGGGCTGCGGCAGTGCGTGGTCCAGGAGGGCGACGCCGCCGCCCTGGACACCGCCAAGATGGAGAAGCTCTTCCTCTCGCTCGCGTGAGGTGACCTCCATGGACGCGCGTGACTGGGACAGTCGGTACGCCGACAGCGAGCTGGTGTGGTCCTCACGGCCCAACCAGTTCGTCGAGTCCGAGCTCGCTGACCTCGTCCCCGGCCGCGCGATCGACGTCGCGGCCGGGGAGGGTCGCAACGCGATCTGGCTGGCGGCCCAAGGGTGGGACGTCACCGCGGTCGACTTCTCCCTGGTCGGCCTCGACAAGGGCAGGTCGCTCCAGGCCCGCCACGAGCGGGGCCGTGACCTCCACATCGACTGGGTGCACGCCGACGTCCTCGACTACGACCCCGGCGAAGGCGCCTACGACCTCGCGCTGCTCGCCTACCTGCAGCTCTCAGCCGACCAGCGCCGTGCGGCGGTACGACGCTCGTTCCTCTCGCTGAAGGACGGCGGGACGCTGTTCGTGATCGCCCACGACAGCACCAACATCGCCGAGGGCACCGGCGGCCCCCAGGACCCCGAGGTGCTCTACACCGCCGAGGACGTCCTCGCCGATCTGGACGGGGAGCGCTACGAGGTGGTCCGCGCCGAACGGGTGGCCCGCGAGGTGCCGCCGGCGCCCGAGGACGAGCTCGACCAGGAGCACCGCACCGCCTACGACGCCCTCGTGCGCGTCGTACGCACGAACCCCCTCTGACCGACCGGCCGACCCGCGGCCGACGGGATCAGGAGGGGTGCCCCCGACCGTTGTCGTTCTCCGGGTTCGATCCACCTGGCGGACCTGCGGCCCCGCCCGCCGCCGGGCCGTTCTCACCGTCCTCGGAGGGCTCCTCGAAGTTCACCTTCCTCAGCTGCTTGCGGAAGCTGAGCCAGAGGAGGACGACGGCAACCATCAGGACGACGACGACCGTGAAGCCGATCCAGCCGGGCTTGACGTCGTTCGGGTCGGGGACCTCCTCGGCAAGGGGGGCCATCGCGGCCCAGAGCGCGACCATGGAGTTCAGGGGGATCATGCCTTCATTGTCTCAAGTGCCTCGCGCACGCCTGCGAACAGATCGTCCTCGGGCGCCGCGGACTCCACGAAGCTCCGCGCCAGCTCGTAGTCCTCGGTGGGCCAGGCCTTCTCGTGGACGTCGCGCGGGCAGGCGAACCAGGCCCCGTCCGGGTCGATCTGCGTGGCGTGGGCAAGGAGCGCCTGGTCGCGGACCCGGAAGTACTCCGCACAAGGCACCCGTGTGGTGATCCGCTTGGCGTGCTCGGGGTCGGGCTTCCAGCTCGACAGGCGCTCCTCGTAGGGCGAGGTGAGCCCGCGCATGATCATCTCGTCGTGGAGCGCCTGGGTGCGGTCGCGGTGGAAGGAGTGGTGGTAGTAGAGCTTCAGGGGCTGCCAGGGCTCGCCGGCGTCGGGATACCTCGTCGGGTCTCCAGCCGCATCGAAGGCCGCGACGCTCACCTTGTGGCACATGATGTGGTCGGGGTGCGGGTATCCCCCGTTCTCGTCGTAGGTCGTCACGACATGCGGCCGGAACTCCCGGATCAGCCGGACGAGCGGCTCGGCGGCCTCCTCGACCGGGACGAGCGCGAAGCAGCCCTCCGGCAGCGGAGGCGGCGGGTCGCCCTCGGGCCAACCGGAGTCGACGAAGCCGAGCCAGTCCTGGCGGACCCCGAGGATCTCGCGGGCCGCCTCCATCTCCTTGCGACGGATCTCGGCGATGTTCTCCCACACGTCCGGGCGGTCCATCTTGGGGTTGAGCACAGAGCCGCGCTCGCCCCCGGTGCAGGTCACGACGTGGACGTCGACCCCCTCGGCGACGTACTTCGCCGTGGTGGCAGCGCCCTTGCTCGACTCGTCGTCGGGGTGGGCATGGACGTGCATCAGTCGGAGCATGAGGGCAATCCTAGAATGTGGTGGTGACCGACCTTGCCACGCGATACGGGACCCGCAGCCCGGCCCGGCGACGCCTCCTCGTGTCGGCCGCGGCCGTGGTCGGCGCGATCTTCCTCGGCTGGCTGGCGTGGGTGATGCTGCACTACAGCGACCCGGAGGTGACCTCCGACGTCGTGTCGTTCGAGGTCGTCGACGAGCACGGCGCCGAAGCGACGTTCACCGTCACCCGGCGTACCCCCGACGTGGAGGCCTCCTGCCTCCTGAGGGCACAGGCGTCGGACCACTCGACCGTCGGCGAGCTCAACGTGAAGGTGGGCCCGGGCGGATCACGGACGCAGACGCTCACCGAGACGGTCCGGACGGAGCGGCAGGCCACGACCGTCGACGTCGTCGGCTGCGTGGCCGAGGGGCAGAACCGCCGCCGCTGAGGGCTTTGGGAATTGGTCCCACCCCGTGTGACGTTGATAAGATCATCTACTTGCCTTGAACGGCCCGATCCATGGTCCCGGCCTTCCGGTACCACCGACGACAACCATCAGGAGCACGACCAGTGACGCAGTCCAGCGACCAGAACGTGATCTGGCTGACCCAGGAGGCTTTCGACAAGCTCCAGGAAGAGCTCGAGCACCTACGCGGTCCGGTCCGCAGCGAGGTCATCGCTCGTATCAGTGCCGCCCGCGACGAAGGTGACCTGAAGGAGAACGGCGGCTACCACGCCGCCCGCGAGGAGCAGGGCAAGGTGGAGGGCCGGATCCGCCAGCTCGAGGACATGCTGCGCCGCGCCGAGGTGGGCGAGACGCCCGCCGACGACGGCGTCGTCGAGCCGGGCATGAAGGTCACCACCCGCTTCGTCGGCGACGAGGAGGTCGAGACGTTCCTGCTCGGCGCCCGCGAGATGGCCGACGGCCTCACCGACGTCGAGGTCTTCTCGCCGCAGTCGCCGCTCGGCTCCGCGATCATCGGCTTCAAGAAGGGCGACACGGTCACCTACGAGGCTCCCAACGGCAAGGAGCTGAAGGTGGAGATCGTCGACGCGGTGCCCTTCACCGGCTGACCCCCGGCTCCGCCACGGACGTGGCCACGAACGGCTTTGCGGGACCCCCGCAGACCTGGCTCGTGGCCACGTTCGTCGTTTTCGGGCGTTCTGCCCCGGGACCATCGTCCCCCATGGGGGGACGCTCCGCCCTTTCGCCGGCCCGCGGCGCGCACGACTCTTGTGCAGAGGGGCAGCGAGCTTCTCGCTCGACAGAGGGAGCAGGGGATGAGACGACTCGAGGGCAGGGTGGCGCTGGTGACCGGCGGCGCGAGCGGCATCGGCAAGGCCACGGTCTACCGGTTGGCCGAGGAGGGCGCCAAGGTCCTGGTGACCGACATCAACGACGAGGCGGGGGAGCAGATCGCCCTGCACCTCAAGGAGCTCGGGCACGAGGTCCTGTACCTCCACCACGACGTGACGTCGCAGGCTGACTGGGAGTACGCGGTCGAGACCGCGATGACCGAGTACGGCGGCCTCGACATCCTCGTCAACAACGCCGGCGCCGGCGGCCTCGGAGGGATCGAGGACATCTCGCTCGAGGACTACGAGCGCAACGTCGCGATCGACCAGACCAGCGTGTTCCTCGGCATGAAGATCTGCGCCGAGGCCCTGAAGGAGTCCGAGCACGCCTCGATCATCAACAACAGCTCCATCTTCGGCGCGAGCGGTGGCTTCGGCACCTCGACCGACTACCACGCCGCGAAGGGCGCCGTGCGGACGATGACCAAGAACCTCGCCCTCCACTGGGCCACACAGGGCATCAGGGTCAACTCGGTGCACCCCGGCTTCGTCGACACCCCGATCCTCGACCAGGCGAAGGGCACCCCCTTCGAGCAGGCGATGATCGACTCGACGCCGATGGCCCGGCTGGGGAGGCCGGAGGAGATCGCCGCGGCGGTGGCCTTCCTCGCGAGCGACGACGCGTCGTTCGTCACCGGCGCCGAGCTGTACGTCGACGGCGGCTACATGGCTCGCTAGCCCTGCTCGGACACGTGGTACCCGCACTCGCGGAGCCGGCTGAGCACCCGCTCCGCGTGCGGCGCGCCGCGGGTCTCGACCTGCATCGCCACCTCGACCTCGTTCAGGTGCAGGTGCGCCGAGGTGCGCTCGTGCACGACGTCGAGCACGTTGGCGTCGAGGTCGGCGAGCTCCTTGAGGAGCTTCGCGAGCCCGCCGGGAAGGTCGGGGATGCGGACCCGGAAGACGAGGTACCTGCCCGCGGCCGCCATGCCGTGGCGAAGCACCCGCATCAGCAGCAGCGGGTCGATGTTGCCCCCGGAGAGCACCGCCACCGCCGGGGTCGGGAACCGGTCCGGGTGGTCCATGAGAGCGGCCACCGCGGCGGCGCCGGCCGGCTCGACGACGAGCTTCGCGCGCTCGATCAGCATGAGGAGCGCCCGCGACAGTGACTCCTCACTGACCGTCACGACGTCGTCGACGTGCTCCGAGATCGCCCGGAAGGGCACGTCCCCGGGGCACCCGACTGCGATCCCGTCCGCCATCGTGCTCATCGTCTCGAGCGCCACGGGGTGACCCTCGGCGAGGGAGCGCGGATAGGCCGCGGCGCCCTCCGCCTGGACGCCCACGACCCGCACGCCGGGCTTCAGGCCCTTGATCGCCGTGGCGATCCCGGCGAGCAGTCCGCCGCCGCCGGTCGGGACGAGGACCGTCTCCACGTCAGGTGACTGCTCGATGATCTCGAGGCC
>Ga0208537_1000093_pt1 | contig 14427 bp, 14 predicted proteins | sample MayberrySE_TuleA_FD_185672 | JGI IMG/M metagenome (GOLD analysis project Ga0208537, IMG submission 185672) | Natural and restored wetland microbial communities from the San Francisco Bay, California, USA, that impact long-term carbon... | ecosystem: Environmental > Terrestrial > Soil > Wetlands ...
ACGAGTGAGTGCGACCTCATCGCGCTCCGCGAGCTGGTGCCGGCTGCCACCGCGCCCCTTCACCTGTCCGACGCCGTCGAGACCGACCGCTCGGTCCTCCTCTGCACGCTGCTGCCGATGGCGGCGCCGGCGCTGGTGCGCCAGGACGGCACGGTGTGGCTCGCCCTCCAGGTGCAGCACCAGTTCGGTGACCCGAGCCGCGACCTCGCCGCAGTGCTCCAGAAGGCGCTCGAGGCCGAGCCTGGCTCCATGGTCGGCCTCACCGACGCGCCCGGCGAGGGTCCCCGGCTCCAGGACCTCGTCGTCGACGAGCCGCTCGACATCACTGTCCATGACGGCTTCGACTTCTGGATCGCCGACATGGAGGACGAGGCCGGCGCTCTCAGCGCGTCGCTGGAGAGCGCGAACGCAGCGGCGAACCCGACCCGACGCCTCGGCTCGGTGGACGCGGCGTACTGGACCAACGTCGGCACCAAGGAGCACCTGCGCTGGGTGATGCCGCACGACGAGGAGAAGCTGCTGTCCGCGCTCGCCCGTCTCCACGTCCAGGGCAAGGACGTGATCGCCGAGGGATCCCGGCTCGTGGGCATGTTCCGCGTCCACGGGGTGCTCGTCCCGGTGTGGGACCTTCCGGTCGGCACGGGCGCGGACGTGCTCGAGAAGCCGGCCGCGAAGTTCGCCGAGGATCTCGACAAGGCACTGGCCGACGAAGCCCCGCTGACCGCCGAGGAGCGGGCCGCCAGGTCGGGTCTTGCGAACCGTCAGCTGACCATCCGCTAATGCTGACTAGACCGTTCGGCGCGGATCGCCTGTGACCTGCGGCATATTCCTTGCTTGTGGTTGTCCTGAAGTCCGCGGCGACGTAGATTGATCTCTGCCCGGTCGTTGTTGTATCCCCCGTCAGCAACGGCCGGGTTTTTCTATGCCCGCCTGCGGATCGCGGCCTCTAGGCTGCCGCTCGTGAACGAGCCGAACCTGCGCCACGCCGCCCGTGCCCTCATCCTGGACGACACCGACTCGGTCCTGCTGTGCCGGTTCGACTTCCGTCCCCAGGGCGGCCCGGTGGTGTGGGCGGCGCCCGGTGGCGGCATCGAGCCGGGAGAGACCGAGCTCGGGTGTCTGCGACGCGAGCTCTCTGAGGAGGTCGGTCTCGAGCTTGTGGGCGGCCTCCCCAAGGTGTGGCGCCACGAGGTCGTCGAGCCAGGGCATGCGCCCGGGTACGACGGCGTGGTCAACCACTACTACCTGATGTACAGCGAGCGGTTCGCCCCTCGAGGTCTCCTCACCGACGACGAGCTCGTCGCGGAGAACGTCACGCGCTTCGCGTGGTGGCCGCTCGCCGTCGTGCTGTCCTACGACGGCCCGGACCTGTTCTCGCCGCGACGCCTCGGCGTGCACCTCTCCGAGCTTCTCCGAGATGGCCCGCCCCGGGCGCCTCGGGAGCTCGGCACCCACGACTGAGCCGGGACAAGTCAGAGCGGGTCGCGGCTGATCGGGCAGGACATGCAGCGCGGTCCGCCACGACCCGAGCCCAGCTCGGAGCCGGAGATCGCGACCACCTCGATGCCGGCCTCCTCCAGGCGGCTGTTGGTCTCCACGTTGCGCTCGTAGGCCACGGCGACCCGCGGCGCGAGCGCCAGGGTGTTGTTGCCGTCGTCCCACTGCTCGCGCTCGGCGGTCACCGGGTCCAGGCCGGTGTCGATCTGGTGGAGGGTGTCGATGCTCATCGCCTTGGCGGCGGCCACGAGGAAGGGCTCGGGGTCGGTCACGTCGAGCACCAGGTCGCGGTCGGACTCCCCGTTGCGGTCCCGCACCGTGACGGTGTAGGCCCGGAGATGGTCGGCGACGTTCGGGTACATCACGATCTTGTCGGAGTCCACCATCGTGCACACCGTGTCGAGGTGCATCGTGGCCCGCTCCTGCGCGATCGGCACCGCGAGCACGGTCGTCGCGAGGTCCTCGGCGAACAGCTGGCGGGCGAGCCGCTCGGCACCCGCGGGGGTGGTGCGCTCGCCGACGCCGATCGCGACGACGCCGGGCGCGAGGAGGAGTACGTCGCCGCCCTCCACGTGCTCCTTCTCCCAGCCGTGGATCTTCGGGGCGCCGGCGAAGCGGGGGTGGTCGCGGTAGATCAGCTCGGTCAGCTGGGTCTCCCGCTCGCGCGCGGGCATGGCCAGCGAGGTGATCGCCACCCGGTTCTGCACCCAGACGCTGGAGTCGCGGGTGAAGAGCAGGTTCGGCAGCGGGTCGATCAGGAAGTCGTCGCTGGCCAGCATGCTCGTGACGAGACCGAACCCCCCGCGCACCTCGTCGTTGCGGACCCCCGCCGTCAGGAAGGCGGCGAGCTGCTCGGGGCTCTGCTCGGCGAGCGCCTCGATGAGGTACTGGCGAAGCGTGTCGCCGAGGTGCAGGCTCGCCATCGCGCCGGCGATCGCGTGGTCGCGAGCCTCCGGCTGCTGGAGCGTCTCGACGAGCAGCTCGGTGAGGTAGAGCACCTCGACGTCACGGTCGCGCAACGCCTGCGCGAAGGCGTCGTGCTCGTCCTGGGCGCGGCTCACCCACGGGATCCCGTCGAACAGCAGCTTGTCGTTGTTGCGCGGAGTCAGCCGCTTCAGCTCGGGCCCCGGACGGTGCAGCATCACCGTCCGCAGGCGGCCGACCTCGCTGTTGGCGCCGTGGGCGTCGGTCCCGTGGTTCGTCATAGGGCGAAGCGTAACGCGGTCAGAACGGCGGCCCGTCGGATGCTCGAGCGCGGGCTAGATGAAGTGCTCCCCCGAACGCTGCTCTAAGCGGCGCGGAACGGCCAGTTCGGCTTGTACCGTTTGCGCACCACGGTGGCGAGGCCGTGAATACGGCATCGCTCGTGGCATCTTCGCGCTGCTCGACCGGCGCAAACGCCGCGAGGTCCGGAGTCAGCGGACGAGCTCGTAGAACGTGAGCCCGGCGAGCACGAGGCAGACGGCGGCGCCGATGTAGTGCAGCACCGAGAGCCTCATGTAGCGCAGCAGCACCCGCCCGGCGAGCACGGCGAGACCCGAGACGGTGAGCAACGCCGCCCACGCTCCTGCGAAGACGCTCAGCGGCTCCTCGTACTTCGCGACGAGGCTGATCGTGAGCAGCTGTGAGAGGTCGCCCCACTCGGCGGCGAACAGCACGAGGAAGGACGCGCCGACCGCCCTGAGGCCGGTCCGGGCCTCTGTTGCCTTCGCGGCGTACTCCTCCTCCGCCTCGGCCTCCTCTGCATCCGCCCCCGGGGCGGACCGGAACAGCAGCACCGCCCCGAGCAGGAAGATCACCACCGCGACCCCGCGGATCAGCGTCTCGGGCAGCAGGGTGGCGAGCCGGCCCGCCGTCACCGCGATCAGGACCTGGAGGAAGAACGCGAGCCCCACGCCGATCCAGACCAGGAGCGGCCGGTACCTCGTCGAGAGGACCAGCGCGGCGATGAAGGTCTTGTCCGGCAGCTCCACGACGAAGATGGCCGCGAAGGTCAGCGCGATGACGGCGGGATCCATGGGGAGGGTCAGCCGCGGTCGAGGTTGCGGGTCAGGGCGACCGCCTCGGCGAGCACGTCCTTCAGGGCACGGCCGGTCGCCTCGGCGACGGCTGCGAGGTCGTCGTACTCCGGCTGGGCGTTGACCACCTCACCGTGGTCGAGGGCGAGCTTCACGTGCACGGTGTGCCCATCGACCTCGACGGTACGCATCTCGCGCTCGAGCGCGTGCTTGCCGATCGGGATCTCACGCACCCCGATGGTGGAGGTCTGCCGGAAGATCTCGGAGCGCACCGGGTCGGCCTTGTCGCCGGCGACGAGCACGTGAAGCGTGTGCGCGGGCCTGCCCTTCTTCATCAGGATCGGGCTCAGCCAGGCGTCCGAGGCCCCCGCCGCGAGCAGCGCCGCCAGCACGTTGGGCCACAGCCGGGGGTCGAGGTCGTCGACGTTGGTCTCGACGAGCAGCGGCTGGTTTGTGCCGTGCTCCCCGGAGGCGGACGGACCTGTCGGAACCGCTGCCGGAGCCCCCACGAACAGCCGCAGGACGTTGGCGTGACCCTCGGGGTCGCGGCCGCCCGCGCCCACGCCCACCGCCTCGACGGTCATCGGCGGCTGGTGACCGAAGCCGGTCGCGTTCGCGGTCAGCAGCGCGGCACCGGTCGGTGTGCACAGCTCCATCTCGGGCGCCGAGGCCGGCCCGGAGTACGACGGCCGCCCCCGGAGCAGCGAGGCGACGGCCGGAGGTGGCACGGGCATGGACCCGTGGGCGCCGCGGACGAGCCCCGACCCCACGGCGACCGGCGAGACGACGAGCTGTTCGAGACCGAGGTGCTCGAGCCCCGCGGCGACCCCCACGACGTCGGCGATCGCGTCGAGCGCTCCCACCTCGTGGAAGTGCACCTCGTCCGGGGTGGTCCCGTGCACCTGCGCCTCGGCGAGGGCGAGGCGCTCGAACGTCGCGCGGGCCCGTCGCCGCACCCCCTCGGCCAGGTCGGCCCCGGCCAGCAGCGCGGAGACGTCGCGCCAGGTGCGGTGGGTGGTGCTGTCGGCGACCTCGACGTGGCACCGGGTGGCGGCGAAGCCGTTGCGCGTGACCTGCTCGGGCCGCAGCGCGACGTGCTCGGGTGCGACCGCGCCCACGGCGTCCGCGACCACCGGCAGGGGGACGCCGGCGCCCACGAGGGCTCCGAGCAGCATGTCGCCGCTCGCGCCGGAGGAGGCGTCGACCCAGGCGATCCGGGCGGACCGGCCGGCGGCGACCGGGCCGGCGCTCACCGGGCGGCCCGCGCGACCCGTGCCGCGAAGACGCCCGCGCCGAACCCGTTGTCGATGTTGACCACGGTCACCCCGGGGGCGCAGGAGTTGAGCATGCCGAGCAGCGCCGCGATCCCGCCGAAGGAGGCGCCGTAGCCCACGCTGGTGGGGACCGCGACCAGTGGCACCCCGGTCAGCCCGCCGACCACGCTGGGCAGGGCCCCTTCCATGCCGGCCACGACGACCAGGCAGTTGGCGGTGAGGAGCTCCTCGCGGGCGGCCAGGATCCGGTGCAGGCCGGCGACGCCCACGTCGTTGACGATCTTCACGCCGGCGCCGTAGACACGAGCGGTGAGCGCGGCCTCCGCTGCGACGGGTGCGTCCGACGTACCGGCGGAGACGACCGCGACGGTGCCCCGCGCCTGCGGCAGCGGGCCGACCGTCACGGCGCGGGCGACCTCGTCGAGCGCCGCGTCGGGCACCTCGGCCATGACGGACTCCACGACGGGGTCGCTGAGCCGGGTCGCGAGGATCGCGCGCTCGGGGTGCGCCTCGTGCAAAGCGTGCAGGATCTCGACCACCTGGGCCGGGGTCTTGCCGGCGCCGTAGACGACCTCGGGGTCGCCGGTGCGGGTGGCCCGGTCGGTGTCGAGCCTGGCGTAGCCGAGGTCGGAGACGCCGCCCTCGCCAGGCCTGTCCACACGCTGGTCGCTCATGCGCCCGAATCTATCTCCCCTAGAGTTGAGGAGTGCCGCCACCACCGCCGGGGGTACCCCCCGCCCGCTACGCCTACCTCGGCCCCGAAGGAACCTTCACCGAGCAGGCGCTCCGCTCCGTGCCGGCAGCCGCACGCGCCGAGCTCCAGCCCTGTGCCACGGTGACGCTCGCCCTGGACGCGGTGCACAGCGGTGAGGCCGACGGAGCGGTCGTGCCGATCGAGAACTCCGTCGAGGGTTCGGTACCGGTCACGCTCGACGAGCTCGCCACCGGTGAGCCGCTGATGATCACCCGGGAGATGACCGTCCCGGTCGCCTTCTGCCTCCTCGCCCGCCCGGGCACGGCGCCGGAGGACATCAAGGTCGTCGCCACCCACCCGCACGCAGCGGCGCAGACCCGGCGCTGGGCAGCCCTGCACCTGCCCCACGTGGAGGTCGTGCACACCTCCTCCACAGCGGCCGCGGCTGCCGCGGTCGCCGACCCCGCGTCGAGCTGGGACGCCGCCATCGCCGCTCCCGTGGCCGCCGACCACTACCGGCTCGCCGTCCTCGCCGAGGGCATCGGCGACAACCAGGACGCTCTCACCCGGTTCGTGCTGGTCTCCCGGCCGGGTGTCCCGGCGCCTCGGAGCGGTCGCGACAAGACCTCGCTGGTGGCGTTCATGCGCGACGACCACCCCGGGGCGCTCCTCGAGATCCTCGAGCAGCTCACCATGCGCGGGGTGAACATGACCCGGATCGAGTCACGGCCCACCGGCGCCGCGCTCGGCAACTACTGCTTCTCCATCGACTGCGAGGGGCACGTCGACGACGCCCGCGTGGGGGAGGCGCTGATGGGGCTCCGGCGCGTGTGCGCGGACGTGAGGTTCCTCGGCTCCTACGAGCGGCACGACGGGATCGCACCCAGCGTGCGCCCGGGCACCTCCGACGCGGAGTTCCAGGACGCCGCCGCCTGGCTCGCGCGCCTTCGCCACGGAGGCTGACCTCCCCGGTTAGTCTCAGGCGCGATGAACGAATCCTTGCTCCTGACCCTGGTCGTCGTGGTCCTCGTGACCTCCGTGGCGGCCCTGGTGGTCGCGCTCCTCGCGCTGCGGGTCGCTCAGGCCGGCCACTCCCGTCGTACCTCCGCCCGCCGCCGCGTGGCAGACGTGCCGACCGACCTCGAGGGGCTGCGCGGCGAGGTGCAGGCGCTCCGGATGGAGGCGTCGCAGGCGCTGCGTCACCTCGCGGTGGTGCGTTACGACGCCTTCGGTGACATGGGCGGTCACCTGTCCTGGTCGATGGCGCTGCTCGACGACGCCGGCGACGGGGTGGTGCTCACCTCGATCCACGGCCGCAGCGAGGCCCGGACCTACGCCAAGAACGTCACGGGCTGGACCTGCGAGCAGGCGCTGTCCCCGGAGGAGGAAGAGGCGGTCGGTCTCACGAAGGTCGCCTCCTGACCCCCCCTCGGCGCATTTCTCCCGGGTCCTAAGCCCCTGGCCCGGATCTCGTCCCGTCTGGTCTGCTGGAGCGAGTCGAACGGCGGGGCGAGCGGCATCTCGGGGCACTTCACGGGCAGGGACGCGATCCGCGGCTGGTTCGGCCGCTGGTTCGCGCGGATGGAGTCCCTGGAGCTGACGGTCCGCGGCGTGGGAGTCACCGATCCCTGGGCCTTCGGGCTGACGAACACGGTCATGGTCGAGTGGGCCGCCGACGAGACCTCGCACGACGGCGTCGCGGTGCACTCCGAGGGCGTCACGGTGTATGACGTCCGGCGCGGCAAGGTGGTCCGGGCCCGCAACTACCTGTTCGACGAGCGCCCGGTCATGAAGGCCTGGAGCGCCCAGCCCTCCTGAGGCAGCCTCAGCGGTTGGCTTCGGCGATGGCGGCCTCGACGCTCCGATGGACGCCGGCGTTGGTGGCGGCGGGGTCACCCTGGTCGTGGAACTCCAGGTGCCACCCGGTCAGCACCCTGGTGATGCGCCAGCTCCTGCCGCTCTCGGAGTGACCGGTGTAGGTCCCGTCCTCCCCCTGGAAGTCGATCGCCGACAGTGCTGACGGGGCGTGCGCGTCGGCGCCGCCACCGCCGGTCCGGTACGACGGTGGAACGGGATGCGGCGCCCACCAGGAGGTGCCGTGGTCGTCCCAGTGCTCGTTCGGCGCACCGCGGTCGGTCAGGACGGGAGCCAGGGCGCCGTTCGCGGCGGCCCGGTTCGCGGACGACGTCGCAGCCCGCATGATCTCGACGGCTCGCGACTCAGGGGTCTCCGGGGGCACCACCGTGAGGCGGAGGTCGCGCGAGGACAGGGTCAGGACCACGACGTGGGGCTCACCCCGCGTGAGCGGAGTGACCCTGACCGCACTGCCTCCGATCTCGACCTGTTGTGGGGGCCCGTCCCAGTCGGCCCGCGAGCAGGCGACGCGGCTGACGCGGCCGAGCCGAGCCGGGAGGTCCACGATGAGGTCGGCGAGCTCCGTCTCGAGATCACGGGACCGTGGCCACCACACGCCCTGGAGCCGACCCTGCTCGGGGCCCTCCGGCAGGGTGAGCCGCGGGGACTCGCGGGCGACCGTGGTCGGGCCGGCTCCTGGTGGTGCCGACGCATCACTGGGTTCGTACGACGTCGCCATGACGTCCGCCTCTCCACCGATTCGAGGAAGAGTCCCGGGCGGAGGCCTCCTGAAGGGTGTTCGGTCCACCCTACTGCCGGTCCCGCGGGGTCGGCACGCCTTGTGAGAAAGCGCTCTGGAGGGTGGGCGCGGTATCGCACCGCCTGCGTCATGCCTCGTCGTAGGCACGCTCCAGCTCGGCGAGGTCGAGCTTCTTCATGCCGAGCATCGCCTTCATCGCGGCGTCCACCTTCTTCGGCTCGGGTCCGGTGGCGAGCTCGACCCACCGGGCAGGGACGATCTGCCAGGACAGGCCGTACCTGTCCTTCAGCCAGCCGCACTCGACCTCCCGGCCTCCGTCGGCGGTCAGGACGTCCCAGAGCCGGTCGATCTCCTCCTGGGTGTCGCACCTGACCTCGAAGGAGACCGCCTCGGTGAACGGGAACTGCGGGCCGCCGTTGATGGCGACGTACTCCTGGCCGAGGAGCCGGAAGTTCACGACCATCACGGTGCCGGGCTCCCCGGGCCCCGCCTCGCCGTAGGGGACGACGGCGAGGATCTCGGAGTCGTCGAAGAGGGAGACGTAGAACTCGGCCGCCTCCTCCGCCTGGGTGTCGAACCACAGGTTCGGGACGATCTTCTGCACGGCGTTCTCCTCTCTTGTGTCGCTGTCGTCGGTTGAGACCTCCCGAACGACAGGAACTCATCGCCCGCAGGGACCCCCCTGCGACACGTGCAGCTCCCGGGCCGTGACGTCGACGACAACGGTCGCGAGCGTGGCGTGCCGGAGGACCGGCTCCGCCGCCGGGTCCGGGTGCGCGCAGACCCCGCCGACCTCGTCGTGGTGGTCCATCGCCGCGACCACCTGGCCGGGACTCTCGGGCACCCGCTCCCGGAACGCGTGGAGGAGCATCGTACGCCTGAGCTCGCTGCTCGCGCCGATGGACGAGGCAAGGCAGCCGGGAGCGCCCCCGTCCGAGACGAAGTGGTTGGTGCGCACCAGCAGGCCGTCGTCGGGCTGCACGACGCCCGGGCCGCCGGGGAAGAGCTCTACGGAGGCGGTCCGGCCGGCCGCGTCGACCACGGTGAGCGAGGTCGAGGCCGACGTGCTGACCTCGAACGCCTGGTCCAGCGCCTCGTCGAGGTCGTGCGCCGTGTCGAGGATCTGCCTGCTGAGCAGGTGCACGGGAAAGCCGAGGCCCTTGTCCTCCGCCCGGGCGTCGTCGCTGTGGTGCAGCATGTTGAAGAGCACGCCCACCCCGCGTGAGCTCACGCCGATCTTGCCCAGGACGCCGTACTCCGTGACCGTTCGGACGACGTGCCCGTCCGGGTGCGGGATCGTCCATACGAACCAGTCGGCAGCCATGGCCTCGTACCAGTCCCACGTCTGTACGGCGACGGGCGTCGCGCCCTCCGGTAGCGCCACGACGGTGGAGCACTCGGGCACCCCGCCGGTCGGGTCGGCCACCGCGAGGAGCTCCGTGCGGGCGTTGAGCATCGCGACCTCCCGCACCGGGACCCGAGCCCCTTCGGCGATCCCGGCAACCTCAACGGCCGCAGTGGGGGCGAGCTCGCTGATCGTCGCCCAGGCGCGCTCGGCCCACTCGTCCACGTCGAAGGGCCTCGTGGCGCGTGCGGCGAAGAGCCTCCGGTAGGCCGCGACCGTGCGCGCGACCTCCGCGCCGAGCTGCTCGCCGAGCTCGACTCCCCGGTCGGCCGGGCCGAGGACCGAGGAGGTGAACGTCCGCACTCTCGTCACCCCGCCACGGTAGCCCCGCGCCGCCACTAGCATGCGCTCCCATGAACTTCCTGACGCCCGTCGCGATCAGGGTCGGCAGGCTCAGCTGGCTCCCGAGGTACCTGAAGCAGATCGTCGCCCTCGACAAGGCGATCCACCGGGCCACGCGCGGTCGCTTCGGGCTGCTCGCGATCGCCGGGCTGCCCCAGGTCATGCTCACCGTCCGGGGCCGCAAGAGCGGGATCCCGCGCACGACCCCGCTGCTCTGCACGCCGTACGACGGGTCCTTCCTCGTCGCCGGCTCGAACTGGGGCGCACCCAGGCTGCCCGTCTGGGTGCTCAACCTCCGGGCCGACCCCGACGCCGAGGCGCTGCACAAGGGCCGGAACATCCCCGTGCACGCCCGCGAGGTCACGGGTGAGGAGCGGGAGCGGCTGTGGCAGGTGATGGTCCGGACGTGGCCCAACTACGAGAAGTACGCCGAGCGCACCGACCGCGTGATCCCGGTGTTCGTGCTCACCCCGCGCTGACTCAGCGGGGCACGCGGACCAGCAGCCGGCCGTGGATGCACTCCGCACGGATCTCGCGGCCCGGACCGATCGGGTCGCCGTCGAGCTGGCGCGCGATGTCGTGGTTGGTGCGCACCACGACCTTGCGGCCGGTCATCCGGTTGAGCTCCTCGTCGACCCGCTTGCGCTTGCTCATCACGCGCCACAGGAGCGGGAACCAGCTCACGAACCGCTTCGGCGACACGATCACGACGTCGAGGACCCCGTCGTCGATGGTCGCGTCCGGGAGCAGCGGGATGCCCGCGGTGAGGTAGCCGACGTTGCCCACCACGACGGTGAGCGCCCGGTGCTTGGTGAACGGCCCGTCGTCGATGGAGATCTCGACCCGGAACGAGGGCGAGCGCAGCTGCCTGAGCCCTGAGACGAAGTAGGCCAGCCACCCGATCTTCGCCTTGATGGCGTCGTCGGCGCCCTCCATGATCGCGGCGTCGAAGCCCATGCCGCCCATGACCATGTAGTGCTCGTCCTTGCCGATCCCGTCGCCGGCGACGGACACGAGGTCGATCGCCCGGTCCTGGCCGTTGAGGGCCACGTCGACCGCGGCCTGGAGGTACAGCGGGACGCCGAGGTTGCGCGCCAGCAGGTTGCCGGTGCCGGCGGGGACCACGCCGACCGGGATGCCGGTCCCGGCCAGCTCCGCGCACACCGTGCGCACCGTGCCGTCGCCGCCGCACACGAGCACCAGTCCCGCGCCGTCGATCGCCGCGGCCTCGGCCATCGAGCGGCCCGGGTCCTCCACCGTGGTCTCGTGCCACTCCGGGGTGCTCCACCCGGACATCCGCGCCTGCTCCTCGACCATGGCCCTGAACGCGTCGACGTCGTCCACCTTGATCGGGTTGAGTACGACGGCCAGCTGCTTGTTCGGGGGCAGCGGGCTCGGGAGGGCCTCGACGACCTTCCGGCGGGGACTCGGGTCGTACACCACCAGCCCGAGCAGGACCCAGAAGAACCCGACGGCGTAGCCCGCGAGGACGTCGGAGCCGTTGTGGACGCCGAGGAAGACCCGGTCCAGGCCGACCAGCAGGACCAGGAACACCCAGAACCCGACGAGTGCCTGCCGCAACGACCTCCGTCGCACGAAGACGAGCGTCAGGACGATCGCCACGCCCATCGCGGAGGCGATCCCGGATGAGTGCCCCGACGGGAAGGAGTAGCTGTCGAGGCTGTGGACCGGGTCCTCCCACACCGGGCGGTCGCGCTCGAGGAGGCGCTTGAGCAGGTACGTGGTGGCTGATGCGGCCCCCATGACGCCCAGCGTCCACAGGGCGGCGCGGTACCGGCCCCGCAGGACCAGCACCCCCGCCACCAGGACCGTGAGGACCGTGAGCGGGATGGTGCCGAAGGCGACCTCGATCGCGTGGAGGACGTCGTAGGCGAGCGGGTTCTGCGCGGTCCACGCCTGCGGGCCGTCCCCGACGCCCCGGTCGAGCTCGTCGAGCGACTGTGGCTGGAGCCGATAGACGACCGAGAGCGCAACCACCAGCAGGAGACACGCGGCAGCGCCGATGAGCAGGCGGGGCCTGCTGAGGGTGCGAACGGGCACGGTGCTCCAGCTTCGGTGGGGCTGTGACGACAGGTCCAGCGTGACGACAGATCAGTCGTCAAGTATGACGACTCCCGGATTTACCCTCACATCGCAGGTGCGAACCGCACCAGCTCGGTGATCTCCGCCTCGAAGGCCGCGACGAGCCGCTCCGGGTCCGGGATGAGCCCGGAGTCGACCCGGAAGCCGACCTGTACCTCGCCCGCGTAGCTGAAGAGCGAGATGCCGAGCGTCTGGTCGCCCGACTCCGGCGGCCAGCTCAGCACCCGCGTGATCCGCGACCCGGCGAGGTACCTCGGCTCCGTGGGCCCCGGCACGTTCGTGGTCACCCCGATCGCCTTGCCGGCGAAGAAGTCGACGAAGAACCGCTCGAGCTCGGGGCCGCTGCGGCCGATCCCCTTGATGAGCTCGAAGGTGAGGAAGACCTCCGGGGAGTGCTTGATGACGTCCATACGCCGCTTGGTCTCCGCGATCCGGGCGGAGGGGCTCTCCACTCCGAGAGGCAGCCTCAGCAGCACGAGTGCGAACTGGTTCCCCAGCTCCGGTGGCAGCGGCCGGTCCAGCGGCCGCACGTTGACGGGGACCATCGTGCCCACGTCGTCCGGGGTCCCGCCGCGCTCGATGGTGTAGGTCCTGAGCGCGCCCGCGACGGCGGCGACCAGGACGTCGTTCACGGTGGCCCCCGCTGCTCGTCCCACCCGCTTCACGTCGTCGAGTGGGAACGTGTCGCACCAGGCCACCCGCTTGGCGACCCCGGGGACGCCGCTGAAGGGGGTGTGCGGGTGCGGCCCGAGGAGGAGCTTGTTGGCGATGGCCCCGGTGCGCTCCGCCTGCGTGAACGCGTCCCCGACCAGATGCGGGTCGAGCAGGCGCTGTGCGTCGCGCAGCAGCTGCCCGCCGGCCGAGGCGACCGCTGTCGCGGCAGAGCCGGCGGCCGCGACGACCTGCAGCGCACCGTCGAGGATGCCCATCGGCGGCGCCTCGGCGTCCTCCACCTCCTCCGCGGCGAGGTCGCCCTCGGGGGTGGCGTCGGTCAGGGAGAGCAGCACCTGTGCCAGGGCGATCCCGTCGGCGAGCGCGTGGTGGAACCGGCAGAACACCACCGCCCCGCCGTCGTACCCGTCGATCAGGTGCATCTCCCAGAGCGGTTTGCTGCGGTCGAGGGGCCGGGACAGGTGCGGCCCGACGTAGCGCTGGATCGCCTCCTCGCCGCCCCCGTCGAGCCGGGCCCGGATCAGGTGCCGGTCCACGTCGAAGTCGGGGTCGTCCTCCCAGTGCGGAGGCCCGACGTGGCTCGCGGCCATGACCGGTCGCTGGCGGAAGACCGGGTAGCGGTCGATCATCCGTCGCCTCCCCACGTCGACCAGCCGGTCCCAGTCGACCGGGCCGTCGAGGAACATCAGGCTGTCGACGACCATCAGGTTGTTGGCGCGGTCCATGTTGAGCCAGATCGTGTCGACCGGGCCGATCAACCGCCTGCTCATGGTCCCTCCTCGGCGCTCGGCTTCCTGGACGCAGCGTGACACCGGGAGCCCTGGAAGGGGAGAGTCACAGGTCCCGGTCCCGTGGGGCGAACGGTTACCGGAAACTCGTGTGCACCCGGCAGATATCCTCGTGAGGTGATTGATCCTCGACTTCTCCGTGAAGACCCCGACCGCGTGCGTGAGGGGCAGGTCAAGCGCGGCCTGTCTCCGGACGTGGTCGACCAGGCCCTCGCCGCGGACGAGCGTCGTCGCGCCTCGATCGCCGAGTTCGAGCGCCTCCGCGCCGAGCAGAAGCAGCTCGGGAAGCAGATCCCCAAGGCCCAGGGCGAGGAGAAGCAGGAGCTGCTCGCACGCACCAAGACGCTCTCAGGGGCCGTGAAGGAGGCCGAGGCGGCTCAGGCGGAGGCCGAGCAGGCCTACCGCGAGCTCGTCAGGTCCATCCCGAACGTCGCCGCCCCCGAGGCTCCGGCCGGCGGGGAGGACGACTTCGTCGTGCTGGAGGAGGTCGGTGTCCCGCGCGACTTCGCGGAGGAGGGCTTCGAGCCCAAGGACCACGTCGAGCTCGGCCGGATGCTCGGCGCGATCGACGTCGAGCGTGGGGCGAAGGTCTCCGGGGCCCGCTTCTACTACCTCACCGGCGCCGGCGCCGACCTCGAGCTCGCGCTCGTCAACATGGCGATGGACCAGGCCCGTGAGGCGGGCTTCACGACGATGATCCCGCCGGCCCTGGTGAAGCCGCGCGCGATGGAGGGCACGGGCTTTCTCGGCCAGGCCGCCGACGACGTGTACCGGATCGAGGGCGACGAGATGTACCTCGTCGGCACCTCGGAGGTGCCGCTGGCGGCGTACCACTCCGACGAGATCCTCGACGGCCCTTCTTTGCCGCTGCGCTACGTCGCGTTCAGCCCCTGCTATCGGAAGGAGGCAGGCTCCTACGGCAAGGACACCCGCGGGATCATCCGCGTGCACTGGTTCGACAAGGTGGAGATGTTCTCCTACACGACCATCGAGGACTCCTTCGAGGAGCACCAGCGCCTG
>Ga0208537_1000094_pt1 | contig 14268 bp, 15 predicted proteins | sample MayberrySE_TuleA_FD_185672 | JGI IMG/M metagenome (GOLD analysis project Ga0208537, IMG submission 185672) | Natural and restored wetland microbial communities from the San Francisco Bay, California, USA, that impact long-term carbon... | ecosystem: Environmental > Terrestrial > Soil > Wetlands ...
GCCGTCGAATTCGACGCTCTCCCCCGCCTTGCGCGGGTTCACGCCACCGACGATGTTCGTGCCCGAGGCGATCATCCGGCGGGTGTGCTTCTGGCCCTCCGAGCCGGTCATGCCCTGGACGACGACCTTGCTGTTCTCGTCGAGGAAAATTGCCATGGTTTCTCAGTCCTCACTTACCGGCCGCGAGCTCGGCGGCGCGGTCGGCCGCACCGTCCATCGTGTCGACCATGGTCACCAGCGGGTGGTTCATCTCGTCGAGGATGCGGCGCCCCTCCTCGACGTTGTTGCCGTCGAGGCGTACCACGAGCGGCTTGTTCGCCTCGTCGCCGAGCATCTCGAGGGCATGCACGATCCCGTCCGCCACTGCGTCGCAGGCGGTGATGCCGCCGAAGACGTTGACGAAGACGCTCTTGACCTGGGGGTCCTCCAGGATGATGTGCAGGCCGTTGGCCATCACCTGGGCCGAGGCGCCACCACCGATGTCCAGGAAGTTCGCGGGCTTCACGCCGCCGTGCTTCTCACCGGCGTAGGCGACGACGTCGAGCGTGGACATCACCAGCCCCGCGCCGTTGCCGATGATGCCGACCTCGCCGTCGAGCTTGACGTAGTTGAGGCCCTTCTCCTTGGCCTCCGCCTCGAGCTGTCCCGCGGCGTCGGCGTCCGGGACGTCGAACTGCGCGTGGTCCTCGTGGCGGAAGTCGGCGTTCGCGTCGAGGGTCACCTTGCCGTCGAGCGCCTCGAGATGGCCGTCGCCGAGGCGGACGAGCGGGTTGACCTCGACGAGCGTGGCGTCCTCCTTGATGAAGACGTCCCACAGCTTCTTGACCACGACCTTCGCCTCGTCGGCGACCTCTTCGGGGAAACGGGTCGCGGCCACGATCTCGGCGGCCTTCGCGTCGTCGACCCCGGCGCCCGGGTCGATCGAGATCTTCGCGACCGCGTCGGGGTTGGTGCGGGCGACCTCCTCGATCTCCACACCACCCTCGATGCTCGCGATGCACAGGTAGTTGCGGTTCGCGCGGTCGACCAGGAAGGAGAAGTAGTACTCCTCCGCGATGTCCGCGGTCGGCGCGACCAGCACACGGTGGACCGTGTGGCCCTTGATGTCCATACCCAGGATGTCCTGCGCCCGGGCGACGGCCTCGTCGGGGTTCTCCGCCAGCTTCACGCCACCGGCCTTGCCACGGCCACCGGTCTTCACCTGCGCCTTGACGACCACTCGGCCGCCGAGCGACTCGGCTGCCGCGGCGGCGTTCTCGGCCTGCTCCACGACAGCGCCGAGGGTGACCGGCACGTCATGCTTCGCGAAGAGCTCCTTCGCTTGGTACTCCATCAAGTCCACGGTTAGGCCCGTCCTTCGTCGGTTTCCCACGTCTCCCCCGCGGCGCGACCGAGTGGCCGGTGGGCACACAGGGGTGGATTGTCCAGGCCCGACCATAGACCTGTAACCCGCGTCACCACCACGTAGGGTCCGTCACATGCCCTCTACCCGCGAACCAGGCGCGCACACCCTCTCCCCGCGGGAGCGGCGCGTCCCCTCGACGGGCCTGAGCCTGGCCGTGAGGGAGTACGGCGACCCGGCCTCGGACCCGGGGACACCTCATGTCGTCCTGGTGCACGGCTACCCCGACAGCCAGGACATGTGGCGGCCGGTCGTGAAGCGGCTGTGCGCCGGCGGAATGCACGTCATCACCTACGACGTCCGCGGCGCCGGCGCGTCCGACGTACCGGCGGAGACCGCCGGCTATCGCACCGAGCTCCTCGTCGACGACCTCGTCGCCGTGGTGGAGGCGACGGTGCCGGAGGGCGCCCGGGTGCACCTCGTGGGGCACGACTGGGGGTCGGTCCAGCTCTGGGAGGCGGTGCTCGCCGAGGCCGACGACCCACGCCTCAACGGGCGGATCGCGTCGTTCACCTCGGTCAGCGGGCCGGCGATCGACCACGTCGCCCACCTGGCGCGGAACCCCGCGGGGCGGCGGGTACGTCTGCTCCGCCAGCTCGGCCACTCGTGGTACGTCCTCGCCTTCCAGGTGCCGGTCCTCCCCGAGCTCGTGTGGAGAGCCGCGCACCGGCCGCTCGCCGCACTGGGTGCTCGGCTGGAGCCGGGAGGCGGCCCCGCCGACGGGGGCCGCGACGTCGCGCGCAACGCGGCCAACGGGGTCAACCTCTACCGCGCGAACTTCCTCCGCGGCACTCGTCGTCCGTCAGGTCGCAGGACCGACGTGCCGGTGCTCGTCGTCGCGCCGCGCCGGGACCCGTTCCTCACGGCCGTCACCAGCGAGGACCTCGACCACCTGTGCGCCGACTACACCGTGGTGCGGCCCGACGCCGGCCACTGGGTCCCGCGCTCCGACCCTGGCCTCCTGACCGGGCTCGTGAGCGAGCACGTGCTGGCTCATCACTGACCGTCGAGCGCCTTGCCGGCACAGCTCGCGGGCATCCGGCCCGACTCGACGAGCCAGACGACCGTGTCCCGGAGGCTCTGCTCGAACGGGACCGGCTCCACGCCCAGCTCGGCGCGAGCGGGCGTGTCGTCGAAGACGGTCGAGCACGCGATCAGGGCGGCTCCCTCGGCGTCGGCCGGGAAGTGCCACCGCGGGGGCAGGGGCCTCTGGAGCAGCCCCATCGCCCTCGCGAACGGAAGGACGACAGACCCCGGCTGGACCAGGTGTGGCAGGCGCCGACCGGTCACGGCCTCGGCCGTGCCATAGAGCATCGTGGCGTCGACGGGGTCTCCCGGGACGACGTACCTCCGGGGCCCCCTGCCGCTCACCAGGGTCGCGAGGACCGTCTCCGACACGGTTCGGACGTCGACGGTGTGGAGCCGCCCGGACGGGTACAGCGGGAACAGGCCGCGCAGGATCCAGCGCAACCTCTCGCTCTGCTCACCCCGGTACGGGTCGTGGGGGCCGTAGACCGAGCCCGGGTAGATCGTCACCACCGGCGCCCCCTCCGCCTGGAGCCGACGCGCGACCACCTCCGAGGCGATCTTCGACCGGGTGTAGGGCCAGTCCAACGTGCCCAGGGGCAGGTCCGGACCACTGCCGTCCGGTCGGGTCAGCGCCACCGTGCTCGAGATGTGGACCACCGGGTCGAGACCCGCCTCCACGGCGGAGGTGAGGACGACCTCGGCGGCGCGGGCGTTGGTCCGCCGCAGCTCGGCGGAGAGACCCGGGTTGAGCGAGAAGACCGCCGCGGCGTGGACCACGGCGTCGCACCCCACGAGAGCACGCCGGACCGCTTGCTCGTCGAGCACGTCCCCGACGAAGACGTCGTCCACCCGTGCGCCGAGGGGTGCCATCGTCACCGCCACCTGCTCCGGGCGTCTGACGAGGAGCCGGACGTCGTGTCCGGCTCTCTGTGCGGCGGCAGCGAGGTGCCCGCCGACGAAGCCGGTCCCACCTGTGATGAGCACCTTCATGCTGAAGGTTGTACTCGCTGCCCGCTCGTCCGCACCAGACCGAGCCGGGCCATGTACCGCACCGGGCCGCGCCCGGGCCGAACGGTCGCCTCAGGCCTGGACGCCCGTGCTGTCGGTGACGTTGTCGCGAACCCAGCCGACGATCTCGGTGGTCGTGGCACCCGGCGTGAAGACCTTCGCCACCCCGACCTCCTCGAGGAGCGGGATGTCGTCCTCGGGGATGATCCCGCCGCCGAAGACGACGATGTCGCGGGCGTCGCGCTCGTCGAGGAGCTCGATCACCTTCTTGAACAGAGTCATGTGCGCGCCGGACAGGACGGAGAGACCGATCACGTCGGCATCCTCCTGGATGGCGGTCTCCACGATCTGCTCCGGCGTCTGGTGGAGACCGGTGTAGATCACCTCGTTGCCGGCGTCACGAAGCGCACGCGCGACGACCTTCGCACCGCGGTCGTGCCCGTCTAGGCCGGGCTTGGCCACCACGATCCGAATCGGAGCCACCATCTGAACTGCCACCACCTTGGTCTGTGCTGGGCGTGCCACGGCAGGTCGCGCGACGCCTCGGGAAGAACTCTCTTGGCCGCAGGGTATCCGACGCTTCGGGCCAGCCGACTAGACCGGCGGTTGACAGGGCGTGACTCAGGGAACGCTGCGGGCGTTGGAGAGAGTCGGGAAAAGAAGACATAAGACGATGAAGACCGTGCTCTCAGCCCAAGACCGGCGCGAGAAGCCGAGGGCGGGCTAGGGGAGACACGCGGGCCGGGTTCGGCCCGTGTGACCTCGTCCACAAGTAGGGTGCCCTGGCATGCCTCACCATGACTAGTCCGTTATGGTGGGCGGCTGCGGCACATTCAACGTAAAGGACACCGTTTCGTGGCAAACCACCGCGCACCGAGGCGCTCCGCTTCGCGCACCGGCACCACCGACGGCACGAACCTTGGCGCGGCCCCGGCGGCCGCGCCCACTCCTGTTCCAGGCAAGCGCAAGGCCGTGAAGCCGTCCCGGGCGGCTCGTACCCTCTCCCGCAGGGCCCAAACTCCCGCGCCGGCCCGCGCCGCCGCCCGCTCCGCCCAGACCCCCGCGCCCGCTCCTTCTCCCGCGCGCACCCCTACGTCCGCTCCTTCTCCCGCGCGCACCCATACGCCCGCACCGGCCCCGGCTCTCGTCCGCTCCAAGGCGCCCGCGCCCGCCCCTACTCCCGCCCGCGCTGCGGCCCGCACCCGGACCCCCGCGCCCGCCCGCACTGCCGCACGGGTCCAGGACGGCCCACGCAAGAACGTCTTCCCCCTGCTCCCGTCGGCACCCACTGCGATCGGCGCGGCCGCCCTCGTGATCGCTGCCGCCGGGGCTGTGACCGTCACGGACTCCTCGTCCGAGGTCGCCGCTGCCGACAGCACCAGGATGTTCACCCCGGCGAGCGCGCTCACCGGCACGACCGCCGCAACCTCCAACCTGGAGATCGACGACCGCATGCAGGCGGTCAGTCGCGACTCCCAGCGCGCCGCCCTCGAAGACGCAGCCGACGACGACCTCCAAGAGGCCGTCGAGGCGCAGGCCGAGGAACGCAACGCCGCCCTCGAGCAGCTCGCTGCCAGCGCGGAGAAGTACGCCGGGGAGATCGCCGCGAACGCCTGGCGGCTTCCCCTGGGGGGCTACCGGCTCACCGCGCGGTTCGGACACTCGTCCAGCCTCTGGGCCAGCACCCACACGGGCCTCGACTTCGCCGCCCCCTACGGCACGCCGGTCCTCGCCGTCGCGAACGGCACGGTCCGCTCCGCCTCCTACGACGGCGCCTACGGGAACAAGATCGTCCTCGCGCTCGAGGACGGCACCGAGATCTGGTACTGCCACCTCTCCTCGTTCAGCGTGAGCCCGGGCGAGACCGTCACCGGCGGGGAGCAGCTCGGCGGTGTGGGCTCCACGGGCAACTCGACGGGCGACCACCTGCACCTCGAGGTACGTCCCGGCGCGGGCGACCCGGTCGACCCCTACGCCGCCCTGCTGGCCCACGGCCTCACGCCGTAGACGGGTCACCGCGGTCGAGTCGGCGTCATGAGCCGACGGCGACGCCCTGCTCGTCGACGTCCGGCCCGGCTGGGCGGTGGCTCAGTCGTTGATCGCCTCGACGCCAAGCCGCTCGAGCTCCTCGAGGTGGTCCCGCATCCGCTGTAGCACCTCGGGGGAATGTGGCTCCCAGTCCAAGACTTCGCCGACTACCCGCAGCGGCTCCCGGGCGCGATAGGACCTCGTCGGGTTCCCCGGGAACTTCTTGTCCGTCAGGTTGGGGTCATCCTCATAGGGGCCCGTGGGCTCCACGCGGTAGACCCTGCCGGGGCCCTCGCCCACCGCCAGTTCTGCTCCCCAGGTGGCCGCAACAAAACCCCATCGACGTTGGGCTCGCCACTCTAGCTGCCGGACCGCTGACGCCCGACGATTCCCGGAGCCCCTGCGACAGCGGCCGACCGACCTCCGAGGCAGGACCAGCGCCGATGGTGGAAGCGCGATCATTCCGATGATCGGCCCGGCGACATAACGTGCTGAGGGTGCGCGGACGAACGGAAGATCCTCGCGACACCATGTCGAGAACCGAGGAACGGCTCCGTCCCTGGAGCGAATGCGGCCACGATGGGCCGCACCGCATCGAGGAGAACATGATGGCCAAGTACCTGTTGCTCAAGCACTACCGCGGCGCCCCGACGCCGGTGAACGACGTACCGATGGAGCGGTGGACCGAGGAGGAGATCGCAGCCCACATGCAGTACATGCACAACTTCGCTGCACGTCTCGAGGGCACCGGCGAGTTCGTGGACGGCCAAGCGCTCTCCCCCGAAGGGACCTTCGTCCGCTACGACGGTGAGGGACGACCGCCGGTGACCGACGGCCCCTTCGCGGAGACCAAGGACCTGATCGCCGGCTGGATGGTGATCGACGTCGACAGCTACGACCGCGCAGTCGAGCTGGCCGGCGAGCTGTCGGCGGCTCCAGGGGCAGGAGGAAAGCCGATCCACGAGTGGCTCGAGGTGCGCCCCTTCCTGACGGCGCCTCCGACCGTCACGGAGTGACGTCGATGGACGAGCACCGACTCCGGGCTCTCACGCCGTCGGTGATCGGGGCCCTCGTCCGCCGCGGAGCCGACTTCGCGGCGGCCGAGGACGCCGTTCAGGACGCCCTGGTCGAAGCGGTGCGCCTCTGGGCGACCGAACCGCCACGCGACCCGAAGGGCTGGCTGGTCACCGTGGCCTGGCGCAAGTTCCTCGACGCCGCCCGTGCCGACGCCTCCCGCCGCAGACGCGAGGAGCTCGTCGAGGAGCAGCCGGCACCGGGTCCAGGCGCGTCCGTGGACGACACCCTCCAGCTCTACTTCCTGTGCGCCCACCCGTCCCTCACGCCCGCGTCGGCGGTCGCACTCACCCTGCGGGCCGTCGGCGGCCTGACCACACGTCAGATCGCGCAGGCCTACCTCGTGCCGGAGGCGACCATGGCACAGCGGATCAGCCGGGCCAAGAGGACCGTCTCGGACGTCCGTTTCGACGAGCCCGGCGACGTCGCCACGGTCCTTCGCGTCTTGTACCTCGTCTTCAACGAGGGCTACTCGGGTGAGCTCGACCTCGCCGCGGAAGCCATCCGACTGACCCGCCAGCTGGCGGCCGTCATCGACCACGAGGAGGTCGCCGGACTACTGGCCCTGATGCTGCTTCACCACGCCCGACGCTCCGCCCGCACCCGCCCCGACCACAGTCTCGTGCCGCTCGCGCAGCAGGACCGCAAACTCTGGGACACGCGGCTGATCGCCGAGGGCGTCGAGATCCTCCAAACAGCCCTCGCACGGGACAGGATCGGCGAGTTCCAGGCCCAGGCGGCGATCGCGGCTCTCCACGCCGACGCCCGGACGGCCGAGGAGACCGACTGGGTGCAGGTCGTCGAGTGGTACGACGAGCTGGTGGGGCTCACCGACAGCCCGGTCGTCCGCCTGAACCGTGCCGTGGCCGTCGGCGAGGCCGACGGTCCGCGGGCAGGCCTGGCGGCCCTGGCGGACCTCGACCCGGCCCTGCCGCGCCATGCCGCGGTCGCTGCCTACCTGCATGAGCGGGACGGGGACGTGGCGACCGCCGCGCGCCTCTACGCCGAAGCCGCCAGGCAGGCGTCCAACCTCCAAGAACGCGACCACCTGACCCGACAGGCGGCCCGGCTCAACGCCGACCCTCGCGGTTCCGGCTAGAGCTTCTCAACCGGCGCGTAGCGCAGCAGCAGCCGCTTCACCCCGCCGGACCCGAAGTCGATCGACGCGACCGCCTTGTCTCCCGCCCCCTCCAGAGACACGACGCTCCCCATGCCGAAGCTGTCGTGGACGACCCGGTCGCCCGGCGAGAGCGAGGGGATCTCGCGGCTCGCCTTCGACTTGGCCGAGGAGTCGGCCCGGATCGCCGCCGTGCCGAACTGGCGCCCGGCGGCTGCACCGCGTTGCGGGAGCGAGGGTGCGACGGCACGGTTCCAGGACGTCTGGGAAGCCTCGGTGCGCCGCCAGTCCACGAGGTCCACCGGGAGCTCGTCGACGAAGCGGGATGCGGGGTTGTGTGAGGGCGCACCCCACGCGGACCGCACGACTGCCCGGGAGACGTACAGCCGCTCGCGGGCTCGCGTCAGGCCGACGTAGGCGAGGCGGCGCTCCTCCTCCAGCTCGGTCTGGTCGCCGAGGGAGCGCATGTGCGGGAACACCCCGTCCTCGAGACCGGTGAGGAAGACGACGGGGAACTCCAGGCCCTTGGCCGTGTGGAGCGTCATCAGCGTGACCACCCCGGAGTCGTCACCCTCGTCCGGCTGGTCGGGGATCTGGTCGGAGTCGGCGACGAGCGCGACGCGCTCGAGGAAGTCACCGAGGCCGCCGCCGGTCTCGTCACCCTCCGGGGAGTCGGCGAACTCACGCGCCACCGCGACGAGCTCGGCGAGGTTCTCGACCCGGGTCTCGTCCTGGGGGTCGTCGGAGTCCTCGAGCTCCTTGAGGTAGCCGCTGCGCCCGAGCACCTCCTCGAGCACGACGTCCGGGCGCTCCCCGGCGTCGGCCATGGACTGGAGCTCCTCGATCATCTGCACGAAGGGGCGGATGCAGTTCATCGAGCGGCTGGCGATGCCGGGTGCCTCGTCGGCGCGGCGCAGCGCCTCCCAGAAGCTGATCCGCTCCCGCTGGGCCAGCGCCTCGACGCAGGCCTCGGCGCGGTCGCCGATCCCGCGCTTGGGCACGTTGAGGATCCGACGGAGCGAGATCTCGTCGGCCGGGTTCACCAGGGTCCTCAGGTAGGCCAGCGCGTCCTTGATCTCCTTGCGCTCGTAGAAGCGCACGCCGCCGACGACCTTGTAAGGCAGGCCGACGCGGATGAAGACCTCCTCGAAGACACGCGACTGCGCGTTGGTGCGGTAGAACACCGCGACGTCGCCCGGACGGGCTGCAGCCTTGTCGGTGAGCCGGTCGACCTCCTCGGCGACGAACCGCGCCTCGTCGTGCTCGTCGTCCGCGACGTAGCCGACGATCTGCTCGCCCTCGCCCGCGTCGGACCAGAGGTTCTTCGGCTTCCGGCCGGCGTTCTTGCTGATCACGGAGTTCGCCGCGGTGAGGATGGTCTGGGTCGAGCGGTAGTTCTGCTCGAGCAGGATCGTCCGTGCCTCGGGGAAGTCCTCCTCGAAGGCGAGGATGTTGCGAATGTTCGCCCCGCGGAAGGCATAGATCGACTGGTCCGCGTCACCGACCACCATCAGCTCGGACGGCTCGACGCCGGGGCTTCCGGTGGCCTCCTCGCCTTCGACGTGGCCGCACAGCTCCCGGATCAGGGCGTACTGCGCGTGGTTGGTGTCCTGGTACTCGTCGACGAGCACGTGACGGAAGCGGCGGCGGTAGGTCTCCCGGACCTCGGGGAAGGCCTGGAACAGGTGGACTGTCGTCATGATGAGGTCGTCGAAGTCGAGCGCGTTGGCCTCGCGCAGACGCCGCTGGTACATCGAGTAGGCCTCGGCGTAGGTCTCCTCGAGGTGGTTCTTGGCGTTCTTGGTCGCCTGCTCCTCGTCGACGAGCTCGTTCTTGGCGTTGGAGACCCAGTTGAGCACTGCACGAGGCTGGTAGCGCTTGGGGTCGAGGTCGAGGTCGCGCAGGACCAGCGTCATGAGCCGCTTCGAGTCCGCGGCGTCGTAGATCGAGAACGAGGACTTGTAGCCGAACTTGTCGATCTCCTTGCGCAGGATCCGCACGCAGGCGGAGTGGAAGGTCGAGACCCACATCAGCCGTGCGCGACGGCCGACGAGCTCCTCCACCCGCTCGCGCATCTCTGCCGCGGCCTTGTTGGTGAAGGTGATCGCGAGGATCGAGCCCGGGTGGGCGTCGCGCTCGGAGATCAGCCACGCGATGCGCCGGGTGAGCACACGGGTCTTGCCCGACCCCGCGCCGGCGACGACGAGAAGCGGAGTGCCCGCATGCACGACGGCTTGCCGCTGAGGCTCGTTCAGCCCTTCGAGCAGCTGCTCGGGCGAGGGTGCACGACGGCCACGGTGGCCGCTCTCAGGACCCCCGCCCTTGTCGCCGGAGGTCACCTCGCCGGCACGGGAGGAAGCAGGAGCCTGGGGGATCGGGAACAGCGCGCTCATGTCCCGGCAAGCCTACGTCTCACCACGGACAGTGGTGGACCTCGGTGCCCGTGCCGTCGCTCACCCCGGCCCGGCCAGGACGCTCACCAGAAGACGGCGACCGCGATGTTCAGCGCGGTGAGCCCCATGAGACCGAAGAAGAGGCCGTTGGGGAGCGTCTTCTTCCGGTTGACGAAGACGAGTACCGCGATGACGACTGCGACGAGGAGCTTCACGCCGACCTTGGCGTTGTCGACCTCCGCGTCCATCCCCTCGAGGATCCCGACGAGCAGCAGCCCCGTCACGAGCTGGGTCAGGATGCCGTGGAACATGGCGCTGTTGACGACCCGCGGGTCGGACTTGATCTGCACGAAGAGCCCGCCGAAGAGGGCGGCGAGGCCGATGAAGTGCAGGAAGACGAGGACGTCGCGCAGGATCTCCATGCGCACATCCTCACAGAAGCCGCCGATCCGACGCCCAGCGGGTGAGCTCGTGCCGCGACGAGAGCTGGAGCTTGCGGAGCACGCTCGACACGTGGGTCTCCACGGTCTTGATCGAGATGAAGAGCTCCGCCGCGACCTCCTTGTAGGCGTATCCGCGTGCGATCAAGCGCATCACCTCGCGCTCGCGCTCGGTCAGCCGGTCGAGGTCCTCGTCGACCTGCGCGACCTCGATCGTGCCGGCGAAGGCGTCGAGCACGAACCCCGCGAGCCGCGGGGAGAACACGGCGTCGCCGTCGGCGACCCGGTCGATCGCGGCGACCAGCTCCGGGCCCGTGATGGACTTCGTGACGTAGCCCCGCGCTCCACCACGGATGGTGCCGATGACGTCCTCGGCCGCGTCTGAGACGCTGAGCGCGAGGAACCGCGTCTCGGGCACGCGCTGGGAGACCCGGCGCATCACCTCCACGCCACCTCCACCGGGGAGGTGTACGTCGAGCAGCACGACGTCGGGCCGCGCGGCGTTGATGACACCGACCGCCTCGTCGACGTCGGCCGCCTCACCCACCACGTCCACAGCCGAGGCGATCTCGGCCCGCACACCCGTGCGGAACATGGCGTGGTCGTCGACGATGACGACTCGTCGAGCGGCGTGGGCGTTCATCGGTTCTCCTCGGTGCTTCGTGGCAACGGCATGGACAGGCGTACCTCGGTCCCCTCCCCCGGGGTCGACCGGACGGTCGCGGCGCCGCCGTGGCGCTGCATCCGGTCGATGATGCTGCGGCGCACGCCGAGCCGGTCCTGGGGGACCACTTCGGGGTCGAAACCGCCACCGCGGTCCCTGACGAACACCTCGACCCGGTCGGTGGCCGCTTCCACGTAGACGTCGACCTTGTCCGCGCCCGAGTGCTTCGCGGCGTTGACCATCGCCTCCCTGGCTGCGAGGACCACGGGCCGGGTCTCCTCCGCAAGGGCGACGTCCCCGACCGTGACGACCTCGACAGCGACCCCGTGCCCGTCCTCGACCTCGGCCGCCGCGGAGCGTAGCGCACCCGCCAAGGAGGTGTCGGTCGCGGCGCTGTCGGCGTACAGCCATGCGCGCAGGTCACGTTCCTGAGCACGCGCCAGCCTGGCGACCGTCCTCCCGTCCTCGGCGTGCTTCTGGATCAGCGCGAGCGTCTGGAGCACCGAGTCGTGCAGGTGCGCCGCAACGTCGGCGCGCTCCTGCGAGCGCACCCTGGCCGCCCGCTCCTCGGTGAGGTCGGCCGCGAGCCGGAACAGCCACGGCCCGACCGTCAAGGCGAGGCCGACGACCCCGAGCACTCCCGCGAAGACGACGTCGCGCGCCACCCCGGCCTGTCCCGTCTGTACGGCGAAGAGCACCAGCGCACCGCCCAGGAGGAGGACGCCGGCGGCGAGCCGGGCGTACGACGCGGGGCCCCCACGGCCGAGCACGGCCCGGACAGGGTCGATCCGCCCTGTCGTGTCGGCCCACCTCTCTCGCTGCGCCTCGTCGGCCTGCCGCCACAGGACGGCCAGGCCCACCGCGCCGAGCAGCACCGGCCAGAAGACGAACCCGCTGCCGACCAAGGACTGGGCGAGCACCACGACGCCCAGGGCCACAGCCCCGAGCGCGACCAGCCAACCTCCGTCCTCGAGGCGTGACGCACGGGAGGGACGCTTTCCGAGACGGGTTGCCGCCTCGAGCCCGGGGGTGTCGGACTGGAACCTGGCGTCGCTGGGAAGGATCATCCACAGCCCGGCGTACATCGCGGCGCCGAAGCCACCGAGCAGAGCGGTGAGCACGAACGCCACGCGCACCAGCATCACGTCGACGCCGAGGTGGTCGGCCAGACCCGCGGCGACGCCGCCCAGCACACGGCCCTCGGTGCGGCGAACCGCCCTCCGAGTGGTCGAGCCTGGCTCGCGATCCACGACATTGCTGGTCATCGCCACAATCGTCACACAGCCCGGGGCCGCCAACCATGAGAACCGACCCTGGCTCGACCCTGGTCCTGCCCCGGGCCCGACCCTGAGCCCAGGGGCCCTGAGACCCACCCGAATCAGGGCTTCCCCCGATAGTGCTCGACCGCCCTCGAGGAGAAGGATCGAGCCATGACCGAAACACCTCAGCAGGACCGGGTGAACACCGCCAACCTGCGCGACTACAGCCAGCTGCGCCGCAGCGTCACCGACCGCAAGGTGGCCGGTGTCGCGGGTGGCCTCGGCCGGCACCTCAACATCGACCCGACGATCCTGCGGGTGGCGTTCGTCGTCCTCGCGTTCTTCGGCGGAGCAGGGATCCTTCTCTACGGCGCGCTGTGGCTCTTCGTGCCCGAGGAGGGCAGCGACGAGGCAGTCATCTCGACGAGCGCCGCGACGCGCAACGGGATCCTCATCGTGGCCGGCGTCCTGGCCGCACTGCTCCTCGTCGGTGACAGCTGGGGCGGCCTCGGCTTCCCGTGGCCCCTCGCCGTCGTCGCCCTCGTCCTCTTCCTCGTCCTCATGAATCGAGACAAGCCCGTGAGCACAACCTATCCACCTCCCCCGCCCGGGACCCCGGGCCCCGACGCGGTGAACAGCCCCGCTGCCGGTGACACCGAGTCCACCGCGACCTTCGAGCCCGGCGCCCACTCCGGCGCGGTGCCTCCGGCCGCCTACCCCTACCCGGTCCAGCAGCCTCCGGCCCCGAGGCCGGACCGTGGCCCGAAGCTGTTCTGGCTCACGCTCGCACTGCTCGCCGTCACGCTCGGCGCGCTCGGGCTGTACGACGTGACCGCGGGTGGCGTCGCCGACGCGGCGTACCCGGCCCTGGCTCTTGCCGTGATCGGCACCATGCTCGTGGTCGGCGCGTGGTTCGGCCGACCGGGCGGGCTGATCGCGCTCGGCGTCGTGGCCTCCCTGGCACTGCTCGGGACCTCCGTCGCGGAGCCGCGCTTCGCAGGGGACCGTCGCCTGACCGAGACCCCGACCACCGCGGTCCAGGTCGAGGAGCGCTACTTCGTCCCCGCCGGGGCGATGCACATCGACATGAGCAACATCCGCGACATCGAGCGGCTCGACGGCCGCACGATCGAGGTCGGGGCGAACGCCGGCGAGATCGTCGTGACCCTCCCCGAGGGGGTCGACGCCAACGTGAACGCAGACGTGGCCTTCGGCGAGATCGACGTCCTCGGAGAGGAGCGTGGCGGCACGGGCCTATCGGTGCAAGACACGGTCGACGGCGGCGCGGACGCGCCCGAGATCGACCTCGACCTCGACCTGGCATTCGGCAGCATTGAAGTGAGGCAGTGATGAGTACTCCCAGAACCCACCCGCTCAACGTCAGCTACCTGGTGGTCGGCCTGATCTTCCTGGGCCTGGCCGGCTCCTGGGCCCTGCGTGAGGCCGGCGTCGTCGACCTCGGCGAGGTCAACTGGCTCCTGCCGGCCACCCTCGTGGCGGCTGGCCTGGTCGGTCTGGTCGCCATGACCGTCAAGGGCCTCTTCCGGCGTGACGCGGACACCGAGCAAGACACCTACGAGCAGGAGACGTACGAAGGAGAACGACGATGACCCAGCCCATGACCCCTCCCCCCTCGAGCCCCGCACCGAAGCGGCTGGTCCGCAGCCGTGACGACCGCTGGATCGCGGGAGTCTGCGGTGGCGTGGCCAAGTACCTCGGCATCGATGCCAACCTCGTCCGGCTCCTCGTGGTGCTCGGCACGATCTTCGGCTTCGGTTCGCTGGCCATCGCCTACGTGGTGGCATGGATCCTGATGCCCGAGGAGTGAGCCCGCGCGACCCTGTGTGGCCGGGG
>Ga0208537_1000095_pt1 | contig 14247 bp, 9 predicted proteins | sample MayberrySE_TuleA_FD_185672 | JGI IMG/M metagenome (GOLD analysis project Ga0208537, IMG submission 185672) | Natural and restored wetland microbial communities from the San Francisco Bay, California, USA, that impact long-term carbon... | ecosystem: Environmental > Terrestrial > Soil > Wetlands ...
GGCTGCTGACGATGTTCGGCAAGACCGTGCTGGGCATCGACGGTGACCTCTTCGAGGAGGCGCTCGACGCCAGGAAACGCGCGAGGAGCTCCACGAGCGACCTCGACCTCGACGCCGAGGACTTCCGGGAGCTGGTCGCGACCTACAAGGCGATCATCAAGGACCACACCGGCGAGGACTTCCCGCTCGAGCCGCGCAAGCAGCTCGACATGGCGGTTCGCGCCGTCTTCGACTCGTGGAACACCGAGCGTGCGGTGCTCTACCGCCGTCAGGAGCGGATCCCCTCCGACCTCGGCACCGCCGTGAACGTGATGGCGATGGTCTTCGGCAACGTCGGGATGGACTCGGGCACCGGTGTCGCCTTCACCCGCGACCCCGCAACCGGCTCGCAGGGTGTCTACGGCGACTACCTCCAGAACGCCCAGGGGGAGGACGTCGTCGCGGGCATCCGCAACACCGTTCCGCTCGCGGACCTCGAGAAGCTGGACAAGAAGTCGTACGACGAGCTGATGGACATCATGCAGAAGCTCGAGGAGCACTACCGCGACCTGTGCGACATCGAGTTCACCGTCGAGCACGGCAAGCTCTGGATGCTCCAGACGCGTGTCGGCAAGCGGACTGCGGAGGCCGCCTTCCGGATCGCGACCCAGCTCGTCGACCAGGGTTTGATCGACATGGACGAGGCGGTGCGCCGGGTCAACGGCGCCCAGCTCGCCCAGCTGATGTTCCCGCGCTTCGACGCGAAGGCGGACAAGGAGCTGATCGGGACGGGCATGAACGCCTCTCCCGGCGCGGCCGTCGGCAAGGCGGTCTTCGACTCCCACACCGCCGTGGAGTGGAGCGAACGCGGCGAGCCGGTGATCCTGGTCCGGCGCGAGACCAACCCCGACGACCTCAAGGGCATGGTCGCCGCAAGGGGAATCCTGACCAGCCGAGGCGGCAAGACCTCCCACGCAGCCGTCGTGGCCCGTGGCATGGGACGCACCTGTGTGTGCGGTGCAGACTCGCTCGACGTCGACGTCCAGGGCAGGAAGTTCACCTCCGAGGACGGAGTCACCGTCAACGAGGGCGACCTGATCTCCATAGACGGCACCACCGGCGAGATCTTCGCCGGCGACGTCCCGGTGGCCGACTCTCTCGTGGTCCGCTTCTTCGAGGGGGACCAGACCGCGGAGGGCGACGAGCTCGTGGCCGCGGTCGAGCGGGTCCTGGAGCACGCCGACAGCACCCGCAGGCTCGCGGTCCGCGCGAACGCCGACACGCCGGACGACGCCGCGCGTGCGCGGAGGTTCGGCGCCCAGGGCATCGGGCTTTGCCGCACCGAGCACATGTTCCTCGGCGACCGGCGTGAGCTCGTGGAGCACCTGATCGTCGCGGAGACGCCGCAGGAGCAGGAGGACGCGCTGTCCGCGCTGCTTCCCCTCCAACGGCAGGACTTCATCGAGATCCTCGAGGCGATGGACGGTCTGCCGGTGACGATCCGGCTCATCGACCCGCCGCTGCACGAGTTCCTTCCTGACCTCACCGACCTCTCGGTGCAGGTCGCCATCGAGGACGACCACGGCAACCGCGACACGAAGCACCACAAGCTCCTGGACGCGGTGAAGCGGCTCCACGAGCAGAACCCGATGCTGGGGATGCGTGGTGTGCGCCTCGGCATCGTCATCCCCGGACTCTTCACCATGCAGGCCCGGGCGATCCTCGAGGCCGCGGCCGAGCGGAAGAAGGCCGGCGGGGACCCCTGCCCCGAGATCATGATCCCGCTCGTGGCCACGGTCCAGGAGCTCGAGCTGGTCAAGACCGACATCATCAAGGTGGCGGCACAGGTCGAGGACGAGACCGGCGTCGTGCTCGACTTCAAGGTCGGGACGATGATCGAGCTGCCCCGCGCGGTGATGGCGGCGAACGAGATCGCGGAGGCCGCGGAGTTCTTCTCGTTCGGCACCAACGACCTCACGCAGATGACCTGGGGCTTCTCGCGCGACGACGTGGAGGCGAAGTTCTTCGGCACCTACATCGAGAAGGGCATCTTCGGCGTCTCCCCGTTCGAGACCCTCGACCGGGACGGTGTCGGCAGCCTGGTCCGCCTCGCCGTCGAGAAGGGCAGGGCAACCCGGCCCGACCTGCACCTCGGGGTCTGCGGCGAGCACGGCGGCGACCCGGACTCGATCCACTTCTTCGACGAGGTGGGACTCGACTACGTCTCATGCTCACCGTTCCGGGTGCCGGTGGCGAGGCTCGAGGCCGGGCGGTCGAACGTCTCGGAGCAGAGCGACACCGCCTGACCCGGCGCCGTGGGCAGGAGGCCCCGGCAGCGGCGGAGGGCCACAAGCCCTGCGTGGCTGTTGAGGTTCCCGCGGATGGTGGGCCCGTCCGGCTCGTTCAGTTCAATACCGAGGTTTCGGACGGGGGAAACCTCGGTCTGGAACTGAATGGGCCCCTGGTCGTCCGGCGGTTAATCGATGTGCGGACACGGGGTCCCTGGGGGAGGATGGACCGCTGTGGGCCATGTCGACGTAGCAAACGTGAGGTACGAGCTCCCGGACGGCCGGGTGCTCCTCGACGACGTCTCGTTCCGGGTCGGTGAGGGCGCGAAGGTCGCGCTCGTCGGCGCGAACGGGGCGGGCAAGACCACGCTGCTGCGGATCATCACCGGCGACCTCATACCCCATGAGGGCGTGGTGACGCGTACCGGCGGGCTCGGCGTGATGCGCCAGATGGTCACCCACGGCAACGAGGGAAGGACGGTCCACGACCTGCTGCTCTCGGTCTCCCCGCCCCGGGTCCGCGCCGCCGCGGCCGACGTGGAGGCCTGCGAGCTGGCCATGATGGAGAACGACGACGAGGCGACGCAGATGAAGTACGCAGCCGCCCTGTCGGAGTGGGCAGACGCCGGCGGCTACGACGTCGAGGTCACCTGGGACGTCTGCTGCACGGCTGCCCTCGGGCTCTCCTACGACAAGGCGAAGTACCGCGACCTCGCCACCCTCTCGGGAGGTGAGCAGAAGCGGCTGGTCCTGGAGTTCCTGCTGCGCGGTCCCGACGAGGTGCTCCTTCTCGACGAGCCGGACAACTTCCTCGACGTGCCCGGCAAGAGCTGGCTCGAGCAGCGGATCAACGAGTCCCCGAAGACGATCCTCTACATCAGCCACGACCGCGAGCTCCTCGCGAACACCGCGACCCGTGTCGTCACGGTCGAGCTCGGCGCAGCCGGCAACACGGCCTGGGTGCACCCGGGTGGTTTCGCCTCCTACCACCAGGCGCGCAAGGAGCGGTTCGAGCGCTTCGAGGAGCTGCGCCGGCGCTGGGACGAGGAGCACGCCAAGCTCAAGGCGCTGGTGCTGCGCTACAAGATCAAGGCGGAGTACAACGACGGGATGGCCTCGCAGTACCGGGCCGCCCAGACCCGGCTGCGCAAGTTCGAGGAGGCCGGTCCGCCGCAGGCGATCCCCCGGGAGCAGCAGGTCACCATGCGGCTCAGCGGGGGTCGCACCGGCAAACGGGCGGTGGTCTGCGAGAAGCTCGAGCTCACCGGGCTGATGAAGCCCTTCGACCTCGAGGTCTGGTACGGCGAGCGGGTGGCTGTGCTGGGGTCCAACGGCTCGGGCAAGTCGCACTTCCTGCGGCTGCTGGCCGCCGGTGGAACCGACCCTGACGTCGAGCACCGGCCGGTGGGGGAGAGCCGGGTCGAGCCGGTGCGTCACACGGGCCGTGCCCGGCTCGGCGCCCGGGTGCGACCGGGCTGGTTCGTCCAGACGCACGAGCACCCCGAGCTGAAGGGACGCACCCTGCTCGAGATCCTGCACCGGGGCGACGAGCACCGCCAGGGCATGCCGCGTGAGCAGGCCTCGCGAGCTCTCGACCGCTACGAGCTCGCCCATGCAGCCGAGCAGCGGTTCGAGTCGCTCTCGGGCGGCCAGCAGGCACGTTTCCAGATCCTGATGCTCGAGCTCTCCGGCGCCACGCTGCTACTGCTCGACGAGCCGACCGACAACCTCGACGTCGAGTCCGCCGAGGCGCTGGAGGAGGGGCTGTCCGCGTTCGACGGGACGGTCGTCGCCGTGACCCACGACAGGTGGTTCGCTCGGGGCTTCGACCGGTTCCTCGTCTACGGGGCGGACGGTTCGGTCTACGAGTCCGACGAGCCGGTGTGGGACGAGGGCCGTGTGGCGAGAGCGCGCTGACGTCTTCCGCTGACGGTGAACGCGGTGGCGCCGGCCACCGTCACGGCGGAGGATCTGGGCATGAGAGTGCTGGTGCTCGGTGGCACGAACTTCGTCGGTCGCTCGGTGGTCGGCGAGGCGCTGGGGCGTGGCGACGAGGTCACCACGCTGAACAGGGGAGTCAGCGGTGCGCCCCCCGAGGGCGTACGCCGGATCCAGGCCGACCGTCGCGACCCCCGGGCGGTCGAGGTCGCCCTGGGCGCCGACGAGTGGGACGCCGTGATCGACACCTGGTCGATGGAGCCCGCCGCCGTACGCGAGTCCGCGCGGCTGCTGTCCGGGCGGGTCGGCCACTACGGGTACGTGTCCAGCCGTTCGGTGTACCGCTGGCCACTGCCCGTGGGGCTCGACGAGAACGCGCCGGTCGTGGACAGCGACCCGGGGAGCACCGACCACGCGGACTACGCAGCCGCGAAACGGGGTGCGGAGCTGGCGGTGCTCGAGTGCTTCGACGGTCGCGCGCTGCTGGCTCGAGCGGGCCTCGTCCTCGGGCCGTACGAGGACGTCGGCCGCCTGCCGTGGTGGCTGGGCCGCATCAGCAGGGGCGGCAGGGTCCTCGCGCCGGGGCCGGCCGATCGAAGGCTCCAGTACATCGACGCCCGCGACCTCGCCCGGTGGATGCTCGACGCCGCCGAGCGAGGTGCGAGCGGCGCCTTCAACGCAGTGAGCAGGCCCGGTCACACCACGATCGGGGAGCTCCTCGAGGCCTGCAACGACGTCGTCGGCCGGAACGCGGAGCTCGCCTGGCGGTCACCGGAGGCGATCGAGGCCGCCGGCCTGTCGGGTTGGACGCAGCTGCCCATCTGGGTGCCTCCCAACGGTGAGATGGCCGGGCTGCACGACGGAGACGTCTCTGCCGCGCACGCAGCTGGCCTCTCCTGCCGACCGGTCCGCGACACCGTTGCCGACACCTGGAGCTGGCTTCGAGAGGAAGGCTTCCCCGAGCCGAGAGCGGACCGGCCGCCGCTCGGGCTCGATCCCGACGTCGAACGAGAGCTGCTCGACGCTCGGCACTGAGCCGAAGCCAGGGCATGGGACTGGTCTCGGTTCGCACATGAGGCGGAGCCGGCGGTCGCTCAGGGACGTGGCCCGAGGGCGATCTCGACGACGCGCTCACAGCCGCGAAGTACGTCTCGTGCCTCGATGGGCCCGTAGTACAGCACCCGGTCCCGGCCCGGTCCGCAGTCGATCACGTCCACGGTCCCGTCGACGTCGATCTTCACCAGGTCGTCCCCGGGGCCGGCCCTGACCTCGTCGGCACCGTCGGCGAGCCCGAAGAAGTCGTCGCCGGGGCCGCCGACGAGGAGGTCCCTGTCCTGGGGGCCGGTGGCGTCGAGCTCGGTCGCGACCCAGTCGGTCAGCCAGTCGCCCCCTCGGCCGCCGTACAGGACGTCGTCGCCGGCCCCTCCCGCGAGCGCGTCGCGTCCCGCGTGACCGCGGAGCAGGTCGGGCCCGTTGCCGCCGTCGAGGCTGTCCGCGCGCGGTCCGCCGAAGAGCGAGTCGTCGCCGTTGCCTCCCATGAGGCCGTCGCGGCCTTCCTGGCCGTGCAGGACGTCGTTGCCCTCGTCGCCCCTCACCGCGTCGCGACCGGGGCCTCCGAAGACCTCGTCGCGCCCCACGCCGGCGCGGAGCTCGTCGTGGCCACTGCCGGCGAACACCAGGTCGGGCCCGGCGAACGTGCGCACCACATCGTGACCGGCGAGTGCGCGGACGACATCCGCCCTGGGTGTCCCCTCGAGGTAGTCGTCGCCGCTGGTGCCGGTGACGGTTGCCGCGAAGGCGGTCCCGGCCTGGACGGCCAGAACGCCGATGGTCAGAGCGAGAACAGTCCGTCGCAGCATCTTCGGCCCCCCTTGGCGCGGTTCTCCCCCGACAGTGCGCCTCGCCTCGCCCGGGAAGCCAGTGCCGAAGGTCACCAGGTGGGCACGCCACCTCGGTCAGGCAGGTCCGAGCGGGAGGCCGCGGTCGCGGAGGTCGCGGCGGAGATGGCCGGTGTCGGTGAAGACGATCGCGTCGAGACCCGCCGTCCTCGCCGCCGCCACGTTGGCCGGGCTGTCGTCGACGAAGAGACAGCGGTCCAGCGGTCGGCCGATGCGGCCGGCGAGGACCTCGAAGATCGCAGCCTCCGGCTTGGCCACCCCCTCCTCACCCGAGACCACGATGTCGTCGAACAGCGAGAGGAAGCCGTAGCGCTCCCTAGCCACCGGGAAGAGCTCCGCGGACCAGTTGGTGAGCGCGTAGAGCGGCACGTGGTGGCTGTGCAGCTCCTCGAGCACGGCCACCGACGACGTGACGGGGCCGAGCAGGGACCGCGCGAAGTGGGTGCGGTAGGCGAGGATGTGCTCGCGCCAGTGCGGGAACGACCCTACGGCCTGGTCCTCTGCCTCCGGCCAGGCCCGCCCGGCGTCCTGTGCGTGGTTCCAGGCCCGGAAGTCGAAGTCTCGTGCGGCCAGGAACCGGGTCGCCTCCGCGTCGCCGACCGCCGTGGCGATCGCCGGGTGCGGGTCCCAGCGGATCAGCACGTTGCCGATGTCGAAGACCACGGCGTCCGGCTTCCTCATGACGGGGACCCTACCGAGAGCGGGCCACCTCGAAGACGCCGTGTGCTCCCCGCTCCGCGTCGACCATGACGTGGGAGACGAAGGGGTACCTCCCCGGCTCCGGGAAGGTCAGCTCCACGAAGCCGCCCTGGGCGGCCCCCAGGGCCAGGCTCTGTGCCCCGCCGCTCCCGCCGCGCAGCAGGTAGGCACCCTCGGCGTAGGTCGTGTCGAACTGCCCACCGACCACGTGGAACGAGGTGGCCCGGCTCGGCCCCGCGTCGAGCACCCAGACCCGGACGCGCTCCCCGGTGCGCGCGGCGAGGGGGCGGGCGTCGTACTGGTTGGCGTAGCCGTTGAAGACCACGGCGTCCGGCCTCTCGGCGGCGACCTTCTCCATGTCCACCACGCCACCCTGCGCGCCGAGGTAGAGCTCGGACTGCACGAGCAGGTAGCTGCGGTCGACCTCGGGCAGGTCGGCCGGCTCGATCACCACAGCGCCGAACATGCCGTTCGCGATGTGTGCCGACATCGGCATGGAGGAGCAGTGGTACATCCAGATCCCCGCCCTGGTCGCCCGGAACCGGTACACCAGCGACTCTCCGGGCGGGAGGGTGCGCATCGGCCGGTCCGGCGCGAGCGCGCCTGCGTGGAAGTCGACGGAGTGGCCGATCGTCCCGTCGTTGACCAGGGTGATCTCGAAGACGTCACCCAGCCGTCCGTGGAGGACCGGCCCGGGTGCGCTGCCGTTGTAGGTCCACAGACGCTGGGTCACGCCCGGTGCGACCTCACGCTCGACCTCGGTGACGGTCAGGGTACGGCGGTGCACGCGGCCCTTCCCGAGCGGTGGCAACTCCGCCTCGTGGGCCGCGAACCCGTCGTCGGGGCTCGCCATCGGGTCGAAGTCGTCGGCAGCGTCCCCCTCGGTGTCCGAGGCCGCCCCGTCGTGCCGATGGCCTGCCTCCGAGTCCGTGAGGGTGCCAGGCTCCGGCTCGTCGACGTCGGGACCGTGCTGGTGGTCGGCATGGCCTCCTGCGGAGACGGAGCCGTCGGCGTCCCCGCCGGCGGTGCCGGTGACCTCGATCTCCAGCACCATGCCCATCTGCCGGTGCCCGACGACCGAGCACCAGCCGTCGAGGTCGCGGCCGACCACACCGACGTCGAGGGTGGTGGACTCGCCGGGGGAAAGCCGGCCGCTCTCCGCGCCGGAGTCGAGCACGAGGTCGTGGACGTCCTCGTCGTCGGTGTTGGTCAGCTCGATCACCAGCCGGGTGCCGGCCACGACCTCGATGGTCGCCGGCGTGAACCGCATGTCGCGGGCCTCGACATCGACGGTGCGCGTCTGGCCGGTCGCGGTGACTCCGGCCGTCGCGGAGGCGACGGTGCGGGCCCCGGTCAGCGACGCGGGGTCGACGGCCACACCCACCGCGACGGCGAGGACCACCGCGGCCAGGCCGGTTGCCGCAAGCCCGGTGACCTGACCCGCCGGCCGGTCGCCGTCGGGACGAGCGGGGCGTCGATCCGTGCCGGCTCCGGGGACGACGGGTGGGGTGGCCTTCGCCCGGCGCGAGGCGCGGATCGAGAGGACCAGCAGCGGGACGAACGCGGCGAGCCCACCCAGCACCAGGAGCGTGGAGACGACGCGGACCACGCTCGGGACGGGCAGAACGGCGACCAGGAGGCCGCCATTGACCAGCACGACGCGAAGGGCGCCGCCGCGGTCGAGCACGGTGTTCGCCGCGCGGACCGCGGCGGGCCCTCCGCCGAGCGCCATCGGCACCAGGTAGGACAGGGCTCCGAGGAGCACCTGCGCCCCGAAGCCCGCGGCAAGGAACGGGGTGAGCCACGAGACACGGTCGTCGACCACGTCCCAGGTCGGAGCCGCCGCCACGCCCACCGCTAGGGTGGCCAGGGAGCCGACGAGCCAGGTCAGGCCGGCGAGCACGGACCAGGTCGGGTACGACGACGGTGGCTTCCCGAGCGCGGTCCGGGCGAACGGCACCGCGACGAGCGAGAGCCCGGCGAGATAGCCCGTGAGTCCGAGTACGACGGCCGCACGCGACCCCGCCAGGGCACCACCGGCTGTCACGAGCACCGAGGCCGTCAGCACCGGAAGCGCATGCCGTGCAGCGCGCTCGGTGCCCTCGGCCATCCGCGTCCGCAGCATGGTCGGCCACAGCGTGACCAGGGTGCCGACGATGGTCAGCCCCATCCAGCCGAGGAGGTTGACGCCTGCGTGCGCGAGCTTCATCTGGCCGTGCATCGGGTCGGACAGCCCCCGGGCCAGGGCCGTGCCCAGGGTCGCCCCGACCGGCAGGAGCACGGTCGCCGCGACGTAGTAGCGCACCGTGGCGCCGAAGCGCGAGGGAAGGGCGCGCCGCAGCTGGAGCACGAGGGCGACCCCGTGCCAGCCGACGGCACCCATCACGGCGAGGGCCCCGGCCAGCGTGAGGGCCCAGAGATCCGCGAGCACGCCGGCGACCACGAGCCCCACACCGCCGTTGAGCATGAGCAGTCGCGCGGACTGTCTGGTCCGGTCACCCGCCTGAGATGGGGTGTGCAGCAGGGCGTCGGCGAAATGCCTGCTCCACACGAGGATCGCGTGGCTCACGGCACCGAGGAGCAGCAGGTGGATCATCAGCCACCGCGGCGCCGGCACGAAGGGGTGCGCCAGCGCGGCGAGGCCGGTGGCCACCAGCCAGACCACAACGGGCAGGTCGCGAAGCGGCCAGAAACCGCGGGCGCTGTTGCCGCTCATCGACGACTCCCGGCGCGGTCTCCACGCGTGACCGACCAGGCGACGACCGCGACGAAGCCCAGCAGGGCTGCGATGTTGAGCGCTCCGCCGACCTGCCAGGCGAGCGGTACGCCGAGGGCGTCGCCCACCCAGAGGCGGAGCGCGAGCGAGGCGTGGAGCACGGCCGCGGGGACGAGCAGCAGGGGGTGGTAGGACATGGGCCGTCGCAGGACGGCGGGGAGGATCACCGGCGCGTGGGCCATGATCATCGAGAGCGTGAAGCCCAGGAAGACCGCATGCACCACGGCGTCGTACCCGACACCCTCAGCGGCCGGGCCACCGACTATCCAGACTGCGCCCGCGACGGCCAGCCAGAAGTAGCCCGCCAGCATGCTCGCCGCCATGAACCTCACGAGCCCGCGGGAGCGGACCGTGCGCCGGGCGACGTCGTGGGTCGCCAGCCAGGCGACGAGGACGACCAGCCCGAGCCCGACCGACGGCGTGGCGACGGCCGGCCAGAGCAGCGAGGCCGTCACCGTGACGACCAGGGCGGAGGAGAGCAGGACAAGGGTGCGCCCCGCTCCCGGTCCCATGGCGATCCGCGCGAGCTCGAGGCGCTCTCCGGCGATGGTGAGCACGACGAAGCCCACCAGCCAGGGGAGCAGGGTCGGCACGGCCACGTCGGCAAGCCACAGGGTGGCGGCCCCGGTGGCCAGGACGGCTCCGAGTGCCTGGACCAGGACGGCGTCGTCACGCTGACGGCGCCAGAGCGGGACGTAGACACCGACCAGCGAGACCCCGCCGGCGAGGAGCACCGCGCGCGCCAGGGGCAACGGCGCCGGTGACACCAGCAGGAGCGCCCCTGCTCCGAGCAGACCGGGAGCGAGGTAGCCGGCGCGGTGCCCCAACGCGACCGCACGCTCGAGCGAGATCAGGGTGCCGACGAAGCCCAGCACGAGAAGCATCCCGTGCACGTCCGGCAGCCGAGCCGCCGAGACCGGGGCGGGGAGGCCGAGCAGCATCAGCGCCGCGTCGAGCCCCGCGAACAGCGCCACGCCTCCGGGGACGAGGAAGGGCAAGCGGCGCAGACCACCCCTCCGGGGTGCCGCAACGGTGGGTCGGGTGGGCGCTGCGGCGTCGGCGGTGGCCGTGGTCATCGCCGTTGCGTCCGGGTGAGCAGGTGGAGGCGGCAGGCCCCCGGCTCCGCGAAAGGCAGGAGGTCGGTGCGCGTGCTGTCGGCGCCGTACTCCTCGAGGGCTCCACGCGCGATGCCGAGGTGCACGCCGCACACGACGTCGGGATACTCCTTGGCGGTCTCGAGGAGCGGGCAGCGGGTGAGGCGCACCGTGGTGGCGCGGTCGTCGCTCTGAGGGGAGAATCCCACGTCGTCGAGGAGACGCACCACCTTGCGGCGCGCCTCGGCCGCCCCGGACCCCTCAGGCGGCCCGGACCTGCTCGCGAGGTCGTGACCCCAGGCGCGACCCGCGGCGACCGCGTCCTCACGAGGGTCGCTGCTGGTGCGGTGGATGTGGGCCGCGAGCGTAGCCGCGAGGCCGGCGTACTCGGAGCCCGCCGTGCCCACCTCCGGCTCGGTCGCCTCGTAGAGCCAGGCCGGCCGACCGCGGCCGCTGGGTGCCGCGCGGAGCCGACGCGCGTAACCCCGGGCGACGAGAGCCTCGAGGTGCTCCCGCAGCGTGTTGGGGTGCAGGCCCGTCTCGTCGCTCAGCTGCGCCAGGGTCGTCGGGCCGTCCGAGGTCTGCAGCGTCTCCAGCACAGCCGTTCGCGACGCCGAGAGCGCCCGCTCCCGCGTCGGCGTGGCGGGACGCGGGCCGTACCCGGGGCGGGTCAGGTTGCCAGGATCATTTTCCACGGTGTTTACTGTAATAAATAAACAGCGAGGTCGCCACCCGGCGACCTGACGGACCAGGTGGCAGTGCCACGAATGTGGAGGAAGAGATGGACAAGGTCGTGATCGCGTCGACCGAGGCGGACACCCGGGCCGCGGAGGCGGTCGAGCAGCACCACGCGCAGATGGCCGGTGCCCTCGCCGCACGGGTCGAGGCGCTGCTGACGGCGGCGACCGGCCGGGACGACGACCGGGCGCAGGAGGCGCGTTCGGAGCTCGTCACCTGGTGCGAGCACGAGCTCGTGCCGCACGCCCTCGCCGAGGAGAAGGCGATGTACCCCGCCGCCCGTGCCAAGAGCGAGGGCCGGCTCCTCGTGGACGGGATGCTCGCAGAGCACGAGGTGATCACGGGCCTTGTCGGGCAGCTGGCGACGACCGGCGACTCGGTCCGCGCCGGTGCTCTCGCCAAGGCCCTCCAGGTCACCTTCGAAACCCACCTCGCCAAGGAGAACGAACAGGTTCTGCCGCTGCTGGTCAGCGCCCCGGACGTCTCGGTGGCCGAGCTTCTCGGCGGCATGCACGAGCTCCTCGGAGGAGGGGAGGCGCACGAGCACGGGGCGTCTCAGACCGCGGAGCAGGAGCAGAGCTGCGGCGGCCACAGCTGCAGCTGCGGCGAGGTGGACGGTCCCGGCTACCCGGAGCTCGACGCCCGGGCGGTGCCGCACGCCATCCGGCACGCGACGATCTTCGGGGCTCTCGACGCGGTGCGTCCCGGCGGCGGCATGGTGCTCGTCGCACCCCATGACCCGCTCCCGCTGCTCGCCCAGATCGAGCAGCGCTCACCCGGGGCGTTCGAGGTCAGCTACGTCGAGCGTGGCCCCGAGTCGTGGCGGCTGGCGTTCGTCCGGGTCGGCGCGGCCTGACCTTCGGCGTGCCGCGGCCCGAGCGCTGACTCCCTCGTCGTACCGCCGCTCGTGTCTGCGGGAGTCTTCCCGACGTCCCCTGGGAAGACAGCACTCCCCTCGGTGGACCCACCGAGGGGAGTGCTCTTGGTCTACGTGAGGATCATCCGGCCGGAGGGTGTCCTAGGTCGTCACTTCCAGCGTTCCGCCGCGGGCACGAAGTCCCGGGTGCGCTCGCCCGTGTAGATCTGCTTGGGCCGTGCGATCTTCTGCTCCGGGTCCTGGACGAGCTCGAGCCACTGCGCCAGCCAGCCCGAGGTCCGCGGGATCGCGAACAGCACGGTGAACATCTCCGGCGGGAACTGCAGCGCCTCGTAGATCAGGCCGCTGTAGAAGTCGACGTTCGGGTAGAGCTTGCGCTTGGTGAAGTACTCGTCCTCGAGCGCGATCTTCTCGAGCTCGAGGGCGATCTGAAGAAGCGGGTTGACCCCGGTGACCTCGAAGACGTCGTCGGCTGCCTTCTTGATGATCTTCGCGCGCGGGTCGTAGTTCTTGTAGACCCGGTGCCCGAAGCCCATCAGGCGCTCCTTGCCGTTCTTCACACCCTCGATGAAGTCGGGCACCTTGTCGACCGAGCCGATGCGGCGCAGCATCCGGAGCACGGCCTCGTTCGCGCCACCGTGCAGCGGGCCGTAGAGCGCGCCGATGCCGGAGGTGATCGCGGAGTAGGGGTCGACCTGCGTGGAGCCGACGGCGCGCACCGCGTTGGTCGAGGCGTTCTGCTCGTGGTCGGCGTGCAGGATGAACAGCACCTCGAGGGCCCTGACCAGGCGCTCGTCGGCCTGGAACTTCGGCTCGCTCATCTTGAACAGCATCGCCAGGAAGTTCGCGGCGTACCCGAGGTCGTTGTCGGGGTAGATGTAGGGCTTGCCCTGGGCGTGGCGGAAGGACCAGGCGCCGAGCGTCGGCATCTTCGCGATCAGGCGCACGATCTGCATGTGGCGGTTGTCGCCGTCGGAGATGTTGCGCGACTCCGGGTAGAACGTCGACAGCGCGCCGACCGAGGCCAGCAGCATGCCCATGGGGTGGGCGTCGTAGCGGAAGCCCTCCATGAAGCGGCGCACGTTCTCGTGCACGAAGGTGTGGTAGGTGATCTCGTGCACCCAGGAGTCGTACTGCTCCTTGGTCGGCAGCTCGCCGTGGATGAGGAGGTAGGCGACCTCGAGGTAGGTGGACTTCTCCGCCAGCTGCTCGATCGGATAGCCGCGGTACTCGAGGATGCCCTTGTCGCCGTCGATGAACGTGACCGAGCTGCGGCAGGACGCAGTGTTCACGAAGCCGGGGTCGTAGACCGCGAGGCCGGGGGTCTCCTCGCCGAGGCGGATCTGGCCCATGTCGGCGGCCTTGATCGCACCGTCGAGGATCGGGACCTCGTACTCCTGGCCGGTCCGGTTGTCCCGGACGGTGAGGCTCTCGCTCGTGGCGCTGCCATGGGGGGAGTTGGTTTCGGTGGCCGTGCTGTCGGTCACGTCGGCTCCTCGCTGAGTCGGGACCGTCCTGGGCCCGTACACGCGCCTTGGTCAAGTTGCGCATCGGGGGACGTCGTACTGTTAGGTCACGGGTAGTCCTGTCTAACTTATGCCCGAACCATCCTGAGAGGGAAACCGGGGCCGTTTTGACCGCGGCAGGAAGCCGCCGGTAGTCTTGGCGGTCGCGGCATGTTCTGGCATGGATCTCCGAGCCAGCTGTTTGGCCGCCCAGGCTCGTGACACGGGCCGAACACACAACCGATTTCGATGAGAAGGCAAACAACCGTGCGTACGTACAGCCCGAAGCCCGCTGACATCCAGCGCGAGTGGCACGTCATCGACGCCACCGACGTGGTGCTCGGACGCCTCGCCGTCCAGACCGCGACGCTGCTTCGCGGCAAGCACAAGCCCACGTTTGCCCCGCACGTCGACGGTGGCGACTTCGTCATCATCGTCAACGCCGGGAAGGTCGC
>Ga0208537_1000096_pt1 | contig 14215 bp, 18 predicted proteins | sample MayberrySE_TuleA_FD_185672 | JGI IMG/M metagenome (GOLD analysis project Ga0208537, IMG submission 185672) | Natural and restored wetland microbial communities from the San Francisco Bay, California, USA, that impact long-term carbon... | ecosystem: Environmental > Terrestrial > Soil > Wetlands ...
GTTGGCGGCGAAATCGGGATGCTGACGGCAGTGCTGGTCGTGGTCCTCTGGGGCCTTGTGCCCGCGGTCATCGGCCTTGCATTGGTACAGAAGCGCGACATCGTGTGATCGCGGCAACCGCACGCTCAGCCGGGACCTAGGTTGAAGCGGTGCTGAGCTGGGCCGAGCTGGGTGGTTGCCCGGCCCTGTCACAAGAGGCGGTTGCCTCGCGCAGGGTCACGTCACGGTTCAACGGCGCGGCCACTTCCAGGCGGTGCGGGCGATGGCGAGGAGCAGGACAGTCTCGACGGCGCTGCCGATGAAGTAGTACGCCCAGGTCTCGCCGATGCACGACCCGAGGATGGTCGCCGTGTAGAGCAGGCTCACGGCGATGTTGGTGATCCGGTTGACGCGTGGCGTGAGGAGGAGAGACAGCCCGTAACCGCGTCGAGATTGCCATCTGGGCCTACGAGACCAGACGAGTGCGACCCCGACCGGCACATCCTCGGGACCTGGTCCCCTGTCACCGCGGAACTGATGGCTTCTCAGGTGGCGCGTACGTGTGGGTTAGTCGTGCCGCCGCTCGAGTGCGTCGAGGATCAGATCGAGGCCCCAGTGGAACTCGTCGCCGAAGTCGTAGCCGGGCTGGAGGTAGTGGTTGGTGGCCATCTCGACAAGGTGGGGGTAGTCCCCGGTGGTGAACTGCTCGATGATCGGCTCGGCTACGTCGGCGACGGTGCCGGTGCCGGTCCCTTCGAAGGGCAGGCCGGCCTCCTGAAGCGCAAAGCCATAGACAAAGGCGTCGAGCAGCGCGTAGGCGTGGGCTGTCAGTGCCGGCGAGAAGCCCGCCCCCCGCAGGGTGGCGATGACGGCGTCGTGGTGGCGCAGCGTCGCGGGGCCGGGGCTTGTCCGTGACTCCATCAGCCCGATCGCCCAGGGGTGGGCTCGGAGCACCCTGCGGGCCGAGTTCGCCCGACTACGGATCTCGGCGCGCCAGTCGCCGTCGACCGAGGGCAGTTCGATCTCGCTGAAGACGAGGTCGATGATCCCGTCGAGGATCTCGTCCTTGTTGGCGACGTAGTGGTAGACCGACATTGGCTTCACGCCGAGGCTGCGTGCGAGGGAGCGGATCGTCAGCGAGTCGAGACCACCCCCGTCGGCGACCGCAATGGCGCCCTGAAGGACGCGCTCGCGGCTGAGTCGCGGTCGTTCCGCAGGATCTTCGGTCAAGCGTTCGGCCATGTCTGGCGTCTCCTTCATTCCCCTTCGATTCGGGCTCTAGCACGTACGTACTTAGTACTGTAGCCTTCCGTACTAAGTACGGGACCGGACGATCGCGAGGGAAGCCGTGAGAACCAGACGCGAAGACAGGGCCTCAGGCACCATCAACAAAGGACCGGCGGACAGCGCCCAGATGAGTGCCATCGTCCAGGACCGGTACGGCGCCGTCGATCGCTTGCGCCACGACCGCATCGCGCGGCCCGAGGTCACCGAGCATGAGGTCCTGGTCCGTGTCCATGCGGCGGGGCTGGACCGCGGCACCTGGCACCTGATGACGGGCAAGCCCTACCTGATGCGGATCGCGGGGCTCGGCTTCCGTGGACCGAAGGACCGAGTGCTCGGAAGGGACCTCGCCGGCACGGTCGCCGCCGTCGGCGCCGGGGTGACCGGGTTCGCGGTCGGGGACGAGGTGTACGGCGTTGGCGGCGGGTCGTTCGCCGAATACGCCGCGGTCCGCGCGGACAAGCTGGCCCGCAAACCCGCGAGGCTCTCGTTCGATCAAGCCGCGGTAGTGCCGATCTCCGCGGCGACCGCCTTGCAGGCGCTGACCGACCACGGTCGTCTCCAGCCGGGCCAGCGGGTGCTGATCATCGGCGCGTCCGGCGGCGTGGGCAGCTACGCAGTGCAGCTCGCCAAGGCGTTCGGGGCGGAGGTCACCGGGGTGGCCAGCACCGCCAAGCTGGACCTGGTCCGCTCACTCGGCGCGGACCACGTCATCGACTACACCCGCGACGACTTCGCGGGCACAGGACTCCGCTACGACCTGGTTCTCGACATCGCGGGGAACCCGGCACTGCGACGGCTCCGTCGGGCGCTCACGCCGACCGGCACGGCCGTGATCGTCGGCGGGGAGAACGGCGGGGACCTCACCGGAGGCATGAACCGCACCCTGCGCGCTCTCGCCCTCTCGCCGTTCATCAGCCAGCGGTTCGCGAACTTCATCAACAAGGAGCGGGCAAGCGACCTCGACCGGCTCACCGCACTTATCGACGCCGGTCAGGTGATCCCGAGCATCGACCGCACCTATCCACTCGACCAGGTGCCTGAGGCCATGCGCCAGCTCGCTGCCGGACGTGTCCGCGGCAAGGTCGCTATCACTGTCTGAGCACCCTCCGCACACCCGGCGGGGTCTTCCGCCGGTCCGATCTCCCGCTAGACGCGAGGCAGACAGATGACCACAGCATCGATCCACACCGGACGCGCGGATGGTGCCGGTCCCCCACCGATCTCCAGCCCACCGACCGCTTCCCGGATGTGGTCGTCACGGCTGATCGCGGCGCTTTTCCTGGCCGGGTTCCTGCTCTACGGGACCGGATCGGTCCTGGTGAACTCGGTCGTCGAGGGCCCCGACTTCCTCTCCGATGTCACCCCCATGCGGACCACGCTCCTGCTCGGTGCGCTCCTGATGATCGCCACCACCGCGGTCGACATCGGCAAGGCCGTCATCTTCTTCCCGATACTGGAACGCCACGGCAAACGCACTGCGGTCGCCTACCTGGCCACCATGATCTTCGAGATGGCGTTGATGACGGTCGGGGTGCTCGCGCTGCTCATGATCATCCCGCTTGCCGAACAGGCGGCGTCCGGACAGCTCGACCCCGACACCGCTCAGGCGTTCGGCTCGCTCGCGGTCGACGCGAACGAGACCGCCTACCAGATCGGCCAGCTCTCGCTCGCCTTCGGCGCCTTCTTCATGGCCGCCCTGCTGTTTCGCACCGGCCTGGTGCCCAGATGGCTGGCGGCCCTGGGCATGGTCGGCTACGCGACCCACATGGCGGGCTCCGCAGCCGAGATCCTCGGAGTCCCGATCGGACTCGCCCTCCTGATCCCCGGCGCCATCTTCGAGCTCGCACTCCCGGCATGGCTGCTCACCAAGGGCTTCGCTCCGGCGGCGTACGACGGACCGCCCGCCACTCCCGCGACCGCGCGCCCCAGGTGATGACCGTGGCGTCGATGACCGGACGAACTGTCCTGGTCACCGGCGGAACCGGCGGCATCGGTCGGGCCACCGCCCTCGGGTTGGCCAGACTGGGGGCCAACGTCGCGATCACCGGCAGGGACGCCACCCGAGCAGAACACACCGCGAGTGAGATCCGCTCCGAGACGGGCGCTCAGGTCGACGTCTTCCTCGCCGACCTGTCCGCCCAGGCGCAGGTGCGCCGACTGGCCGAAGAGGTGCTCCGGCGGCTTCCTCGCATTGATGTGCTGGTCAACAACGTCGGCGGGTACTGGAACACCCGTCATCTCACCGTCGACGGGCTGGAGCGAACCATCGCGGTCAACCATCTCGCACCGTTCCTGCTCACCGACCTGCTCCTCGCCCGACTCCGGCAAGGCGACCACGCACGCGTGGTCACCGTCGCCTCCCACGCCCACGCACAAGGCCGGATCGACTTCGACGACCTGCAGTCCGAACGCGCCTACTCCGGCGCACGTGCCTACAACCAGTCCAAGCTCGCCAACGTCCTGTTCAGCTACGAACTGGCGAGGCGGCTTCGAGGCAGCGGGGTCACGGCCAACGCTGTGCACCCCGGCGTCGTCAACACATCGTTCGGACTAGAGGACCCCGGGAGGACGCAGCGGCTGCTGGTGCCGGTCCTGCGGCCATTCATGAAGAGTACGCGGCGAGGAGCCTCGACATCGATCCACGTGGCGTCCGCTCGGCAGCTCCAAGGCGTCACCGGCCGCTACTTCACCAACAGCCGGCCCCGCAGATCATCCGCGCGCAGCCGCGACCAGGAAGCAGCTGCACGGCTGTGGCATGCGAGCGCAGGTCTGGTTCGCTACCAGACCTGAGACGACGATCAGTCTTCCCGGGAGCATCGTCCCTCGAGGGTGAACCGGCCTGGCGTGCTCGGTCGGCTCATCACCGTCGAGAGCGGCCTCAAGACGGATCGTCCCGGTTCGGTCTCGTGTGAACCCACGGAGCCCTGCTGGGCCGACCAGACGCCGACACCGGGAACCACAGATCGCCCGAATCGTCAGCCTTCCGTCTGTGGCGTCCCAGGGCTGCTTCATCCACTACGGGTGATGTGGGCCGAATGGCCCAGCGGGGAGCGTGGACTTCAAGGTGACGACCGACCCATGCGGTCCACGAGAGCACCTCAGGGGAGGACGGCTGTGATGATGGCGACGAACAGGTCGATCGGCAAGATCGCCAGCGGCGCGGTCGTCAGATCTACCGTGCACCCCCTCAGGACCACCGACAAGGCGGGTCGTCGCACCATTCCGACGAGCACCCCCGTCCTGTCCTCCCAGTCGGAAGCGGCACCCGTACCGGCCCATCTGGGGGGGACGAAGGCGATGACCAGGACGCCGGTGGTGGGCGAGCCCGCAAGGATCCTGGCGCCGATGTATGTGCCGGGTGCGGAGACTCTGTCTCCGGGAGAGATCCGGGTCAGCGTGCTGGGCAGTGGTGACCCGTGGATCAGGCGTAGCCAGGCGTCGGGATCGCTGCTGATCGAGGTGGGCAACCCCGAGAAGGACTTCTTCTTCTTCGATCTCGGCTCGGGCTCTTTGGCGAACTTCACCTCGTTGATGCTCCCCGTGGAGGCTACGACGAAGGTCTTCTTGTCGCACCTGCACGCCGACCACATCGGCGACATCCCCGGCCTCATGGGCAGTCTGGCCAAGTCCGGACGAGTTGACCCGGTGGAGGTCTGGGGTGGGGGCAGCGACGACCCGGACCTCGGGCTCGCCGCGTTCGTCGAGCACATGGGCAAGGCAATGGCTTGGGACACCGCGTCGGTCCGCGGTGTCCGACCCACCACCGGCTTCGCGATGATCGGGCACGAGATCCCCTACGACCGGCCGGAGACCATCTACGAGCGTAACGGCGTGACCATCTCCTGCTTCCCGGCGATCCACGGGCTCAACGGCGCGGTCGGCTACACCGTCGCCTACGCCGGCCTGAAAGTCGTCTTCTCCGGAGACACGCGCCCCTGCAAGCACGTGGTGGAGGCAGCGACAGGCGCCGACCTGCTGATCCATGAGTGCTTCCAGTCCCCTGCCGTCCTCGCTCGCGTCGCGGGGCTCCCTGTGGAGACGGCGTTGCGGATCACCAGTCTCGCCCACACGATTCCGGATCAGATGGGCAAGATCCTCGACCTGACCAGGCCCCGCATGGGGGCGCTGTGGCACCTGGACGTGACACCCGGCGTCGATACCGTCTTCGACGAGGTCCACGCCAACTACAGCGGGCCCGTAACGGTGACCCAGGACCTGACGGTCTTCAATGTCACGAAGGACGCGGTGACGGCGCGCCAGGCGAAGGTGAACGATGCGGCACCACCCGTACACGGACCGTCATACACCAGCCCCGCCCTCGATCCGATGCCGACCCCGCCACCCTGGTGGGCCGAGGCACTCCTGGACATCTGACACGGTCTTGGTCTGTTGCGGGTGCAGAATTCTCGGACCCTGCGACTTGGGCAGCTTTCCTGCCTGAACATACGGACAACCGGACAACCGGCGTGAAGGTAAGCGACTCGGACCTGGGGCGTCCACATCCCCGACTGACTACCGACGGTGGAGGTCACCCGCCGCGGATGACGCGTCGACGGCCAGGTCGATCCATCGTGAGGGGTACCGATCAGTTCACCCACGAAGGGGTGACTTCTCCATGAGTGACGTGACCGAGGTCGAGCGCCTACGCGCGCGGGTGGCCGAGCTTGAAGCACAACATGCATCAGCAGGCAGACAGCCTGTTTCGACGCGGGAGAGGAGGTCGGTGGGCTGGGCCGTGGGCTCGGCGATCCTCATTGTCATGGCCTGTGTGCTCGCGCCGCTGTCGGTGGCGTCGGTGTGGTCGAGCAACCAGCTCTCGAACACCGACCAGTACGTCGAGACGGTGGCGCCCCTCGCCGACGACCCGGCCGTGCAGAACGCGCTGGCCAACGAGGTGACGGCGGCGGTCTTCGAGAACCTCGACGTGGAGGGAGTCACGACCGAGGCGCTGGAGGCGCTCGCGGAGCAGCCGGACGTGCCGCCGCGGGTCGCCGACCTTCTGCCGGCCCTGGCGGTGCCTATCACCGACGGTGTCGAAAGCTTCACGCGCGACCAGGTCGACACGTTCTTCGCGAGTCCGCAGTTCGCCGAGCTGTGGGCGGAGGCGAACACCGTTGCCCATGAGCAGATTGTCAAGCTGCTAGAGGGCAACCAGGGTGGCGCGGTGAGCGCCCAGAACAACCAGATCACGCTCAACATCGGCCCGATCGTGGCGGCCGTCCAGCAGCGCTTGGTCGACCGTGGCTTCGAGCTCGCCGCCAACATCCCCGAGGTCGACCAGACCTTCGTCCTGGCGGAGTCCGACGCGATCACACAGGCCCAGGGCTTCTACGGCACGCTGAACACGCTCGGCATGTGGCTGCCGATCATCACGCTCGTGCTCTTCGTGATCGGCGTGGTGCTCGCCAGGGACCGCCGCCGGGCCCTCGTGAAGGGGGCGCTCGGCATCGCCGCCGCGATGGTCGTCCTCGGCGTCGCGTTGACGCTCACCCGGATGTGGTACGTCGAGACCACCCCGGCCGACATCCTGAGCGCCGAGGCCGCGGGCGGTGTCTTTGACACGCTCGTGCGCTTCCTGCGGACCTCGCTCCGTGCGCTCGCGGTCGCAGCCCTTGTCGTCGCGCTCGCCGCCTTCATGGCCGGGCCGTCGCGCGCAGCCGTGAAGACGCGTGCCACCTTCGAACGCGGCATGGGGTCGGCCCGCGGCGGTGTCGAGCACGCGGGCTGGAACACCGGCCGCTTCGGCTCTTGGGTCTTCGCCCACCGGCGTGCGCTCCAGGTCACCACCTTCATCGTCGCCGGGCTCGTCCTCATGTTCTGGACCCAGCCCACCGCCTGGGTAGTGGTGTGGACCGCCCTGGCCGTCGTACTCGCACTCGCCTTGATCGAGTTCCTCGGCACCCCGCCGGTGCAGCCGGCGACCGTCCCCGAGACGCGGGAGCAGGCCCCCGTGGTGCCGCGACAGATGCCTCGTACGCCGGCGACGGATTCCGAACCCACGAAGGCGGCGGCGATGCACGGCGCTGACCGAGCCCCCCAGCCCTGACCCCCGAGGACGTTTCATGAGCACGACAACGACCGACGTTCACGGACCGGTGGACTTCGTCCTGCTCGAGTTCCCGCGCGACGGGCAGACGGGGAGGCCGGGCAGTCCCTGATGGATCTGGTCGAGCGGGCCCGGGGCGCGCGCTCCGGCCTGCGCGGCGACGAGGACATGCCGTGAGGCGGCCGCGGCCATGGAGCGCAACACCTTCGCTGCGCTGATCGTCTACGAGAACAGCTGGGCGATCCCGTTCGTCGCCGCAGCTCGCAACAGCGGGGGCGAGCTCATCGCCAGCGCACGTAATCCCCGCGACGGAGGTCATGGCCGCCGTCGAGACTCTCGAGACCACCACTGCCTGAGGAGGCGTCAGGTGCCAGGACAGGTGCATCCTCGCCGAGGAGGAGTTCGCCGCCCAAAAGGAGAGCATCCTGACACCTGAAGGGTCCCCAACCGGTCGCCCGCCCTCGGTGAGGCGACAGGATCATTCCCTGCGGGCGATGTGGAGCAGCCGCCTCCGGAGGACATTGGTAAGTGAGAAATCGCCATCCTGCAGGAGGGAATACCCATGAGTGACATTCAGCAGAAGGCTGCACCGTCGGCAACTGCCAGGGTCCCGCAGCCGCGCGGACAGGATCCAGCGACCGAGCAGACCGCCTGGGTCGGCTGGGTCGTCTTCGGCGCGTCGATGATGGCCCTGTTGGGCACGTTCCACATCGTCGCGGGCCTGGTGGCGCTGTTCAACGAGACCTACTTCGTCGCCCCGGCGGCCGACCTCGTGGTGTCGGTCAGCTACGACACCTGGGGCTGGGCCCACCTCATCGGCGGCCTGATCATCCTGGCCACCGGCCTCGGGCTCTTCACCGGAGCGATGTGGGCCCGGGTGCTCGGTGTCGGCGTCGCGATGCTCAGCACGATCGTGAACCTCGCCTTCCTCGCCGCCTACCCGGTGTGGTCGGTCATGATGATCACGCTGGCCGTCCTCGTCATCTACGCCATCACGGCGCACGGCAAGGAGATCAAGAACCAGCCCTGACCTGAGCATCAGACACAGGCAGCTGGTCTGGCAGGTGCCAGATCGCCGCACAAAGGCCAGTTGGCCGCACCCGAGACCCGATGCTTCCGGCCCTGAGAACTGCGCCACTCCGGTGCAGAGGGTTGCGACGCACGGTGAAACCAAGGCAGGGGGGCATCAAGGAGGTACGCACCCATGACCACCAAGTCAACCGACCCGCGACCGACAGCCGTGCCTGATACGAGAGACCGAGGAGGATCCGAGGAGCGGATCCACCTCTCGGCCATCGTGTTGGGGCTGATCGACGCGCGTGCCACCCATGTCGACTTCCTCGACACCCCCGGTGGGGACGAGCTCGTGAGGTGGTACCGCCGGCACCACCCGGGTCGCCGCCAGGTGCATCACTAGAGGCGAAGCGGACGGCGGGTGCTCGCAGGAGCACACGTCGCCGGCCGCCCACGAATCGGCGTGGTGGTGAAGGCACCCGGGTTCCTCGAGGCGGGCAGGCGAGGCAGTTCCTGTGACCCGCTTCGCGGAGCGGATGAGTCCTACGGCTGCCCGCTCTTGGCGCGGCTGAACGGTTCAGAACTCGAGCGCGAGGTCTCTTGTCTTCGCGAGGTGGTACATGCCGTCGAAGATCTTCGCCAGGTCGGTGGGTGAGACTTCCCGACGACCTCCACATCCGGGCGATCGACCGCCACCCCGGCGAGCTTCTGCGAGAACTCACCCTCGACCCCAGCCGCGGTTTCCGGCCACGCGACGTACCGCCCGGCCCTCCCAGGAAGAGCCCCTGAGACGCAACGATGTCCCGAGACACCTGTCAACGCTGGCTTTCGCTTGCTTGCCGTGAACCACGAAAGACGGCTCTGACCTGCGAAAGCGCGCTCGACGACTTCTGCTCGCGTATACGTCCAATAAGCGTCCACGCAGTCACATCCCACGGCCACTCCCCCGGTCAGCCGCGGCACTCCGCCCACTATGGGCTACTACGCGAAGGCCTCCGCCCCGACCGATGTTCAGCCAGTGAGGAAAGGCTGGAACTGCACCGCCCTGGGTGACGTCACCGAGGCACAACCTGGGTGATGTCAGATCTCGAGGTCTGGTGAGCGCTGCGGAGCGCCTTCATCGCCAGGTCGAGGTAGCCGTCCATGTGGGTACGCGCGGCCAGCTCCAGGAGCGTCCGGGCGCTGGCCGCAGCCCTGTCCCCCTCCCCTCGGCTGGTGCTCAGCTCGATATCGGTGGCCAGGATCGCTCCCTGCATGCCCACGCAGACATCGGTCCCCCGCCCGACACGTCGGCCCGCCTCGTCGATCCAGGTGAGCGCGCCCCCGGTGTCCCCGCCTCCGGCAGTTTGCAGTGCGAGAGCCCGGGCCGTGGCGCTCTCCAAGGAGGGGTCGGAAAGCTGACAGCTCAGCGCGAACTCCTGGTGAAGATCGAGCATCCGCTCGGGACTCCCCGCCGCCAGCTTCGCCTCCGCCAGCACCGCCACCGGCCAGGGACGAAACGAGATCCAGCCCGAGGAGGTGACCACGTTGAGGCACTCGCGCAGCCATGCCGCAGCCATGCCGTGGTCTCCGGCGCGCACCTGCGCCCAGCCGCCCAAGCCGAGGGCCCATGCGAGCCTGCGCGGGTTCGCCGCGCTGCGTGCCAGCTCGAGGGCGATCCCCCACTCCTCGAGGGCGTCGTCGAAGCGGCCCCAGTCGGTCAAGTTGAACGCCCGAACCGAACGGATGGAGGCGAGCTGGCCAGTGTCCCCAGCGACGAGCGCCTCGGCCTCGACCAAGTGATCCTCGGCACCCGGGCGGCGCCCGGCCAGCGCGTCGATGTACCCGAGCTCGCAGTGCGCAGCGGCCGTGGTCGACGCGTCACCGACGGCGGCGGCCACCTCCGCCGCCCTCTGCAGCAGCAGCGCGCCCTCGTCGTCATGGCTGCGGACTGCGTGCACCAGTGCCGTGCCGAGCTCACGGAGGCAGCGGCCGAGCACCTGGTTGTCGCTCGACTCCTCGGCGACACGGGCGGCCTGGCGCAGGGTCTCCAGGCCTGAGTCCACGGCGGTGGCGGCGAGGGCGGCCTGCCCCGCCTCGAGGAGTGAGAGGGCCCGGCTGCGCGAGGGTACGCCGGGCGGTGCGGCGGCGACGTGCGCACGCGCCGCGCTGCGCAGCGCCGGGGAAGGGGACATCCCGAGTTCCGCCACGAAACGCTCCTCAACCTCCCCCACGGCGGCCGCCGCGGCCTCGTACCGGCCCGCAGCACGCAGACTGGCCACCAACAGGATCTGTGCTCCTTCGTCGAGCATCTGGCGGCGGGCGGCCAGCTCGGCCAGCGTCAACGCACGATCCGTCTCCCCCCTCGCAGAGGCGGCCATCACCTCCCGGCGCAGGCACCCGTCGATCCGTCCCGCCACCCGCTGCCGCTGGACCATCAGCCACAGGTCGAACTGCGCACTGCAACGAGGCTCAATGCCCTCGAGCAGCTCGCCGGTCTCCCAACCGTCGTACCGCCCGGCAAGCAGGTCGAGAACATCCGCCGTGACGTGCTCGGGAAGGTCGACGGAGACGGGGTCGCCGGTGAGGGCCGCCGGAGCGGCTAGGGCACGGCGGGTGGCGGCCAGGCACCAGCGCAGGGAGCCGAGAGGATCGGCGGTCCCGGGGAACAGCTCCGCGCTCAGCTCGCTACGCGTGAGCGGGCGGTCGGCGAGCAGGACACGGACCAGCAGCGCCCAGACCTGATGGCCGCGCACCGGGCGGAGGATGTCGCCGTCCTCGATGTGGGGCGGTCCGATGAGCCGTATGCGCACGCGTTCTCCACCTCCCAGCGGTCAGAAGCCACCACCAGTCTCCACCCTGGGCGTGTAACCAAGCGTGTGACGACCGAACCACATCTCAGTGATGGCGTCCCACGGACGGTCACTCGCCCTCCACGGAGGCTTCTCGAAAAGGCGTCCGGCCCTGTGGACGCCGTGGAGAGGAGGCAGAGGATGCCCACCTTCATCATCGAGCGAGAGATCCCGGGTGCCAGCACGCTGACCCGCCAGGAGCTCGCCGACATCGCAGCGAAGTCCAACGAGGTCGTGGCCGGTCTCGCATTGCCCTACCGCTGGATCACAAGCTACGTAGCCGGGGACAAGATCTACTGCGTGCACGAGACCGACGAGGTCGCGACCATAATCGAGCACGCCCGTAGCGGCGGCTTCCCTGCCGACCTCGTCGCCGAGGTCGTCAGGTCACAGGCCGACCTCGCGCAAGTCCGAGCCATGACCGCGAAGTGCACCGACCTCGCCACAGCACAGGCTGCCGGCTAAGGCCTTCTCGTGGGAGCCGCAGGGATCGCCTGTATCGACAACCCCGCCGGCGGCATGGCAATCCATGACGTCAACATCGACCTCGTACTCGAGCCGACACTCGATTCGGCCACGCCCGAGGTGCTCGTCCACGAGCCCGACAAGCCCTGCACTGTCGACCCACCCGTGCGCCGCCTCAACGTCACTGTTACCCGGCCTACACCACCCCAGCCCCGGACTGACACCGATCCAAGGCACAACGGTCGTGCCGGCGATGCACACCGGACAGATCTCGAAGGGAGATCGACATGAACATCACTGCACGAACAACCCGGCACACCCGGACGGCCGTCGTCGCGGTCGCAGCAGGCGCGCTCACATGCCTGACCCTGGGTCTCTCGGGCGGTACCGCCACGGCGGAGGACGCCGGTCGCGTCGACATCGGCTACGCCAAGCACGGCGACATCGAAGTCCCCCCGGCCATAGACGTCGGCTACGCAAAGCACGGCGGCGTCGAGGCGCCCGAGCCGGTGGACATCGGCCGCCTGCTAAACGGCATCGACACCCCCGTGGGGAATGTTTGCTCGCTTGGGGCCGAATGAGCGGGGAAATAGTGCGGCACCATCGACAGCGATGGTTGCAAAGGCCGACGCCATCCGAGAGGCCGCTGACGGCGGTCCGGTCATCATGCACGCCCATGGGAAGCACATCATCGATAGCTGCGTCCGTCACCGGGAGCGGCCACTCCATACCGTCTAGGGCTACGCATGCTGCTGGCGGCCTGGCTCACCCCACCTCAAGTAGGAAGAGCCGCGTGAGCGCGCAGTTCACGCCAGTAGTCGAGGGTCGCGTGCTCGTGGGTTTCGGCGTGCCCGCCGAGAATGTCGAAGATGCGAGCCTTCTTCCCTCGCGGTCCAGCACCAAGAACGTCCAAGGCGCTTACCTGGTGCCCGTTGCCTTCCGCGACGTTGCGGCTCCTGGCTCGTCCGGCAGAAGTCCGAAATGTGCCGATTGAAGCATGCGCAGACCGAGCCGGTACCCGGTACATCCCGTCAAGTCCTCATTGCCGGCACGCGGCGGCCCAGTATGGTGAGAGAGCCCGCATGAGCGGAGCGTTTAGTCGGGATTTCTCGGCTAAAGGTGGAGCATGACCTGGTCCCCCGATCACATGCACCGCCTTTTAGCTCTGGGCTAGGCGTGACGATTCATCTTCGATGCGTGTCGCATCACCGGAGGAGGGACGTGCAGTGGCCGACCCGCTTCCTCGCGAGGTCAAACGCTTCATCAACACGCACCTCCACGGGTTCTCTCAACTTGAGCTCCTTCTTCATCTGCACGACAACCCAAGCGAACCGGTAACGGCGGCGATGGCGGCACGTGAGCTGCGCTTGGGAGAGGAGCAGGCCGCCGGCTTGCTCCAGGATCTTCACACCAGAGGCCTGCTTGCGACCAGCGATAGCGAGGGGCGGCGGGAGAGTTATCGATACGAGCCCAGTACGCGCGAGTTAGCCCGACAGGTCGACGCCCTGGCGGAGATATACCCGACCTATCGCCACAGAGTCGTCCAGCTCATCTTCTCCAAACCACCCGATAGTCTCACGAACTTTGCGCAGGCTTTTCGATTGCGGAAGGACGAGGATGGCTAACGTCGTATATTCACTCTGCGCGCTGACCAGTATTGTCTGCGCCGTGTTATTGATTCAAGGCTTTCTGCGCACGAGATCCAGGCTGTTACTGTGGAGCAGCCTGTGCTTCGTGGGGCTGGTCGTGAATAATGTCCTGCTTGTGGTGGACCGCATTTTCGTGCCCGATGTCGATCTCTACACGATGCGGTCGTTCAGTGCCCTAGTCGCCCTGACTCTGCTCGTTTACGGCCTTATATGGGAATCGGAATGAGGACCATGACGAAAGCGAGACTTCAACGATGAACGATTTCATCGCCGGAGCAATCGTCGCCTTGTGTGGTGTGACGGCCCTTCATTTCTGGAAGTTTCACCGCCAGACGGCAGATCGGCTCTTTGCCTTTTTTGCGTTAGCCTTCGCCACTCTCGGGGTTAATTTTCTTTTCCTTGCGGCCGTGGATCTCGAAAGCGAATTTCGCCCGCACGTCTATCTGATGCGACTGGCAGCGTTCCTCTTGATAATCGCAGCCATCGTCGAAAAGAACCTACGTGTGCGCGACCGGCGATAGCCTCGTTCCCCACGCCACGTCCTCTCTAGTCCGAATCGTGCCCGCGACGGCTTCCCATGTATCGGAGGTCAATTTTTCAGGTCTACACCGCCCCGAGACGTCACGTTCAAGGCTCGTCGGGTGCCCGTCCCTCGTCGACGGGTGAGCTGCGCCGGCTGTATGTCCGACCTGGCCAGAGGTCTGGTGGGCTAGGGCGGCGTCTGTTGACGACCGCTGCCGACATTGCGACTGAACGCGGGATAGGTCGCCTGGTGTTGACGACCCTGTCGTCCATGGAGGCCGCGCGGAGCCTGTACGACTTGGAGGGCTTCCAGCGGTCGAGCCGTACGTGCACGATCCGCTCGAGGGCCTGTACTTCCTCGGGCGCGACCTGTGATCTCAGAAGGTCAGGACGTCGTCTGCCTCGACGGTCCAGGCGGCGAG
>Ga0208537_1000097_pt1 | contig 14205 bp, 11 predicted proteins | sample MayberrySE_TuleA_FD_185672 | JGI IMG/M metagenome (GOLD analysis project Ga0208537, IMG submission 185672) | Natural and restored wetland microbial communities from the San Francisco Bay, California, USA, that impact long-term carbon... | ecosystem: Environmental > Terrestrial > Soil > Wetlands ...
ACTACCGCCAGCAGATGGAGGAGCACCCGCTGCGTCGCGAGATCATCGTGACCCAGGTGGTCAACGAGCTGGTCAACGGCGCGGGCATGACCTACTTCCACCGGCTCTCCGGTGAGACTGGGTCCACCCCGGCCGAGATCACCCGTGCGAACTTCGTGGCACGCGACATCTTCGGCTCACCGGCGTTGATGGAGGAGATCGCCTCCTACGACAACAAGATCGACGCCGCCGTCCAGACCCGGATGCGGCTCGAGGTCCGCACCCTCGTCGAGCGCGGTTCGCGCTGGCTCGTCACCAACCGGCGTCCGCCGATGGACTCGGACGCGGTCGTCGACTTCTTCGAGGTCGTGGTGCAACGGGTGATGGCGCAGCTGCCGGAGCTCCTCACGGGCCGGGAGCTCGACGCCTTCGAGCAGCGTCGGGCGGCGCTCGTCGGGGCGTCGGTCCCCGAGGACCTCGCGCGCAAGATCGCGGTGCTGCCTCCGGCGTACGCCATCCTCGGGGTGGTCGAGACGGCCCACCGCGACAGCCTCGACCCGGTCGACGTGACGCGGCTGCACTTCACGCTCGGTGAACGCCTCGGCCTCCCGGCCCTGGCGACGAGGATCCTCGCCCTCCCGCGCAAGGACCGTTGGCAGACGATGGCCCGCGCGGCTCTCCGGGACGAGCTGCACTCGGTGCACGCCCAGCTGACCGCCCAGGTGCTGGCCGAGACACCCCAGGAGGAGCCGGCGCCCGCCCGGGTCGCCGAGTGGGAGTCGCAGGAGGAGCCCACGATGACCCGCGCGGTCTCGACGCTGGACGAGATCTGCACCGACGACCACGCCGACCTGGCGCGGCTGTCGGTCGGGCTCCGCGTCGTGCGGTCACTGCTCGCGACCCCCTGATTTACGACACGCCCGGTCCGCATCCGGACCCGACCCTGCCGATCTGCCAGGGTCGGAGCGTGGACTACGCGATCGAGGTATGCGGGCTGGTGAAGTCCTACGGCGAGCTGAAGGCCGTGGACGACATCACGCTCGAGGTGGTCCGAGGAGAGTTCGTCGGGGTCCTCGGGCCGAACGGGGCCGGGAAGACGACCCTGCTCGAGACCATAGAGGGGCTGCGGAGGCCCGACGCGGGGCAGGTGCGCCTGCTGGGGGAGCGGCCCTGGCCCCGCAACGATGCGCTGCGCCCGCGGATCGGGGTGCAGCTGCAGTCGACGGCGTTCTTCGAGCGGCTGACCGCTCGCGAGCAGATCCGCACCTTCGCCGCGCTGTACGACGTGCCACCGCGCAGGGCCGACGAGTGGCTCGACCGCGTGGGTCTGGCCGAGAAGGCCGACGTGCGCTCCGAGCGGCTCTCGGGCGGGCAGGCACAGCGGCTCTCGATCGCGTGCGCGCTGGTGCACGACCCCGAGATCGTCTTCCTCGACGAGCCGACGGCCGCGCTCGACCCGCAGGCGCGTCGGAACCTCTGGGACCTGCTCGCCGGGCTCAGCGACTCGGGACGGACCGTGGTCCTGACCACGCACTACATGGACGAGGCGGAGGCGCTGTGCGACCGGGTGGCGATCATCGACCACGGCCGCCTGCTCCGGATGGACTCACCCGCAGCGCTCGTGCGGGGACTCGACGCAGGCGTGCGCATCCACGTGCCACGCGACTCGATCACGGCGTCCCTGGCCCGTGCCCTGCCCGGTGACGTGACCGTGGAGGAGGACATCGCCTCGACCGTCATCGCCACGCGGGAACCGGCCTCGGTGCTCACTGCGCTGGCCGGGCTGGACGCCCTCGAGGGTCTCCAGGTCACGGGCGCGACGCTCGAGGACGTCTTTCTCGACCTCACCGGGCGGGAGTACCGCACATGAGACGTGGTCGCGGACCTGGCAGCCGGAGGAGGCGATGAGGAGCTTCGGAGCGCTCGCGGTGGCGATCGCCAAGGGGTTCGTGCGCGACAAGCAGTCGGTGTTCTTCGCCGTGGTCTTCCCGCTGATGTTCCTCGTGCTGTTCGGCGCCGTCTTCGGTGCCGGCCAGAGCCCCAGGATCGGGCTCGGCGTCGTCGGAGAGGTCGCGTTCATCGAGACCATGCCCGACGGGATGAGGGGCGCTTTCGAGGAGACCTTCGAGCTCACCCCGCTCACCGACCTCGACGCGGCCCTGGAGCAGGTGCGAGAGGGTGAGCTGGACGCGGCTGTCGTGACCGACGGAGACACGGTCCGGCTGCACTACACCCAGACCGACCCGACGAAGGCAGGCATTGTCCAGGGCACGCTCCGCTCGTACGTCGACGCCGTGAACCGTGACGCGAGCCCGACACCGCCGGTCTACACGATCGAGACCCGACGCGTCGAGGACGAGTCTCTCTCGGTCATCGAGGTGATGACGCCTGGACTGCTCGGCTGGGCGGTGGCGATGAGTGCCGCCTTCGGGGCCGCCGCGAACCTCCAGGGCTGGCGGACCAGCAAGCTGCTGCGCCGGCTCCAGCTCTCCCCGGCCTCCACGGGCTCGATCGTGGCGGCCCGGATCGTCGTCACGATCGGCATCGCGCTGACACAGCTGGCCATCTTCCTGGGGCTGGCGACCATCGCTTTCGACATGAGGCTCTCGGGCATGTGGTGGCTTTCGATCCCGCTTCTCGTGGCAGGCACGCTGTCGTTCATGTCCTTGGGCCTGCTCGCTGGGGCGCTCGCGCGGACGCCGGAGGGGGCGGTCAACCTGGCCAACTTCGTGGTCCTGCCGATGGCGTTCCTGTCCGGGTCGTTCTTCGCCCTCGACAGCGCGCCCGCCTGGCTCAAGGCGATCTCGGAGGTGATGCCGCTGCGCCACCTCAACGACGCGATGATGGACGTGATGGTGCGTGGGCTCGGATGGTCGACAGTCGTCGCGCCGATGGGGATCCTGCTCGGCTTCGCCATCGTCGTCGGGCTGGCCGCGGTCAGGCTGTTCCGCTGGGAGGCGGACTGAGGGTCTAGTCGCCGAACTCCTTGGCCAGCCAGGCGGCGCCGACGATGCCCGCGGAGTTGCGCAGCTTGGCCGGCACGATCGGAGTGCGCAGGTCGAGCAGCGGCAGGAACTTGTCGGAGCTCTTGCTGATCCCTCCGCCGACCACGAACAGGTCGGGCCAGAAGAGGCTCTCCACGTGGCTGTAGTAGCGCTGGAGCCGCTTGGCCCACTGGCTGTAGGAGAGGTTCTCGCGCTCCTTCGCCGACTGTGCCGCACGGTGCTCGGCGTCGTGGCCGTCGATCTCGAGGTGTCCGAGCTCGCTGTTGGGCATCAGCTTGCCGTCGAGGAGGAAGGCCGAGCCGATGCCCGTGCCGAGGGTCGTGAGGATGACCAGGCCCTGCACGTCGCGCGCGACGCCGTACCTGCCCTCGGCGACCCCGGCTGCGTCGGCGTCGTTCACGACGTGGACCGGACGCCCGAGTCGCTCGGTGAACAGGGCGTCGACGTCGGTGTCCACCCACGCCGGGTCGATGTTCGCCGCCGAGCGGGCCACACCGCGCTGGCACACGGCCGGGATGGCGATCCCGATCGGACTGTCACCGACGGAGTCGGCGAACCTGCCCGCGATCTCCTCGACCACGTCGGCCACCGCATCGGGGGTGGCCGGCTTGGGTGTCTTGATCTTCAAGCGGTCGGCGACGAGCTCACCGGTCGTCAGGTCCACCGGGGCACCCTTGACCCCGGTCCCACCGATGTCGATGCCCAGGACCGGGCGGCTTGGTCGTGTCTCACCCATGTGTTTGCCTCCTCAGCGACAACCCTAGACACTCGCATCCATGACCTCTCACGCATGCACCGATCTCGAGTCCTTCGTGCTCGAGCACCTGGACGAGGACGCGCTCGTCGAGGACCTCGGAGAGCTCGTCCGCCTGCCCAGCGTCGCCGGGAGCGAGGCGGAGGTGGAGGTCCAGGACATGTGCGCCGAGATCCTGCGCAGCCAGGCCGTGGCGGTGGACCGCTGGGACATCGACCTCGCGGAGCTCCAGGAGGACCCCTGGTTCCCGGGCTCCGAGGCACACCGGGACCGTGCGGTCGGCGTCGTGGGCGCGACCGCGGGGGAGGGGGTGCCGGCGCTGTTGCTCCAGGGGCACCTCGACGTGGTGCCGCCCGGCGACCCGGAGACCTGGCAGGGCGCCGACCCGTTCTCCGCGGCGGTTCGCGACGGTGCGCTCCACGGCCGGGGGGCCTGCGACATGAAGGCGGGGGTCGCCGCGAACCTCGCCGTGGTCCGCACCCTCAGGGCGGCCGGTGTGCAGCTCGAGCGACCGCTCGCCGTGCACTGCGTCATCGGCGAGGAGGACGGCGGCCTGGGGGCGTTCGCGACGCTGCGGCGGGGGCATCGGGGCGAGGCCGCGGTGATCACCGAGCCGACCGGCGCGCGGATCGTGACCGCGACGGCCGGTGCGCTCACGTTCCGGATCGAGGTGGGCGGCCGGTCCGCGCACGGCAGCATGCGTCGTGAGGGGGTCAGTGCGTTCGAGGCGTTCCTGCCCATCTACGAGGCCCTGCGCGCCCTCGAGCAGGAGCGCAACCGCGATCCCGACCCGCTCTTCGAGAGCGACCTGCCCTACGCCCTCTCGGTGGGCCTCTTGAACGCGGGGGACTGGGCCAGCAACGTGCCCGACAAGCTCACCGCCGAGGGGCGGCTCGGCGTGCAGCTGGACGAGGACCCTCGTCAGGCGAGGTTCGCGCTGGAGGACGTGGTCGCCGAGGTGAGCGCAAAGGACCCGTGGCTGCGCGAGAACCGCCCGGTGGTCACCTGGCCCGGAGGCCAGTTCGCCAGCGGTCGCACCGATGCCGACCACCCGCTGGTCGAGGAGGTCATCGCCTCGGTCCGCGACACGGGCGGGCCGACCCCGGCGCTGGGCGCGGAGGTCTACGGCAGCGACCTCCGCCTGTACGCCGGCATCGGCGGCATCCCGACCCTGCACTACGGACCCGGTGACATCAGGGTGGCCCATGGCCCGCAGGAGCACGTGGAGCTCGACGAGGTCACCCAGGTGGCCCGGGCGCTCGTCGTACTCACGCTCCGGCGCTGCGGCGTGCGTGCCTGACCGCGCCTGCCCGGCGCGCGACCACGTGGCCGCGCGTGGCCGCCCCTGAGCGCGCCTGACCACCGCGCCTGGTTCAGGTCGAGGTCAGCCGGCCGTCCTGGTCACGGACGACCAGCCCGTCGGCCAGCGCGAAGGCGAGCGCACGGTCGAACCTGCCCGGCTCCCAGAACCGGGCGCCCACGAGATGCTCGAGCGCGTCGGGCTTCTGCGGGCCCTCGGCGCGCAGAGCCCGGACCATCTGCCCCGTCTCGTGGCTGACCTGGCGGTCTCGCGGACCCTCGACAGAGGGCTTGGGTGGTGGCATCGGCATGAGCTCGACTCCTCCTCGTCTGTCTCGTGGCAGCTGTCTCCTCGCGGCAGGGACGCGTCAGACACCCACCGGCTCGCGCTCGTCGGCCTCGGGGCCCGCGCTCCCGTCCTCGGCGGTCAGCGGCTGGGCGATGCTCTCCAGCGAACGGCCCTCCGCCCTGACCCCGAGGAAGATCTCGACGATGCCGCCGATGATCATGAGCGCGGCGCCGATGAAGTAGCCGACCGCGATCTGGGTGATGTCCTTGGACGCGGAGGCGCTCTCGATCAGTGCGCCGAAGAGCAGCGGACCGCTGATGCCGCCCGCCGCGGTCCCGATCGCGTAGAAGAAGGCGATGCACAGCGCCCGGGTCTCCATCGGGAAGACCTCGCTCGCGGTGAGGTATGCCGCGCTGGCACCCGCCGAGGCGAAGAAGAAGATGATCGCGCCCATCATCGTGAGCGTCACCGCGGAGAGACCTCCGAGCATGAAGCCGGTCAACGCGAGCAGCGACCCGGAGAGGATGTAGGTGCCGGCGATCATCCGCACCCGGCCGACGGTGTCGAACAGCGGGCTGAGCAACAGGGCGCCGAGGAAGTTGCTGGCCGCGAACACGGCGAGGTACCACCCGGTCTGCTTCACGTCGAGGAACGTGCCCAACGTGTCGCCGTAGGTGAAGAAGAATGCGTTGTAGAGGAAGGCCTGGCCGATGAACAGCGCGAGGCAGAGGATCGTGCGCTTGGGGTAGAGCGTGAACACGGTCCTGGCGATCATGCCCATGCTGATCGAGCGACGCTGGCGGATCGTGAGGGTGTCGCGGGGGGTCGGCAGCTCCTTGCCGGTGTCCTCGCGCACGGTCTCCTCGATGCCGGAGACGATGCGCTCGCTCTCGTCCTCCCGGCCGTGGATGAACAGCCAGCGCGGGCTCTCGGGGACGTTGCGGCGGACGATGAGGATGCCCACGGCGAGGATCGCGCCGAGGGCGAAGGCGGCCCGCCAGCCCCACTCGGGGTTGACCATCGTGGGGTCGAGGAGCGGGATGGTGAGCAGGGAACCACCGGCGGCGCCGACCCAGAAGGAGCCGTTGATGGCCACGTCGACCCGGCCGCGGTACTTCGCGGGGATCAGCTCGTCGATCGCCGAGTTGATCGCGGCGTACTCACCGCCGATGCCTGCCCCGGTGAGGAAGCGGCAGGCGAAGTACCACATCGGGTTCATCGAGAACGCGGTCAGCACGGTCGCCACGGTGTAGACGCCCAGCGTGATCAGGAACAGCTTCTTGCGGCCGAGCCGGTCGGTCAGCTGCCCGAAGAAGAGTGCGCCGAGGCAGGCGCCCGCGACGTAGATCGCTCCAGCGACACCCACGTCGAAGCTGCTCAGACCGAGGCCGGTCTTCTCCTCCTGGAGGGCCGCCGACATCGAGCCGACGATCGTCACCTCCAGACCGTCGAGGATCCAGACCGTGCCGAGGCCGATCACGACCAGCCAGTGCCATCTCGCCCAGGGCAGCCGGTCCAGCCTCGCGGGGATGTCCGTGGTGATGCGGCCGGTCTCCACTCCTGCTGACATGCGTCCTCCTTGTCACAGGGCGGCCGTTGTCGGGTACGTCACGACCGCCGCGGACGAGATACCCGACTTGCGAGGTCTTCATGCCCGCCGGTTGTCCGGCATCCGAACGCCGCATGCTGATGCACTACGGTCCAGCCATGGACGACGAGATCTTCTATGCGGGAGTGGCCGGCCAGGCAGCCCTGGTCAGGGACGGTGAGCTCTCCGCGCGTGAGCTGACCGCCGCGTGCCTGAACCGGATCGACGGGCTCGACCACCGGCTCAACGCGTTCACGAACGTGATGCGCGACAAGGCCCTCGCCGAGGCCGAGGAGCGCGACGCAGCCCGGTCGCGAGGCGAGGCCCTCGGGCCGCTCCACGGCGTCCCGGTCGCGATCAAGGAGGAGCTCGACGTCGCCGGGGAGGTCACTACCTTCGGCGGGCGCGCGAACAGGACACCGGTGGTCACCGACTCGGAGGTCGTGCGCCGACTCCGTGTTGCCGGTGCGGTCGTGGTCGGCAAGACGGCGATGCCCGAGTTCGGACAGTGGCCGTTCACCGAGTCCGCCGCCTACGGCCACACCAGGAACCCCTGGGACACCGGCAGGTCGACAGGCGGCTCGAGCGGGGGCACCGCCGCCGCCGTCGCGTCGGGCATGGTGGCCTTCGGCATGGGCGGCGACGGCGGAGGGTCCATCCGGATCCCGTCGGCGTGCTGCGGGCTGTACGGGCTCAAGCCACAGCGCGGTCGGGTGACCGCGTCGCCGATGGCGCACCTGTGGTGGGCGTTGGGCACGACCGGGCCGCTCACCCGTTCGGTCGTGGACAGCGCGCTCGTGTACGACGTGATCCGGGGAGCGGTGGCAGGCGACCGGTTCAGGGCAGGGGAGCCCGAGTCGTCGTTCGTAGAGGCGGTCCGCGCGAGGCCCCGGCCCCTGCGGATCGCCTGGTCGACCAAGCCCGCCACCCTCGGGGTCCGGCCCCACCCGGAGAACGTGCGTGCCGTCGCCGACACCGCGGCGTTGCTCGAGTCGCTCGGCCATCACGTGGAGGAGGTGGACCCCGGTTACCCCGACACGACCGCGGCGTTCGTCCCGCAGTTCTTCGGCGGCGTCCGAGCCGAGGCCGACCAGATGGAGCAGCCGGAGCTGCTCGAGCGACGCACCCGCGAGACGGTGCGGCTCGGCGCATGGGTCCGGCCCCGTGCGGTCGAGTGGGCCATGCGCCAGGGGGAGAAGGTCGCGGCGAAGGCGAACCGGGTCTTCGACGGCCATGACCTGCTGCTGACGCCGGTCATCGCGCCCCGGCCTCCCCAGGTCGGCGTGCTCGACGGGGTGGGGACGCTCGGTGCGGCGTTGAGGTCGATGCCGATGATCGCCTACACCGCGTTGTGGAACGTGACGGGGAACCCCGCGGCCTCCGTGCCGGCAGGCTTCGGGAGCGACGGCCTGCCCCTCGCCGTACAGCTGGTCGGGCGCACGGACGACGAGGCGACGATTCTCGGCGTCTCGGCCCAGCTCGAGCAGGCGCGCCCCTGGGCCGACGAGCGTCCGGTGCTCGCATGAGCGGGCTGCTGCTGGCCACGCCGAGGGCGTGGGTGCGGCGAGTGGGGAGGCTGGTGCCCGGTGTCGAGCCGGCGAGCCCGCTGGCGGGGCGGACGGTCATGGTCACCGGTGCCTCGTCGGGCATCGGCGAGGCCACGGCGAAGGCGGTCGCTGATCGCGGAGCCAGGGTGCTGCTCGTCGCGCGGCGTGCTGACGAGCTCGACCGGGTGGTGGGGGAGATCGAGGCGGCCGGCGGTACGGCGTACGCCTACCCCTGTGACCTGACCGACGGGCCGGCGGTGGAGCGGATGATCGCAACCGTCCTGCGCGAGCACGACGGCGTGGACATGCTCGTGAACAACGCGGGCCGGTCGATCCGCCGATCCCTCGCGCTCTCCTACGATCGGCTCCACGACGTCGAGCGGACGGTCGCGATCAACTACCTCGCTCCGGTGCGGCTGATCCTCGCGCTGCTGCCCCAGATGGTCGAGCGTGGCGACGGGCACGTGGTCAACATCCTGACCTGGGGCGTGCAGGTGAAGGCGCCGAAGTTCGCGGCGTACATCGCCTCGAAGACCGCGCTCGACACCTTCAGCCGGATCGCCGGCCGGGAGACCTATGGCGACGGCGTGACGTTCACGAACATCCGGCTGTCGCTGGTGCGCACGGACATGATCGGGCCCACCGACGTCTACCGCCGCACGCCCGCGATGAGCCCCGAGCAGGCTGCCGCGAAGGTGGTGCGTGCCCTGGAGGACCGCCCGTTGACGGTGAACACGCTGGCCGGCGACGTCGCCGAGGTGCTCAACCTGCTGGTGCCGAGGCTCTCCGACGCGGTGAGCCACGCGGCGGCGAAGCGGTTCCCGGACTCACCGGCCGCTGCCCGCCACGTGAGCGAGGAGCACGCCACCGGCTGAGGGAGATCGGCGCCGGATGCATCCATGTGGACGGCAACGACACCGCACCCGCGGCCACGCGTGTCGTTCCCGTCCACACGGACGAGAACGACGCACCAGGCTCCTCAGCTCGCCCGTTTGGTCGCGGTCTTCTTCGTGGTGCTCTTCTTGGAGGCAGCCTTCTTCGCGGGTGTCTTCTTGGCGGGAGCCTTCTTCCCCGTGTCCTTCTTGGACGACGCCTTCTTCTTCGCGGCGGGCTTCTCCTCGGCGGCTTCCTCGCCCTCGCCCTCGGCCTCGGCGGTCTCGCCGCGCGACGACTTGGCCGCGTCGACGCTGCGCTGGAGCGCCGCGAGCAGGTCCACGACCTCGCCGGTCTTCGGCTCCTCCTGCGGGGCGTGCTTGACCTCGCCGCCCTCGAGCTTGGCCTTCACCAGCGCCTCGACGGCCGTGGCGTAGTCGTCCTCGTACTCGCTCGGGTCGTAGTCGCCGGCGAGCGTCTCGACCAGCATCTGCGCCATCTTCAGCTCTTGCGGCTTGGCGGCGTCCTCGGTGGCCGACAGGGTCGAGAAGTCGGGCTTGCGCACCTCGTCGGGCCACATCATCGTCTGGAGCACGAGCACGTCGTCGCGCACCCGAAGCACCGCCGTGGTCATCCGGTTGCGCAGCGAGACCGTGCACACGGCCATCCGGTCGGCCTCGCGGATCGCCTCGCGCAGCAGCGCGTAGGGCTTGGCCGCGGCCTTGTCGGGCTCGAGGTAGTAGGACTTCTCCAGGAACATTGGGTCGATCTGTTCGCTCGGGACGAACTTCTCGACCGAGATCTCGCGGCTGCTGCTCGACGGCAGCTCGGCGAGGTCGGAGTCGTCGAGGATCACCATCTGGCCGTCGTCGGCCTCGTAGCCCTTGGCGATGTCGGCGTACTCGACCTCCTCGCCGTCGATGCTGCAGACGCGCTTGTACTTGATCCGGCCGCCGTCCTTCGCATGCACCTGGCGGAACGAGATGTCATGGTTCTCGGTGGCCGCGTAGAGCTTCACCGGCACACTGACCAGGCCGAACGACACTGCGCCCTTCCAGATGGCACGCACGGGCGGGCTCCTCTCCTCAGCAATTACGACACGGTGCTTCTCCCGACCTCCCGTAGGTCAGGATGGACCCATGCGACCGATGCTGGCTAGTCGAGGCACCTCGGTACCCACTGACCCGGGTTGGATTCACGAGGTCAAGTGGGACGGGATGCGTGTCCTGGCCGAGGTCGAGGACGGCTCGCTGCGGCTGTGGTCGCGCAACGAGAACGACGCGACGGTGAGCTTTCCCGAGCTCCACGACGTCGGTGTGCTCGCCGCCCACGACGTGCTGCTCGACGGTGAGGTCGTGGCGATGGCCGGTGGCATCCCCACCTTCGCGGCGCTCGCCGACCGGATGCACGTCTCGAGCGCGGCCCGGGCCAGGGTCCTGGCCCAGCAGAACCCGGTGACGCTGATCGTGTTCGACCTGCTGCGGCTCGACGGGCGCGACCTGACCGACGAGCCGTTGACGGTTCGCCGGGCGGCGCTGGAGAAGCTGGGCATCGGCAGCCAGCACTGGCAGGTGCCTCCGACGTACGACGACGGACGGATGCTGCTCACCGCGACCGAGCAGCAGGGGCTCGAGGGGGTCGTGAGCAAGAAGCGCTCGTCGACGTACCACGCCGGCCGTCGCACCAAGGACTGGCTGAAGTTCCCCAACCGCCCCACGTACTCCTACGTCGTGGGTGGTTGGCGTCGTGAGACCGGCAGCGAGTCCCGGCTCGGGGCGGTGCTCGTCGGGCAGCCCACGCCGCAGGGGCTGAGCTACCGCGGCCGGGTGGGGAGCGGGATCGCCGGGAAGACCGGCCGGCAGCTGCTGGAGATGCTCGAGCCGCTGAACGCCGGGTCCTCGCCGTTCTGCGACGAGGTTCCCAAGGTCGATGCCGCGGGTACGACCTGGGTGCGTCCCGAGGTGGTGGTCGAGGTGGCAGCTCTCGGGGTGACGCCCGGCGGACGGCTCCGGCAGCCGAGCTACCAGGGCGTGCGCTTCGACCTGGCGCCGTCAGAACTGGGGGAGTGAGTGTGGCGAAGACCGAGGAGCAGGTGACCGTCGAGGTCGACGGTCGGCGGCTGAGGCTGAGCAACCTCGACAAGGTGCTGTACCCGGCGACCGGGACGACCAAGGGCGAGGTGCTGCACTACTACGCCCAGGTCGCGCCGGTGCTGCTTCCTCACCTAGCGGACCGCGCGTTGACCCGGATCCGCTGGCCCAACGGCACGGGGGAGCAGAGCTTCTTCGAGAAGAACCTGCCCTCGGGCGCGCCGGACTGGCTGCGCTACGTCACGCTCTCCTCGACGGGCTCACGTGGCGGCGGTGACTCGATCGACTACCCGGTCATCGAGGACCTCGCGGGTCTGACCTACCTCGCCAACCTCGCTTCGCTCGAGCTGCACGTGCACCAGTGGAGGGTCGGCCGCAACAACCAGCCCAAGAACCCCGACCGGCTGGTGATCGACCTCGACCCCGGTGCCCCCGCCGGGCTTCACGAGTGCGCGCAGGTCGCGCTGCTCGTCCGTGACCGGCTGGCCGAGCTTGACCTCCCGACGGCGCCGGTGACCAGCGGCAGCAAGGGCCTCCACCTGTACGCCGCGCTGCCCGGCCGCCTCAACGCCGACGAGGTCCGCGACCTGGCCAAGAAGGTCGCGCAGGAGCTGACCAGGTCACACTCAGACCTCGTCCTGTGGCAGATGACCAAGGCGATGCGCGGCGGCAAGGTCTTCCTCGACTGGAGCCAGAACACCAGGACGAAGACCACGATCAGCCCGTACTCCCTACGAGGGACCGAGGCGCCGTACGCCGCCGCGCCCCGCACCTGGGAGGAGATAGAGGAGGGCGCCGCCGAGGGTGCCACGCTCGAGCAGCTGCAGATGGACGAGGTGCTCGCCCGCGTCGAAGAGATGGGCGACGTCTTCGGGGAGCTGCTCCACCAGACCTGACGGTTCCGGGGCATCGTCCGCGGCCTCGCGCCCGGGAACCTGCCCCTGGCATGACAGACCCGCCGCTCCCGAGAAACGGCGGGACATGTCAGCAATGGCAACAGAGCACTTCTACCCTTCCAGGCCGCTACTCATTCCTCCCAACGGGGGAGAGGCGCGTCGTTTCCTTCTTGCTCGTTGCCGTCAGCGAAGTCGCACGGTTCCGCTCCCTGAGCCGACGTACGTGGTCGTCCCCGTGTAGCGCCACCGGAAGTCGGTCCGCTTCGCCGGGTTGGTCCTCACCTTGACCACCCCGTAGCGGTTGGTCTTGTAGGTACGGACCCTCGCCCACCGCCTTGTGCCGACGACACGCCTCTGCAGGACCACCGAGGCCCGCGCGAGGCCCTTGCCCCAGCCGGTCCGCAGCGTCGCCTTGAGCCCGGTGCGCGTCTTCGCGTTGCCGAGACGGGTGTACACCTTCACGCGACGCTCGGCCGTGAGGGCCGGGGTGTAGTCATCGTCCCCGAGGAAACGGACCCGGAAGGACGCGGCTTGCTTCACCGGCGTCTTGACGTATGCGGCTCCGCTGGAGCTCGTCGTGACCTTCGCGACGACCGAGTAGCCGCTGGACGTACGACGCTCCAGCTGGACGGTGCGCCCCGCCACGGCGCTGCCGTCGTCCGCGTCCACGAGCTTGACCTTGAACGTGGTCGGGTAGCCCTTGGACGCGGTCAGTGTCAGCCTCGCATCCTGTGGCTCCGGGGCCTTCGGCGCCACCGTGACAAGCCTCGACCGCGTGGTCGTCTCCGAACCCGTAGCGGCGGTGGCGGTCACCCTCACGCTGCCGTCGAACGACGCCGGGCAGGTCAACCGGGCGATGCCCTGGTCGAGGGAGTCCTCCACGAGGCTGCAGGCGCCCTGGTCCTGGCTCCAGGTGACGGTGGCGGACTTCGAGGGCGTGACCGTGAACGTCGCGGTGTCGCCGGAGGTCAGCTTCGTCGGGCCGCTCATCGTCATCGAGAGTGCTGCTTCGACCGCGTATGAGTACGAGACCGTCGCCCGCTCGCCGTTGAAGCCCGTCACCGTCAGGTACAACACGTCCGTGCCGCTGCCTGCTGTGGCCGGGACCGCGACCGTTATGGACTTGCCGGTGCTCTCGCCCCAGCCGTGCTGGCTGTACCACTGGTACCTCGGGCTCTCGGCGTTCGTGACGGCGGCGGTGAAGGTGGCCTGCTCGCCGGCGCGGACCGTGGTCGGCCCGGTTACCGTCACCAGCGGAGCTCCGGCGCTCACGATGTCGACAGCCGTGGTGTCGACGAGGGTCTCACCGTCCTCGTCGCGGGTGGCGGTGACGGTGAACTGGGCGAACTTGCCCGCGGTCGACGGCCCGCAGGTGGCGTGGATCGACTTCCCCGTGGGACCGCCGGTGATGTCGCAGCCCCCGGTCCGGCTGGTCCACTCGTAGGACCAGGTCCCCTTGGCGTTCTCCAGCTCGGCGCTCACGGTGAACGGTGACCCCTCTGGGGCGCTCGTGGGAGCGGTGAAGACGATGCTCGGGTAGGGAGCCTGCGTGTAGGTCACGTTCGTGCTGACCGTGCTCGTGGTGTAGCCGGCGGGGTAGGACGCGGTGGCGGTCACCGTGGGAGTCGAGACGTCCCAGCACCTGACCTCGAACGTGGTGCCGGTCTTGGCTGCGTCGGTCTCGCACTGCGGCGTGTCCGTGGACCACGCGACCTCGGCACCGGAAGGGACGTCGGCCGTGAAGGTGATCGGGTCGCCGGCCTCGGCTGTGGTGCCGCTCGGGGTGACCCTCAACGTCGGTGGGTCAGCCAGGCGCGGGACGGTTTCCAGGAAGGGCGAGCTCGCGGTGTTCCAGTGTGTTGCCAGGTAGGAGCCCGGTGCCGGG
>Ga0208537_1000098_pt1 | contig 14193 bp, 15 predicted proteins | sample MayberrySE_TuleA_FD_185672 | JGI IMG/M metagenome (GOLD analysis project Ga0208537, IMG submission 185672) | Natural and restored wetland microbial communities from the San Francisco Bay, California, USA, that impact long-term carbon... | ecosystem: Environmental > Terrestrial > Soil > Wetlands ...
GGGTCGGGCAAGACCACCACGCTGCGCTGCCTGCTCGGCCTGCTCCGCCCGACGGCGGGCACCGCCACGATCGGCGGCGTGCCCTACGCCCACCTCGACGACCCGATCGGCACCGTCGGCGCCTCGCTGGAGGCCTCGAGCTTCCACCCCGGTCGCTCGGCGCGGGCCCACCTCGAGGTGATGGCCCTGGGTGCGGGCATCGACACCGCCCGCGCGCCCCAGATGCTCGCGCAGGTCGGCCTGTCCGAGGTCGCGGACAAGCGGGTCGGGGGCTTCAGCCTCGGCATGCGGCAGCGGCTCGCGCTCGCCTCGGCGCTGCTCGGCGACCCGGAGGTGCTCGTCCTCGACGAGCCGGCGAACGGGCTCGACCCGGCAGGCATCGCCTGGCTGCGGCAGTTCCTGCGGGCCCTGGCCGGGGAGGGGCGGACCGTCCTGGTCTCCAGCCACGTCCTGAGCGAGGTGCAGCAGACCGTCGACGAGGTCGTCGTGCTCTCCCGCGGCCGCCTGGTCCGTCAGGGCCGGCTGGCCGACCTCGACAGCGGACCCCGCGAGGTCCTCGTGCGAACGCCCGAGCCCGAGAAGCTGCGCGACGTGCTCGCCGGCCGCGACCTGACCGTGGTCGGCGCCGACGACTCCGGGCGGCTCCGGGTGACAGGGGGATCGACGCAGGACGTCGGTCACGCCGCCTTCGAGGGCGGCGTGGAGCTGCACGAGCTGGTCGCGGAGGCCAGCCGGTTGGAGCAGGCGTTCCTGGAGCTGACCGAGGGAGGCGGGGCATGACGGCGCTGCTGCGCGCGGAGTTCAAGAAGATCACCTCCACCCGGCTGTGGTGGGGCCTGCTCCTGGGCGCCCTGGCGTTCAGCGCGATCCAGTCGGTCGCCAACGCGGTCGTCGCGGGGATGGACCCCGGCGGCGGCCAGGGCACGATGCCGGGGCTCGAGACCGCCGAAGCGGTCCGGTCGGTCTACCCCCTGGCGATGTTCAGCGGCACCTACATCTTCGCGCTCGTCCTCGGCATCACCGGGATGACCGGGGAGTACCGCTACCAGACGATCACCTCGACGTTCCTCGTCTCACCGCACCGAAGCCGGGTGGTCGTGGCGAAGATCCTGGCCCACGCCGTGATGGGTGTCGTCTACGCCGTGGTCGGCCTACTCGTCGTGCTCGCCGCCGGGGGGACCACCATGGCCATCCGCGGCTACGGGCTCGGTCTCGACGCCGACCGGCTCTGGACGACCATGGGGCTGGCGGTGCTCGCCGTGGCGATCTGGACCGTGCTCGGCATCGGGATCGGCACGCTCATCCGCAGTCAGATCGCGGCGATCGTCATCGCCATCCTGATCACGTTCCTCATCGAGCCGCTGCTCACCTTCGCGCTCGCCGCCGCCGACATGGACTGGCTGGTCAAGTGGCTGCCGGCAAACGCCTCCTCGGCGCTGATGGCGCCGGGCGACGTGATGCTGGACTACCTCGAGTGGTGGGCCGGCGGGGTCGTCCTCCTCGCCTACGGGCTCGTGCTCGCGGGGCTCGGCGTGGTCCTGTCGGTCCGGCGCGACGTCTCCTGACGTCCGGCTGCCTCGGCGAGAGCGGTCAGGAACCCGGCGCAGCCGCTGTCGACCTTGTACGTCGCCAGCTCGTCGCCGCGGGTGCGGCCCCGGTTCACGATGACCACCGGGATGCCGAGCCTGGCGGCGTGCCTGACGAAGCGGAGTCCGGAGAGCACGGTCAGCGAGGACCCGGCCACGAGAAGGGCGTCGGCGGCCTCGACGGCGTCGTAGCAGCGCTGCACGCGGTCCTTCGGGACGTTCTCGCCGAAGAAGACCACGTCCGGCTTCAGCGTCCCACCGCACACCTCGCAGGCGGGGACCGCGAAGTCGTCGGTGCTCTCGAGCTCCACGTCGCCGTCGGGCCGCGTGACTACCGAGCGGTGCGCCGTGGAGAACCCGGGGTTGAGCCTCGTCATCCGTTCCTGCAGCGCGGCCCGGCCGGTGTGGTGCCGGCAGGACAGGCACACGACGTCGGCGATCCGGCCGTGCAGCGCGCACACGGCGGGGGTGCCGGCGCGCTCGTGCAGCCCGTCGACGTTCTGGGTGATCAGCAGCGGCGTCCGGCCCACGGCGCCGAGCCTTGCCAGCGCGTGGTGCGAGGGGTTCGGCTCCGCGTGCCGCATCCGGGACCAGCCGAGGAAGGAGCGGGCCCAGTACCGCCGCTGCGCGGCTGGACCGGACGCGAACTCCTGGTAGGTCATCGGTGCGCGGACCGGAGCCCCGGGGCCGCGGTAGTCCGGGATGCCGGAGTCCGTGCTGACCCCGGCTCCGGTGAGCGCCGTGAAGCGCCGGGTCGCGAGGAGGTCGAGCGCAGCGTGCACGCGATCCAGCGTACGTCGCCGGGTCGCGGGGAGGATCGGGATGATTACGACACCTGACCAGACCGGACCACTCGTGGTCCGTAGCAATTACGGAACTGTTGGGCATCGGAGGTTCCCACCCGTACCCTCGGGGGCATGCGCTCAGAGTGGGTCCCCGTGTCAGCCGCGGCCCTCGTGACCGGGGTGATGGCTCTCGTGCTCGCTCAGATGCTCAACCCCGGCGGCAGTGAGGACTCGCCGGCGGGCCAGATGCTCGTGGCCGCGGAGTACCCCGGGCGCTGGATGGCGATGAGCGTCCTCTTCTTCGGCGGAGCCGTCGCCCTGGTGCTCGGGATGCCGGCGCTGATGACCCTCTTCCAGGAGCGGCGCGGGCGTGGCCTCGGCATGACCGGTGTGGCGGTCTTCGTCATGGGTTGCGTGGGTGTCGGTGGTCTCGCGGCGATGATGCTGATGTTCCGTTCCCTGGCGCTCCAGACGCTGGCCACGGCGGCTCCCGACGCCCGGGAGATCAACCTCGTCACGGCCTCGCTCGAGCAGCCCGGCCTGATGATCCCGCTCAACATCTGGGTCTACGCCTTCATCCTGGGCGTCCTGCTGATCGCACTCGGTCTCTTCCGGGTCAGGCAGGTGCCGAACTGGGTTCCGGGCCTGCTGATGGCCTTCCTCGCGATGCAGGTCGTCGTTCCGCTGCTCGGGGAGGGCACCGACGCACGCGTGGCGTCGGCGGTGGGCCTCATCTTCCTCGCCGGCGGGTTCACCGGCGTGGCGACGCACGCGGCGGGCCCGGCCAGCCGGGTCCCGGTGACGCAGTCGGTCGGCTGAGCGCCGGGTCCGGCTAGGGCTCCACCAGGGGCACGAAGGAGTACCACCCCTCGTGGCGGACCTCGGGCTCACCTGCCGTCCGGCGTACGACGGTCATCCGACCGCGGACCGGCACGACCATCAGACCGCCGACCTCCATCTGGTCCAGGAGCTCCGTGGGGACCCGGCTCGCCTCGGCCGAGACGAGCACCCGGTCGTACGGCGCCGTCTCCGGGACGCCGAGGGCGTCGCGGTCGGCCTGCTCGATCCGGGCCCAGGGCAGGGCGTACGACGCGAGGTTCTCCCGTCCCCATGACACGAGCTCGGGCACGATCTCCACGCCGACCACCTCCCCCGCAGGTCCGACGAGCTCGCCGAGCAGCACTGTCGTCCAGCCAGACCCGCAACCCACGTCGAGGACCCGTTGCCCAGGCTGCACGTCGAGCAGGTCGAGCATCGCGCGCACCGTGCTGGGCTGGCTGTTGGTCTGGCCGTGGCCTATGGGCAGCGCGGCGTCCTCACCTGCGAAGCCGAGCTGGTTCGCCGGCAGGAAGTCGGTGCGGCGGACGCGGTCGAACGCCGCCTGGAGCCGGCCCGCGTCGGTCATCGCCCGCTCAGGCGTAACGCGTCGCGGCGCGCTCGCGGGCCTTGGCCGCCTCGACCTCGCGGTTCTTCGGCGGCGCCGAGGTGGTGAGACTGTCCAGGAGCCGCCCGGTGGCCTCGGTGACCTCGCGGACGGCCCTGTCGAAGGCGGCCTGGTTGGCCTGGGACGGCCGGGTGCTGCCACTGACCTTGCGCACGTACTGCAGCGCGGCGGCCTGCACCTCCTCCGTCGTGGCGGGTGGCTCGTAGTTGTGCAGGGTCCGGATGTTGCGGCACATGCTGCGAGCCTACGACGGTCGGATGACCTGCACAGCCTGTCCGGCGACCAGTGCCACGCGACCGTCGTCGAGCGGGAGGGTGCGGACCGAGTAGCCCTCCCGGCCGGCGACCGGGTGGGTAGTGCCGCGGGAGAGGCGACCGTCCTCGCCGACGGCCAGCTCGACCACACGGGTGCGTCCGTTCCAGTCGTGCATCGTGGCGAGCGCGGTGCGGCGGTCCGCGAGGTAGGTGAACGCGCGGGGGTCCCACCCCGCCGCGAACTCCGTGCTGCGCCCGAACGCCAGGGTGTCCAGGCGGCGAGGATCGGCGAGGTCGGCCAGGTCGAACACGGCCGCCTGGGCGCCGCGGGTGCGCCCGGTGCGGCTGGCGTCCTGCCCTAGCCCGAGCAGCAGGTCGCCGCCCACCGGGTGCAGGTAGGACGAGAATCCGGGGATCTTCAGCTCGCCCACGACCCGCGGGGCGGTGGGGTCGGACAGGTCGAGCGTGTACAGCGGGTCCACCTGCCGGAACGTCACGACGACCGCGACGTCGCCGAACCAGCGGACCGACTGGATCTGCTCGCGGATGCCCATGCGCCCGACCCTGCCCACCTCGACCAGGTCCCGGCCGCGCTCCTCGAGCACGACGACGGCGTTCTCGTCGGGGTCCCAGGAATCCTTTCCGAGGGCGGTCGCGACGCGCAGCCTCTCGTCGTGCTCGCTGAAGGACCAGCGGTCGCGCGCCCGCCCCGGGACCCTGCCGCTCGCGACGTAGGACGTGTCGAGGCCCTCGAGCGCGAACGCGTGCACGTCGCTGTTCCGCCGGTGCGGGGTCGAGAGGTACAGCCGGTCCGTCGAGGAGTAGACGAGGTCGCTGCTCGTCGTGACCGCGGTGGTACGGCGGTCGCGCGGGTCGGCGGGGTCGAACCCCACGACCGTCACCGTGCCGTAGCCGGAGGCCTCGTCGGGATGCTGCACGCTCGCGCACTCGACGAGCGGGGACCTCGACCCGTCGGCCTCGACCATCGGCAGCCAGTCCTCGATGTCGCTCTCGCGAACGAGGCGCTGGTTCTCGGCCTTCGCTTCGCGGGGCGACCGTCCGCGGCGCGGCTCGACGAAGTCGATCGCCGGCGTCGCGGTCGAGAGGACCAGGCGCACGACGTCGCCGTACTGCCTGGCCGACACCAGGCTGCCGTCGAAGGTCGAGTCGTGCTCGATCCGCGGGCTCGTGGGATCGCTGACGTCGACGACGAGGGCCCGTGTGGAGCCCTGCTGGCCTCCGTAGGGGAAGGGGCCGATCACGTCGACGGGGACCGGCCGCTCCCAGTACTCCAGGGCGGTGCCGAGCACTACGAGCCGGTCGCCGACCAGGAGGAGCTCGCCACCGTCGAGGGTGCGGGGAAGGCGCAGGGTGGACAGTCGACGCGGCTCCTCGCCCTCCGCGTCGGTCAGCACGAGGTCACGGCCGCGGAGATGGGCGACGAGGGTGCCGTCGGTCTTGGCGAGGTCGGGCTCGTCGACACCGGCCTCCTGCACGTTGGTGCCGGTCGGGCCGCTCTCGACGGCCCGGTCCGTGGCGGCGGGCGAGGCGGCCTCCGCGCTCGCCTGCACCTCGGTCTCCCTGAGCGCCGAGACGTAGGGGACCATCGGACCGCCGGGTCCCAGGCCCCAGGGGGTCACCTGCGGCAGAGCGGCGTCGACGTACCACTGGCGGAGCTCCTCGCAGCCGGTGAACGGGGTCAGCTCGGTCGCCGATGCCGACGGTGTGAGCAGCACGCCGACCGAGCCGCCGGAGGGACCGAGGGCTCCGCTCATCACTGCGGTGGCCGCGAGGGTGGCGGTGGCTCCGATGCCGATACTCGCCCAGGTACGTCGTCGCACGGTCCTCTCCTTCCCGTCGGACCCCGAGGTCCGCTTGTTGCCTCATGTGGTGGGACGCACGTTGTCCCCGAGCGGTTCCACCCGTCAGAGTTGGGCCCCATGAGCCAGCGAAACGGGTCACGCGAGTACGACATCGTCCTCTTCGGCGCGACGGGCTTCACGGGAGGGCTCACGGCCGAGTACCTCGCGGAGAACGCTCCGCACCATTGCCGGTGGGCGCTGGCCGGGCGCAACCGCGGCAAGCTCGAGGCGGTCCGCGCGCGCCTCGCCGAGATCGACCCCGCTCTCGCGGACCTGCCGCTGCTGCACGCCGACGTCACCGACCGCGCGTCGCTCGAGGCGGTCGCCGAGAGCGCACGGGTCGTGATCACGACGGTCGGGCCCTACATCGAGTACGGCGAGCCGCTGGTGACAGCGTGTGCCGAGGCCGGCACCGACTACGTCGACCTGACCGGGGAGCCGGAGTTCGCCGACCGGATGTACGTCGCCCACCACGAGCGCGCGAAGGAGACCGGGGCCCGGATCGTGCACGCGTGCGGGCTCGACTCGGTTCCGCACGACCTCGGCGCCTGGTTCACCGTCCAGCAGCTCCCGGAGGGGGTGCCGCTGCGAGTCCGGGGCATGCTCCGCGCCGGCGGCAGGCCCTCGGGCGGCACGTTCGCCTCCGCGATGACCGCCTTCTCGCGCGCACGGCAGATGAAGCAGGCGGCGAGCGAGCGGCGCAGGGTGGAGCCGCGGCCAGAGGGACGGAAGGCACGCGCGACGGCACGCCCCCCGCACCGGGACAGCCTCACCGGCTGGTGGCTGGTGCCGCTGCCGACCATCGACCCGCAGGTGGTGAAACGGTCGGCGGCCGCCCTCGAGCGGTACGGCCCCCACTTCGAGTACGCCCACTACGCCGCGGTGAAGCGGCTGCCCACGGTCGTCGCGGGTGTGGCGGGCACGGGCGCCCTCGTCGCCGCCGCCCAGGTGCCCCCGCTGCGGCGGTTCCTGCTCGGCCGGCTCCCCCAGGGAGAGGGGCCCAGCGAGGAGGAGCGGGCGAAGTCGTGGTTCAAGATGCGGTTCGTCGGTGAGGGCGGTGGCCGTCGGGTGGTCACGGAGGTCTCGGGTGGGGACCCGGGCTACGGCGAGACGGCGAAGATGCTGGCCGAGTCGGCGTTGTGCCTGGCCTTCGACGACAACCCACAGGTCGCCGGGAACGTCACGACCGCCACCGCGATGGCCGAGAACCTCGTGGACCGGCTGGTGAAGGCGGGGATCGGCTTCGACGTGTTGGAGAACACATAGGCCACATCTGTCCCTCATTCCGGCGAACCCCTGCGAACCAGCCATCCGGTTCCTAACGTGGAAGGTGGTGTTCAAAAGGGGTTTGGGGGCTGGGACTGCGATGGGTCACACACGGCGGGTCAGGACGTCCATCGGTCTCGGGCTGGTGGGTCTGGTGCCTCTGCTCCTGACCACCTCCGCGCCCCTTCCTGCCGTGTACGACCTCCCGGGTGACGGCACGATCTACTACGCCCTCGCGAGCAGCTCGGGTGAGCGCGCCGCCATGCTCGGCGAGATGGCTCCGGGGACGTATCTCGCGGACGGATCGCCCGCGCGGGCAGACGGCGAGGTCGCGGTCTCCTCGCCCAAGGGCACCCGCGTGTGGACCGTGAGCGCGCTCAGCGACCACGGTCTCCCGAAGGCGGCGGAGAAGGCCTACCGGCGTGCTGCCGCGCAGCTGGCGCAGAGCGACCCGGGGTGCCAGCTTCCGTGGACTCTCCTCGCCGGGATCGGGCGGGTCGAGTCCGACCACGGCAGGTACGGCGGGTCGCGGCTCGGCACCGACGGGCTGAGTCAGCCCAGGATCATCGGCGTCCAGCTCAACGGCGCCGGGCCGGTGGCGGCGATCCGCGACACCGACGACGGGAGGCTCGACCGGGACGAGGTGTGGGACCGCGCGGTCGGGCCCATGCAGTTCATCCCCTCGACGTGGGCGACGGCGGCCCGCGACGGGGACGGCGACGGGCGCATGTCGCCCCACGACCTCGACGACGCCGCGGCCGCGGCAGCGTCGTACCTCTGCGCGGGGTCGGGCAGCCTGCGCGACCCGGGCACTCAGGCCGCGGCGATCTTCCGCTACAACCAGGACGACTACTACGTCGCGCTCGTCCAGGCTTTCGAGGTGGGCTACCGCACCGGTGTCTTCGTGATCCCGTCACCGCCGGTCGAGGAGGACGAGGCCGAGGAAAGCGACCGTAAGAAGCGCAAGCGCACGGCTGCTGCACGACCCGGCACGTCGGACGGGATCAGCAAGAAGAGCACGTCGAAGCCGAAGCCCGCGGACACCGGCCCGACGAAGACCTCACCGAAGCCCGCGCCCAAGCCCAGCCCGGCTCCGAAGCCGAGCCCCAAGCCGAGCCCCACGCCGGCTCCGGAGCCACCCGAGCCGACCGCGGTGACGGCGACGCTCACCATTTGTGACGGTGGGTACTGCCTCGGCGGGAAGCCGCTCGACCTCGGCATCGTCGGTCAGACGACGGCCACCGCCGCGGGTGACTTCGACGGTGACGGGGCGGTCGAGAGCAACCAGGCCGAGCTCGACGGGATGCTCGGCAAGTCGGTGACCATGGTGGTCGTGCCGGTCGACAGCGGGAAGCTCGGGATCTACAGCATCAACGGCATCTCGCTGGGCTGACCCGCGCGCCCGTGTAACCCATCCCGCTCGGCGTCGTTGAACGCACCAAGGTAAAAACCTCACGTGCGAAGGCGACGACCATGACTCGACGGCCTCTACTCGGTGCACTTCTCGGGGCGGCTGCGCTGGCGCTGACGGTTCTCCCAGCGATGCCGGCATCCGCTCACGGCGACCAGCAGGGCGACGTACCCACAAACACCCGCGGCCTGAGTGTCGCCGAGACGGGCACGGGGGAGGAGATGTCCTTCGTCGCGAACCTCCAGTACGACGACTCGGGGGAGGCGCAGAACGGGTCGGACGTCGAGTTCCTCAAGGTCGGGAAGAAGGAGTACGCCCTCGCCGGCACCCTCCGCGGGGGGATGCAGATCATCGACATCACCGACCCGGAGGCGCCCTCAGTCGCCGCGGTGTACGACTGCGCGATCAGCCAGGGCGACATCCAGGTGTGGAAGCACGACCGCCGGATCCTGGCCAGCTACACCGCCGACGGGACCTTCGGTGAGGAGGGCGCCGCGTCGCGGTGCGGGCGGGACCTCGAGCTCGGACCCGACGCGTCCGGGACGGTCATCGTCGACCTCACCACGCCCACCTCTCCGCAGACCGTGAGCTACCTCGCCGTGCCGCGCGGGTCGCACAACATGACTGTCCACCCGAGCGGGGACTACCTCTACAACTCCAACTCGGACCTGATCACCAGCACCGAGCCGACGATCACGATCTACGACATCTCCCAGCCGGAGCAGCCGCGGAAGGTCCAGGACTTCCCGCTCCCGTTCGTGCCGCTGTCCCTCGGCTCGGAGTCGCACGACATCACCTTCAACGAGGACGGCACCCGCGCCTACTCCGCGGCGCTCTCCCAGACCCTGGTGCTGGACACGAGCGACCCGGAGAACCCGGTCGAGGTCTCCCAGATCCTCGACCCGACGATCAACGTCGCGCACCAGGCCGACCCGGTGACGCTGACCCGTGAGGACGGCAGCGAGCGCGAGGTGCTGGTCGTGACCGACGAGCGCGCCGGCGCAGCGGCGAGTGCCGAGTGCCCCGGTGGCGGTCTCCACCTCTACGACGTCACCGGCGAGCTCGAGCAGGCTCCGGAGAAGATCGGCACCTGGTTCATCCCGACCGCCACCGTCCAGGACGGCGCGACCTGCACCTCGCACGTGCTGCGGGTCTACCCGGACCAGGAGATGCTGACGATCGCCTGGTACGCCCAGGGCGTGCGGGTCCTCGACCTCTCCGGCCTCGCCGACTTCGAGGGGTCGCCCCTCGAGGTGGGCCTCGGTGACGGCGTCGGGCTCCGGGAGGTCGGCAGCTACGTCCTCGAGGACTCCGACACGTGGTCCTTCAAGACCAACCGGATCGCGGCGGACGGGTCCTTCTACGGCTACGGCAACGACCTGGTCCGCGGCTTCGACGTCTACCGCTTCGACGGAGCCGGGCTCAGCGTGCCCCCGCTCGAGCCGGTGGACCTCGCGTCGAAGCGACCGCCACGGAAGGCCAAAGGCATGGCGGCGAGCGCGGTCGTCGTCGGGCCCGCGATGCTCTTCGCGCTCGCAGCCCGCCGTCGTACCCGCAGGCAGGCGTGAGCCCGGGCGTCGGGGGGAAGAGTCGCGTCGTCTGCGCAGTCGCAGCGCTCACGCTCGTCGTGGGCTGCTCGTCGGCCGGTGCCTCGGGGGGCGAGGACGCCGAGGCGGACCCGGTGGAGACGTACCAGAGCACCCTGGCGCCGCTCAAGGAACGATCGGACGTCCTCGAGGAGCGGTACGCCTCGGTGCAGGGTGAGGGCTACACCGGTCCCGAGCAGGTGCGCGAGGTGCTCGTCGAGATCATCCCGGAGTACGCCGAGCTGCTCGAGCAGACCCGGGACATCGAGCCGCCGGGAGACGAGCTGGCGGAGGCGCACGCGGTGCTGCTCGCCAGTCTCGAGCGGCAGCAGGACGGCCTCGAGCTGGCGCTGCGCGGGATGGAGGAGGACGACTCCGGCGCGCTGAGTGATGCAGCGCTCGCCCTGGAGGAGGCGCAGGAGCTCGTCGAGGAGCACCGCAGCCTGGTCGCCGAAGCTCGTGGCTGAGGGTGCCAGACTGCGTCCATGACGCATCCACGCCTCGAGGTGATCAGCCGGAGACCCGAGCGCGAGTCGGGCAGGCCACCGCTGCTGTTCCTGCACGGCCTGGGGCACGCGGCCTGGTGCTGGCAGAACTGGCTCGATGCGGCGGCTGCGGCGGGCCACCCTGCACACGCGATGTCGCTCCGCGGACACGGAGGTTCGGAGGGCAAGCTGCGCACCTCGACCTTGGGCGACTACGTGTCGGACGTCAGGGGCCGGGGTCTCCCCTCGCCCAGTACCAGCTGCTGCTGCACACGCCCCCGAAACCGCCCAGAGGGTCTGCGCCGCTGCTGGTGCTGGGCACCCCCGACGACCGGCTGGTGCCGATCGGCGACGTCCGCCGAACCGCCCGGAGGTACGGCGCGCCACTGGAGGAGTTCCCCGGCATGGGGCACGACCTGATGCTCGACGCCGGGTGGGAGCGGCCGTGGGACGTCATGGAGCGCTGGGTCACGGCGTTGGGCTAGGGGTTGGTGGGGTACATGCGCTCCGTGGGGACGATCCGAATCGGCATCTCCGGCTGGAACTACGCCGGCTGGCGCGGCGACTTCTACCCGAAGGGCCTCGTGCAACGGCTCGAGCTCGCTCATGCCGCGGAGCGGATGACGTCGATCGAGATCAACGGCTCGTTCTACTCGCTCCAGCGTCCGAGCAGCTACGCCGCTTGGCGGGAGCAGACTCCCGACGACTTCGTGTTCGCTGTCAAGGGCGGTCGGTTCATCACGCACATGAAGAAGCTCGCCGGGGTGGAGACCGCGCTGGCGAACTTCTTCGCGTCCGGTGTCCTCGCCCTCGGTCCCAAGCTGGGACCGTTGCTGTGGCAGCTGCCGCCGAACCTCGGCTTCGACGCCGAGCGGCTCTCGACGTTCTTCGAGCAGCTCCCCCGCACGACGGGCGCGGCAGCCGAGGTCGCCAAGCGCCACGACTCCAAGGTCCCCGACGACCGGGCGCTGACCGTCGCCGAGGACGACCGGCCGATCCGGCACGCGCTGGAGGTGCGCCACCACAGCTTCGCGACACCGGAGGCGGTGGCGCTGCTCCGGGCGCACGACATCGCGTTCGTCGTCGCGGACACCGCCGGTCGGTGGCCGCTCGTCGAGGAGGTCACCAGCGACCACATGTACGTCCGGCTCCACGGCGACACCGAGCTCTACACCAGCGGCTACACGCCCGAGGCGCTCGACCGCTGGGCGCAGAAGGTCCGGGGCTGGGCCGACGCGGGTCAGGACGTCTACGTCTACTTCGACAACGACGCGAAGGGGTACGCGCCGCACGACGCCATGGCGTTGATCGAGCGGGTCGGTGGGCGAGCCTTGCCTGAACCGTAGGGTTCACCCGTGATGCTGCTGCGTGGACCGCTGCCCTCGACACCGGCCGGCGACGACCAGGCGCTCGAGGTCGCGACGGCTCAGGCGATGCTGCGCCGGGTCAGCCGCGGGGAGGCCGGTGCGACGCTTCGGGCCTACCGACCCACTGCCCCGGCGGTCGCGTTCGGCCGCCGGGACGTGCGACTTCCCGGCTTCGACGAGGCGGTGGCCGCCGCCCGTGCGGCCGGTTTCTCGCCCTGCGTCCGCGCGCCCGGGGGGCGAGCCGTCGCGTACACCCGGGAGGCTCTCGTCGTCGACCACGTCAGCCCCGACCCGGAGTGGCCTTCGGGGCTGGAGGGACGGTTCGCGGAGTTCGGTGAGCTCTGGGCCGGTGTGCTCCGTGGACTCGGGGTGGACGCGCGGGTCGGCGAGGTGCCGGGGGAGTACTGCCCCGGCTCTCACAGCATCAACGCCCGCGGGGTCGTCAAGCTCGTCGGTACGGCGCAGCGGATGGTGCGTGGAGCCTGGCTGTTCAGCGCGGTGCTGGTCTTCGAGGGGGCCGCTGTGCTCAGGCCCCTCCTCCGGGATGTGTACGGCGCGCTCGACCTGCCCTTCGAGGACGCCTCCGTGGGGTCACTGTCGGAGGAGCGGCCGGGGCTGGACCTCGACGTGGTCGAGGACGCAGTGCTGTCGGCCTACGAAGAGCGGTTCTGCCTCACTCCGGGCGAGCTGCCCGAGGGGCTCGTCGACGAGGCTCAGGCGCTCCTGCCCGACCACCGGGCCTGACCTGTTCAGAGGCCGTCGTAGCCGTGCATCGCCCGGTGGGTGGGTGGCGGCTCGTCGCCCTCGTACACGGTCTCGTGGGTGACGGTCTCGTGCACGGTCTCCGAGGGTGCGGCCCCCGCGCCGGCGTGCTCCACCCGCGTGACGATCTCCTTCTGATGCCGCTCGCGCCGGAAGTAGGCGACGATCGCAGCGCCGGCGAGCATGAAGATCAGACCGACGACCTGGAGGTCGATCACTGAGGCATCCGTGCGTACGGCGAAAGCGAGGATCGCGCCGAGCACCACGAGAGTGACACCTGGTCCCACTTCGAAGCCCTTTCCCTCGAACATCCGTCGTGCGGTCTTTTGCCCTGCAAGGTCCAGGTGCCCAGATCGCCAGAGGTGAAACAGGGTGCGCCGAAGTCGTGGCGCGGCGGAGTGGCGCGGGTTCGCGGATTCAGTGCCTGTCGAGGTGCTCGTCGAAGAACGCGATGATGCGCCGGCGCGCATCACGGGTGGCCTCCTCGTCGTACGCCGTCCCCGAGGCCCGGGACAGGACCCTCAGGGAGAGCGGGACCTCTTCGGGATCGGGGTCGTTCATGAAGCCATGACCGACACCTGGGTAGATCTTCACGTCGTGCGGCACCTTGTGCTCGCCGAGGATCCGGCCGAGCCGTCGTCCGGCACGCGCGCCGAGGGGAGTGCTGTCCCTGCTGCCGAAGCTGCCGACGATCGGACAGGCGTCGGGTAGCCACGAGTCCGCGTCAGCAGGACAGCCGCCGTAGTTCACACTGGCCGCCGAGTAGCCCGGATCCGGGGCGAGGGCCAAGGCGTATCCGCCACCCATGCAGAAGCCGATCACCCCGATGCTTCCGCTGCAGCCGTCGTGCTCACCGAGCCACCGGCGCCCCGCCTCGATGTCGCCGAACGTCCTGCCTCGACGTCGCGTCACGTCTCGCATGATCGTGCGGAGGCATCGCCAACGGTCACCCCAGTAGTAGAGGTCGGGGGCGAGAGCGAGGAACCCTTCCACGGCGAGCCAGTCGGCCTGTGCGCGCAGGTCATGGCCCATGCCGAGGAAGTCGTGGACGACGACGACGCCGGGCCAAGGGGGCGTCGTCGTCGGCTCAGCGCAGTAGGCCGGCATGAGGCCGTGCGGGGTCTGGATCTCGACGTCGCTCCCCGTCATCTCGCCAGTATCCACGTCGCTGCAGCGGCCTTCTCCTCGTCCCGACCCATCGGGCGCGACTCCGGGTTCCGGAGCCGTCGTCCGAGGGCGACGAGCAGGGTCAGAAGGATCGCTGCCGCGATCGCCTGCCACCAGCCACGTACCGCATCGAGGTTTCCCGCGGCGTTCCAGGCTGCGTGCTGAACTCCGATCGCGAGGAGGCTGCCGCCGGTGTCGAGGAGGTGCATGCCGAGGAG
>Ga0208537_1000099_pt1 | contig 14150 bp, 16 predicted proteins | sample MayberrySE_TuleA_FD_185672 | JGI IMG/M metagenome (GOLD analysis project Ga0208537, IMG submission 185672) | Natural and restored wetland microbial communities from the San Francisco Bay, California, USA, that impact long-term carbon... | ecosystem: Environmental > Terrestrial > Soil > Wetlands ...
CCCCAGCTCCTCTCGGAGATCGACGGTGTCGAGGGTCTCGAGAACGTCATCGTGATCGGTGCGTCGAACCGCGAGGACATGATCGACCCGGCGATCCTGCGTCCCGGCCGGCTCGACGTGAAGATCAAGATCGAGCGTCCGGACGCCGAGTCGGCGCGGGACATCTTCTCGAAGTACCTCACGCCCGAGCTCCCGCTCCACGCCGACGACCTGTCGGAGTTCGGCGGAGACCGGGAGGCGTGCGTCGCGGGCATGATCCGGGCGACCGTGGAGCGGATGTACACCGAGACCGAGGAGAACCGCTTCCTCGAGGTCACCTACGCCAACGGCGACAAGGAGGTCCTCTACTTCAAGGACTTCAACTCCGGCGCCATGATCCAGAACATCGTCGACCGCGCGAAGAAGATGGCGATCAAGGATCTCCTGGACAGCGACCAGAAGGGCCTGCGGGTGCAGCACCTGCTCCAGGCCTGCGTCGACGAGTTCAAGGAGAACGAGGACCTGCCGAACACCACCAACCCCGACGACTGGGCGCGGATCTCCGGCAAGAAGGGCGAGCGGATCGTGTTCATCCGCACGCTCATCACCGGCAAGCAGGGTACGGAGCCTGGCCGGTCGATCGACACGGTGTCCAACACCGGCCAGTACCTCTGACGGTCATGACATGAAGAGTGGGCCGGGGCTGTCGAGCCCCGGCCCGCTGGCATGACTGCCCGAGCTCACCGGGCGTTGGAGCCAAGGTGTCGGGCGGCGTCCACTGCGGACGAGAAGCGCCAGCGGGACCCCCTGGCATGGGAGGGGCGGCGGCCCACCTCGTCCAGGTCCCTCGTCTTGATGTCCGTGTCCTCGGAGCCCGGTTCAGTGTGCTTCTCAACCACGCAGCGTCACCATCTCGGACGTACCGGCTCCGATCACGTCGTCCCGGAGCCTCTGCTCCAGCCAGCGGACCAGACCCCGCTCGTCGGGCGCGTGACCGCTGTGCCCCTGGCAGACACCGTGGGTGATCGCACGCGCCACGTCGGGGATGGAGAACCCGCTCTCCTGGGCCCAGCGCCCGAGGACCGCGAGGGCCTCGTAGGAGCCGATCGCGTAGCGCAGCATGAGCACCCCCTTCGCCTGCTCCACGACCGCAAGCTCAGGCATCTCGGCCTCCCTGCCTGGGGAGGGCCGCCGGTGTCCCAGCGGGGTGGCTCACAGGTGCGGCCAGTGCGTGGTCGAGCGTGAGCACCGCTCGCTCCGTGATGCGCGTCGGACGCTCCAGCATCGCCCGCGAGAGCTTCGCTTTCATCAGACGGAGGACACGGCGGTCACCGCGCACCCTCTTCAGCAGCTCTCTGGCGGCCTTCTCGGGCCGCCAGCCGTCGGCCATCACGGCGCGCAGCAGAGCGATCGAGGCGTGGTCTACTCGGTTTCTGACACGGAGCCGCGGGTAGGCCACGGAAGCTGTGTTCATCAAGGAACCTCCGGTGGTCGAGCCTGCGCCACCGGAGTCTGGGGTGGCTCCCCGAGAGGGGACAGATCAAAAAGGTAGGCAGCGAAATCGGGCTTTGCAAGCGAATCCGGAAACTGCAGGATCCGGTCCGGACCGGCCTGGGGTAGATCGTGGACCAATGTCCGGTTGGTCCGTTCTCGGTTCGTGGCTCAGGAGTACTACGCCGCCATGACTACTGCGGGAGGTCGAGCTCCCGCGTCACCACCCGCCGGGCCACCTCGCGGATGACGAGGTGGTGGTTGCGGGAGTAGGAGCGCAGCCGTTGGAAGGCCTGGTCCGGCTCGAGGTCGTAGCGGGCGGCGAGGAAGCCCTTGGCCTGCTCGATGATCACCCGCGACTGCAACGCGGTGTTCAGCTGCTCGACGCGGAGCTCGGCGGTCTCGTGGGCCTCGCGCCTCAGGCTCCGGCGCAGGTTGCAGACCACACCCCTCACGTCGGGGTCGTCGAGCATGTTCGTGAGCGCGGCCTCGGCCCACACCCAGCCCGCCTCGGAGAGCACCCGGATCTCGAGCGCAGGGTGCGCTCCCGGCTGCGCGACGACCTCGTCCATGAACTGGGCGAGCGCCGGACGCTCGTCAGGGTGCAGCAGGGGCACGATGCTGGTCCCCACGATCGAGTCCTCCCAGCCGAACAGCTGTCGCACCGCGGGGCTCGCGTAGGTCACCACGGCGTCGGAGCGCAGGACGAGGGCTGCGTCCGTCGAGCGCTCGAGCAGGGGCCGCAGGGCGCTGCCCAGGTTCGTGGACACGCCCACGATGCCGACCAGGGTGCCCTCGCGGTAGATCCCCGCGTCTGTCACCAGGGCTGGGAACACGGTGCCGTCCTTGCGGCGGACCGGGAATCCTCCAGACCAGGTCGTGCCGTCGCGAAGGGCGTCCATGATCTCGCCGGCAGCAGCCCGGCTCACCTCGGGCACGGTGAGCTCCTCGACCTTCCGGCCCACTGCCTCCTCGGCGCTCCAGCCGTAGAGCTCCTCCGCGGCATGGTTCCAGTACACGACCGCGCCGTCGACGTCAGTGGCGATCACGGCCTGGGCCTGGGACCCCAGGATCTCCTCGGCCGTGAACGAGCCCACGTCGTCGTCAGACATCCCGCTCCTGCTCCCCCCGTGAACGCGGTGCAGGCGCGCACCGTGCCTTTCATAGTAAAGCGGGGGTGGGTGCCCAGGTGGACGGTTTTGTGAGGGTTCTGGCGTTGGACTTCGCGAACTTTGCCCCGCGGGCATCTCGGCCATTCCGGGCTCACCTCGGTGCGGTGCACCTCCCGCGGCCCAGGTCGGTCACAATGCCGCAACCTGGTCAACGCGCCCTGGTGCCCCCGCGTACTCTCGGACCATGAGCGTTCGTCGCGTGATGGGGACCGAGACGGAGTACGGCATATCGGTCTCGGGCCAGCCCACCGCCAACCCCATGGTGGCCTCGTCGCAGGTGGTCAACGCCTACGCGAGCGCGACGTTGCGCGCACGCCGTGCACGGTGGGACTTCGAGGAGGAGTCGCCGCTTCGCGACGCACGGGGCTTCGACATGTCACGCGAGGTCGCGGACGCGTCGCAGCTGACCGACGAGGATCTCGGCCTGGCGAACGTGATTCTCACCAACGGCGCACGGCTCTACGTCGACCACGCGCACCCGGAGTACTCCACGCCCGAGTGCACCAACCCGCGTGACGTGGTGCTGTGGGACAAGGCGGGCGAGCTGGTGATGCTCGACGCGACCCGACTGGCCGCGACGATCCCGGGGACCTCGCCGATCCTGCTCTACAAGAACAACACGGACAACAAGGGCGCCTCCTACGGCGCCCACGAGAACTACCTGATGCGCAGGTCCACGCCGTTCGGCGAGATCGTGCGCCACCTCACCCCGTTCTTCGTCAGCCGACAGGTCGTCACCGGCGCGGGGCGCGTCGGCATCGGGCAGGACGGTCGCGACCACGGGTTCCAGCTCAGCCAGCGCGCGGACTACTTCGAGGTCGAGGTCGGGCTCGAGACGACGCTCAAGCGCCCGATCATCAACACCCGCGACGAGCCGCATGCAGACCCCGAGAAGTACCGCCGGCTGCACGTGATCATCGGCGACGCGAACCTCTCGGAGATCTCGACCTACCTCAAGGTGGGTACGACGGCGCTGGTGCTCGCCATGATCGAGGACAGGTTCATCACGCGGGAGCTGACCGTCGACCAGCCCGTCCGCTCGCTCCGAGCGGTCTCCCACGACCCCTCGCTGAAGCACCTCCTGACCCTGGCGGACGGGCGCACCCTGACCGCCGTACAGCTCCAGATGGAGTATCTCGAGCTCGCCCGGAAGTACGTCGAGGACAGACTGGGCTCGGACGCCGACTCCCAGACGCGGGACGTGCTCGACCGGTGGGAGTCGGTGCTCACCCGGCTCGAGACCGACCCTGTGCAGTGCGCCCGTGAGCTCGACTGGGTCGCGAAGCTCAAGCTGCTGAACTCCTACCGTGACCGTGACGGCCTCGAGTGGGACGACGCCAAGCTGCACCTGGTCGACCTGCAGTACTCCGACATCCGGCCGGACAAGGGGCTCTACCACCGTCTGTTGCGAATGGGACGTATGGACCGGCTGCTCGACGACGCCGAGGTCGCGGACGCGATGCACATGCCTCCGGTGGACACGCGGGCCTACTTCCGGGGGCGCTGCCTGGAGAAGTACGCCGACCGGATCGCCGCCGCGTCGTGGGACTCCGTGATCTTCGACCTGCCCGGCCACGAGTCGCTCCAGCGGGTCCCCACGATCGACCCGCTACGCGGCACCCGGAGGCACGTGGGCGAACTCCTCGACCGTTGTGAGACCGCAGAGAGCCTGTTTGCCGCTCTGACTCGGTAGGGTCGTCATTGCCGAGGGGTTCTGGTTCCCCTGACGACAGGAGGATGCGGTCATGGCACAGGAGCGCAAGCAGCCCAAGAAGTCTCCCGAGACGGAGGAGGCCACCGAGGTCGCCCCCAGCGAGGACGTGGCAGAGCGCAAGGAGCAGCTCGACGAGGACATCGACGCGATCCTCGACGAGATCGACGACGTGCTCGAGTCGAACGCCGAGGACTTCGTGAAGTCGTTCATCCAGAAGGGTGGAGAGTAAACCGAACATGAGTGACCCACGACAGGTCGACGCCCGCCTGCCCTCCGCCTACCTGACGCCCGGATCCTCGTCGTTCGCCGAGTTCCTCTCCCGTCAGGCTCCCGAGCTGCTTCCGGGGAACCGGTCCATGCCGCCGGGGGGTGCCGCGGACCTCGCGCCTCACGGCACGACGATCGTGGCCACCACGTTCGACGGTGGAGTGGTCATGGCCGGTGACCGGCGCGCCACGATGGGCAACGTCATCGCACAGCGCGACATGGAGAAGGTCTTCCCGGCCGACGAGTACTCCGCCGTGGGGATCGCCGGCAGCGCCGGTCTGGCCGTGGAGATGGTGCGGCTGTTCCAGACCGAGCTCGAGCACTACGAGAAGATCGAGGGCACGACCCTGTCGATGGACGGAAAGGCGAACCGGCTGGCGGCGCTGATCCGCTCCAACCTCGGCATGGCCATGCAGGGCCTGGCCGTCGTCCCACTCTTCGCCGGCCACGACCTCACGACGGCCACGGGCCGGATCTTCTCCTACGACGTCACCGGAGGGCGCTACGAGGAGACCGCCTTCCACGCCGTGGGGTCGGGGTCCCTGTTCGCCCGCGGGTCGCTGAAGAAGCTCTACCGGGAGGGCCTGAGCGCCGACGAGAGCGTCACCGCGGCGATCCAGGCGCTCTACGACGCCGCCGACGACGACTCCGCCACGGGCGGCCCCGACCTGACCCGGCGGATCTTCCCGGTGGTCGCGGTGGTCAGCGCCGAAGGCTACCGCCGCATGCCCGACGGGGAGGTCGCAGCGATCGCCGACCGGGTCATCAGCGCCCGGATGGAGCGCCCGGACGGCCCTGCCGCCTCCCTGACCTGAGTCTCGACAAGCTCGACCACCAAGGAGCACTGCACCCATGAGCATGCCGTTCTACGTCTCGCCCGAGCAGCTGATGAAGGACCGGGCGGACTTCGCGCGCAAGGGCATCGCCCGTGGCCGTAGCGTCGCCGTCGTCCAGTACGCCGACGGCATCGTCTTCGTCTCGGAGAACCCCTCCCAGGCTCTGCACAAGGTCAGCGAGATCTACGACCGGATCGCGTTCGCCGCGGTCGGGCGCTACAACGAGTTCGAGAACCTCCGGATCGCCGGGGTGCGGCTCGCGGACATGCGCGGCTACGCCTACGACCGGCGCGATGTCACAGGGCGCGGGCTGGCCAACGCCTACGCCCAGACGCTCGGGACGATCTTCTCCAGCGGCGGTGAGAAGCCCTACGAGGTGGAGATCTTCGTCGCCGAGGTGGGTGACTCGCCCGAGGATGACCAGATCTACCGGCTCACCTATGACGGGCAGGTCGCCGACGAGCACGGCTTCGCGGTCATGGGTGGCAACGCGGAGGCCGTGAGCGGCCACATGCGCGAGCGCTACCAAGAGGGCGAGAGTCTCGAGGAGGCCGTCCGGCTCGCAGTCGAGGCGCTCGGGCAGGGGGAGAGCAGCCCCCGGGTGATCGCCGCCGAGGACCTCGAGGTCGCGGTGCTCGACCGCGGTCGGCCCCAGCAGCGGAAGTTCAAGCGCCTCCCCGCCGCCCAGCTCGCCACGATCCTCGGCGAACGGGCCGGCACCGAGGCCGGCAAGCACGCGCCGGGGGAGTCCACGAGCCCGTCGGAGCGCAGCGCGGAGGCCGGGGAGACGGGCTCGGGGCAGGAACCGCCCGTGGCCCCGCCGATCGAGCCAGATGACCAGTGACGAGCAGCGGCTCTGGCAGCAGGTCGGCGACGACGAGGTCATCTACGACGGCTGGCTGAAGATCCATCGGAGGACCTACCGGCTTCCCGACGGACGGACGGCCGAGTGGGACATGCACGCGGGCGGCCCCACGGTCGCCGTGCTGGCCCTCACGCCGGAGGGGCGGCTGGTGATGGTGCGTCAGTTCCGGCCCGGACCCGACCGCGTGGTGCTCACGCTGCCCGGCGGGATGATCGACCCGGGGGAGACTCCGGAGGCGGCGGGCGAACGGGAGCTCCGGGAGGAGACCGGGTACGCCGCCGGGTCGGTCGAGCTCGTGGTCTCGGCGATCGCCAACGCCTCGCCGTACCACCGGCACGTCGTCATCGCCCGCGGCTGCGTCCCCCGACACGACCTCGCCCTCGACGACTTCGAGGACTGCGAGCCGGTGGTCATGGACGTCGCCTCGGTGCGCTCCGAGCTCCGCGCGGGGCGGATGACCGGCTCCGAGCAGGCCTACCTGGCCCTCGACCACGCCGGTCTGCTCTGAGCCACCGTCCTCCGGTGGTGAGACGGTTGTGCGAGTTGGCTGCACCGGCTTGGGTCTTGCACCTAGGGTGTGTTCGTGGACCGCCGCATCCTGGGCATCGAGAACGAGTACGGCGTCACCTGCACCTTCCACGGGCAGCGGCGCCTCTCGCCGGACGAGGTTGCCCGCTACCTCTTCCGCAAGGTGGTGTCCTGGGGGCGCAGCAGCAACGTCTTCCTGCGCAACGGGGCGCGGCTCTACCTCGACGTCGGGAGCCACCCGGAGTACGCCACCCCCGAGTGCGACGACGTCATCGACCTCGTCACCCACGACAAGGCGGGGGAGCGGGTCCTCGAGGGGCTGCTCGTGGACGCCGAGCGCAGGCTTCACGACGAGGGCATCGCGGGCGACGTGTACCTCTTCAAGAACAACACCGACTCGGCCGGCAACTCCTACGGCTGCCACGAGAACTACCTCGTGGCCCGCCACGGCGAGTTCTCCAAGCTCGCCGACGTGCTGATCCCGTTCCTGGTCACCCGGCAGATCATCGTGGGCGCGGGCAAGGTGACCCAGACGCCGCGGGGGGCCATGTACTCCGTGAGCCAGCGCGCCGAGCACATCTGGGAGGGTGTCTCCAGCGCCACGACCCGAAGCCGCCCCATCATCAACACGCGCGACGAGCCGCACGCCGACGCCGAGCGCTACCGCCGTCTGCACGTGATCGTCGGCGACTCCAACATGAGCGAGACCACCACGATGCTGAAGGTGGCCAGTGCGGACCTCGTGCTCCGGATGATCGAGGAGGGCGTGGTGATGCGCGACCTCACGATGGAGAACCCGATCCGGGCCATCCGCGAGATCTCCCACGACATGACCGGGCGGCGGAAGGTCCGCCTGGCCAACGGCCGGGAGGCGAGCGCGCTCGACATCCAGCAGGAGTACCTGTCCCGGGTGCGCGAGTTCGTGGACCGGCGCGAGATCCAGACCCCGGTCATCGAGCGCACGATCGACCTGTGGGAGCGCAGCCTCAAGGCGGTCGAGTCCGGCGACCTGAGCCTGGTGGAGCGCGAGATCGACTGGGTCATCAAGTGGAAGCTCATCGACCGCTACCGCTCCCAGCACGGCCTGCCGCTCAGCCACCCGCGCATCGCGCAGCTCGACCTGGCCTACCACGACATCCACCGGGGACGCGGGCTCTACTACCTGCTCGAGAAGCGGGGCGCCGTGACCCGGGTGACCAACGACCTGAAGGTGTTCGAGGCCAAGTCCGTCCCGCCGCAGACGACGCGGGCCCGGCTGCGCGGGGAGTTCATCAAGCGGGCCCAGGAGCGCCGTCGGGACTTCACCGTCGACTGGGTCCACCTGAAGCTCAACGACCAGGCCCAGCGCACCGTGCTCTGCAAGGACCCGTTCCGGTCCCACGACGAGCGGGTCCACAAGCTGATCGAGGGCATGTAAGCCCGTTCGGACCCCCCGGCTAGGGTGGACGCTGTTGCTGTCCCGTCATCTCGAGGTGAACTCTGTGCGCCGACGTCTCGTTGCGCTGACCGTCGTACCCCTGCTCCTGCTCGGCACCGCCGCCTGCGGCGAGGACTCCAGCGAGGGCGGCGGGTCGAGCACCGCCAGCGCGGAGAGCATCGAGGGCCTCGAGGTGACCGGCGAGTACGGCGCCGCGCCCGAGGTGAGCGTCGATGAGCCCCTCGACCTGGAGGAGACCCAGAGCGAGGTCCTCAGCGAGGGCGAGGGAAACCCCGTCGTCGAGGGTGAGCAGGCGCTCCTCCACCTCTACGTCGCGAACGGGAAGAACGGCGAGAAGGCGCTCACGACCTACGACCAGGGTGTGCCCGCCCCCTTCCAGATGAGCGAGGCGCAGCTGTTCAAGTCCGTCGTGGACGCCACGGTCGGCAAGAACGTCGGCAGCCGTGTGGTGGTGGCGGCGACCCCGGAGGACGCGTTCGGTCCCGAGGGTGCACCACAGTTCAAGATCGACGGCAAGGACGACGTCGTGTTCGTCGTCGACATCATGTCCGTCCAGCCCACCGAGGTCCTCGACGGGCCCGAGGGCGAGGACGTGGGCGACGTCCCCGCCGACCTCCCGACCGTGGAGGAGAAGGACGGCCAGGTCACCGGCATCGACTTCGCGAAGGCCTCGAAGCAGCCGCCCAAGGAGCTCGAGGTCGTGACCCTCATCGAGGGGGACGGCCCGCCGGCCCGCGACGACTCCCTGGTCACCTTCGACTACCTCGGCCAGGTCTACGGCACCGACACGGTCTTCGACCAGTCCTACGACTCCGAGCCCAGGCCGTTCCCGGTCGGTGTCGGCGGCCTCATCAAGGCGTGGGACGAAGCGCTGGTCGACGCCAAGCGCGGCAGCCGCATCATGATCATCGCCCCGCCGGAGATGGCGTACGGCGAACAGGGCAGCCCGCCCACCATCCCGGGGAACTCGACCCTGACCTTCGTCGTCGACATCCTGGGCGTGGACCCGGCACCGTGACCGTGACTGGAAGGGGGACGGTGTGGCGGCACGCAAGAGCGAGCGGCTGCTCAACCTGCTGATCACGCTCCTGGTGTCGCGCAGCTACGTCACCAAGGAGAGGATCCGCTCGGTCGTAGAGCAGTACCGCGAGGCCGGTGACGAGGCCTTCGAGAAGATGTTCGAGCGTGACAAGGACGAGCTGCGCTCGCTGGGCATCCCGATCGAGGTGGGCTACCTCGACCGGGCGTTCGAGGACGAGCCCGGCTACCGCATAGAGCGCTCGGCGTTCGAGCTGCCCCGGATCGACCTCGAGCCCGACGAGGCCGCCGTGATCGGTCTGGCGGCCCGGGTCTGGCAGCACGCCGGCCTGGCCTCGGCCACCTCCGACGCCCTCGTCAAGCTCAAGGCCGCAGGGGTGAGCGTCGACCGGGCCATGCTCAGCACGGTCTCACCCCAGCTGACCGTCGACGAGCCGGCGTTCGAGGCGTTCTGGTCGGCCACCCAGGACCGCATCCCGCTCGAGTTCGAGTACCGCACCGCGGCGAGCCCGGAGACCAGCACCCGGCATCTCCAGCCATGGGGCGTGGTCTCCTACCGGGCGCGCTGGTACGTCGTCGGCCTCGACACCGACCGGGGCGCACCGCGCCTGTTCCGGCTGTCCCGGGTGCAGGGCACGGTTCGCACGAAGGGCCGCCCGGGAGGCTACGAGGTCCCCGAGGGCACCGACATCCGTGCGCTCACCGAGTCACTGGCCCCGGCGCCTGCCGAGCACCACGCCCGCCTGGTCGTGCGGCAGGGGGCCGCCTACGGGCTGCGTCGCCAGGCGACCCCCCTGTCCGACGAGGCGCCTCCGGGCTGGGACAGGGTGGAGGTCCCCTACGGCCGCACCGACGCGATGGCCGACGAGGTCCTGGGCTACGGCGCTGACGTCGTGGTCGAGGAGCCGGGGGACCTGCGTGATCTGGTGATCGGGCGGCTCAGGCAGGTCGCCGGCACGGGGGTGGCCCCGTGAGCGGCGCGCGCGACCAGGTGGCCCGCCTGCTGGCCCTGGTGCCCTACATCCAGAGCCGCGACGAGGTGTCGCTCGACCAGGCCGCGGCCGACTTCGGCGTGCGACCGGCCCAGATCGTCAAGGACCTCAACGTCCTCTGGTTCTGCGGCCTCCCGGGGCTCGGCATGGGCGACCTGATCGACATCGACATGGACGCCCTCAAGGGCGAGGGCGTCATCCGGCTCTCCAACGCCGACTACCTCACGCGCCCGCTGCGCCTGGGCAGCACCGAGGCGGCGGCGCTCATGGTGGCGCTGCGTGCGCTGCGCGACGGCGGTGACGAGTCCGTGCGCCCTGTCGTAGACAGGACCCTCGCGAAGCTCGAGGCCGCCGCCGGCGACGGCGCGGCGCTCGCCGCTCAGGTCGACGTCCAGCTCGACGAGACCGAGGCGAGGCTCGCCGGACTCCGCGCGGACCTCGAGACGGCCGCGAAGGAGGGCCGGCAGGTGCGCCTCGGCTACTACGTCCCCGCGCGGGACGAGGCCACCGAGCGCACGGTCGACCCGCTCGACGTGGTGACCGCGGAGGGCCACACCTACCTCGACGCCTGGTGCCGCACGGCCGAGGACCGCCGGCTGTTCCGTCTCGACCGGGTCTCCTCCGCGGAGATCCTCGACCTGCCGGTGGCCGACCACTCGGATCTGCCACCGCGCGACCTGTCCGAGGGGATCTTCGCGCCGTCGCCACGGGACCTGCTGGCCACCCTCCACCTGGACCCTTCGGCGCGCTGGGTAGCCGAGTACTACCCTGTCGAGCAGGTCGAGGAGACCGGTGGGGGCGGGCTACGCGTCCGGCTGCGCGTGGGCGACCCCGAGTGGCTCACCAGGCTCGTGCTGCGGCTCGGCGGATCGGCTCGCGTCGAGGAGCCTGCCGAGCTCTCGGCCGCCGTTCACCGTGCGGCCGGGGAGGCGTTGGGTAACTACACATGACGCGGCGTACGATGAGTATGAGCTCCGCACAACCGAGAAGGACGTCATGAACGCTGTTGTCACTCCGATGGTGGCCGGTCTCGGCACCACCGAGATCCTGATCATCCTGCTGGTCCTCGTGCTCCTGTTCGGTGCGAAGAAGCTTCCCGAGCTCGCCCGTGGCAGCGGTCGGGCACTGCGTATCTTCAAGGCCGAGACGAAGGGCCTGATGGACGACGAGAACGACGACGTCGACGACAAGTACAAGACCCCCGAGCAGAAGCAGATCGAGGCCGCACGGCGCACCGAGACGGGCGGCACCGACACCACGGTGCACGAGTCCCGCCCCGACGAGCGCTGACGGCTCCGTCTGACCCACAGCACCCTTGTCTCTCAACGGAGTCGTCGGACTCTTCCGGACCGCACCCAAGAACCCGGTCGGCGACGACGGAAAGATGGCGCTCGCCGACCATCTCCGTGAGCTGCGCGCACGCCTGCTCCGGATCGCGGTGATGCTGGTCGTGGGGATCACCGTCGCGTGGTTCTTCTACGACTTCCTGTTCTCCCTCCTCCTCGAGCCCTACGAGGACGCGCGAGAGCAGCTCGAGGCCAAGGGCGTCAACTCGACGGGCGTGATCACCGGCGTCGCCACATCGCTTCTGCTCAGGCTGAAGATCAGTGCACTGGCTGCCGTCGTCGTCACCAGCCCGTTCTGGCTCCATGAGATCTGGGCCTTCATCGTCCCTGGCTTGCATCCGCACGAGAGGCGGTGGACCCGGGTCTTCGCGCTGACCGCCGGCCCTCTCTTCATCGCCGGCGTCGCCACCGCCTACTACGTCCTGCCCAAGGGCATGGAGGTGCTGATCGGGTTCACACCCGGGAGCCTCCAGAGCCTCGTGGACTTCGGGGACTACTTCCGCTTCCTGACCCGGATGCTGCTGGTGTTCGGTGTCGCCTTCGAGATCCCGCTCTTCGTGGTGATGCTGAGCCTGGCGGGGGTCGTGTCCGGCAAGGCCCTGGGCGCGTACCGGCCGTGGATCGTGGTCGGCACCTTCGTGTTCGCAGCCGTCGCAACGCCGTCGACGGACCCGTTCTCCATGCTGATGCTCGCCCTCCCCATGACCCTGCTCTTCCTGGTCTCCGAGGGGATCGCGCGCATCATCGACCGCAGGCGCCACAAGCGCGCCGTGGAAGAGGGGCTCGAAGGCCTCGACGACGACGCCGCCTCGCCGTTGTCCTACTCCCGTGAGGACGTCACCACATCCCGGCTCGACGAGGACGACTGACGTGCCGGCCCGCCCGGTGGTCGAGGTCGACGCGTTCGACCTCCCCGAATGGCTGGGGGAGTGCGAGGTCACCTGGCAGGCCGGGTCCAGCGTCCGCGGCTCGCACCATGTGGCGGGCGACCTGGTCGGCGGCAGCGAACCGATGGCCTGCGACCTGCTCGCCGCCGACCTGGCCTATCCGCAGCCGGTCCTCGACGACGACTGGCGCCGGTCGGCGCATCAGCAGTGGACCCACGGCCAGGTCCTGCTCATGGAGTACGACGGCCGGCTGACCCTCGCGGTGCCCGGGACGGAGTTCACCGCTGACCGTGTCCTCGAGAGCCTCGGCCGCCTGGCAAAGGCGCTGGGCGTCGAACCGTCCCGGTTCGTCGCGGCCATGAGGCTCTGAACGAGCCGGGTCGCACGGTCAGTCGGTGGTCTCCACGCCGAGGTAGGCCTTGACGATCCGTTCGTCGGCAAGCAAGTCCTCGGCGGGGCCTTCATGCACGATCTCCCCGGTCTGCAGGACGTAGCCGTGGTCGGCGGCACGCAGGGCCCGACGTGCGTTCTGCTCGACGAGCACGACGGTGGTCCCCGAGGCGCGGATCTGCTCGATCACCTCGAACACCTCGTCGACGACCCTCGGTGCCAGCCCCATGGAAGGCTCGTCCATCAAGATGACCTTCGGAGCCGCGACGAGTGCGCGGGCGATGGCGAGCATCTGCTGCTCACCACCGGACAGGGATCCCGCGGGCAGGGCACGGCGCTCGGCCAGCACCGGAAACCGTTCGTACATCTCGTCGATGGCCTTCGGGGCAGCGCCGCCCGAGTGCCAGCCGCCGAGCTGGAGGTTCTCCGCGATGGTCAACGTGGCCAGGATCTGCCTGCCCTCGGGCACCTGTACGAGTCCCTGCTGCACCAGCTTGTGCGAGGGGGTCCGGGTGATGTCGCGGCCTGCGAAGGTGATGGTGCCGCCACGGGGCCGCAGCATCCCGGACACCGCGTTGATCACCGAGGACTTGCCCGCACCGTTGGCGCCGACCAGGGTCACGAGGGAGCCAGGGCCGGCCTCGAAGGACACGCCCCGCACGGCCTCGACGCGGCCGTAGCTCACCCGGAGGTCCTCGACTGCCAGGATCGGGTCGGTCATGTCAGCTTCTCCTCCGCTGCATCGGTGCCGTTCTCCGCCGAGCCGAGGTAGGCCTCGATGACGACCGGGTTCGCCGCGATCTCGTCCGGCGTGCCGCTGGCGATCAGCTCACCGAAGTTGAGCACCTCGATGCGGTCGCAGGTCTCCAGGACCATGCCGACGTTGTGCTCGATGAAGAGGATCGTCAGGCCGTCACGTGCCAGGGACCTGATGAGCGCCGACAGGGCGCCGGCCTCCACGTGGTTCATCCCGGCGGCCGGTTCGTCGAGGATCAGCAAGGTCGGGTCCGACGCGAGGGCGCGAGCGATCTCGAGGCGGCGCTGGTCGCCGTACGAGAGGGAGGAGGCGGGTGTCGCCGCCTTGTCCTCGAGGCCGACGCGCTTCAGGCAGCGGGCGGCATGCTCGAGTGCCTCACGTTCGTCGCGGCGGGCCGAGGGCAGCCAGAGCAGTCGGCGCAGGAAGGTCGGCCGGCTGACCAGGTGCGCC
>Ga0208537_1000100_pt1 | contig 13818 bp, 16 predicted proteins | sample MayberrySE_TuleA_FD_185672 | JGI IMG/M metagenome (GOLD analysis project Ga0208537, IMG submission 185672) | Natural and restored wetland microbial communities from the San Francisco Bay, California, USA, that impact long-term carbon... | ecosystem: Environmental > Terrestrial > Soil > Wetlands ...
CGCCGACACGGCGTCATTCACTTGCGCTGGCGGGCAGCCGAAGCAGGCTCATTCCACTCAGGTCCAGCCACATGGCGTCCGGTGTGCGGACCAGCCGCAGCATGGCCTCGGCGCAGCCCGGGCAGCGTGCTACCAGGCCGGGGTCGGGGCCGTAGACCGCCAGCTCGGCCACAACCGAGGAGCGGCCGCAGCTGCGGCATCGGGCGACGCCGCTGGTCACCTCTGCGGTGAACACCTCGGACAGGGGTCCGGCCAGGGTGTTGCCGTCGTACGTCGCGTCCATCTCGGCTCCTTCGCTCATGCTCCACCGAACCGCTCGGTCCGGATCCGCCTCGGGTCGTGGCCGGTTGCCAGTAACAGGTTCGACGCGGTCTCGACGAAACCGGTGGGGCCGCACACATAGCAGGTGGGCTCGAAGTCCGGCGGCCATCCATGACTCACCAGGTCATCCGCGCGGATCCGGCCCACACGACGCGGGTCACCCGCGGGCGCGGTCCTCGTGTGCACCCAGACCACGTCCAGACCGCCGTCGTCGGCCACCCGACGCCGCAGCTCGGCCGCGTACAGGCGGTCCTCGGGGGTCCGGACCGAACACACGAGCCGGAACGGCGCGCGGCTCACTCCCGCCCGGGTCCGAATCATCGCCATCAGCGGGACGATGCCGGACCCGCCGGCCACCAGCAGGATGGGCCCGCGGTCCTCCGTACGCCACACGAACCAGCCCCCGAACGGACCGCGGACCTCCACCACGGCACCGGTGGCGAGCTCGTCGACGAGGAACGGGGAGACTTCGCCGTTCAGCAGCCGCTGCACGGTTATCTGAACCCGGTCGCCGTCGGCGGGGGCAGCCAGGGAGTAGCTCCGCGATGCTTGGTACCCGTCCTCGGCCGTGAGTCGCACATCGACGTGCTGCCCGGCCAGGTGTCCCGGCCAGTCGCCGACGTCGAGGACGAGCGTGCTCGCGGTCGGCGTCTCCGCGCGTCGGTCCACGAGCACCGCCGGTCGCCAGGCTCGGCGGGTGCTCAGTCCCCCTGGTATCGCTGCTCGCGCCATGGGTCGCCGTAATCGTGGTAACCGAGCTGTTCCCAGAAGCCCGGCTCGTCCTGGAGTCGCAGGTCGATCCCCCGCACCCACTTGGCGGACTTCCACAGGTACAGATGTGGGACGAGCAACCGTGCCGGCCCGCCGTGCTCAGGCGCGAGCTCCGTGCCGTCGTACTCGAGGGCTACCCATGCCTGGCCGTCGAGCAGGTCCTCCAGCGGCAGGTTCGTGGTGTAGGCCCCGTAGCTGTGGACCAGTGCGTAGTCCGCGGCGGTCTCCACCTCCGCCAACAGGGTGTCCAGTGACACCCCTCGCCACACGGTGTCCAGCTTGCTCCACCGCGTCACGCAGTGGATGTCGACGGTGATCTCCTCGGCCGGCAGGGCCATGAGCTCCGCCCACGACCACGTCTGCACGTCGCCCGACTCGGTGCGGAGCGTGAACGTCCATTCGTCGAGAGGCACCCGAGGCGTCGGCCCCGCCGACAACACCGGAAAGTCCCCGGTGAGGTACTGACCCGGCGGCGTCCGACCCCCGTCGTCCACGCGTCGGCCGCGGAACCCGCGGGTGATGATCCCCATGGCACCCTCCCTCCCCACCGTCCTCAACCCAGCATGCGCGGTCCCCAGCGGACCTGGCTATAACGCAATCGCATCAGAGGTGCTCGGCACCTCGACCACCAGCGAAGTGAGCAAGAACTTTGGGCAGCGAGAACGCGCCCTCGCTGTGTTCCCCTGGGTGGAGGTGGACACTCCTCGCCGCCTTCCCCTGCCCGGACTTCGTGGCCCAAAGCCACTCCACCCGGTTGCGGTGCGGGCGATGTATTGAGTTCCCACGTCTGGATCTGGTGGGCCGGTAGTGGATGCCCGCGCCGACGCGGCTCTAGACTGTCCAGTTGGGGGAACGTCATCTCGAAGAACTCGGAAGGCGTGAATGTTCTACCGTGACAAGGCCCCGGCTCCGCCCGGGCCGTCTGGCCCGTCGATTGCGTCGGACCGAGTCTTGGTCGGGCGCGAGCGCGAGTTGAAGATCCTGCGGGACTTCCTCGACGAGACAGCTACGCGTGGCGCGACCCTCGTGGTTTCGGTGGAGCCGGGGGTAGAGAAGTCGGCCCCGCTGGAAGGTGCCGTGGCGCGCGCCCACGATCTGGGCACCAGGTCGCGTAACCAAACGTCAGCGGAGTATCACTCCGTCGCCGTTAGGTACCCCTGACCCCGACGAAACCGCAGGTCAGACGGCGTACCCGCTCGTGCGCGCGCGTCACGGGCGCCAGAACTTCCTTCCGTATTCCTTCCAGCCAACATCTTGACAGCCAGGCAGTCGGACGTTTCCGCAGGTCAGAGGCTTAGCGTCGCAACCCGGACGAAGCCGCGAATACCAGTCACCACGCATACCCGGGCGGGGTATGACGAAGGGCCCTCGACGGACAAACGCCCAGGTCAGAGGCCCTTTTCACTGTGTGGCAGGTGCAGGATTCGAACCTGCGTAGGCATACGCCGACGGATTTACAGTCCGCTTCCATTGGCCGCTCGGACAACCTGCCATGCTTGACCCCCGGTTAGCCTGAGGCTCAGCGACACGAAAGAATACAGCAGCCCCACTTGATGACTAAATCGGGCGCCACCACGCCCCGGGAGGAACCGCAGCTCATGGCCGACTCGTCGTTCGACATCGTCAGCAAGCTCGACCAGCAGGAGATCGACAACGCCATCAACCAGGCCCAGCGCGAGATCAGCCAGCGGTTCGACTTCAAGAACACCGGCGCCACCGTCGAGCGTTCGGGCGAGCACGGAGTCGAGATCACCGCGAACGCCGACGACCGGGCGTTGGCAGTCCTGGACGTGTTCAAGGACAAGCTGATCAAGCGCAACCAGTCCCTGAAGATCCTCGAGCCCGGCGAACCCCGCCAGTCCGGCAAGGACACCAAGCTCAGCGTTGCGCTCAAGGAGGGCATCTCCCAGGAGCACGCCAAGAAGATCGGCAAGCTGATCCGCGACGAGGGCCCCAAGGGCGTCAAGGTCCAGGTGCAGGGCGACGAGCTCCGGGTCACCAGCAAGAAGCGCGACGACCTCCAGTCCATGATCGCCCTCGTGAAGGCGCAGGACTACGACTTCGCCGTGCAGTTCACCAACTACCGCTGAGCCGCCCTTACAGCACCTCGTTCGTCCGGGCCTGGACCCGGCTCCTGGTGCCTCGCCTCGGGCCGAAGAGCCACGCGGCGGTGGCGCCTCCGTTGTCCGCCAGCGCGAGCGCCAGACCGCCGGAGTCCCCGCGCGGGTTCGAAAGCCCAACCGGCGGTCCCCACGAGGCGGTGCGTGGACGGTAGGCGGCCTCGGCGACGTGACCACTCCGCCTCCCACCCCGGCCGTCCCAGCCGATGACCGCGTCACCGCTCCGGTTCACCAGCAGGTGGAGTCCGTAGAAGACCGAGCCGCGCGGGGCGATCCGCGCCCTCGTCCACCCGCCGGAGGAGGTCTGCTGGGCCGACCAGACCGCCTGGGCCTGGTTCGACCACGCCAGGGTCACCGCGCCGGTCCCGTCCATGCCGAGGTCCAGCCACCAGGGGTCAACCCGGGCGTCCGGCACCGTGGCGGTGCGGCCCCAGCCGTCCCGGGGGCTCCACCGCCGCAGCTTGATGCCTCGTGATCTGCCCGGGCTCCATGCGACGGCGACCTCGCCCGAAGGGCGCGCGGCGACCTGCGGGTCGGAGGGCTGTGGCAGCCGCCTGCTGAGCGCGATTGACGGGCTCCATCGCTTCCCGGGGCGGCGCGAAGCGGTCATCACCTGGCCACGGCTGCCGACGATCTCGTCCCAGACGACGGTCGCCCGACCGGTGCGGCTCACGACGACCTCGGTGCCGAAGGCGTCCCGCCGGTCGGACGAGAGGGTCCGCGCCCGGCTCCACCGACCGCGAGGAGTGCTGACGGCGGCCTGCACCCGGGAGCGCGCGTATGTCGCGTCGAGGTCGTCGTCCATGGTCTCCCACGACACGACCGCGTGACCGCGCGCGTTCACGGCGAGGTCGAGGGATGCGGGACGGGTGCCCCACAGGCCAGCGGTGGTCCGGTGCAGCGTGACGGGCCTCCCCCACGAGCCGCCTGCCGGTCGTCGTACCGCTTTGACCCGGCGTCCTGCAGCCCAGACCAGCGCGAGGTCACCGTCGCCGTCGAAGGCGATCTCCGCCTCCACCGCTCCCCGCGTGCCCGGCACACGGCGTGGCGCGGACCAGGCGGAGCCGGACCGCCGCCACGCAGCCATCACCCGTGATCGGTCCCCGTTGCCGCGGACCCACACGGTGAGCGTGTTCTTGTCGGCGTCGACCGCCACGTCAGGCCCGTACGTCGCGGGTGCGGTCCGGCTCAGGTTCACCACCGGACCCCAGGACACCTGCCGCCCGGCGACGCCGGTGGCCGGGACCGTGGCGACGGTGCCTGTCAGTCCGACGACGAGCGAGAGCGGCACGATGAAAAGCCTGCTGGGACGCATCGGGACCCCCTGGTTTCCTTGCTCACAGGGTGCCGCTCCCGTGCCCCGGGTGTCAGGAGAAACGGCGAGATGCCGGGCCGGGGTCAGCCGACCTCGTTCCTGGCCGACTGTGCGACACGCGCCAGCCGGAGGAGGAAGCCAGCCAGCTCGACCGCCTCCGCCGCATCGAGCTCGGCGAGCTCCATCAGCGGACCGCCACGGTCGAACGCCGCCTCCATGTGCACGACCGGGGCCTCGTCGCCCTCGGCCATCAGGGACACCCTGATCTCGGTTCCGCGGGCGGTGGTGAGGACCTGGGCCTCACCCGCGTGCGTCTGGTGCCCTTGGCCGCGCTCGACGCACCACTCGTGCGTGGTGCAGCGGTGTCGCTGGGGTGGGATGTTGACCGCCATGAGAACTCCCTCCGGTCCACCCCCGTTCCTCAAGTGTGCGACGCGGACGCAGCCGGTTCATGGATTTCGCTCAGGGTGTCAGCGTCGCGAGGACCGGGTCGAGCAGCAGCCCTGGAAGGACCGAGAAGACGACGCCGGCGGTCAGCGTCATGCCGATCGCCACACCCACCCCGTTGGGCACGTCGTAGGTGGAACCGCCGACAGCTCCCGCCGGGCGGAACAGCTCCATCAGCCACCGGGCGTAGTAGACGAGGCCGATGGCGACGTTGACCGCCATGACGAGTGCCAGCCAGGTCGCGGGTCCGGCGGCGGAGGAGAAGACCACCACCTTGGCCAGCAGCCCGATCACGCCCGGCGGCAGGCCCGCGAGGGCGACGAGGGCGAACGCGAGGGCCCACCCGGCGCCCGGCTCCTCTCGGATGAGCCCGCGGTAGTCCGACAGCCGCTGCGCCGGGTAGCGCGTGCCCACGACAGCCGCGACCGCGAAGGCGCCGAGGTTGATCACGGCGTAGACGGCGAGGTAGCCGGTCGATGCGCTGAGGACCGCCGAGATCTCCTCGGGGGAGGCGGCCGCGACCGCGCCGAAAGGCACGAGCATGTAGCCCGCCTGCGCCACGGACGACCAGGCGAGGAGGCGGACGGCGTGCTGCTGCCACAGCGCGAGGACGTTGCCCACGGTCATCGTCAGGGCGGCCAACACGGCCAGGACCGGTGACCACGCGTCCGCCAGCTCTGGCAACCCGTGGGCGAGCACGAGGATGAGACCGACGAACCCGGCCGCCTTCGAGACCACCGAGAGGTACGCCGCCACCGCGACCGGCGCTCCGACGTACGTGTCGGGCACCCACATGTGGAACGGGACGGCGGCGACCTTGAAGGCGAGGCCGACCACGGTGAGCAGGGCGCCGACCACCGCCACCTCGCGCGGGCCGGACCCGGTGCTGAGTGCCAGGTCGATCTCGGTGAGGAACACCGACCCGCTCGCGCCGTACAGGAAGGAGATCCCCATCAGCGCGACGGCCGTGGACACGACCGAGACCAGGAAGAACTTCACAGACGCCTCGGCCGCACGCCGGTCGCCGCGGCGCAGCCCCACCATCGCGAAGGCGGGGAGTGAGACCACCTCGAGGGCGACCAGCAGCGTGACGAGGTCCCGCGACGCGGCGATCACCATCGCACCCGTGGCCGAGCACAGGAGCAGGAAGTTCCACTCCCCCTGAGGCGTCCGGCCCTCGGCGACCGCGGCCGTGCCGAGCAGTGCCACCACGACGGCGCCGAACAGGACGATCCCCCAGAAGACCAGCGTCAGCCGGTCGACGGCGAACGAGCAGGGAGCCGGCCCCTCGAGGACGGACCCGGCGCAGAAGGTCTCCCGCACCGCTCCCCCGCCGACGTCGCGGGCCAGCGCACCGAGGGCGTACCCACCCGCGGCCAGCAGCCCTGCGACCGTCAGGACAGCGGGCACCAGCGCCTGACCGCGGGTGCGCGGTGCGCCTGCGAAGGCGTCGACGAGGAGTACGACGACCGCGGTGCACGCCATGACCACCGGCGGCGCGATCAGCTGCCAGTCGATGTGCTGGGCGACGCCGGTCATCCGAGGCCTACCAGGAAGGACGCTGTCGCATCGGCGACGGGGGTCAGGAGGAGGCCGGGGGCGACACCGAGGACGAGGGTCAACAGGACCAGCGGCGCCCACGTGACCCACTCGCTCCCTCGCGCGTCGACGACCCCAGGTTCACCGGCCGGCACCGTGTCTGCGACCAGCTCGACGGTCGAGTCGACCTCTGTGGCCGGCGTGACCGGACCGCCCTGGAGCATCGTGCGGATGAGGGCGAGGAAGTAGGCGGAGGTCAGGATGACGCCGAGCGCCGCGACGAAGGCGAGCCAGCGGTAGGTGTCCTCGGGCAGCGCCGCCGCCTGGTCGACCGCGGCACGGATCGCGAGCATCTCTCCCCAGAACCCGGCCAGCCCCGGCAGCCCGAGCGAGGCCATCGCCGCGAAGGCGAAGACGCCGGCGAGGCGCGGGACCTTGCCGTAGAGGACCTTCAGCCTCGCCAGGTCGGTGGTGCCGTAACGGTCCTTGATCGACCCGGCGAGGAAGAACAGCAGGCCCGTGATCAGGCCGTGGGCGACGCTGGCGAAGACCGCTGCCTGCACCCCGCCGACCGTGAACGTCGCGGCACCGAGCACGACGAAGCCCATGTGCCCCACGCTCGAGTACGCGATCAGCCGCTTGAGGTCGGTCTGCGCGAGGCAGGCGAGCGCGGCGTACACGATCCCGACCACGGCCAGCGCCGCGACGACCGGGACGAGCAGCCACTCGGGCGAGGTGACCGGCATCCAGAACCTGAGGAAGCCGTACGTCCCGAGCTTGAGCAGCACCGCGGCGAGCACGACGGACCCCACCGTCGGCGCCTTGGAGTGCGCGTCCGGGAGCCAGATGTGCAGCGGCCAGAGCGGGGTCTTCACGGCCAGGCCCAGGGCGACCAGGACGCTGGCGGCCAGGGCCGTGGCGCCGGAGGGGGTGTACGACGAGGCGACCCGCACGATGTCGAAGGTGCCGGCCTCGGCCCGCACGACCAGGAAGCCCACGAGCATGACGGCCGAGCCGGTCACGGTGAAGATCAGGAACCGGGTCGCGGCGCGGCGACGGGCCCTGGCGTCGTAGGCGTCGCCCCACGCGTTGATCACGAACCACATCGGGATGAGCGCGACCTCGAAGAAGACGAAGAACAGCACCATGTCGAGGGCGAGGAAGGCGCCGAGGACACCGGCCTCGATGACCAGGAGCAGGACAGCGAGCGACGCGGTGCGGCTCGGGCCGCCCTCCGCGTCGGCCGGGGCATGCCTAAACAGGGACAGCAGCGCGGTCGCGAACACCAGCGTGGTCATCAGCACCAGCGGCGCGGAGATCCCGTCGACACCGAGCGCCCAGTGCACGTCCAGCGCGGTGAGCCACACGGCGTCCACCGTGCTCCCCGCCTCACCCAGCGCGCCGTCGTGCTCGACCGCGAGCCACACCGACCAGCCGAAGGTCACCAGGGAGCCGGCCGCGGCCGTCGCGACGGCGAGCCGCTCTCGCCGGGCCAGGACGGCCGTGAGCAGGGCGAAGACCGCGGGAGCCACCAGCAGGCCGTTGAGGAGCACGGGGATCACGAAGCCACCCCCGCCGCCACGGCGATCGCGCAGGCCCCGACCACGACCACCATGAGGTAGGTCTGGACGTTGCCGGTCTGCGCCTGCCGGAGCACCCAGCCGAGGCCGCGGGTGGCCGCGCCGGCCCCGTCGGCGTACCTGTCGATCACGTCGCGGTCGCCGGCGCGCACCGTGCGGGCGAGCCACCGCACCGGGCGCACGACCCCGACGGCGTAGACCCGGTCGACCGCCGGGTGCGGCAGGACGAAGGGGTGCCACGGGTCGCGGCCGCCGCTGCGCCGCCACTGCCAGGCCACGGCCAGCGCTGTCGCGACCACCAGGAGGGTCATGACCACCGCGAGGCCGGGGTGGACCAGGTGGTACTCCCCGTCACCGAACACGGCCTGCGGGTACACGACGACGAGCCCGCCGAGGAGGGTGGGGACCGTCAGCAGGTAGAGCGGAACCTTCATCGACAGCGGCGCCTCGTGGGGCTCGGCAGCCTCCGACACGGCCGGCTCCGCGGCGAGCGGCGGGGCGGCGGTGAGGAACACCATCAGCCAGGCACGCAACGAGTAGGCCACCGTCAGCACTGCCGTGAGGACGGTGGAGGCGAACAGGACCCACGCGACCCACGGCCACACGAGGTGCCCGTGCCGGGCGGCGTCCCACACGGAGCCGATGACGGCGTCCTTGGTGAAGAACCCGACGAGAGGGACGACGCCGGCGAGCGCACCGAAGCCGACCGTCATGGTGACGAAGGTGTCCGGCAGCTTCTCGCGCAGGCCACCCATCGCCGACATCGACGTCGTGCCCACCGCGTGCACGACCGAGCCGGCCGCGAGGAAGAGCAGGGCCTTGAACGCGCCGTGTGCCAGGAGGTGCAGCACCCCCGCCGCGTAGGCGCCGACGGCGAGCGCCCCGAACATGTAGGCCAGCTGGCTCACCGTCGACCAGGCGAGCACCCGCTTCAGGTCGTTGGTGAAGAGGGCGTACGTCGCGGAGATGATCATCGTCAGCGATGCCACGAGGGCGAGCGTGGTCAGCGCGGCCGGGGCCGAGAGGTACAGCGGGAAGGTCCGCGCCACCAGGAAGACACCGGCCGCCACCATCGTCGCCGCGTGGATCAGCGCCGAGATCGGAGTGGGGCCGGGCATCGCGTCGGGGAGCCACGTGTGCAGGGGGAACTGCGCCGACTTGCCGATCACCGCGGCTGTGACGAGCAGGGCGGGCAGCCACAGCTCGTCGCGACCGAACCCGCCGTCGGCGATCTCCCCCATGATCGTGCTGATCCGGTAGGTGTCGAAGCGCACGCCCAGGACGATGATCGCGAACAGCAGCCCGAGGTCGGCCGTGCGCGTCATCAAGAAGGCTTTGACCGCGCCTGCCCGCGCCTCGCGCAGCTCCCAGTGGTGAGAGATCAGGAAGTAGGAGCACATGCCCATCAGCTCCCACCCGACGAGCAGCACCCAGAGGTCGTCCGCGACCACGACGAGGGTCATCGCACCGGTGAAGATCGAGATGAGCGCGGCGTACGACGGGTAGCGCGGGTCGCCTGCCATGTAGCCGAGGGAGTACACCTGCACGAGGAAGGCCACAGTGTGCGCGAGGAGCAGCATCGCGGCGGTCAGCTGGTCGACGTACACCGAGAGCTCGATCGCGGGACCGGCGGCGCTCGTTCTCGCGAAGACGTGACCGAGCGGCGTCGCGTCGCCGAGGTGCGGGAAGGCGACCACGAAGGCAAGGCCGAGGCCGATGGCGGAGGCCCCGACGGCGATGCCCCGCTCGGCGACCTCCCCGCGGTGGCCCACGAACAGCGAGAGCGCTGCCGAGGCGAACGGCAGCGCGACAAGCAGCAGCACGACCCAGCTCATCGCGCCTCCTGAGGCTGGTCGGCCTCAGCCCGGTCATCGAGCCGATCTGCGCCTGCGTCCGCCGGCGGCTCGTCGCGGTCGGCCAACTCACGCAGCGCGTCGACCTCGATGTGGCCGTGGGTCCGGAACACACGCAGCACGATGGCCAGCGCGAGCCCGATCTCCGCCGCGGCGATCACGATCACGAACAGCGCGAGCGTCTGGCCGCCGTGCACTACGTCGCGGAAGTAGGCGTCGAACGCGACCAGGTTGATGTTCACCGCGTTGAGCATCAGCTCCACGCCCATGAGCACGAGGACCGCGTTGCGGCGGACGAGCACGCCGTAGACCCCGATCGCGAACAGCACGCACGCGAGCACCAGCGGCCACCACAGCGGCAGGGAGTCCCCCATCAGCGCCCACCCCGCCGTGCGGTCTCGGTGGTCTCGGCGGACTCGACCATCTCGTCGCCCCGCGAGAGGACGATCGCGCCGATGAGCGCGGCGAGGAGCAGCACGGAGAGGACCTCGAACGGGAGGACCCACTTCTCGAAGACCGTCGCGCCGGTCGACTGCGCGGACCCGACCACGGTGCCCTCGAGGTCGAGCGCCACGTCGGAGAACCCCGCGACCACCGTGGCCACGAGCAGCGCCCCGACGAGGACGGCCACGACCGCCGCGGGCACCGTCCGCGCGACGTCGAGGTCGGGCTGGGGTCCGGTGGGTGCCTTGGTGAGCATCAGCGCGAAGAGCAGGAGTACGACGACCGCCCCCACGTAGATGAGGACCTGGACCCAGGCGAGGAACTCGGCGGCGAGCACGAGGTAGACCCCGGCGATCGCGCCGAGCGTGACGACCAGCCACAGCGCCGCGTGCACCATGTTCCGGGTCGTGACCACGAGCAGCGCCGACCCCACGGCGACCAGCGCCAGGAGGACGAAGATCACCTGCACCCAGCTCATGCGTCCCCTTCTCCCTCGGCGGGTCGCGCTGACTTCTCCGCCGCCTTCTCGGCGGTGGTGATCTCCTTGGCCTGCTCGGCGCCGGGGTCGAGCGCGACCGGCGCGGGCACGGTCCACATCCAGTCGCGCAGCCGCTCCTTCTCGTGGGTGAGGTCGCGGATGTCGAGCTCGGAGTACTCGAACTCGGGGCTCCAGTGCAGCGCGTCGAAGGGGCAGACCTCGACGCAGATCGAGCAGTACATGCAGATCGAGAAGTCGATCGCGAACCGGTCGAGGACGTTCCGGGACTTGTCCTTCCCGCCCTCCGTGGTCGCGGGGACCGTGTCCTTGTGGCTGTCGATGTAGATGCACCACGCGGGGCACTCCCGCGCGCAGAGCATGCAGACCGTGCAGTTCTCCTCGATCAGCGCGATCACTCCGCGCGAGCGAGGTGGCAGCTCCGGCATCGCGTCGGGGTAGTGCGCGGTGACCGAGCGACGCGTCATGTTGCGCATCGTCACGCCGAGGCCCTTCATCAGGCCCTTCCCGGGGAAGCTCATGAGCCCCACACCACCACTCCCACAGCCGTGATCGCGAGCTGGAACAGGGCGAGCGGCACGAGCCCCTGCCACGCCAGGCGCTGGAGCTGGTCCTCGCGAAGGCGCGGGTAGGCCACCCGCAGCCACACGACCACGAAGGCCACCGCTCCGGTCTTGGCGAGGGTCCACAGCCACCCGGCCTGGTCCTCGAAGGGTCCGTGCCAGCCACCGAGGAACAGCACCGCGGTGAGTGCGGACAGGACGACGATCCCGGCGTACTCGGCGAGGATGAAGAGCGCGAACCGGAGGCCGCCGTACTCCGTGTAGGGACCGAAGACCAGCTCCGCGTCCGCGACGGGCATGTCGAACGGCGGCCGCTGCAGCTCGGCGAGGCCGGCGACGAAGAAGACGAACAGGGCGGGGGCCTGCCACAGCAGCCACCACGGGCTCCACGCCTCGACGATCCCGACGAGCGACAGCGTGCCCGCGGCCATCGCGACCGAGGCTGCGGCGAGCACGAACGGCAGCTCGTAGGCCATCAGCTGGGCCGCGACGCGGATGCCGCCGAGGAGGCTGAACTTGTTGGCGCTCGCCCATCCGCCCATGAGCGTGCCGACCACGCCGACGCCCATCACCGCGAGCACGAAGAAAAGCCCGAGGTCGAGGTCCTGCCCGACGAGGCCCGGCCCGATCGGGATGGCGAGCATGACGACGAGGTAGGGCAGCAGGGCGATCGCCGGCGCGATCTTGAAGACCCGGCGGTCTGCCGCGGCCGGGACCACGTCCTCCTTCTGCACGAACTTCACGCCGTCGGCGACGAGCTGGGCCCAGCCGTGGAAGGCGCCGGCGTACATCGGGCCGACGCGGGCCTGCATGTGCGCCATCGCCTTGTGCTCGACCTGGCCGACGAGCAGGGGCAGGACGAGGAAGGCCGCGATCACCACCAGGACGCGCAGGAGCACCTCGAGCAGCTCAGGCATCTTCGTCCCCCCCGGTCGGGCGCGGGGGCGGCGTGGCCCGGGCGGTGCGACGCGGGCGGGCCGCCGGGCCGCTCGCCGCGGCTCCCAGGGTGTCGGGCTTCTCGCTGTCCGGCTCCCGCGGACCCCACTGGTCGGGCTCCGGGACCCCGGGCGGACGGGTCCGACGACGCGAGGGCGCTGCCGCCTGGTGCTCGGACTCCCCCGGCTCCTTCGCGCCCGGCCACGGCTTCGCGACGCGGGAGGCGAGCACGAAGTCCTTGCGCAGCGGGTGCCCCTCGAACTCCTCGGGCAGGAGCAGCTTGTCGAGCTCGAGCCGCTCGCCGTCGACGGCGGTGAACTCCACGCCGAACATCTCGTGCGTCTCCCGCTCGTGCCAGCGGGCCCCGGCGAAGACGTCCGCCACCGAGGTCACGACCGGAGCGTCGCGCGGCACGAGCGTCCGGAGCACCAGGTGCTCCACTCCGCGGGGCCGGTGGTCGGCCAGGTGGCACACGATACGGAAACCGTCCGAGAGCTCGTCGACGGCCGACAGCCAGTCGAAGTAGGTGCAGTCGAGGCCGTCGCGCGCCAGCTCGACGGCTTCGGCCCACCGGTCCGCTGGGACGTCGACGCTCACCGGCCCGAAGCCCTCGTCGACCGTGGCGTCCTCGCCGAAGGCCTCGGCGAAGGCGGCGCGGACGCGGCCGGGCCAGTAGGTCGAGTGCGGGCTCACGGCGCCTGCCCGCGACCGGGGTCGACGGCTGGTGCGTCCGAGGGCGGCAGGACGAGGCCGCGCGTGACCGAGGCGGCGGCGGAGGAGCGGTACCGCTCCTTCAGCGACTCCCCGTCGATCTTCTCCTGGAGCTTGAGGATGCCTTGGAGCAGCGCCTCGGGCCGTGGCGGGCAGCCGGGCACGTAGACGTCCACGGGGATGATCTGGTCGACTCCCTTGGTCACGCAGTAGGAGTCCCAGTACGGTCCGCCGGAGTTGGCGCAGGAGCCGAAGGAGATGACGTACTTCGGCTCGGGCATCTGCTCGTAGAGCCGCTTGATCGCCGGCGCCATCTTGTCGGTCACCGTGCCCGAGACGACCATCAGGTCCGCCTGCCGGGGGCCTGGTGCGAAGGGGATGACACCGAGGCGGATGAAGTCGTGACGCGCCATGGAGGTCGCGATGAACTCGATGGCGCAGCAGGCCAGACCGAAGTTGAAGACCCACAAGGAGTACTTGCGGCCCCAGTTCAGGAGATAGCGCGCGGGCTTCGGCGCGAGCCTCTGCAGCGGCCCGATCGTGGGCATGCCGAGGTCCGTCGTACCGGTGCTCACGCTTGCGGGAACCGTGGTCTCGACGGGCTCGAGGTCCGGTCGCGATGTCAGGTCCACGTCAGCACCCCCTTGCGCCAGGCGTAGACGAGGCCGACCGCGATGAACCCGATGAACACGCCCATCTCCCCGACGGAGATCCAGCCGAGC
>Ga0208537_1000102_pt1 | contig 13626 bp, 16 predicted proteins | sample MayberrySE_TuleA_FD_185672 | JGI IMG/M metagenome (GOLD analysis project Ga0208537, IMG submission 185672) | Natural and restored wetland microbial communities from the San Francisco Bay, California, USA, that impact long-term carbon... | ecosystem: Environmental > Terrestrial > Soil > Wetlands ...
CCGGCGGAACCCGCGGCGCGTGGACCCCGATGGCAGCGTCCACATCAGACAGATGGTCACCGACACCGCGACCGATCGAGCAACCCACGGAGAGCGACGACATCGAGGGCGAGGCCTCGCAGTGATCGAGCAACGCCGCGATCGCCTCCTGCTGGCGCCTGAGCTCCGGACCCAGGGAGGAGAGCCACGCACGGTCACTCGGCATGTGCCACTCCTTGTCATGGGTGCGTCCGGCCGGCCCTGCTTAGGGGGACGAGGAGACGCCAGGCGCCTGGAATCGTACGCGATGCCGCTTGCCCCGAGATCGCGTTGTCGCGGCGACGGCGCCGACCCAGTCCTGGCGCCACAGCCCGACCGGCCTCGACGAATCGAGACGTGCGCGAAGTCTCGTCCGTCCGGACGTCAGGCGTCGATCCGCCGAACGGCATACGTCCGGCTGCGTACCAGAAGAGTCGCTCCACGTACGACGGCCAAAGCCCGCGAGCCGCGAAAGATCCTCGGTGAACAGCGTCGTCTCGAGGAGGACAGCAATGGTCATGACAAAGGCCCTCACCGCATCGAGGGCACGAACGTCCGCCGCGGCCGGCCTGGGCCTGGCAGCGGTGGGGATCGCCGCCCAGATCGCGGGGGGAGCCGACTACCCGCCTGTGCCCCCCGGACTGGTGATCCTGTCCGTCGCCGCTGGGCTGATGCTGCTGACCCGTCATCGGTGGCCACTCGTCGTGGCCACCGCAGCTGCGGTCTTCATCAGCGTGGGTGCGGTCGCCGCACCGAACCTGCGCGAGCAGCTCACCGACCTCGACGAGCCGCTCGTCTTCGCCGGCAGCGGGGTGCAGGTCGTCGGACTCCTCACGGCGCTCATCTTCTCCGCCGCCTCCCTTCGCGAGGTGTTCTCAGGCGGCGGGCGTTACGAGGACCAGATCGAACCAGTGAAGGAGTGATCGAGTTGTCGACCAAGAAAATGCATCTGAAGGCCGTGCTCGCCGCGGCGTCGGTGCTCCTCGCCACGGCGGCGCCGAGTGCCGCCGAGAGCAGCGGACGGAGCGGAGGGGGAGCAGGGGAGGACTGGTCCGCGTCCTGGGCGACCGCACCGCAGTACCCCTGGACCGGGTTCGGCCAGACCCCGAACTGGTCGCTCGAGGGGTTCGAGGATCATTCGGTCCGCCAGGTGGTCCGTCTCAGCTCCGGCGGCGCACGAGCCAGGATCCGGCTTTCGAACCGGCACGGCACACAACCGCTCCGGATCGCAGGAGCGACGATCGCGAAGGCGGCAGAGGGTCCTTCCATCGTGGCGGGCTCGGCGAGGCCCCTGAAGTTCGACGGGCGTCCGTCGACAACGATCCCCGCTGGTGATGAGACCCGGTCGGATCCGGTCGACTTCGCTAGCTCCCCTCTCGACGAGGTGACGGTGACGCTCTACCTCGAGGCGGCCACGGGCCCGGCGACGTACCACAACGCCGCGCAGACGACGACCTACCGCGCACCGGGGGACCATCGCTTCGACCGCGGTGGCGACGCATACGCCGAGCGCAGCGAGTCGTGGTACTACCTGACCGGGGTCGAGGTGCTGGGCAGGTTCGATGCGGGCGCGGGCACGGTCGTCGCCTTCGGTGACTCGCTCACCGACGGATACGGCATGGCGGTCGGTGCCGACAACCGGTACCCCGACGAGCTCGCAGAGCTGTACGTGGAGGCGGGGCAACCCACCGCGGTGGCCAACCTGGGAATCAACGGCAACAAGCTCCGGGTCAGCTCGCCATGCTTCGGCCCGAGCGGGGTCGACAGGTTCCACATCGACGCGCTCGATCAGCCGGCGGTCCGGGCCGTCGTCGTCTCCATCGGCCTGAACGACATCGGCTCCGGCGGATGGACGGGCACCACGTGCGGCGCCAACCCCGTGGTGACCGCAGCGGACGTCATCAACGGCCACCGCCGGCTCATTCGTCTCGCCCGCGACAGGGGGCTGAAGGTCATCGGCGCGACGCTGACGCCGATGAAGGGCAGCGACTACTTCTCTTCGGAGAAGGAGGACGTGCGCGACGCGGTGAACGCATGGATCCGCACCAGTGGCGAGTACGACGCGGTCGCCGACTTCGAACGGGCGCTGGCGAGCCCTGACGACCGGGATGCGTTGAACCCGGCCTACGACCACGGTGACCATCTTCACCCCAACGACGCCGGTCGGCGGGTGCTGGCCGAGACCGTGCTCGCGGCGCTCGAAGGAGCGTGACCCATGAACATGGTGGAAACGTCCGGACTGACCAAGCGCTACGGACACACGCCGGCCGTGGACACCCTCGACCTGACCGTGCAACGCGGAGAGGTCTACGGCTTCCTCGGCCCCAACGGCGCCGGGAAGACCACCACCTTGCGCATGCTGCTGGGACTCGTCAGGCCGACTTCCGGGTCGGTGCTGCTCAACGGGAGGTCACCCACCGATCCCGGCTCTCTCAAAGGCGTGGGAGCCCTCATCGAAGGGCCGGCGTTCTACCCGTACATCTCAGGCAGACGGAACCTGGAGATCCTCGCCCGGCATGCCGGGCGTAACCGCAAGGCGGTGTCGCACGCGCTGGAGCTGGTTCGGCTCGCTGAGAGGGCGGACGAACGCTACGACCGGTACTCGCTCGGCATGAAGCAGCGGCTCGGACTGGCTGCCGCGTTGCTCAAGGACCCGGAGCTGCTGGTGCTGGACGAGCCGACCAACGGCCTCGACCCAGCGGGCATGGCCGAGATCCGCAACCTGGTCGCAGCTCTGAAGGTCAGGGGCGTGACGGTGCTCCTGTCCAGCCACATCCTGGCCGAGGTCCAGCAGATGTGCGACCGGGTCGGTGTCATGTCGGACGGCGTCCTGAAGGCGGAGGCCTCCGTCGCGGAACTGCGCGGCGCGGGAGCCGTCGAGATTGCCGCCCACCCGCTTGACCGGGCGGTGTCCGTGGCACGTGCGCTGGTTCCGGAGGGTGTCTCCGTCGACGGAACGACGATTCGGCTCAACGTGCATCGTGGTGAGGCCGCGGAGATCAACGCCGCCCTGGTGAGGGCTGGTGTCGAGGTGCACGCGCTCAGCTGGCGAGAGCCCGAGCTGGAAGAGGTCTTCCTGGAACTCACCGGAGGGGTGGGCCGTGATGTCTGACATCCGCGCAGAGCTGGCGAAGCTTCTCCGTAGGCCCGCCTCATGGCTGCTCCTCGGCGTCGCGGTGACGCTCGGTCTGCTGTTCAACTACGTCGTGCCGTACCTCGGCTACGCCGGGGGTGTCGGAGCGATGCCCACCAGCGAGCGCGGTCTGCGCAACGCACTGCCCGAGAATCTCGTCGGCAACTCGGTCGCGGGCTCGCCGGTCTTCGTGGGGGCGCTGGCGCTGGTCCTCGGCGTGCTGGCCGTGGGAAGCGAGTACGCCTGGTCCACGTGGAAGACCGTGCTGAGCCAGGGGACGAGCCGCGTGCGCCTGTACGTCGCCAAGGTCGTCGCCGTAGTGACCGCGACTCTGGTCACCACCCTCTGCATCTTCGGGACCGGCGCCGCAGCGGCGATGTCCATCGCGACTGCCGAGGACATGCCCGTCGACTGGCCAGCACCGTCCGAGCTCGTGGTCGGCGTGGCCGGCGGTTGGCTCGTGACGTCGATGTGGGCGACGTTCGGTGTGCTCCTGGCGGTGCTGCTCCGATCGGTTGCGCTGCCGGTCGGGCTCGGACTGGTATGGGTCCTGGCCGTTCAGAACCTGGTTGCAACGCTCGCCGCGCCCCTGATCGACTGGGTAGCCGATCTTCAGCGGTACCTCCCGGGGCCGAACGCCGGCTCGCTCGTCGCCTCGCTGGGGGCGGGCGCGGATACCCCCGGCGTGGCCGAGATCGTGGAGGGGGGCCAGGCCGCGCTCGTGGTCGGGGGCTACACGGCCCTCTTCGTCGTTCTCGGAGGGTGGATGCTGGTGCGCAGAGACATCATGTAGAGGAGCGAGTCGATGCTTTCGTGGGGTCGCGCGACATGGGCCGACGTCGCGCTGGCCGGCGGGTTGGCCGCCGCTGGTCTCATCGGCGTAGGGCTCACGCACCTGCCGAGTGAGCGCGCCGTCGACGCCTTGGCCTTCGGTCTCGCCGTCGGGGCGGGGCTGGTGCTGGTGCTTCGCCGTCGGGAGCCTGTCGCGACAGCGCTCGTCGTCACCGCAGCGACGTCCGTCTACCTCTTTCTGGGCTACCCGTACAGTCCCATCCTGGTGTCGTTCTTCGTGGCCATGTACTCGCTCGCGCGCCACCGACCGCTCCGCCCAGCGCTGCTTGTCGCGTCGGCTGCGCTTGTCCTCTTGCTGTTGCACATCCTGGAGGGGAGCAGGCCCGGCGAGCTGTGGATCAGCGTCCTGCCGCGAACCGCCTGGGTCCTGCTACCCGTCGTGCTCGGTCTCGCGGTGCGCCAGAACGCCGAGGCAGCAGCACGGGCTCGCAACGAACTGGTGCGAGAGCAGGTCCACGACGAGCGGATGCGCATGGCGCACGAGGTACACGACGTGGTGGGACATGGCCTCGCCGCCATGAAGATGCAGGCGGACGTCGCGTTGCACGTCCTCCCCAAACGTCCCGAGCAGGCGGAGGTAGCACTGAGGGAGATCAGTCGTACCAGCGCGGCCGCGCTCGACGAGCTCCGCGCCACACTGTCCTCCTTCCGACACGCCAACGAGGGACGCGGACCTGTCGTCGGTCTGGCCAGTCTTCCCGACCTCCTGGCGCGTATGGCACACGCCGGCGTACACGTCCAGGTCCTCGAGCACGGCAAACGGCGGCCGGTCCCGGCGAACGCCGACCTGGTCGCGTACCGGGTCGTCCAGGAGTCCCTGACGAATGTCCTGCGGCACACCAGCGCCGGAACCGCAAAAGTCACGCTCACCTACGGCGACCACGCACTGCGGGTCGAGGTCTCCGACGACGGCGACCATGCCCAGACGCCGAGCACGCACAGAGGGTGGGGGATCGACGGCATGCGGGAACGAGTGCTCGCGGCCGGCGGTGAGTTCGCCGCAGGTCCGCGACCGGACGGCGGGTTCCTGGTCAGCGCAACGCTGCCGCTGGGAGGTGCCTCGTGATCAGGGTGGTGGTGGTCGACGACCAGGACGTCGTCCGGCTGGGACTGCGGACCTTGCTCGAGACCGAGGAGGACATGATGGTCGCAGCAGAGGCTGCCGACGGTCTCGCCGCCGTGGCGGCAGTCCGCGCGGCACGACCCGATGTCGTGCTGATGGATGTCCGGATGCCCGGAATCGACGGCATCGAAGCGACCCGCCGCATCGCCGCCGACCCTGACCTGGCAGCTACGCGCGTCATCGTGCTGACCACCTTCGAGCTCGACGACTACGTCTTCGACTCGCTTCGGTTCGGCGCGAGCGGCTTCCTGCTCAAGGACACCAGCCCGGGGAACCTTCTGCAGGCCATTCGCGTCGTCGCGGCGGGCGACGCGCTGCTCTCACCGTCCGTCACCCGCCGAGTCGTGAAGGAGTTCGCACGCCGCTCCACGCGGCCGCTTCGCCCGCATCCGCGGCTGGCCAGTCTCACCGCCCGAGAGCGCGAGACTGTCGCTCTGGTCGCCGAGGGTCTCAACAACGAGGAGATAGCCGAGCGGCTGGTGGTGAGTCCGGCGACGGCGCGCACCCACGTCTCACGCGCGATGGTCAAGCTGTCGGCGCGTGACCGCGCCCAGCTGGTCGTCTTCGCCTACCAGTCCGGCCTTGTCGGGTAGCCACGGCATCGCGCGACCCCTTCGACCGCATCGATCGGGAGCACGCAGGAGTCGGTACTCGCGGCGTCCGCTCCACGCGCGGTGCGCGGAGCAGCGTGCCCTCAACCAGCACGGCGCTGGTGGAAGATGCGGCTGTTGACCAGGCCGGTGGCGACCAGTTGCCCCTCGGCGTCGCGGACTTCGACTGACGTCTGCGTCTGCGTGCGGGTGCGCTCCGTGACCTCTGCAGTCGCCTCCAGGTGGGAGCCGACGGCAGGCCGGAGGTAGGCGATGGACAGGTCGGCGGTGACGCCTCCTGTGGCCTCGTCCTGCTCCCGGATGCCCGAGGCGGACGCCGCGGCTCCGGCCACGTCCACAACCGTTGCGATCACACCGCCGTGGACGGTGTTGCCGACCGTGGTGAGTCCGGAGTCGAACGGCAGCCTCAGCCGCACGTGATCCACTTCTGCATGGAGGAGCTCGAGCCCCAGCGTCTTGGCCACCGGGGAGCTGAGAAGCACTCCGTCGATCCACATCATCGCAACCTGGTCCATGTCGATCCGCCTTTCGTTGTGCAGGGTCATCAGGGCTGAACTGTGCGCCGCGCCGCGTCCCCCCGCAATGACCTGGCAGGTAGGGGCGGACTGGGCGTCCGGCTGCTGTTCTCCATCCAGCCAACCTGGCCCTGCCCTCGGCGTCACTCTCCCGAACGGCAGACCCGTGACCCGGCTGCCTGTTCGGCGCTCCCACGGCTGCCTCGTACGTCGTGGTTTAGTCGTTGATGGCCTCGATGCTCAGTCGTCTGAGCTCTTCGAGGTGGTCCCGCATGTCTTGGAGCACCTCGGAGGAGTGCGCCTCTCCGGTGAGCAGATCCGGCACCGGCTCTCCCGGGCCGGGAACCGGCGGATGAACCACGTCATCCACATCGCCGCGATCGTGCAGATCCGCCACGACACTCCAGGCCGCACCTACTACCGGCGCAAGCTGGCCGAGTCCAAGACCCCGATGGAGGCGCTGCGCTGCCTCAAACGCCGGATCTCCGACGCGATCTACCGCCAGCTCGTCGCCGACGTCGGCCTCGCCGACCAGACAGCCGCGGGCGCTGCCGCACCTGACGCTGAGGCGGGTCCGGGAGGGCACTCGGGGGCGTCTTCGCGATCCAGCGCGGCCGACCTGTCCACCCCGGTCATCGGCTCTTCGGAACAGCCACTTCCCGGACCCGCAACACCGACGCTACCCCCGCCCGAACCCGCTGCGAACCCCCACGCGGGCTCGGCTCCCCGGCCCCCGCGCCGACGCCTCGGAGCCGTCAAGGTGCAGCGCCCCACCGGACGAACGACCTTGACGGCGACAAGCGCCGGCGCACACTCCAGAAAGCCGAAACCGCGCTCTTGACACAGAGGGGAACCAGTTCCGGACGTTTCTCAGGGAAGATGGACGCGTGCTCAGCCAAGAGAGACAGTCTCTCGCCCCTCGTTGGCAGCGACACATCGATCGACCCTTTCCTCCGCGACTGCGCGGACAAGAAGTCGAGGGCGTCGACATGGTGATGCTGGGCGCAGACATCGCGGGCTGCGTGGACACGTGGCTACTCTTCGACGCATCTCGACACGAGCAGGATGGGTTTGCTCCGCGACTGTCTGGATGACCTGGACAGAGTGCTGCCACAACTCACCGACCCCGAAGAGGCCGACTACTACGCCGGCCTTCGAGACCTCACGGTCAGCGTGCTCTCTGCCCAGAAGACGCGTCCGTCACGCTGACCGCCTGGCGCGGTGGTCGTCCTGGGCATGACCCGCGCGGATCGCGGCATGTGCGGATGGCCGCAGCGCACGCCATCTGCGGCAATCGAGCTCGTTCTCGACGTCTCAGCGAGCGGTGGTAGAGGACTCCCGAAGTGGTCCACGCCTGTGTGTCCGCATCACCAGGCGTCGCCAGGGCGATCCTCGCAGGTCACTGCGACGGACAGTCCTGGGACCACGGAGCGATCGAGACGGAGGATCATGAGCCCGCCATGCTCGTCGTCAGGGATGACGCTGCTGGCAGTCTGGGTATACGACAGCCCACGCCAGCGCTCCCAGCCGAGCAGCTCGTAGAAGCCGGGCGCGCGTCCAGTCGAGAGCAGCGCAACTGGCCACCGCAGGGAGATCTCGGCGTGGAGCGCCTGCATCGCCCGTCGACCTATGCCTCCGCCCTGGTGCTCGGGATCCGCAGCCACTGCTTCGACGTAACCGACAGTGCGCCATGGCTCGTCGCCGAACTTGATCCGTCGAGGTACGGCGCTGGCATGGCCGATCAGACGGTCGGAGCTAAGAACGAGCACGTGCCCACCACCGTAGGCGTGGTCGGCGTCTTCGTCGCTGAAGCGGTCGCCGAAAGCCCGATGCCAGAGATTGCGCAGGGCCACCCGAGTCGCGCCGTCGATCTGTTCACTTTCGACTACAACGACGTCCACTGGGCCAATGTAGGCGTTCAGAGCGCGCCGGGTGACCCGGAACCGCGTGATGGTTTGTAATGCCCTCTCCGCGGCAGATGCGGACGTGTGAGCCCGTTCAACGCAGCGACCCGTTGCTCATCGCAAGGAGCACGAGGGCCGACTGCGCCAGCGCCGTGACGCGCCTTTGAGCCCATGACGGGCGAGGAGCGCCGGCGTCCGGCGCGGATCCTCGGCCTACACCGGGCACCTAACCAGCTACGGGACCGTTCGTGCCACCTCTTGGCTCCTCATGGGAGCGCAGGCGTTCGGGATCGTAGGACTCTGACACAGCCAGGCCGAGGGCTCGCAGATGCTCGGGCGTGGGGAGGGCGTCATCGAAGATGCCGAACGGTCGGCCGTCCTCTTTCCACAGGCTGTCCACCTCGTCACTGCGCATGAGCACCACCACCTCGTCCTCGTCGAGGCCGGTGTGGCGGCAGAAGTCCTCGATGCGCAGCACCCCGCGGCTCGGGAGAAGGGGACTGGGGTCTGCTGTGTGGTCCACGGTGTGAGCATCCCATCGCGATGGAGAGTCGGTTGACGCATTGCGCTTCACGCCACGTCATCCGGTACACGTAGGCGTCCCGATCGTCCGCCCGTCGCACCTTGGCCCAGGAGGTGTAGCGCCGCACCAAGGTCGTCTGCGCGCGTTCGTCGGCTTCGTCCAGCGAGCAGCCGAGGACGATGGCGGAGTGTCACTCACCGGGTCGGCTACCGGGTCCGCTGCGCCCAATGCCGCCGAGGATCTGAGTATCGGGACGGATGCTCGCTCCGCGGTGTACGGAGACGATGGAAAGCACCAGCACCACCGTCGCAGCCCAAGAGGACCACAGGAACATGACCACGAGCAGCCACAGCCCGGCGTCGCCATCTTATGTGCTGCGTCGGATTGGGCGCGGTGCCCGGCGGATCAGCCGCGGCCTCGGCCTGCGGCTGCAGCCGCGCCCTGCCTGGGAAAGGGCCCTCACCGGTGTGGTCGGTCTCGGGTACCTGGTGGTCGCGTTCTTCGCGCTCGGCTTTTTCGACGTGCCGTCCGGGTTCCACGGCTGGCTGCCGACCGCGCTCGGCTGCACCCCCGGCCTGCTGTTGCTCACTCTCGGACTCGGGATCGGACGCTGGCCTGTCGCAGTGGCCTGGGCCGCCGGGTCAGCCCTTGCGATGGGGTCGTGGGCTTACTACATGGCCGCCCCGATCCACGAACGGATCGAAGCCGAGGCCATGGAGGTTGGCACCCCGGCGGGGTGGACGGTGGTGGAGGACGGTGCGTGGACCGGGAACACCTGGGGACTGTGGAATGACTGGCCGGAGGTCACCTACACCTACGCCACTGGCGATTCTGCGCGGGTGGCCGCCGAGGAGTATGTCGCGCTGTTGGAAGCCGACGGGTGGGAGCGGAACCTTGGGTACCGGGTCGATCCGTCGCCGGGCACGGTGGCCCAGGCGTGGGAGAAGGGCCGCTGGAACGTTCAGATCCGGGTCGCCGGACCGGGCTCGGAGCCCCGCCAGATCGGCACGCTCGTGCCCGCCGCGCTGACGAAGGTGGACTTGTACTTCAACGGACAACGCTGAACCACCCACGTCAGGAGCCATGGAACGCGTGACCACTACATGAGAACGCGCTGTCATCGGCATGAGAGTGACACTCGATAGCCGCTTCGCGGCGGTATGACGCGGCGGCGCAACGCCGCTGTCCAGCCGTGCAGACACCTAGTTCCTCGGCCCGGAATTTCGGGGTGTCTGGCGCCGTCGCAGCGTCTCAACGCTCACTGCCCGTGCGCGACCGGGTCAGTATTGGATCGACTCGACCTCCTCGAAGATCTCGATGCGGGGGACGCCCTTGACGCCGGCTTCGCCCATGGCGCCCTTGAGGTCCGGATTGTCGCGGAACTGCAGTGCGGCATCTGCGGTGTCAAATCCGGCGATGATGGTGACGTTGTTGGCGTTGTCGATGCGGCGGTTGATCCGGTGGAAGCGCGCGCCGCCACGCGCGGGTGGGAACTCGTCGAAGACCCTCTTCCACTGCTCGTAGTCCTCGACATCGTGGTTGATAGCCATCACATACATGAAGATCCTTCGGTTGATTCCGGGTTTCGCTGGGCTGTGCCGGACCCCGAGGTCTTGTAGCTGTTGTCCGCGGACGACTCGCGGCCGGTAGTTTCCAAGCCGCGAAATCTGGATCTGGGCAACGACTGGTGATCGGCTGAGGGTGGCGTAACTCGTCCAGAAGAGCTGCTGAGCGAGCTCTTCCTCATCATCTGGCCTGCAGTCCGGCACGGCAAGCCCTCGGCGTACGGGCGTAAGCACCGGGGGAGCCCAGGTGTGAAGTCCCGGCGAAGTGACGCAACCTGGAAGGGCCATAGCGCTAGCGCCGGCGTGCGCGTAACTTGAAATCGATCCGCGAACCCGTTGACCACTCCGCCGTCGAAGGACATCAGATGCCCAGCCTGATCGCTACCCACGAAGTCGACGACGTTGCCCATTGGCTTGCCTCGCCCAAACGCGAGGAAGTCTTCGCATCGGTCGCGAGCAATATCCGCACATTCGTTGATCCCAACCGACCCAATCACGTCGGCCTCAGCATGGAGGTGGCCGACATGGCTGCGTTCCAGGCGGTAATCGAGAGCGAGGCGGGCGCGGCGGCAATGAAGTACGACGGCGTGCACCCTGACACGCTCGCGGTCTTCGTACAGAGCTGACCCCAGCGCTCGCAGGACCTGGTCGCGGCACGGGCGGTTCGACGGGACGAATTGCTCGGAACTGCGGTCAGCCATGCCGGTACACGCATGCGCCCACGCACACCCACGCGCCCGCAAGCGGCGAAAAGACCCACTGGGCTGCGTTGTGGTGATTTCGCGGATGTCGGCAATCGTGGTCAAGCCGCCTCACGACATCCGCCACGGCCGCAGCCCCGGTCGATCCGTGCGCATTTACTGCGGTGGCCCCATGCGTCTCGGCGGGACCGGACAGATCGTGTAGCAGTCCGGGAACAGGCCCCACCAGTGCGAGATGCAGACCTCGGTGCAGGACGCGAGATGGGTGGAGTGCTTCTCCGGCCAGTCCGCGACCGGGAAGCTCCCCGCCGCCTTCTGCGCCGTGGTGCGCAACGCGAGCTCGACGAGAACGTCCGCGTCCGGGTCGAGCTTGAGATCGACCATCTCGTCTCCGGCGCGGTCGTACCGTCCCGTTGGCGTTTCCCGGACCACGTCGGTGGTCTTGATCCACATGATCGGCCCGAAGCAGATACACGGATCCTCCGCACATAGACACTGCAAGATCGCCCGATGCCCGGCCAGCGACTCGGGCGGCTCCGTGTTGGCCGCGTCGAGAGGTGTCCCGGTGAGCGTGGTTGTGGCCGCGGACGTGAAAGCGTCTGCGCGAACGTCGTCGTAGTTCGGCATCGGCTTGCTCCCGCCGCCGCGACAGCCGCCTCAGCAGCTACCGACGGCGACGTAGTAGAACGTCGTATCGAGGCCGTCGGCCTCAACCCACACGTCATACAGGGTGTGCCCGGCGCACTCCTGCCCGTCGTAGTACGACCCGCCCGCCCGGTAGTCGCGCATCGTCGACGAACCGCCACCGCAGCCACCGGCCTTGGTCGAGCGGAGGTGGCTAGACGGCCGCAGCCGCGCACGCCGCCCGTGCATCGTCAGGTCTGACATCTTCGCCCGGACGACGGATTCGACCAGGATGGTGGCGTCCGGGTCGATCTTGAACTCGACCACGTCGTCGCCGGCCCGGTTCGACCGTTCGGTCGGCTGATGCGAGCGGATGTCATCTGGTCCGACCCAGATGATCGGCCCGTCGCAGTCGCACGGCTCGATCACGCACACGCACACGTGAATCGGGATCAGGCCACCCTCGGTCAGTGGTGAGTCCGCCGGCACCGCGAGCTCGACGCCGGTGATGGAATGCGTCGACGCTGCTGAGAACTCGTCCGCTCGTGCCTGTTCGTAAGTGGCCACATCGTCCTCCCCCGTCGGTCCAGTTCCTTTACCGTAGGCGGCACGTATGCGACCCAGCCATGGCCAGTTGTGACTACGAGCCAACACGCTCATCCACCCGTGCCAATCGGCGTGTACCAACCCTGGGCTGTTCGACACGAGGCGGGCGTTTCGTCGGCGTCAGCGGAGTGGGGAAACGGCCTGAGTCCCATCCGATCAGTCAGCAGCACCAGAACCGTACTGGTAGGTTTCCGCGCGCTTCGGTGCGGCGGACCGCCAGGTACCCGCCGTGTAGGTCTGAAGGCGGACCTGGGCCCGTGGTTCGCGAAGGTGGCCGGTGGCGAGACGGCGAGGGCGAGCGCGCACGCACGCGTAGGCATGCGGAACTTCAAGACGATTCCCGGGAGAGGAGGCGAAAGTCGTCCTTCAATCGATCGTATGAAGCCACCGTTGAGCCCTCGGCCCGCGCGTCGAGCGTCGCGTCATAGTGGGCGCAATGACGCAGGTCATCGGGTGGGCACGAGCCGTGTGGGGAATTCGTGCGGAAGCTGAGCGGGGGAGTGGTGAAACCACAGGTCACGGCGTGGGCAGCGGCGTTCTGTAAATCCGTCGCTGTATAGCTACGCAGGTTCGAATCCTGCACCTGCCACACACGGAAAAGGGCCTCTGACCAGCACGTTTGCCGGTCAGAGGCCCTTCGTCGTTGTCCGGCTCTGTCCGGCCAGAACCGGCTGTTTGCGGGTGTCCGTGGGGAATACGTGGGGAAGTTTGGGCGAGCGAACCGGCCAAGAAACACCGGGGAAGTCGCCCGCCTTTTGTGAGCAGGCCGTCCTACGCCGGAGCGAGCAGCGTGGCGTCGATCCACTCCTCGACCAGGGCCCACTCGCCGGCCCGCAACTGTGCCGCGTAGACCACCCGGCCCTGCCAGCGGTCCCCGCCTGAGGCCTGTCGCCACTCCAGCAGGAGGCCCGGTCGTCGTGCGCCTCCGTCCGCGGCCGCGGTGACCCAGCAGTGCCGGGCGGGGCACGCCATCGCGGCGGAGGAGCCGAGCCGCACGCGCTCGGACATGGGCAGCCCCCTACCCCGCTTGCCCTGCATGCCTCCCGCCACGCCCACCAGCATCGCACGTACTCGCACACATGTTCGACTCGGGCGCTCGAGCCGCTCCTGGGCAAGCGGGTGACCGGCGGCCGCGAGGCGGAGAGGGGTCATGCCGGCTCTCTCTACCCCCGCCGGTTGTGTGCTGTGGGGCCACCCCGTCGCATCGAGCCCCTACGACCTTCGAACGCAGCCCGCCCTCGGCGACCTGGTGCGTCCGGCAGGCGGCGGTATGGGGCACCTTGTCAGCGACGCTCGCTGGTCGGGCGTTGGTTAGTGGTCTTCGCCCCAGTTGGCGATCAGTACGGCCACCGGCGGAAGCACTGCGGCGACGACCGACATGGCGACAGCCGCTGTCGTCGACCAGAGCCGGACCACATTCCAGGCCAGCACGATCAGTGCGAGGCAGGTGC
>Ga0208537_1000103_pt1 | contig 13549 bp, 16 predicted proteins | sample MayberrySE_TuleA_FD_185672 | JGI IMG/M metagenome (GOLD analysis project Ga0208537, IMG submission 185672) | Natural and restored wetland microbial communities from the San Francisco Bay, California, USA, that impact long-term carbon... | ecosystem: Environmental > Terrestrial > Soil > Wetlands ...
TGACCTCGCCAGCGTCCCCGTGGGTCGTTGGCGTCCAGATGGACGGGAACGGCAAGCGCACCCGCGGCGCCGCTCCTGCGCGGCCAAGATCGTGCATTGGAGTGGTTTTGGCCCTAGTCCGCGTGGGCTTCCGGGCCGGAACTTCGCATATGCGCGGTTCTTGCCCCTCGCCCGATCCTGATGGCTCGTACGCGACCTGGCTCCGCCACGCTCGGGAGGCCTGGTCCCGTCCGCAGCACGCTTGCGCCGCGGATCTGGCGCGCTCGGGAGGCCCCGCCCCGTCCACAACACGCATTCCGCGGCATCGGGTCCACAGGCCTGTCGGCGGCTCTACCGGGAGGTCCCACCGGCCCGGCAGCCTTTGCGAAGACAGAGAACCTACGCAAAGGAGCAGCGACATGGGCGACACATACGTCACCTTCCACGGATGGGTGGGCAACGAGGTCACGCACCGCGACGTCAACGGCGTGACGGTGGCGAACCTGCGGGTGGCCTCGACCCCCCGGATCAAGCGCAAGGGGCAGTGGATGGACGGCGACACGACCTGGTACTCCGTCTCGGCCTGGCGGGCGCTCGCCGACAACATCCGCGACTCGGTGAAGAAGGGCGACGCGGTGATCGTCCACGGCAGACTGCGCAGCGACGCCTGGAAGCGCGAGGACGGCCAGATCTCCAGCACGCTGCTGGTGGAGGCGAGCTTCGTCGGCCACGACCTGTGCCGGGGCACCAGCGTCTTCCTCCGCTCCACCAAGCAGGAGCGGCCCGAGAACGACGTCCACGACGAGCTGGCCGAGATGATCCACCGCGAGGCGGACGACATGACGCAGCTCGACAGCTGGGGCAACCCGGTGGCACCTCCGGGCGCCACCGACGAGGAGGGACCGGCCGCACCCGCTGCCTGAGGCGGAGCCGGCCGGTGCAGGCCGATTGGAGCAGGCGGGGGCGCGCGCCGTAGGCTCTTCGACTATGGCTGAGTATGTGTTCACGCTGCGCAATGTGCGCAAGGCCCATGGCGACAAGGTGGTCCTCGACAACGTCACCCTGTCCTTCCTGCACGGGGCAAAGATCGGTGTGGTCGGACCCAACGGCACCGGCAAGTCCACGCTGCTGAAGATCATGGCGGGCCTCGACCAGCCGTCAAACGGTGATGCGATCATCGACCCCGAGGCGACCGTCGGGATGCTCCAGCAGGAGCCGCCGCTGAGCGAGGGCAGGACCGTCCTCGAGAACGTCGAGGAGGCGGTCGGCGACATCAAGGCCAAGCTGGACCGTTTCAACAAGATCTCCGAGGAGCTCGGCGACCCCGACGCCGACTACGACAAGCTGCTCGCCGAGATGGGCGACCTGCAGAGCGACCTCGACCACGCCAACGCATGGGACCTCGACAGCAGGCTCGACCAGGCCATGGACGCGCTGCGCTGTCCGCCGCCGGAGGCGGTCGTGGACAACCTGTCCGGGGGCGAGCGGCGCCGCGTGGCCCTGTGCAAGCTGCTCCTCCAGCAGCCGGACCTGCTGCTCCTCGACGAGCCGACAAACCACCTCGACGCCGAGTCGGTGCAGTGGCTCGAGAGCCACCTCGCGACGTACCCGGGCGCTGTCCTCGCCGTGACCCACGACCGGTACTTCCTCGACAACGTCGCGAGCTGGATCCTCGAGCTCGACCGGGGCAAGGCCCACCCGTACGAAGGCAACTACTCGACCTACCTGGAGACCAAGAAGTCCCGGCTCCAGATCGAGGGCCAGAAGGACGCCAAGCGCGCGAAGATGCTCGAGCGCGAGCTCGAGTGGGTGCGGTCCAACCCGAAGGCCCGCCAGGCGAAGAGCAAGTCGCGTCTGGCGCGCTACGAGGAGATGGCGGCAGAGGCCGAGCGGAACCGCAAGGTCGACCTCGCCGAGATCAACATCCCGTCCGGTCCGCGCCTCGGTGACGTGGTCCTCGAGGCCAAGGACATCACCAAGGGCTTCGGCGACCGGGTGCTCATGCACGACCTCTCCTTCACGCTGCCGCGCGCGGGCATCGTGGGGGTCATCGGCCCCAACGGCGTCGGCAAGACCACGCTGTTCCGGATGATCGTGGGGGAGGAGAAGCCCGACAAGGGCGAGCTCAACGTCGGCCAGACGGTCAAGATCTCCTATGTCGACCAGAGCCGCGGCGGCCTCGACCCCAACAAGAACGTCTGGGAGGTCGTCTCCGACGGCCTCGACCACATCAAGGTCGCGAACTTCGAGATGCCGAGCCGGGCCTACATCGCCTCGTTCGGCTTCAAGGGCCCCGACCAGCAGAAGAAGGCCGGGATCCTGTCGGGCGGCGAGCGCAACCGGCTCAACCTCGCGCTCACCCTGAAGATGGGCGGCAACATGCTGCTCCTCGACGAGCCGACCAACGACCTCGACGTGGAGACCCTGCAGTCGCTCGAGGACGCGCTGCTGGAGTTCCCCGGCTGCGCCGTGATCACCTCGCACGACCGGTGGTTCCTCGACCGCACCGCCACCCACATCCTGGCGTGGGAGGGCGATGACGAGGACGAGGGCAAGTGGTTCTGGTTCGAGGGGAACTTCGCCGCCTACGAGGCGAACAAGGTCGAGCGTCTCGGTGTCGAGGCGGCCCGGCCGCACCGGGTGACACACCGCAAGCTCACCCGCGACTGACGCACAGCGGCGGACCAGAGACGACGAGGCCCCCGGCAACCTGCCGGGGGCCTCGTGCTGCGTCTGACGTTGCTCCCTGTCAGCTCTTCTTCTGGCGGTTCGCCTGGAACTTGGCGTAGGCATCACGTGCCTTCTGCTGGTTCTCAGGCTTGCGGGCCGCGTCGATGACCTTCGCGGCGATACCTAGCTTGACTACCTTGCTCATCATTCCCATGCGATGACGGTACCCACGAACCGCGCGGGCACACCACCCGGTGTCGTCGGTCGAGTCACCGGGATGGCGGCCGCTCAGCGGATGTCTGCAGAGGGGTTGGTCTCGATGAGCTTGTCGGTGACGGCGTTGAAGACCCGCCCCACAGCGGCGAAGTCCTCCTCACCCACGAGGTCGACGAGGAACTGGCGCACACCGGCGACGTGCGTCGGCGCAGCAGCCTCCAGCGCCGCGAACCCCTTGTCCGTCAAGACAGCCTCGACGCCTCGGCCGTCGGAGACGCAGGCAGTACGCAGGACCAGGCCGTCCTTCTCCATCCGCGCCACCGTGTGAGTGACCCGGCTGCGGGAGTGGCTGACCGAGCCGGCGAGGACAGCCATGCGCATGCGGCGGCCCTCTGTCTCGGACAGCCGGACGAGGATCTCGTACTCGGGCATCGAGAGGTCGTGCATCTCGCGGAGGTCGCGGTCGAGACGGTCCATCAGCAGGGTGGTCCCGACCAGGTAGGCGCGCCAGGAGCGCTGCTGGGCGCTGTCGAGCCACTGCGTCTCGGTCACGTTGGTGGTCATGGCCCAATCCTACCTAGACCACAGTTGAAGATTCAACGAATGATCTGTTACGGTGGATCCAGAAGTTGAAAACGAAACTATCCCTCGAAGGAGAACAGCATGACCATCGACGTGCAGAGCACCCTCGGCATCCAGGCCGGCACCTGGGCGATCGACCCGAGCCACTCCGAGATCGGCTTCACCGCCCGCCACCTGATGAGCAAGGTCCGGGGACTGTTCGAGAAGTTCGAGGGCCAGATCGTGACCGGTGACCAGCCGTCCGCAACCGCGACGGTGGACCTGAACTCGATCAACACCCGTGACGAGAACCGCGACGCGCACCTGCGCTCGGGGGACTTCTTCGACGTCGAGAACTCCGGCCCGATGAAGTTCGCGAGCACGAAGGTCGTGCAGGGCGGCAAGGGCCTCCTCGTGACCGGCGACCTGACGATCAAGGGCGTGACCAGGCCGGTCACTCTCGACGTGGAGTACCTCGGCAGCGAGACCGACCCGTGGGGTGGCACACGCGTGGGCTTCGAGGGCACCGCGCAGATCTCCCGCAAGGAGTGGGGCGTGGACTTCAACATCCCCATGGACGGCGGCCGCCTGCTGGTCGGCGACAAGATCGACATCACCGTCGCGGTGCAGGCGGTGCTCCAGCAGGAGCAGTGAGCCACTGCGGTGACACGGAAGGCCCCCGGTTACGCACCGGGGGCCTTCGTGTGTGGTCTCGGCGGACTTGACCGCCTGCCGCAGGTCAGCTCATGCGCTCGAGGACCAGCGCCATGCCCTGACCGCCGCCCACGCACATGGTGATGAGGCCGGTCTGCTTGTCGTGGAACTTGAGCGAGTTGAGCATGGTGTTCTGGAGGCGGGCGCCGGTCATGCCGAACGGGTGACCCACCGCGATGGCACCGCCGTTCACGTTCAGCTTGTCGATGTCGATCCCGAGGTCCTGGTACGACGGGACCACCTGGGCGGCGAACGCCTCGTTGATCTCGACGAGGTCGATGTCGTCGATCGTCATGTTCGCCCGCGCGAGCGCCTGCTTGGAGGCCTCGACCGGGCCGAGGCCCATGATCTCCGGCGACAGGCCGGTCACGCCCGTGGAAACGATGCGCGCGAGCGGGGTCAGCCCGAGCTCCTTCGCCTTGGTGTCGGACATGACCACCACGGCAGCGGCGCCGTCGTTGAGCGGGCAGCAGTTGGCGGCCGTCACGACGCCGTCGGGGCGGAAGACCGGGTCGAGCTGCGACACACCCTCGAGGGTCACGCCGGCGCGAGGGCCGTCGTCGGTGCTCGCCACGGTGCCGTCGGGCAGCGTGACGGGCGTGATCTCGTTGGCCCAGAACCCGTCCGCGATGGCCTTCTCGGCGAGGTTCTGGCTGCGTACGCCGAACTCGTCGAGCTCCTGGCGCGTGAGGCCGCGCATCTTGGCGACGTTCTCCGCCGTCTGGCCCATCGCGATGTAGGCGTCCGGCAGAGTGCCCTGCTCACGCGGGTCGCGCCAGTCCTGGCCGCCCTTGGCCATCTCGTCGGTCCGGGCGACGGCGTCGGCGAAGAGCGGGTTCTGGGTGTCGGGAAGGTGGTCCGAGGTGCCCTTGCGGAACCGCGAGACCGTCTCCACGCCTGCGGAGATGAACACGTCACCCTCGCCGGCCTTGATCGCGTGGAAGGCCATCCGGGTGGTCTGGACGCTCGAGGAGCAGTAGCGGGTGATCGTGGCGCCGGGCAGGTGGTCGTAGCCGAGCAGCACCGACACGATCCGGCCCATGTTGAAGCCCATCTCGCCGCCGGGCAGGCCACAGCCGAGGTACAGGTCGTCGATGTCCTTGGGGTCGAGCTCGGGGATCTTGTCCAGGGCCGCGCGCACCATCGCAGCCGTCAGGTCGTCGGGACGCATGTCCTTCAGCGACCCCTTGTTCGCGCGACCTATGGGGGAGCGGGTCGCGGAAACGATCACTGCCTCGGGCATGGAGGAACTCCGATCTTCTCTGGTCCGTGGGGCCGACGGCCGCAGGCCGCGTGCGCCGGCACCTCGACAGCCTAGAACGGATTGCATCTCGGCGGGGTGTGCGAGAGGCCACACCAGGAGCAGGGGTACGACGACGCATGCCGACGTCGTACGACGGACCCCGCGCCCGTCGTACGGCGAAGGCCCCACCGCCGCGAATCGGGCACTCTGGCAGGATCGGGCTGTGCGCCACGTCTACCACTGCCCGCTGCGCTGGGCCGACATGGACTCTCTCGGGCACGTGAACAACGTGACCTACGTCGACTACCTCCAGGAGGCGCGGGTGGACATGTTCGCCGTTCATGCACCTGCGTCCGGGGGCGAGGAGCTCGCCGAGGGCGTGGTGGTCGTGCGACACGAGGTCGAGTTCGTCGCACCGCTGGTCTTCCGGTTCGAGCCGGTCCGCATCGAGACCTGGATCACCGAGATCAAGGCCGCGTCGTTCACGATGGCCTACGAGATCCTCGACGAGCTGCCGGACGGGACTCGCAAGGTCTACACGAGGGCCACCTCTGTGCTCACGCCGTTCGTCTTCGCGCAGGAGCGACCACGCCGGCTGCGTCCGGAGGAGCGTGACGTCCTCGAGCGCTTCCTCGAGCCCGCGCCTGCGTCTGGAGGTGCCTCGTGAGCCGTCACGTGTACCAGTGCCGGGTTCGCTTCTCCGACGTCGACATCTACGGTCACGTCAACAACGTGAAGTACTTCGAGTACTACCAGGAGGCCCGACTCGCCTTCCTCACCTCGATGGGTCGGGCAGAGGAGGAGGGACGGTTCGCCGTCGTCGTCGCTCGGGTGAACGTCGACTACAGGCGCCCCATCCTCTTTCGCAGCGAGCCGTACGCCATCGAGTCCTGGATCGACCGGGTGGGCAACTCCTCATTCGGTCTCAGCGCCGAGATCAAGGACGGCGACACCGTGCTCTCGCGGGCGGAGGCGGTGCTGGTCACCTTCGACCTGATGACCCAGGCCGCCCGGCCGCTCACCGCCACCGAGCGGGAGAGCCTGGAGGCGGCCCTCGAGTCCTGACCCGACTCAGCGCGGGTGGAACTCGACGGCCCAGAGCTTCATGCCGTGCCGCCTGTTGACCGGGGTCGCCCACGTCAGCAGGTCGTCCTCGCCGTGCAGCGTCGAGCCGAACTTCACTGCACCGTCGGACACCTTCAGCAGCTCTCCCGACTCGAGGTCGTAGACGTAGTTGCCTGACGTCTTGCCGTAGTAGCCGTTCAGGGTCAGGAAGCGCTCGGTCAGCTCTCCGCCGTCCATGGAGTCGTCGCGGAACGTGACGATCGGCTCACCGGACCCGGAGACGAGCTGCAGCCGGTCGTCGCGGACGTCGCCCCTCTCCCCGAAGAACTGGTGCAGTGCGATGACGTCACCCTCGCGCTGGATCAGGTACGTCGTCCGGCGCAGCTGTGCCTGCCTGGCGGCGGCGAACTCGACGAAGCCGTCGTCGTTCCTGCGTCTCACCGGTACCCCTGCCGTCTCGGATGAGAAACGTGCCGAACTCGCAAGAAGGTTGCACGTCCGGTCCGACGTCCCGACAGCGGCTCGCCGCTCCGTCGGACTAGCGGACCTGAGAGGGGGGACCTCCTGCGGCTGGGAGCCTCCTACCGAGGAAGGTGACTACGCGGAGTCGCCCACGTCGACCAGGTAGCGCGCTGTGGTCTCGTCGCGGTCAGAACCGGTCCTGTGACGAAGCAGGAACGGCTGGGGACTCGGGTGGAGACGGTCCATCAGCAGTCCCGCGAGACCGGAGACGAGCGCGGTTGCCACGACGGCGAGCAGGAACACGATGTTGGCGGCGTAGTCGTTCATGAAGACCTCCTGGTCCCAATCTCGCGCCTCGTTCACCGGCGTGGCCAGGGACTCTGGTCCTGCTTTGTGGCCCTTTGGTCTCAGGATCGCCCGCAGACTGGGGACCAGCCTCTCCCCGGTGAGGGGGCCTCCCGCGGTCGGACCGGCTCAGACGCCGCGAGCCAGTGAGAGCGCGAACCGCCCCTCGTCGTCGGTCCACCAACGGTCGAGGTCGAAGCCCGCCGCCTTGAGCTCGTGCTCGACGCCTTCGCGGCGGAACTTCGCCGAGACCTCGGTACGGATCTCCTCGCCCCGGTCGAGGTGCACGGCGAGGTCGACTCCGGGGATCTTGACGGTCATCTCGCGCTCGCCACGCAGTCGCATCTCGATCCACTCGTGCTCGCCGTCCCACCGCGCGACGTGGGAGAAGGCCTCGACGGGGAAGTCCGCACCGAGCTCCCGGTTGAGCACGTGGAGGACGTTCAGGTTGAACTCGGCAGTGACCCCTGCCGAGTCGTCGTAGGCGCGCACGATCGTGGCCGGGTCCTTGACCAGGTCCGTGCCGAGCAGGAGCCACTCGCCCTCCTGCAGCACGCCCCGGACGCCGGTGAGGAACTCGTGGCGTTCGTCGGGCAACAGGTTGCCGATCGTCCCGCCCAGGAAGGCGACCAGCCGAGGCGACCCGCCGGGCAGGTCGTGCAGTGGCTCGGTGAAGTCGCCGACCACCCCGTGGACGGCGAGCCCCGGGTAGTCCGCGACGATCGCGTCAACAGCATCGCGGAGCGCCGACTCGGAGACGTCGAGCGGTACGAACTCCGCCAGGGTGCCGTGGGCCCGGAGGCTGTCGAGCAGCAGACGGGTCTTCTCCGAGGATCCGGAGCCGAGCTCGACGAGGCTGCGACCGTCGGTGCGTGCGGCCAGCTCGTCCGCTCGGGCGTCGAGGATCTCTCGCTCCGCGCGGGTGGGGTAGTACTCCGGCAACCGGGTGATCTGCTCGAACAGCTCGCTTCCACGGGCGTCGTAGAACCACTTGGGCGGCAGCCACTTCGGGTCCGCGCCCAGCCCGGTGACCACGTCGCGGCGAAGCGCGCGTGAGGCGTGGTCGGGGCTGAGGCGTACCTCGACGGTCTGGTCGGTCATGTGAACGGTTGGCCTTTCGCGAGATGGCCTCGGTCGGCGCGGATCGGTGGTGGTCCGTCGATCGGTCGGGTCTTGGTCCCGGTGGCGGTGAGTACGACGAGGTGCTGGTCGGCCACGGGCTGCCAGTCCGTGCTCCCACCGAACGGCTCGGAGCTGACCACGACGTGGTCGGACCCTTCGAGGACCGACAGGCTGTGGCCCCAGGTGGACGCCGCGACCGTCTGCCCGTCGGTCAGGAGCAGGTTGAGCCGTGACCCCGGCGCGGCGCGGGCGACCTCGGTGGTGACCTGCTCGACGACCGACTCGACACCCTCCCCGTCGAGCAGCCTGCGCAGCACCAACGCCCAGAGCAGGGCGCTGTCGGTGGGGGCCTCGAGCCGCATGAGGTCCGTCGCCGGGAGCGAGGCCGCGAGCGGTTCGACCGCGGCGGGCCAACCCAGGACGACCCCGTTGTGGCTGAAGAGCCATCGGCCGTGGCGGAACGGCGCGCACGCAGTCTCGGTCACCGGCATGCCGGTCGTGCCGTTGCGTGCGGCGGCGAGCACGGTCGTCGTACGGATGGTGCGGGCGAGGTCGGGCAGGGAGCCGTCGGCCCACATCGGGACCGCCCTCCGGTAGCGGAGCGCTTCTCCCTGGCCGTCGTACCAGCCGAAGCCGAAGCCGTCCGCGTTGACCGTGCCGCTGCCGCGCATGTCCGCGGGGGCCCAGGTCTGCTCGAGGAGGGAGTGGCGGGGCGCGAGAAGCAGGTCCGCGACGGCGACCGGCGGTCCGAGGTAGGCGAGGTGACGGCACATGGTCAGCCCAGCTCCTCCGGCGACGCGTCGCGGGCGCACCGGAAGCCGGAGAAGATCTGCCTGCGGACGGGGAAGTCCCAGTTGCGGAACGTGCCGCGACAGGCCACCGCGTCGGTGCCGAACGAGCCCCCACGGAGCACCTTGTAGTCGGAGCCGAAGAAGACCGCGGAGTACTCCGGGTAGGGGAACACAGTGAAGCCGGGGTAGGGGGCGAAGTCGCTGGAGGTCCACTCCCAGACGTCACCGATCAGCTGGTGTACGCCGAGGGGCGAGGCGCCCGCCGGGTAGGCACCTACCGTGGCAGCGCGCAGATGTCGCTGGCCGAGGTTGGCGTGCTCGGGGCCCGGGTCCTCGTCGCCCCACGGGTAGCGCCGGGAACGTCCCGTCGCGGGGTCCCACCGCGCCGCCTTCTCCCACTCCGTCTCGGTGGGCAGCCTCTTGCCCGCCCACGACGCGTAGGCCTCGGCCTCGTGGAAGCACACGTGCGTGACGGGCTCGTCGTCGCGCACCGGCTCGACCACCCCGAACCGACGCCGCATCCAGCGGCCCCCGTCGCGGGTGAGGAACCGGGGCGCCTCGAGTCCCACGTCCTTCACGTGGTGCCATCCCGCCGGCGACCACCACCGCTCCTCGGCGTAGCCACCTGCCTCGACGAAGCGGAGGTACTCGCCGTAGGTCACCGGCGCGGTGTCGACGAAGAACGCGTCGGTGTACGCCGGATGGGCGGGCCGCTCGTTGTCGAGGGCCCATGGCTCGGTGGAGGTGCCCATCGTGAACTCCCCGGCGGGGACCAGCACCTCCTTGGCGGGCAGGGGAGCGAACGCGGGCGGGGGCTCCTCCGCGTACAGCACCGGCGCACCCGCCCGCAGCTGATGGGTGGCGAGCATCGTCTCGTCGTGCTGCTGCTCGTGCTGGACGACCATGCCGAAGGCGAAGGCGTCCTGCACCAGGGCTGTGCCCTCGAGGGTCGTCTTGTCGAGGACGTCGAGCACCTTGTCGCGGACCTCGCGCACGTAGGCACGCGCCTCGGCGGGGCCCAGCAGCGGCAGCGCGGGGCGGGAGGCGCGCCCGTGCTTGAAGGCGTCGTAGAGCTCGTCGATGTCGCTTCGGACCGGGTCGCGCCGGCCCACGTCGCGGACCAGCCAGAGCTCCTCCTGGTTGCCGACGTGGGCCAGGTCCCACACGAGTGGCGACATCAAGGGGGAGTGCTGTCGGACCAGGTCGTCGTCGTCGACCGCGTCGGTGAGTGCGCTGCTGCGGGAGCGGGCCCGCATCAGGTGCTCGGCGGCGAGCGCGCGCAGCTGCTCGGCACCGAGGTGGGTGAGGGGGTGTTCCTGCTCGGAGGTGCTCATGCGAGTTGTCTCCTTGCCGGGTCGGGAGCGGTGCGGCGCTGGAGGGTCTCCACGACCTCTGCCGCGAGGTCACGGGGAAGAGTGGGGTCGAGGTTTTCGGCCGCCAGGTCGACCAGGGCGCGTGCGGCCCGGCGGAACGTGTCGTCGGCGAGGCCGCGGCGCGCCGCCCCGAGCCATCCGGTCGCGCAGTGCTCGCTCAGCTCGCAGGCACGCTCGGCGGCCCGGGTCGACGACAGCAGTGCGGTGAGCAGCACGAGCGGGTGGTGCCACATGCCGGTCGGCTGGGTGTCGAGGTACCTGACCTCGACGTAGCCGCGCGGCCGCACCGGCGGGAAGAGCGTGCTGAGGTGGTAGTCGAGGTCGTCGTAGGTGGGTGGGGACTCCCCGGCCCCGGAGACCCACGTCGCGAACGACATCGGGCGCCGGGGAGACCACGGTCCGCGCGCCCGTCGTACACACATCACCGGCGCGCTCATCACGCGGTCGACCCACGAGGCCACCGGGCTCCGGTCGCTCACGGGCGGGTAGGTGAAGGGCGGGCAGGTGCCGAGCGTCGCGCGCAGGCGGTTCGAGGCCCAGCCCGTGCGCCTGCCGTGGACGACGGGGGAGTTGGCGAAGAGCGCGACGAGCGCGGGTCCCACGCTGTGGAGCGCGTGCCACCTGAGGGGTATGTCGGACGACTCGCCGGCGTCGAGGCAGACCTGCGTGCTCGCGGTGCTGCACATCATCGAGGATCCCCAAGGGCCACGGCTGTCCAGGAAGGACTGCATCGCTGCGTAGCGGGGGACGTCGAGCAGCCTGGAGGGAGGCCGGTGCGGGTCGATGGCCGTGCCGCCGCGCCGGAGCCCGGCGGGCTCGAGAAGGGCGTCCAGGGAGCGGAGGTCTGCCCGGACGGCGGCGAGGAGGTGTCCGAGGTCGGAGCTCGGGAGGCTGGAGAGCTCGACCTGGCCGCCGGGCTCGACGGTGGCCAGGGAGCCGTGGGGGAGGGGTGCGTGGGGGCTCTGCGCGGCGACGGTGGGTGGTGCGTGGTCTCCGAGGGCGGAGGCGAGCAGTCGGGGGTCGAGCGGACGGTCCGGCTCGTCGCGGTGGTGGACCGTCCATTCGAGCTCGACCCCGACGCGTTCGGGTGGGCCGTGCTTGAAGCACACCATCGCGACGTAGGCCTCGGCGTCGTCCTGGTGAGGGATCGGCCTCGTGTCCGGCATGGTCTGGGTCACACGCCCCATCATGCCGAGCGTTCCAGAGACGCGAAAGGGCTCTTTGGTGACCGGGGAGCGGACGCCGGCCGGTCAGGGCGGCCGATTCCCGGACACCTCACCGGCTGGGTCGGTCGCTTGCCGGACGCGGTGTGAGCCGCGGACGGGACCAGCCGCGCCGAACCGTCCGCGGCTCACATCCGCTGCGCGCACTACTGCTCTTCGAAGCTGTTGACCATGAACTGGGCGGCGTGGGTGACGTAGTCCCAGAACTTCGCGTCCTGCTCCGGGCTGAGGTTGGCGGCGTCGAGTCCCGCGCGGAAGTGACGCAGCCAGTGGTCGCGAGCGACCGGGGTCACCGCGAAGGGTGCGTGTCGCATGCGCAGCCGCGGGTGCCCGCGGTTGTCGGAGTAGGTCGTGGGGCCGCCCCAGTACTGCGCGAGGAAGAGGGTGAAGCGCTCGGCGGCCGGCCCGAGGTCCTCCTCGGGGTACAGCGGCCGGAGCACCTCGTCGGTGGCCACGCCCTCGTAGAAGCGGTCGACGATCTTCGCGATCGTCGGCATGCCGCCGATCTCGTCGTAGAAAGTCTGGGCCGTGCTCTCGTCGTGGGTGGTCACTTGTCTATTGTCCCCGTTCGGGCAAGAGTCGGGTAATCGCGGGACCGTGCCGTGACCCCGCGCGACACCGATCGTCGACAACTGAAGGAGCTTGTATGGCAACGACTCGCACCGCCACCACCCGCTGGGAGGGCTCGCTCTTGGAGGGGGCCGGCAAGGTCACCATGGAGTCCTCCGGGCTCGGGACCTACGACGTCTCGTGGCCGGCTCGCACCGAGGAGCCCAACGGGAAGACCAGCCCGGAGGAGCTCATCGCGGCCGCGCACTCCTCCTGCTTCTCGATGGCGTTCTCCGGAGCGCTTGCCAAGGCGGGCACCCCGCCGACCTCGCTCGACACCAAGGCCGAGGTGACCTTCCAGCCGGGTGAGGGGATCACCGGCGTCCACATCACCGTGGTCGGCAGCGTCGAGGGCATGAGCGCCGAGGACTTCAAGGCGGCGGCCGAGGGCGCCAAGGAGAACTGCCCCGTGTCCAAGGCGCTGACCGGCACGACCATCACCCTGGACGCCTCGCTCGCCTGAGTCTCCACCCGGTCCGGCAGCACAGCCGGGAGGCCACGACCGCTTCACGAGCCGAGCCGCCGTCTCCGTCCCCTGAAGGGGAGCTGGAGGCGGCGGCTCTGCTGTCTTGTGAGGGCCTGGGCGGTGTCAGCTGGTCCTGGTCTCGTGGGAGTCGCTCGTTGCGGGCGGCTGGGTCCCGTTGGCGGAGCGGGCCTGGTCCTGAGGCGCCTCCCGGTGCCAGACGACCCGCTGCGGGAACGGGATCTCGATGCCCTCGTGGTCGAAGCGTGCCTTGATCCGCTCGCGCATCTCGCGGGCGACACCCCACTGCTCGAGCGGGGCGGTCTTGAGGACGACGCGGACCGTGATGCCGTCCGGGTCGAGGGACTGGATGCCCCAGACCTCGGGCTCCTCGATGATCTTGCCCTTGTAGTCCTCGTCGTCCCACATGTCGTGGGCGACGTCGGCGAGCACCTCGCGCACGCGGTGGAGGTCCTCCTTGTAGCCGACCTGGACGTCGAGGACGGTCTGCGCCCAGTTCTGGCTCATGTTGCCGATCCTGAGGACCTCACCGTTGCGGACGTACCAGACGGTGCCGTCGATGTCGCGGATCCGGGTCACCCGGAGGCTGACCGCCTCGACCGTGCCGATCGCCTCTCCTGCGTCGATCACGTCCCCGACGCCGTACTGGTCCTCGAAGATCATGAAGATGCCGGAGAGGAAGTCCTTCACCA
>Ga0208537_1000104_pt1 | contig 13536 bp, 11 predicted proteins | sample MayberrySE_TuleA_FD_185672 | JGI IMG/M metagenome (GOLD analysis project Ga0208537, IMG submission 185672) | Natural and restored wetland microbial communities from the San Francisco Bay, California, USA, that impact long-term carbon... | ecosystem: Environmental > Terrestrial > Soil > Wetlands ...
CCGGGGGCCGCCACCGTCGTCGTCAAGCGTTTTGTCAGCAGATAACCGGGCAGATCCCCACCGAGCGACCTGCGAGGTCTCGAGTCGCCCCGCGTGCCGGGCCGAGCGTCGTCGGTCAGAGCCGCACGAAGTTGGCGGCGACCACCCAGCGGCCGGACGCGTCGGGAGTGGCGCCGACGCCGATCCGCCGAGCCTTGCGGCTGAGCAGGATCGCCCGGTGGCCGGGGGAGTTCATCCACATCCGGACCAGCTTGCGCGGGGGCATCGACCCGCGGCCGAGCGTCTCGCCGGCGTAGCGCGCGTTGCACCGGTTGAGCACCCTGGTCATCGACTGGTGGTAGAACTGGTTGTTCACCGCGAGGTAGAGGCTCCAGGCCTCGGCGGTGCGGTCCGCGCACCTGACGCCGCGGACCCGACGCAGGCCGTGGTTGGCGCGGCGCTTGTTCACCTGGCGGATCACGCGCTTCTCGTAGGTGTCGGTCGCCATCGCCGTCGTGGCGAGCGACTTGGTCTGCACGGCTTCGGCCGGACTCAGGGCGGCGGTCGAGAGGCCGAGCGTGAGAAGGGTTGTGGTGACTGCTCCCACGACGAGGCGGGTGAGCTTTTTCGGGCGCAGGACGCCAAGGCCTTTTTGGTTCATCGCTAAGGCCCCTCCCAAGGCCTCATGAGCGTGCTGTCGGCGGTGTCCGCTCTGTACGGTCTACGACGCCAGTCACGAAAAGCTTGGTAGCTGTCTCTTGCGAACAGTGTCCCTGTGTGACCCGTTGCATAAACGTGACGAACAGGAAAACCGAGGGTCGAAATGTGAAGCCCTACCAGTATGACCAGATTCCTGAGGCTTGTGAGCAAACTGAGGAAAAAGGTGTCAAGGGGACTCGCCGGGCCGCTGGTGCAAGAGGGGTGCACGTCCGAGGGGCGGGCACGCGGAGACCGATTTCCGGCATGGAGAGGGCGGCAAGTAGGCTTGGCGCTTGGTGTCGCGCCGGCGGACGAGCGGGCGTGATCGATTCGAGGCTCGAAAGGTCCACAGTGGGTTCTGTCATCAAGAAGCGCCGTAAGCGAATGGCGAAGAAGAAGCACCGCAAGCTGCTCAAGAAGACGCGTATCCAGCGTCGCCGTCAGGGCAAGTAAGCGGTCTGACGTAGGCGTCGACTGATGGGCCGCATCGTTCTCGTCACCGGGGTCTCAGGCGACCTCGGGGGCAGGTTTGCGCGCCTACTCTCCGCCGACCCCGCCGTGGAGCGGGTCATCGGCGTCGACGTCGTGCCGCCGCGCGGCGACATGGGTGACGTGCGGTTCGTCCGTGCCGACATCCGCAACCCGGTCATCGCGAAGGTGATCGCAGGTGAGGACGTCGACACGGTCGTGCACATGAGCGTCATCGCGACGCCCGGCACGGCCGGTGGACGTTCGACGATGAAGGAGCTCAACGTCATCGGCACGATGCAGCTCCTCGCCGCCTGCCAGAAGGCAAGCAGCCTGAAGCGGCTCGTGGTGCGCTCCTCCACCGCGGTGTACGGATCGTCCTCGCGCGACCCGGCGATGTTCACCGAGGACATGGCGCCCAAGCGGATGCCCCGCTCGGGCTTCGCCAAGGACGTCGTCGAGGTCGAGGGCTACGTCCGCGGCTTCGCTCGGCGCCGCCCGGACATCGAGGTCACGATGCTGCGCGCGGCGAACACCATCGGCCCCCGGGTCAGCTCGCCGATGTCCCAGTACTTCCGCCTGCCCGTCGTACCGACGATCCTCGGGTTCGACGCCAGGTTGCAGTTCCTCCACGAGGACGACCTTCTCCAGGCGCTCAGGCACACGGCGACCGGCGGCGTGCACGGCACCTTCAACGTGGCCGGCGAGGGCATCCTGATGCTCTCGCAGGCGCTCCGCCGCCTCGGGAAGCCGTCGATCCCCCTGCCCTCGTTCGCAGCGAGCCAGGTCGGGTCTTTCGTCCGCCAGTCGCGGGTGGCCGACTTCTCGCCCGAGCAGATGGCCTACCTCACCTACGGCCGCGGCGTCGACACCACGCGGATGCGCGAGGTCCTCGGGTTCGAGCCCGAGCACACCACCGCCTCGGCGTTCGAGGACCTCCGCCGAGCACTCGGTCCGGGACCCATCTCGGCAGACCGCGTCGCAGCGGTCGAGGACATGGTGACGCAGGCGTTGGGGGCGGGCCGTGGCTGACGCAGAGATCATCCCGCTGGGCACCCGGGGGCGCCCGGGACGAGGTTCGGGTAGCGCGAAGCCCTCGGCCTCCGCGCGCAACCTCGCCGGCGGCAAGAAGCCCGCACGCAAGCAGGGGGGTGCCACGAGCGAGCGTCAGGCGAACGCGAGGCCTGACGCCGCCGAGAGCCCTGCCGCTCCCCAGAAGGCGGGCAGGCCGCCTGTGCCGCCCGAGCAGGAGCCGGGCACGACGGAGCGGCTGCCGCCGCGGGCACAGGAGCCGACCCCCCGCGAGACGTCGAGCACCACCACGAGCGACCGGGCGCCGGGCGCCGGCATCCCCGTCACCGACTGGATGCAGGCGTTCACCTCCGCGTCGAAGGAGGTCTTCGGCGACAACTGGGAGCCGAAGCTCGCGGAGTTCCTGGCCTTCCTGCGCCGCCGGATCACCGGTGACTACACCGTGGACGAGTACGGCTTCGACCGCGAGATCACCGAGAGGTTCTTCTACTCCGCGATCCGGCCCATCGCGGACAAGTGGTTCCGCGTCGAGGTCCGAGGCATCGACAACATCCCCACCGAGGGCGGTGCGCTCGTGGTGTCCAACCACTCCGGCACGGTCCCGGTGGACGGGCTCGTCACGGGTGTCAGCATCCACGACCACACGGGTCGGCACCTGCGTCCGCTCGGCGCGGACCTCGTCTTCCGACTCCCGATCGTGGGCGAGATCGCCCGCAAGGGTGGAGCCACCCTGGCCTGCAACGAGGACGCCGAGCGGATGCTTCGCGGCGGCGAGCTCGTCGGTGTCTGGCCGGAGGGTTTCAAGGGGATCGGCAAGCCGTACTCCGACCGCTACAAGCTCCAGCGCTTCGGTCGCGGCGGCTTCGTGTCGGCAGCCCTGAGGACCGGCGTGCCGATCGTCCCGTGCTCCGTGGTGGGCGCTGAGGAGATCTACCCGCTCGTGGGGAACGTCCCCGCGCTCGCGCGGCTGCTGGGCGTGCCCTACATCCCGATCACGCCGTTCTTCCCGCTGCTCGGGCCCCTCGGGCTCGTCCCCCTTCCGTCGAAGTGGCTGATCGAGTTCGGGGAGCCGATCCGCACCGACTCCTACGACGGGGGAGCCGCCGACGACCCGATGCTGGTGTTCAACGTGACCGACCAGGTGCGCGAGACGATCCAGCAGACGCTGTACTCCCTGCTCATGCAGCGGCGCTCGGTCTTCTACTGATCAGGTGCGGACACGGTGACCCGTGTCCGCGCTGGGACCGTTCACGGCCACCGGCCGTAGCCGGCTGAGGTGAGCGGGGTCCTCAGTCCAGGAGGCCGTCGGTGTCGGGCAGCAGCGTCTCGACGACGCCGGTGAGCCCGTCCTCGATGTCCTTGCTGATCTTCTCGGCGACGCCGTCGTCGCTTCCTCCGCTGCCGGTCTTGGTGCCGTCCAGTCCCGGGAGCAGGGTCGGCCACGTGCTCGGGTCGACGGACGGGGACGGCAGAGGGGCGGGCGCTGTCGGCCCGGCGGTGGGTCCTGCCGGCGCGTTCGGGTCCGAGCCGGACGCCCCGGTGGGCTCCGAGGTGCCGGGGGCGGCGTCCCTGCGCACCACGACCGGGTGGTTGTTGTCGAGGTCGCGGTGCGACGCGAGGGCCAGCGCCCGCTCGACCTCTGCGTGGGCGAGGAAGATGCCGGGGACCTCGACGAGAGGGAGGTCCGCAGCGCAGCCGCTGCACAGCGACGCGGCCTCGCTGTCGATGTCCTTGAGGATCATGGCGGCTGCGGCGAGCTCGTCCTGGGCCTCGCTCGGCACGATCGGGGCGAGCTGCTCGAGGGCGGCGATGCCCTCTGCGGTGAAGGTGCGGACGGTCACGACCGTGTCAGGGTCGCCCGTCTCGTGGTAGGCCTCGAACAGGAACGCCGAACCCTCCTCGGCGGTCGCCGAGAACGCCTCCAGCGTCTGCTGCACGCGCGGCTCCAGCTGGACGTTCTCCGTGTCGCCGACCAGGCTCTTCACCTCGACGAGCCGGCCCGAGGCCTGGCGCAGAAGGTCCTGGCCCTTACCTGCCGGGCTCATGCTCAGCTCCGCCTCGGCCCGCTCGATGCTCCGCTTGATCGGATAGAGCGCCTCGCCGGGCAGTGCGCTCTGGGCGGCAGCCGCCATCGTCGTCGTACCGCCGATGAGGACGAACGCGGAGGCGGCGGCGACCAGCCGACGCTCGCGCCTGCCACGCTGCCGGACGGGCAGCACCAGGTTGGCGGTCCCGGGGGTCAGCGCCGACTCCGCCTCGAGCATCAGACGGCTGCGCAGGTCGCGCGCGAACTCCGCGCGTGGCGCGACCGGCTCCTGCTCACGCAAGGAGACCACGAGCCCGAGCAGCGTGGTGAGCTCCTGCTCGCGCGGAGCGCGGCTCGTCGCCTCGCCGTCGACCGCGGCGGCGAACTCCTCGGCGCGTCGTCGCGCCTGGAACACGGAGGTCATCGGGCTGGTCCTGTCCTGGGGTCGTGTCGGTGGCCGCGTCGGCCCGTCACGACGTCTAACGACCTATCGAGCGTCAAGGTTACGGCGCGTGACGAAGCCCACCCTTGACACGTTCGGCAAAGCCGCCCCTCCGCGACCCGGCCTGTCATCGCAGCCCCTCCGGGAGGAGCTTGGCGAGGTTCCGGACCCCGCGCAGCTGGAGCTGCTTCACCGCGCCGTCGCTGCGGCCGAGCACCTTCGCGGTCTCCGCGATGGAGAGGCCTTGGAGGAAGCGCATGATCAGGCACTCCTGCTGCTCCGTCGGAAGCTCACCGAGCGCCTCGAGCAGGGCCTCGTTGGTGAGGGAGGCGAGCACGGCGTTCTCGGGGCCATCGGTGGCGGAGTCATGTGCGCCCATGTCCTCGGTCGCGAACTCCAGCCGCGTGCGCCCGGCCTTGTAGTGGTCGGCGGTGAGGTTGCGGGCGATGGTCATCAGCCAGGCGCCGAAGTCCTTGCCCTGCCACTTGAACGAGCTCATGCTGCGGAGGGCCCGGAAGAAGGTCTCCGACGTGAGGTCCTCGGCCAGGGCGACCGAGCCGACGCGGTAGTAGATGAACCGGTAGACCGAGGTGTTGTAGTGGTCGTAGAGCATCCCGAACGCCTCGGAGTCACCGCTGCGGGCGAGCTCGACGAGCGCGATCAGCCGTGAGCCCTCGGCCTCGTCCGCCTCCGAGGAGCAGGCCAGGCCCGAGTCGGGCCCCCCGGGGTCGACGCTCGTGCCGGGCGGGTTGTAGTCGAGCGCCTCGGACAGCAACCAGGACGGAGCCCGGGAGATCTGGGTCACGTCGGCGCATGCCGTCGCCGGGACGGGGTAGAGGACAGCGGCCAGTGCCGTGCGCAGAGCGGTGAATCCGCGCGCGAAGTCGGCACTGCGCGTGAACATCCGAATGATCTCCCTCGTGCGGCTTTCAGCCGTGCTCCCCGTACGCCCCAGGTTAGAGGCGGATGTCGCGTTTGTGAACCCGCCTGTAACTCGGAGTTGCAGTAGCCGAAGTGTTCCCCGTCACATTGCGTCCCAAACCCCGCCAGAGGTCGCAGCGAGGGAGAATCGCTGCGCGCAGGCGGCGACGGGTCAGCGCACCTTCCGCCGTATCGCCACTCCCGCGGCGATGCTGCCGCTGACAGCACCGGTCACCGCTGCGGCGACCAGCCCGGCGCGGGCGGCCTTCCGGCCGGTGCGGTAGTCGCGGATCCGCCACCCGTTCGCGCGCGCGTGGTCGCGCAGCTTCGAGTCCGGGTTGATCACGCAGGGGTCGCCGACCAGGGACAGCATCGGCAGGTCGTTGAAGGAGTCGGAGTACGCCGAGCACCTCGTGAGGTCCAGGCCCTCCCGGTCGGAGAGTGCCCGGACGGCCTCGGCCTTCGCCGGCCCGTGGAGCATGTCGCCCACGAGACGTCCGGTGTACACGCCGTCCACGTGCTCGGAGACGGTGCCGAGAGCTCCGGTCAGCCCGAGCCGGCGGGCGATGATCGTCGCGATCTCGATCGGTGCCGCCGTGACCAGCCAGACCCGCTGGCCCTGGTCGAGGTGGAGCTGGGCGAGAGCGCGCGTGCCCGGCCAGATCCGGTGCGCCATCGCCTCGTCGAAGATCTCCTCGCCCAGCGCCTCGAGCTCCTCGACGGAGTGGCCCTTGATGAAGTTGAGGGCGGACGCCCGCGCGTCGGCGACGTGCTCGGGGTCCTCGACGCCGATGACTCGGAAGTAGGCCTGCTTCCAGGCGGCGCCCACGATCTCCCGCGTGGTGAAGAACTTGCGACGGTGCAGCCCCTTGGCGAGGTGGAAGATCGAGGCTCCCTGCATGACGGTGTTGTCCACGTCGAAGAATGCCGCCGATGTCGGGTCCGGGGGCGTCGCGAGGGCCGACTCCACCTCGGCGGCAGAGGCGGCGGCCTCGCCCGCGAGCACGGACCGACGGCGGAGGTCCGACGTCCGGTTGTGACGATTTCCGTGCCGTCTGCTCGAGCTCGCCGCGTTCACAACGACTCACCCTAGTGTTCCCTGCGGGGGACTTGCCCACCCCTGTGCCGGGGGCCGTGGCGCTTGGGGCTCGTGTGGAAGACTCGACGCCGTGAGACCAGCGTCCAACCTCGCTGACCTGCTCGAGCGGGCTGCCCAGGAGAGCCCCGACCGGGTGGCACTCGTGGAGGCCGCCAGCGGCCGCCGGGTGACCTGGGCCGAGCTCGACGCGGAGGCGGACCGGGTCGCGCAGGGCCTCTCCGGCCTCGGCCTCGTCGCCGGCTATCGCGTGATGATCGCCCTGGCCAACCGCATCGAGTTCGTCGCGGCCTACCTGGGCGTGCTGCGTGCCCGGCTCGTGGCTGTCCCCGTGAACCCCCGCTCGGCCACCGGCGAGATGGTCCGCATGATGGCGGACTGCGGAGCGCGCGTCGTCCTCGCCGACCAGGCGACGGTCACCACCGTCCGGGCAGCGGTAGCCGGCCTCGAGGACGCTCTGGTGGGCGCGGACGAGGAGCTCGTCGCGCGCACCAACGTCCCAAGGGTCGTGGTCGTGTCCGCCCCCTCGCTTCCATCCGAGACGTCGTACGCCGAGCTCGTCTCCCACGACGGGCGGGTGCCGCCCACGCCCGAGGACCCGGAGGCGCTCGCCGTCCTCCTCTACACCAGCGGGACGTCGGGCCGGCCGCGCGCCGCGATGCTCAGCCACCGGGCCCTGCTCGCCAACATCGAGCAGGCGGCCGCCGTGGAACCTCCCCTCATCCTGCCGGAGGACGTCGTGCTGGGCGTCCTGCCGCTGTTCCACGTCTACGGGCTCAACGCGGTGCTCGGGCAGGTTCTGCGCCAGCAGGCCGGGCTCGTCCTGGCCGACGGCTTCGACGTGGAGGGGACCCTCAACCTCGTGGAGCGGGAGGCGGTGACCGTCGTACCCGTCGCCCCTCCCGTGCTCGCGTACTGGCGCGACGTCGAGCGCCTCGGTGAGCGGCTCGCGAGCGTCCGGGTCCTGCTCTCCGGGTCGGCGCCGCTCGCCCCGGTCCTGATCGGGCAGTTCGAGCAGCGGTCGGGCGTCACCGTGCACCAGGGTTACGGCCTGACCGAGGCCGCTCCGGTCGTCACCTCCACCCAGCGCAGCGCGTCACCCAAGCGGGGGTCGGTCGGGGCAGCGCTCCCCGGAGTCTCGATCCGGCTCGTCGACGAGGCGGGCGGGGCTCCCGAGGGAGAGGACCCAGGCGAGATCGAGGTCAAGGGCGACAACCTGTTCTCGGGCTACTGGCCCGACCGTGCGGACGGCCCCGGGCCCGACGGGTGGTGGGCCACCGGCGACGTCGGCTTCCTCGACCCCGACGGTGACCTCTTCCTCGTCGACCGGCTGAAGGAGCTGGTCATCGTGTCGGGCTTCAACGTCTACCCGGTCGAGGTCGAGGACGTCATCTCCGAGCTCGACGACGTGCAGGAGGCGGCGGTGATCGGCGTCGCCGACGAGCGGACCGGGGAGGCCGTGGTGGCCTACGTCAAGCGGTCCCCGCGCTCCGGGCTCACTGCAGAGGAGGTCGCCGAGCGGGTCCGCGAGCACTGCGCCTCGAGGCTGGCGCGGTTCAAGCAGCCGAGTGTCGTGGAGGTCGTCGACGAGCTGCCGCACACGGTCACCGGGAAGGTCGCCAAGGGGACGCTTCGTGCCACCCGCCGCCGTCGCAACCTCGGGCTGCTCGAGTGACCGGCAACGCGGGCCCCGGAGCCGGACTCGGGCACACCGAGCTGGGGGAGACGCCGCCCCGGGTGGTGCTGTACTCGAAGCCCGGCTGCCACCTCTGCGACGACGCCCGCGAGGTCATCGTCGCGGTGTGCGCCGAGCTGGGCGAGAGCTTCGACGAGGTCGACATCACGACCTCCGAGGAGCTGGTGCGCGAGTTCGGCGAGCAGATCCCGGTGACCTTCGTCGACGGTGAGCAGCACGACTTCTGGCGCGTCGACGCCGGCCGGCTCCGGGCCGCCCTCGTCTAGACCTCGCGGCGGAGACGGACCCCCGAATCAGGTGAGACAGGTCACCTGTGCTAGTGGTCTGGGTTCTCCAGTTTGTTCCCACGTTCACAAACTCCTAAAGTGACTCTGGCCGCCGGCGAGCGCGCCCCGAGAGACGGGTGAACCGCGCACCGGTGGATTCAGGAGAGTCGTGACCTCAGCGCGTAGCAACCGCAACGGCGCCGCCCCGGCGGAGGGTGCCGCCGCGGCGTCGACGCGGACCCCTGAGCGGGGGATCCCCGAGGCCACCGTGGCCCGGCTGCCGATCTACCTGCGCGCCCTCATCACGCTCGCCGAGCGCGGGATCGCCACCTGTTCCAGCGAGGAGCTCGCAACGGCCGCGGGCGTCAACAGCGCCAAGCTGCGCAAGGACCTCTCCTACCTCGGCTCCTACGGCACCCGCGGTGTGGGGTACGACGTCGAGTACCTGCGCTACCAGATCGCCCGCGAGATCGGGGTGACCCAGGACTGGCCCGTCGTGATCGTCGGTATCGGTAACCTCGGCCACGCCCTGGCGAACTACTCCGGCTTCACCTCGCGCGGGTTCCGCATCGTCGCCCTGCTCGACAGCGACCCGGCCCGACTCGGTGAGCCCGTCGGCGAGATGCGGATCCGGTCCACCACCGAGCTCGAGGCGATCGTCGTGGAGCACGACGTCGCCATCGGCGTGATCGCCACCCCTGCGCCCGCCGCCCAGGACGTCTGCGACCGCCTCGTCACTGCCGGCGTCACGAGCATCCTGAACTTCGCCCCCACCGTGCTGTCGGTCCCCGCGGGGGTCGACGTGCGCAAGGTCGACCTGTCCATCGAGCTGCAGATCCTGGCCTACCACGAGCAGCGCAAGTCGATGAGCGCTCCGGGAGAGCCGACTCTGACGAGGGTGGTGGAGACGGCATGAGCGTCCTCGTCGTCGGGGTCTCCCACAAGACCGCGCCGGTCTCGGTGCTCGAGCGGGTCGCGCTCGACACCGACGCCGTCGCCAAGCTCGTCCGCGACGTCGCGGACAGCGAGCACGTGCTCGAGGCGACCGCGCTGGCCACGTGCAACCGGATCGAGGTCTACGCCGAGGTCGACCGCTTCCACGGCAGCGTCGAGACCGTCTCGCGGCTGCTGTGCCGCCACGCCGGGCAGTCGCCCGAGGACATCGTCCCGCACCTCTACGTGCACTACGACGACGGTGCGGTCTCCCATCTCTTCAACGTCGCCTCCGGCCTCGACTCGATGGTCGTCGGTGAGGGTCAGATCCTGGGCCAGACCCGCGATGCGCTGCGCCTCGGGCAGGAGACCGGCACGATCGGACCTGCTCTGAACGTGCTCTTCCAGCAGGCGCTGCGGGTGGGCAAGCGCGCCCACGCCGAGACCGACATCGACCTGGCCGCGCCCTCGCTCGTCACCGCCGCGCTCGACCGGGCCACCGAGCACGTCGGACGGGTCGCGGGCAGACGCGTCGTCGTCGTCGGCGCCGGGGCGATGGCCTCGCTCGCCGTCTCCACGGTCGCCCGGCTCGGTGCCGCCGACGTGGTGATCGCCAACCGCACCGACGCGCACGCGGCCCGGCTGGCCGAGCAGTACGACGGCCGGGTGGCCGCGCTCACCGAGATCGACCGGGAGATCGCCGCGGCCGACATCCTCATCTCGTGCACTGGCGCCGCCGGGCTGGTGCTCTCGCTCGGCCAGGTCGCAGCGGCGCGCAACCACGCCACCGAGCCGCTCGCGGTCCTCGACCTCGCCCTGCCGCATGACGTCGACCCCGCGGTCGCGGAGCTGCCGGGCATCGCACTCATCGGTCTCGCTCGCCTGGCCGAGGAGCTCCAAGGGGGGCGGGCCGGGACCGACGTCGCCGCGGTCCGGGACATCGTCGCGGAGGAGATCAGCGCGTTCCTCGCCGCACGACGCTCCGCCAGCGTGACCCCGACCGTGGTCGCGCTTCGCACCATGGCCACCGGCGTCGTGGAGGCCGAGGTGGAGCGCCTGCTCATGCGCCTGCCCGACCTCGACCCGCAGACCCGCGCCGAGATCGAGCTGTCGATCCGCCGGGTCGCGGACAAGCTCCTGCACCAGCCGACCGTTCGGGTCAAGGAGCTCGCGAACGAGTCCGGGGCGATCTCCTACGCCGCGGCCCTGGCCGAGCTCTTCGCTCTCGACTCCGAGGCCGTCGATGCGATGACCCGCGCCGAGGGGGGTATGAGATGACCGAGCAGACCCCCGCGCAGAGGACGGACATGGGCGAGACCACGGACACGGGGCCGCTGCGCGTCGGCACGCGGGCCTCGCTCCTGGCCAGGACCCAGAGCGAGACCGTGGCCGCGGCGCTGCGTGCGGCGCTCGACCGCGACGTGGTCCTCGTCGAGGTCACCACGGAGGGAGACGTGTCCTCGGCTCCGCTGGCCTCCATGGGTGGTGCCGGGGTGTTCGTCAGTGCACTGCGTGAGGCGCTGCTGCGCGGCGACGTGGACATCGCCGTCCACTCCCTGAAGGACCTCCCGACCGACCCCTGCGAGGGCGTCGCCCTGGCCGCCGTACCCCTGCGGGAGGACCCGCGCGACGTGGTGGTCGCCCGCGACGGGCTGACCATCGGCGAGCTGCCCCCCGGGTCGAAGGTCGGCACAGGGTCTCCTCGCCGGGCCGCCCAGCTCGCCGCGCTGGGCCTCGGGTTGGAGATCGTCGACATCCGAGGCAATGTGGACACCCGGATCGGGAAGGTCACGACCGGGGAGCTCGACGCCGTCCTGCTCGCCCGTGCCGGACTGGCCCGCATCGGTCGCCTCGACGAGGTGACCGAGGTGCTCGACCCCTTGCAGATGCTTCCCGCACCCGGACAGGGTGCACTGGCAGTGGAGTGCCGCGGCGACGAGGAGTTCCTGGTCGACCAGGTGCGCCTCGCGCTCGACGACGAGCCCACCCGCGCAGCCGTCACGGCTGAGCGGACCGTGCTCAACGCACTCGAGGCCGGCTGCTCGGCCCCCGTGGGCGCGCTCGCCGAGGTCGCCGAGGGCGACGACGGCGACGAGCTCTGGGTGCGGGCGATCGCCCTGTCGTACGACGGCGTGGTCGCCGTACGACGCTCTGCCACAGGCACACCCGACGACGCTGTCGGAGTGGGCCAGCGCCTCGCAGCAGAGATGCTCGAAGAAGGCGCCGACACGCTCATCACGGAGCAGGTGTCATGACCGCACGGCCGAACCCGAACACCAAGAAGGCGACTGTGAGCAAGACCCCGACGAAGACCGCAGCCACCAAGCGCTCGACCACGAAGGCGAAGTCCGTGCCGAAGAAGTCCACCGCCAGCACGCCCCCTGCCCCCGCGGGGGAGTCGGCGGTCCCCAAGCCCTCCGCACCCGTCGGCTACGTGTCGTTCGTGGGCAGCGGCCCCGGCGACCCCGAGCTGCTGACCGTACGCGCCGCCGAGCTGCTGCAGGCGGCCGAGGTGGTCATCACCGAGGTGCCCTCGCACGCCGAGCTCGTGAGGTCATGCCTCGGACTGCCCGAGCCCCGCGTGGTCGTCGACGAGGACGGCAACGAGACGGTGGAGCAGGACGGCGGTCCTGAGATCGTCGACGGCGGCTTCGGCCAGGACGGCCAGCCGCTGACCCACGCCGCCCGGGCGAAGGTCGTGGTGAAGCAGGCCAAGACCGGCCGCCGTGTGGTGCGGCTGATGGCCGGCGACCCGTTCGTCTACGCGTCCGGCCCCGAGGAGGCGCAAGCCTGCGTCAAGGCGGGCATCGCGTTCGAGATCGTCCCGGGCGTCTCGTCCGTGACCGCGGTCCCGGCCTACGCGGGCATCCCGCTGACCACGAAGCACAACCGTGAGGTCGCCGTGGTCACGTGCGGCGAGACCAAGGTGGACTGGTCGCAGTACGCCGACAACCGGACCCTGGTCCTGCTCTCCGCGGTGAACTCGATCGACGAGATCGCGAAGGCGCTCGTCGCCGCGGGTCGACCCGCGAGCTGCCCGGTGTCGATGACGCGTGTCGGCACGACCACCGACCAGTCGACCGTCGTGTCCACGCTCGGGGAGATCGCCGCCGACGCCCGCACCGCCAAGATGACCCCACCGGCGATCACGGTCGTCGGCGACGTCGTGGACCTGCGCGGCGCCCTGTCCTGGTTCGAGACCAAGCCGCTGTTCGGATGGCGCGTGCTCGTGCCGCGCACCAAGGAGCAGGCCGGCTCGCTCTCCGCGCGCCTGCGCGGTTTCGGCGCCGTGCCGGAGGAGGTCCCGACCATCTCCGTCGAGCCGCCGCGCAACCCGCAGCAGATGGACAAGGCTGTCCGCGGCCTCGTCGAGGGGCGGTACGAGTGGATCGCGTTCACCTCAGTCAACGCGGTGCGCGCCGTGCGCGAGAAGTTCGACGAGTACGGGCTCGACGCCCGGGCCTTCTCCGGCCTCAAGATCGCCGCGGTCGGCGAGAAGACCGCGGCCGCCATCGCATCGTGGGGCCTGCGCGCCGACCTGATGCCGAGCGGTGAGCAGTCCGCGCGCGGCCTGCTCGAGGACTGGCCGCCGTACGACGAGGTCCTCGACCCGATCAACCGGGTCTTCCTGCCGCGGGCCGACATCGCCACCGAGACCCTCGTGGCGGGCCTCGTCGAGCTCGGCTGGGAGGTCGACGACGTCACGGCGTACCGGACCGTGCGTGCGACCCCGCCGCCGGCTCCCACACGTGAGGCCATCAAGACCGGCAAGTTCGACGCGGTCGTCTTCACCTCTTCCTCCACGGTGCGCAACCTCGTGGGCATCGCGGGCAAGCCGCACACCTCGACGGTGATCGCCGTGATCGGTCCCGCGACGGCCAAGACCGCCGAGGAGCACGGCCTGCGGGTCGACGTGATGGCGCCGTCGCCGTCGGTGGAGGTCCTCGCCGACGCGCTCGCCGACTTCGGCGCGGCGCG
>Ga0208537_1000105_pt1 | contig 13514 bp, 12 predicted proteins | sample MayberrySE_TuleA_FD_185672 | JGI IMG/M metagenome (GOLD analysis project Ga0208537, IMG submission 185672) | Natural and restored wetland microbial communities from the San Francisco Bay, California, USA, that impact long-term carbon... | ecosystem: Environmental > Terrestrial > Soil > Wetlands ...
GCCAACGGGCTCTCCACCGAGCGTCTGCTACGCCAGCTCGACGTCGTGGCCGCGGTCAACAGCCACCTCGACGGGCGGCTGCGGATGCTCACCGGCATCGAGGTCGACATCCTCGACGACGGCACGCTCGACCAGACCGACGAGATGCTCGGCCGCCTCGACGTCGTGGTGGCGTCGGTGCACTCGAAGCTCAGGATGGACTCCGACGCGATGACGCGACGGATGGTGGCGGCGGTGCGGCACCGGCACACCGACGTCCTCGGTCACTGCACCGGGCGGCTCATCACCGGCGGGCGCGGGACGCGGCCACAGAGCACGTTCGACGCCGAGAAGGTCTTCGCCGCCTGCGCGGCCCATGACGTCGCGGTCGAGATCAACTCACGGCCCGAACGGGTGGACCCGCCCGACGAGCTCGTCGCGGTCGCGCTGGAGGCCGGATGCCTCTTCTCCATCGACAGCGACGCCCACGCGCCGGGCCAGCTCGACTTCCTCGACCACGGCTGTGCGCGCGCCGAGGAGCTCGGCGTCCCGCCGGAGCGGATCGTGAACACCTGGAGCGTAGACCGCCTCCTGGCGTGGTCCTCCGGGTAACGTGCGGGTATGCCCACCCGTGCTCCGGACCCCGGGGCCCCCATCGTCGAGGTGCGACGCAGCCGCAAGCGTCGTCGCACGGTCTCGGCCTACCGCGAGGACGACCGGGTGGTCGTCATGATCCCGGCCCGGCTCAGCGCGAAGGAGGAGCGCGAGTGGGTCGCGACGATGCTCGAGCGCCTGGAGAGGTCGGAGAGGCGTCGGCGGCCCAGTGACGCCGGGCTCAAGCGCAGGGCGGCGGAGCTGAGCAGCCGCTACCTCGGGGGCCTGGCCCGTCCCGAGACAGTGCGCTGGGTGGACAACCAGAACAGCCGCTGGGGGTCCTGCACTCCCTCCGACCGGTCGATCCGGCTCTCCACCCGGCTGCAGGGCATGCCCCCCTGGGTCATCGACTACGTCCTCGTGCACGAGCTGGCCCACCTGATCGAGGCGGGGCACACCCCGGCGTTCTGGGCCTGGGTCGACCGCTATCCGAAGGCCGAGCGCGCCAAGGGCTTCCTCGAGGGCGTCGCCTGCGCGACCCAGCTCGGGCTCCAGGCAGAACCCCCGGACTGCTCGGAGGAGGGCGCCGCGGCGATGCTCGCCACCGACGGCAGCGACGTCGAGGCCGAGGAGTCCTGAGCCGGCCCTAGCGGGGCTCGGCCACTGCTCGGGCGGCCCACCGCGCACGGGCGAGCCGCACCAGCTCGTGGATGTCCTCGTCCTCGGTCGGCAGGTCGTCCCACGGCCACCAGCGCACGTCGAGCGACTCGTCACTCACGGCGTGCTCCGCCCCGGGTGGGGCGACGGCGAGGAAGCGCACGTCGAGATGGTGGACGACCCCGCGTGGGTCGCAGAACGGCACAGGGTGGGCGCTGAGGTGCACCGGCAGCGGGTCCGGCTCCAGACCGGGTACGCCGGACTCCTCGACCGCTTCGCGCAGGGCGGCACCGACCAGGGTGGTGTCGGTGTCCTCGCAGTGGCCGCCCATCTGGAACCACGCCCGCGCCTTCGCGTGCAGGGTCAGCAGCACGCGCTCGCCGTCCGCCGAGAGGATCAGCGTGCTGGCGGTGACGTGGTCGGGGAAGCAGCGGCGCCGGAGGCCGTCCGGATGCGCCTCGAGATGTGCAACGAAGCGGCGGCGCACCCACCCCTGCGCCGGGTCCGGCGGCGTCCACGCGCGCAGCAGCGCCAGCGCGTCGCCGTGGAGCACCCTCAGCTGTCCTTGCCGTCGCCGGGCTCGTCGCCCTTCTCGTCGGTCGTGTCGTCGCGCGCGGCTCCGCCTCGCCCCTCGTCGGAGGCCTGGCCGAGCAGATCGGCGAGTGCAGCGTCGAACTCTTCGTCGGTGAGCGCCTGCGGCTCCTCGAGGTTCTCCCGGAACCCGAGCGGGTCGTCGAGGTTCTCGGACGTGGGGAGCAGGTCGGGATGGGCCCACACCGCGTCGCGCGCCTGCTGTCCCTGGCGCGAGCGGAGCGATCCCCAGAGCGCGGACGCGTCGCGCAGCCGGCGGGGCCGAAGCTCGAGACCGACGAGCGCCGCGAACGTCTGCTCGGCCGGTCCCCCTGCCGCCCGACGGCGCCGGACGGCCTCCTGGAGCTTGCCGGCGCTCGGCATCCTGTCCTCGGTGGCCTGCCCCACCACCTCGTCGACCCAGCCCTCGACCAGGGCAAGCGTGGTCTCGAGCCTGGTGAGCGCGGCCCGCTGGGCGGGTGTCTGCTGCGGCTCGAAGAGACCGCCCTCCAGCGCCTCCTGGATCGCGGCAGGGTTCATCGGGTCGATGTTGCGCATCGACTCCTCGATCTTCGAGACGTCGATGGTCGTGCCCCGCCCGTAGTCCTCCACGGCGGAGAGCAGGTGGGCACGCAGCCACGGGACGTGCGCGAAGAGACGCTGGTGAGCGGCCTCGCGCAGGGCGAGGTAGAGCACGACGTCCTCGTCCGAGACGTCGAGGCCCTCGGAGAACACGCGTACGTTGGCCGGGACCAGGGCAGCCTTGCCGGCGGGCCCGAGGGGCAGACCGATGTCAGAGGCGGTGAGGACCTCGCCGGCGAGCCCGCCGATGGCCTGTCCCACCTGTGTGCCGAACATCGCGCCGCCGGCCTTGCTCAGCATCCCCATCAGCGGGCCGGCCATCGACTTGGCCTCCTCCGGGAGGGCGTCGCCCATCGCACCCACGACGTGCTCGGCCACCGGCTCCACGAGCCGCTGCCAGACCTCGATGGTCTCCTCGATCCACTGCGCACGGCTCCAGACGGCCGAGTTACTGACGCCCGAGGGCAGGTCGGTGACCTGGTCGAGCCAGTGGTCGGCGAGGCGCAACGCGTCGGCGACAGCGTCCTTGTCCTTGCCGGTGGGGGAGGGGTCGGCCTCCTGGGCGACCGTCTTGCGCGCGACGTCCTTGGCGAGGTTCCAGTTCACCGAGCCCTCGTGCGGGGCCATCATCGCTTGCATCTGACTCATCAGCATCGACAGGTCGGGCATGCCCGGCCCGCCGCTGCCCGCGCCCGGGAACGCGCCGCCGAAGGCGGAGAACAGCTGTTCGAACGGGGTGCCCTTGAACGGGTTGTTCTCGTCGCCGGGGCGGTCGTTCGGGTCGTTGGTCATACCTCCCAACCTACTCTCGACATCAACCTCTACCCTCGGGGGTGTGAGCCCCCTTCCGCCCGTCGTACGCCTCGTCGACATCAGGGACACAGCACTGTCGGTGGACGAGGTCGTCGCCGCAGTCTCGGACGCCGCCGCAGGTGGCGTGACCCTCTTCGCCGGGGCCGTCCGCGACCACGACGAGAACAAGTCGGTGACCGGACTCGAGTACTCCGCCCACCCGTCTGCGCTGGGTCAGCTCGCCGAGGTCGCGGAGGAGGTGGCGCGGGAGTACGACGTCCTCGCGGTCGCCGCGGTGCACCGTGTCGGCGAGCTCGCCATCGGCGACCTGGCCGTCGTCGTCGCCACCGCGGCCGCACATCGTGACGAGGCCTTCGAGGCGTCCCGCGCGCTCATCGACCGGTTGAAGCAGCGGGTGCCGATCTGGAAGCACCAGCTCTTCGCCGACGGGTCCGACGAGTGGGTCGGCACCCCCTGACGTCCGTGTTGCTGCAGCGTGAGAGGCCTTCGCGGCTTTAGCCTGAACACGTGGAGATCCTGTTCTGGCTCGCACCTACGGGCCTGGTCGCCGTCGTGATGATGGCGTGGGCCTCGTGGGCGGGGCGTCCCAGACGCGAGCAGGCGGACCGTTCCGAGGCGGCCTACGAGCGGTTCTCCGCCGCGATCGCCAGGGAGCACCCCGGGGCGTCCAGGCCACGGCCGATGGTGGCCCGCGACCGGAGCACCGGCATCGCGATCCGACCGTCGCGGAGCGGCCGGACGGGCGCTTCGCAGGCTGCTTCGGGCCAGACCCGCCGCTCCGCATAGTTGTAGGCGGGTGAGAAGGTGACCGCATGAGCACCGCCCGTCGCTGTTCGCTGCGCTCACACCGCTGCGGGGATCCTGCATGAGCCGGCGCACCGTCTCGAGCATCGTCGCGAGCGTCTTGCTGGCCGTCTTGTTCTACGTCGCGGCCTCCATGCCCGTTCCCTACGTGACGATGAGCCCGGGCCCGACCGTCGACGTCCTCGCGGAGGACCGCGGCGAGGAGATCGTCGAGGTCAAGGGGCACGACCGGTACCCGACGGAGGGACGCCTCGAGCTGACGACGATCCAGATCACCGGTCCGACGCAGGAGGTCCACCTCGGCGAGGCGCTGACCGCATGGTTCGACAAGTCGCGTGCGATCTACCCGCGCGAGGCCTTCTACGGGCCTGACGAGTCCGAGGAGGACGTCGACACGCAGAGCGCCGTGCAGATGGTCAGCTCCCAGGACACCGCCGTGGCGGTCGCGCTCACCGAGCTCGGCTACGACCTCGACAAGATCACCGAGGTGCTCGCGGTCACCCCCGACAGCCCGGCCGAGGGCGAGCTCGAGACGCGGGACCAGATCGTCTCGGTCAACGGGGAGCGGATCCGCAACGCCAACGACGTGTCCCGGATCGTGCGGCGGACGCCGGAGGGGGATGCGGCGACCTTCGTCGTGCGCCGCGACGGTGACGAGAAGACCGTCCGGGTCGTGCCCGAGGCGTCGAAGGACGACCGCGAGGTGCCTATGGTGGGGATCGTGGTCGGGCCGAGCTACGACTTCCCGTTCGACGTGTCGGTCAACATCGACGACCGGATCGGTGGCCCCAGCGCCGGGCTGATCTTCTCCCTCGCCGTGTATGACACGCTGACCCCCGGTGGGCTCACCGGTGGCGCCGCTGTCGCCGGAACGGGAACCATCGACGAGGACGGAAGCGTTGGACCTATTGGAGGCATCCAGCAGAAGATCGTCGCCGCCGCGGACTCCGGCGCCGAGCTCTTCCTCGTGCCTCCCGGCAACTGCAGGTCGGCCATGGCGGTCGGGCTCGACGAGGAGGAGATGAGGCTCGTGAAGGCCCCGACCATGCACAGTGCGGTGGAGTCGCTGCAGAGGTACTCCAAGGAGCCCGACGTCGCACTGCCGAAGTGCGGGTGAGGCAGGAGATGGAACACGAGCCCATGCCCGATGAGAACAGCCCTGAGGTCGACCCCGTCCTCGCAGGCGCGGTACGCGAGATCGAGCTGCACGCCGCGGAGGCGGGCTGGGACCAGCCTTCGCGCCTCTACGCGCTCGTCCCCACGGCCGACCTCTTGGCCCGGGAGCCCGCGCTGGCCACGGCGATGGGCATCGACGAGGCGTCTGCCGCAGGGTCGCTGACGCCCGTCGAGCAGGACCACACGCCGGTCGACAGGTCGCTCGAGGAGGTGCTCGAGGGCATCATGTGGCCGGCCGAGGTGTTCGGCTGTGCCGCGGTCGTCGAGCGGTTCGTGCTCCCTCCCGGCGCCGACGACCAGATCCCCGAGGGCCGGGAGGCGGCCGAGGCGTTCGCCGCGTCGCACCCCGAGCGCCAGGAGGTCCGGATCGTCGCCGCGGCGACACGGGAGGGTGCGACGTACTGCGCCCTGCGGTTCCGGTCCCACGACGACGCGTCTTCCGTGGTGGAAAGCCCCGATCTGGTGCCGGCTCTCCTAGAGTTGTTGGCCAACACGCTCGAGAACTAGACAGAGGACAGCAGTGAGCGGATTCTTCGACGAACCACCCCCGACCAAGCCGCGCCCGGCAGCGGCGGGGAGGCCTCCACAGCGCTCGAGGGCCTTGCTGCTCACGGGGATCGTCCTCGTGGTCGCCTTCTTCGCCACCTCGGTGTTCACCGGGATCTGGACCGACCGGCTGTGGTTCCGCAGCGTCGACTACGGCTCGGTGTTCAGCAAGATGCTCGGCACGCGAGTGCTGCTGTTCGTCGTCTTCGGCCTGCTCATGGGCGTGTTCGTCGCACTGAACATCTTCCTCGCCTACCGCTTCCGGCCGCTGTTCCGGCCGGCGTCGCTCGAGCAGGCGAGCCTCGACCGGTACCGTGAGGTCGTCGAGCCGCTGCGCCGCTGGCTGCTCATCGGGGTGAGCCTCGTGCTCGCGCTCTTCGCGGGAGCCTCGGGGGCCGGCAAGTGGCGTGAGTTCCTGCTGTGGCGCAACGCCAACGACTTCGGCACGACCGACCCGTACTTCAACAAGGACACGGGCTTCTACGTCTTCGACCTCCCATGGCTGCACTACCTCGTCGGGTTCGGCATGGCGGCCACCGTGATGGGGATGATCGCCGCTGTCTTGATGCACTACCTCTACGGGGGTATCCGGCTCCAGGACAAGCACGACAAGCTCTCCGGCGCCGCCCAGGTCCAGATCTCGGTGCTGGCCGGGCTGTTCGTGCTCTTCAAGGCCGTCGACTACTGGCTCGACCGGTACGACATCACCTCCGACAGCTCCGGCCTTATCACCGGGGTCACCTACACCGACGACAACGCGGTGCTGCCCTCGAAGGAGATCCTCACCTTCATCGCGCTGATCTGCGCGGTGCTCTTCTTCGCCAACGTCTTCCGGCGCACCTGGATGCTCCCGTCGGTCGGTCTCGCGCTGCTCGTGCTGTCGGCGATCCTGCTCGGGGTGCTCTGGCCCGGCGTGGTGCAGCAGTTCCAGGTGTCCCCGTCCGAGCCGGACAAGGAGGCGCCGTACATCAAGCGGAACATCGAGGCCACACGAGCGGCGTACTCCATCGACGACGTGGAGATCACGCCGTACCCGGCCACCGTCTCGGTGAGCACGGAGGAGCTGAAGGCCGACGCCCAGTCCCTCCCCGGCATCCGTCTCCTCGACCCTGCGCTGGTCTCCGACACGTTCGAGCAGCTCCAGCAGGTGCGTGGCTACTACAGCGTCCCCAACGTGCTCGACGTGGACCGCTACCCGGTCAACGGCGAGATGCGGGACATCGTGCTCGCGGTGCGCGAGCTGAACCAGGCGGGTCTGCCCGAGGACCAGCGCAACTGGGCGAACCTCCACACCGTCTACACCCACGGTCTCGGCGTGATCGCCGCCTACGGCAACCAGCGCGACAGCGAGGGCGACCTGGTCGACAACGACGGTGAGCCCGAGTGGGCCGAGCAGGACATCCCGCCGCAGGGCGACCTGACCGACCTGACCGGCGGCTACCAGTCCCGGGTGTACTTCGGGGAGCAGAGCCCGCTCTACTCGATCGTCGGTGTCCCCGAGGGTGCCCGTGACGTCGAGTTCGACATCCCCGAGGGAGAGGGTGCCGGAAGCGCCGCCGAGACCAACACGTACGACGGTGAGGGCGGCGTACCGGTCGGGAACCTGTTCAACAAGCTGCTCTATGCGATCAAGTTCAGTGAGCCCAACATCGTGCTCTCGAACCGGGTCAACGAGGCGTCCAAGATCCTCTACGACCGCGAGCCGCGCACGCGCGTGCAGAAGGTCGCCCCCTGGCTCACCGTCGACGGCGACTCCTACCCCGCGGTCGTGGACGGCCGGCTGGTCTGGATCCTCGACGCGTACACCACCACCAATCGGTACCCGATGTCGGAGAAGCGCTCGCTGTCGGAGATGACCCGCGACAGCCTGCAGCCGAGGACGGCCTACGCCACCCTGCCGACCGACGAGATCAACTACATGCGCAACTCGGTCAAGGCCGTGGTGGACGCGTACGACGGCACGGTGACCCTGTACGAGTGGGACGAGGAGGACCCGATCCTCAAGGCCTGGTCCTCGGCGTTCCCGGGTGTGGTCGAGCCCAAGGACTCCATCCCGGACGACCTCCAGGCCCACATGCGCTACCCCGAAGACCTGTTCAAGGTGCAGCGCAACATGCTCGCGCAGTACCACGTCACGCAGCCCAAGACGTTCTACGAGGGCAGTGACCAGTGGGAGGTGCCCCAGGACCCGACCAACCGGACGCAGAACCAGCCGCCGTACCGCCTCTCGGTGCGCACCCCGTCCGGTGGCGACGAGCCGGTCTTCTCGCACACGAGCGTCTACGTCCCCAAGAACCGGCAGAACCTCGCGGCGTTCATCTCCGTTGATGCCGACGCTGCCGCGAACGACTACGGCGCGATCCGGATCCTGCGCCTCCCGGGAAGCACCCAGATCCCGGGTCCGTCGCAGATCGCGAACCAGTTCGGCGCCGACCAGCAGATCCAGGACGCCCGGCTCGCCTTCACCCGGACCAACTCCGAGGTGATCGACGGCAACCTCCTCACGTTACCGGTGGGAGACGGTCTGCTCTACGTGCAGCCGCTCTACACCCGGCGTGAGGCCGGCGAGGGTCGCTACCCCGTGCTGCGCTACGTGCTCGTCTCGTTCGGCAAGGAGGTCGGATTCGGTCCGACGCTGACCGCCGCGCTCGACAACGTGCTGGGCAAGATCGACCCGAACAACGAGCCGGTCGCGGAGCCCGGGACCGAGCCGCCCGCCGGCGAGGAGGAGCCGACCACCACCCCGAGCGACGTCGAGGAGCTCCTCCAGCAGGCCGAGGACGCCTTCACGGAGGCGGAGCAGGCGCTGCAGGACGGCGACCTTGCCGGCTACGCCGAAGCGACGGAGCGAGCCCGCAATCTCATCGCCGAGGCACTCGAAGCGGCCGGTGCGACCGCTCCGCCCGGGGGCGACGGAGGCGGCGAAGGCGACGCGGAAGCGGGGGCCGGAGGCTAGTGATCGGAGCCACATCGCTCGATTTGGACTGACTGTCCCATGTCCCGTAAGGTGGTGTTCACCGACGCGGGGTGGAGCAGCTCGGTAGCTCGCTGGGCTCATAACCCAGAGGTCGCAGGTTCAAATCCTGCCCCCGCTACAAAGTAAAACCGCAGGTCAGAGGCCCTTTCGCCAGAAACGGTGGGAGGGCCTCTGTCGTGTTTGTCGGCGATTTGTCTGCCGACAGGTTGTCGACAGGATGCCGCGTTGCAGACAACGGTGGACGTGGATGGACGTCTGCGGACGGAAAACCTCTTGCTCAGCGACCCAGAGGTCGAGCAAGAAGGTCGATGCGAGTGGGAGTTCACTCAGCCTGCGCTGCGCCTCGACACCGTCGTCGGCGTCCACGCGCGGCGGTCGAGTGCCTGACGTGGAATTCGGACGAGCTTTGTCTCGACGGGGGAGGGATCAGGTGGACGGGTGCGGGGCTGGCACTTGTCAGGGGATGCTGGGGTGGCGGTCGTGACAGGATGCGGTACGGCGCCCACAAGCCGGGGCCGAAAGAGCCCCAGGGGCCACACCACGGAGGTCTTACTGATGGAACTCATCCCGGGCAACACGCTGATCACCGCGACCCCGCAGGAGGGCCGGGAGCTCGCGATCGTGATGGCGCGCAAGACGATCGGGGCGATCCAGCCGGACGCCGACACGCGGCAGATGCTCCGTCCGGGCTACGCCTCGGACGCGGAGGCGCTGACAATGGCCGCACACGTGGTGGCGGTGGAGTTTGCAACGATCGCTGCCGCGAACGACTACTGGCGCAGTCAGTCGGATTGACCTCCCCGGACTGCACCTCGCGGGACGGCAGGTAGATAGGGCTGCTGCCTGGTGGAGCAGACCGAGTCACATCGACGACAGCGCGTGCGACGGTGCGGTGCTTAGCGGGTGAGGTGGGCGATGCAGCGGCTGGGTTCGACGAGGGGCTCGAGGGTGCCGGCAGCCACGGGGGCCTTGATCTGGTCGAGGATGCCGCGGATGAGGCCGAGGTGGATGGAGCAGACCACGTCGCTGTGTCCTTCGGCGACCTCGAGGAACGGGCAGTGGCTGATCTCGAGGCGTAGGGAGGCTGGTTCATTGATGATGTGGGAGTCGAAGCCCATGTTGTCGAGCGCGTGGACGAGCACTTGCAGCGCTTCGGACTCCTGCGGCTTGTGGAAGGGCTGCGCCGGGGGTGAGAGGTAACGACCCCAGGCGTCACCGGCCTGTTCTGCCGACACGGCTGGGTTGGGCAGCTTATCTGTGAGCAGGGAGGTGAGGATCTCTGCGAGGAGGCGGTAGCTGCGGTGAGCCACACCGGGAGCGGTGGCGGCTGCGGCGTAGAGCATCTTGGGACGGCCGGGTGCACTGCGCTCCTCCCTGCGGCGCACTACCAGGCCGTCCTCGGTGAGGCCGTCGAGGTGGAACCTGACCGAGTTCACGTGCAGTCCAAGCCGGGCACCGGCGGCGGCTGCGGTCATCGGCTCGTCGGTGTCTTGGAGCAGGGCGAGCACCCGGGCGCGCGTTGGGCCGAGCCCGTGGGCTGGGTCGTCGCTTCGCCGTTCGTCGTCTGTCTGCATCGGGCTCATGCTTCCACGGCCCCGGAGACGAAGGGTATTGACACGGTTAGTGACGCCCGGCCATCTCACCCAGCGCTGGGAACACCGGCTGCTGGTGCGCTTGCCGGTAGTCGCGCATCCACCGGTTGCCGTGCTGGGAGACCCACGAGAGAGAGGCGAGGTCGCGAGTGGATCTGCCCTCCCTCAGTGCGGACCTCGGCGAGGGCGGCGGGGACGGTTCGAGTCCGCGGCTGACCAGTTCCGCACCGAGCCACTCTACGGCGTCGGTCCCGAACAACGGCGCGGCGTCGCCGACGAGAAGGACCGGGACGGTCTCCTTGCCGGTGGCTTGCCACTGGTCGGCCCATGCGGCGACGAGTCGCCAAGCTGTGGCGGTGACCGGGCCTCCGGTCACGTCAACGGCATACCCCCAGTCGCGGAGTAGCTCGCTGGGTGAGGAACCGCTCCGGATCGCGTCGACCAGGAGTGTGCGCACGACCTTGGCGTCGCCGAGGTCGAATGCGTGCATCCAGAACGCTTCGAACAGCAGGTCCCGTACTCGGCCGGCGACCCCGGCGGCATGCGCCTCGGCGTAGCCCGACAGCGCCGCCTCGGTGTACGGCACGAAGCCGGCGAGTGAGTAGGGCAGCTCTTCGCCCGGGAGCAGCTGTGCGAGGACGTGGTCCATCTCCTCGCGCAGGCATGTGAACCGGACCGAGCTGTCGGTGAACCGGTTCGGTCGCCACGGCTCGTGTTCCACCGCGCGCCAGTCCACCTCTACGCCGTCGGCGGCGAGGACCGCCGCTCTCCGGGAGGCGAGGTAGCTCCACGGGCAGTTGAAGTCGCCGTAGACGGTGATCCGGTCGGTGGTCATGGTGCTGTCCGACCGATGCGGATTCGCCAGATCTCGGGTCCCTCCTCGAGGGGGTACCAGACGAACTCGCCGGCGTGCTCGGCGGCGAACTGGTAGTACAGCGGCTTTGGGTCGTGGTCGTTGACGAGCTCGAACGACTCGCCGGCGGCGAGGGCGCCGTAGGTCTCGAAGATCAGCTGGTGGCGGCGCGCCGGCTGCTCCGGCCGGACGTCTAGCTGGGTCATGGGGTCTCCTCAGTTCTAGAGATAAGTGCTACGTTCGTTTTTACAAGTCTTTAGTGAAAACTGCAAACGCCCTACAGCGAGAGGAGTACCGGTGACCTACGTGATCGGCGAACCGTGCATCGACGTCAAGGACCGCGCGTGCGTGGACGAGTGCCCGGTGGACTGCATCTACGAAGGTGGGCGATCGCTCTACATCCAGCCAGACGAGTGCGTGGACTGCGGCGCGTGCGAGCCGGTCTGCCCGGTGGAGGCGATCTTCTACGAGGACGACCTGCCCGACGACCTCGAGCCGTACAAGGACGACAACGCGAGGTTCTTCACTGAACCGCTGCCGGGTCGTGACGAGCCGCTCGGCTCACCGGGCGGAGCAGCCAAGCTCGGCGCCTTCGACGTCGACACCGAGCTCGTCGCTTCCCGACTACCACGCGAAGGCTGACAACGCAGCCAACGGTTCGGCCGGCGACTCGACTCGCCGACCGGTCTTCGCAGGCACCTGAGAAGCGCACCGTCATGCCCGAGTACCGGCCACGCCAACGAGGACCGACCACGGCCGGTCCGGAGACAGGGAGTACATGGCGACCAGCCTCCACCGGTCCGCACCGGTAGCCACTTGGAAGCCTCTGGGTCAGCAGATCGTCCGGGTGATCACGACCACCGACCACAAGCTGATCGGAAAGCTCTACCTAGGCACGTCGTTCGCGTGGTTCCTGATCGGCGGCATCATGGCGTTGGTCATCCGCTCCGAGCTCGCGTTCCCCGGCCAGCAGGTCGTCAACGACGAGACCTACAACCAGCTGTTCACGATGCACGGCACGATCATGCTGCTGCTCTTCGCGACACCGCTGTTCTTCGGTTTCGCGAACCTGATCATGCCGATCCAGATCGGTGCGCCCGACGTGGCGTTCCCGCGGCTGAACATGTTCAGCTACTGGCTGTTCCTCTTCGGCGGCCTGATCGCCGCGTCCGGCTTCCTCACCGCCGAGGGCGCGGCGTCGTTCGGCTGGTTCGCCTACGCCCCGCTGTCCAACGAGGTGCACTCGCCCGGCGTCGGTGGAGACTTGTGGATCCTGGGCCTGACCCTCAGCGGTTTCGGCACCATCCTCGGCGCGGTCAACTTCATCACCACGATCATCACCATGCGCATCCCCGGCCTGACGATGTTCCGGATGCCGATCTTCACCTGGAACACCCTGGTCACCAGCCTGCTGGTCATCATGGTGTTCCCGGTCCTGGCTGGCGCACTACTGATGCTGGCCTCGGACCGGATCCTCGGCGCGCACGTGTTCGACCCGAGCAGCGGCGGCCCGATCCTGTGGCAGCACCTGTTCTGGTTCTTCGGCCACCCCGAGGTCTACATCATCGCGCTGCCGTTCTTCGGCATCGTCACCGAGATCATCCCGGTCTTCGCCCGCAAGCCGGTCTTCGGCTATATGGGTCTCGTCGGCGCCACCCTGGCGATCGCAGCTCTGTCGGTATCGGTGTGGGCGCACCACATGTTTGCCACCGGCGCTGTCGACCTGCCGTTCTTCTCGGCGATGAGCTTCCTGATCGCGGTGCCCACCGGGGTGAAGTTCTTCAACTGGATCGGCACGATGTGGGGCGGGTCGATCTCGTTCGACACCCCGATGCTGTGGGTGATGGGCTTCCTGACCACCTTCCTGTTCGGTGGCCTGACCGGCGTCATCCTGGCCTCGCCGCCGCTGGACTTCCACGTCACCGACTCCTACTTCGTGGTCGCCCACTTCCACTACGTGGTGTTCGGCACCGTGGTGTTCGCGATGTTCGCCGGCTTCTACTTCTGGTGGCCGAAGATGACCGGCCGGATGCTCGACGAGCAGCTCGGCAAGATCCACTTCTGGCTGCTGTTCGTCGGCTTCCACACCACCTTCCTCGTCCAGCACTGGCTGGGTGTCGAGGGCATGCCGCGTCGCTACGCCGACTACCTGCCCGAGGACGGGTTCACGACCCTGAACCAGGTCTCGACCGTCGGCGCGTTCCTGCTCGCGGGCTCGACGCTGCCGTTCCTGTGGAACGTCTACATCTCCGCGAGGAAGCCGTACGTCGAGGTCGGCGACGACCCGTGGGGCTGGGGCCGCTCCCTCGAGTGGGCGACCTCCTCGCCCCCGCCGCGGCACAACTTCGTGCGCCTTCCGCGGATCCGCTCC
>Ga0208537_1000106_pt1 | contig 13494 bp, 12 predicted proteins | sample MayberrySE_TuleA_FD_185672 | JGI IMG/M metagenome (GOLD analysis project Ga0208537, IMG submission 185672) | Natural and restored wetland microbial communities from the San Francisco Bay, California, USA, that impact long-term carbon... | ecosystem: Environmental > Terrestrial > Soil > Wetlands ...
GTTGAGGCCCCGCTTGGCGGTGGCGCCGGCGGTGTCGCGGTCGGCCCAGCCGAACTCGTAGCGGCCGATGCCCTCGAGCTCGGGGTTGCGCTGGTCGATCGTGGTCATGTGATCCTCAACCTCTCGTTTGACGAGACAGACGTGCGGGGGAATCTGGGGTGATGGTGCTCGGGATGCAGGTCGTGCAGACCCCGTCGCCGTGGGCGATCGTGGCCAGGCGCTGGACGTGGCGGCCGAGGAGGCGGCTGATCACCTCGGTCTCGGCCTCGCACAGCTGGGGGAACTCGTGGGCCACGTGAGCGACCGGGCAGTGCTGCTGGCACAGCTGCTCGCCCACCGGTCCCTCGCGGACCGAGGCAGCGTAGCCGCTCTGGGTCAGCGCCTCGGCCAGCGCTTCGGCGTCGGTCAGCTCGGGCTTGCGGTCGAGCACCTTGCGGTAGTCGGCCTCCAGACCCGACACGCGGCGCCGGGCGAACTCCTTGACCGCGCCCTCCCCACCGGTCTCGGCGAGGAAGCGCAGCGCCTGGGCGGCGAGGTCGTCGTACTGCTGGTCGAACCGGTCGCGGCCGGCCTCGGTCAGCGCGAAGGCCTTCGCGGGCCGTCCACGGCCGCGAACACCGTTGACGCGGGCTTCACGGGCCTCGACCGCGCCCTCCTCCATGAGGTGGTCGAGATGGCGGCGCACGGCGGCAGGGGTGAGGTCGAGCCTCTCCGCGAGCGCAGCAGCGGTGCTCGGACCGTTCTCGAGGATCGAGCGGGCCACCCGCTCACGGGTCGGCGCGTCCCCGCCGCGTGCGGCGTCGATGGGCGTGCCTTCGATTTCCACAACACCAGTGTGCCGTTAATACGGCGGGCGTTTCAAATAAGGCAGCCCTAACCTGCTGCACGCTGTCCGACCGCCCCCTCACGGAGAGCTGCCCGCCGGGAAACCTAGAATCCTGGAGTGCCCTTCCCCTCCCCCGGACCCCGCGCCGACGACGCGCACGCGGTGGTCGTCGACGACCTCACCATGAGGTATGGCGAGACCCTCGCCGTCGACGGGCTCTCCCTCGAGGTCGCCCGGCACAGCATCACAGCGGTCCTCGGCCCGAACGGTGCCGGCAAGACGACGACTCTCGAGACGTGTGAGGGATACCGCCGGCCCCAGAAGGGCTCGGTCAGTGTCCTCGGGCTGGACCCGCAGGCGCAGCGGCGTGAGCTGCTGCCCCGCATCGGCGTGATGCTCCAGCACGGCGGCGCCTGGTCCGGTGTCCGGGCCGTCGAGATGCTCCGCCACCTCGCGTCCCTCCACGCGCACCCCCTCGACGTCGACATGCTGGTCGGCCGGCTCGGCCTCGAGTCGTGCGGGCGGACGCCCTACCGCCGCCTGTCCGGCGGACAGCAACAGCGGCTGGCCCTGGCGATGGCTGTCGTGGGGCGGCCGGAGCTGGTCTTCGTCGACGAGCCGACCGCAGGGATGGATCCGCAGGCACGGCGTGCCACGTGGGAGCTGCTCGAGGAGCTCCGCGCCGACGGGGTCACGATCGTGCTCACCACGCACTACATGGACGAGGCCGAGCGCCTCGCCGACCAGATCCACGTGATCGACCACGGCCGTCTGATCGCCTCGGGCAGCCCCTTCGACCTCACGCGTGGCACGGGCAACAGCACTATCCGGCTGGTGGTCACCGAGCCGTTCCCACCCGATGCGCCGGCCTCCCTCCAGCAGGCCCTCGGACCGAGGACCGAGGTCCACCCCGTCAACGACCAGAGCCTCCTGATCTCGGGTCCTGCCGACGCCTCCACCCTGGCCACGGTCTCAGCGTGGTGCGAGGCCCACGGCGTCCTGCCCGAGTCGTTGTCGCTGGGGCAGCGCACGCTCGAGGACGTCTTCCTCCAGCTGACCGGACGGGAGCTGACCTCATGACCATGTCGCCACCCGGCCCCGGCACCTTCGCCCCGCACCCCGGGGCAGCCCCGCTTCCGTCACAGGTGCTCGCCCAGACCCGCATGGAGACCAAGCTGCTGCTCCGCAACGGTGAGCAGCTCCTCCTGGCCCTGGTCATCCCGGTCATCGTGCTGGTCGGAGGGGTTCTGGCTGCCGGCCGGATCGGGCTGGACTTCCCCGACGGTGTCCTCGAAACCCTGACCCCGGGGGTCCTGGCCCTCGCGGTGATGTCGACGAGCTTCACCTCTCTGGCGATCGCGACCGGCTTCGAGCGCAGGTACGGCGTCCTCAAGCGCCTCGGAGCCTCTCCCCTGCCCAGGTCCGGCCTCCTCATGGGCAAGGTCGGGTCGCTGCTCGTCGTGGAGACCGTCCAGGTCGTGGTGATCGGCACGACCGCGGCTCTACTGGGCTGGTCGCCCTCCCCCGGCGTGGTGGGAGTGCTGGCGGGCGGCGCAGTCGTGCTGCTCGGCACGGCTGCGTTCGCGTCCCTCGGCCTGTTCCTCGCGGGGGCCCTCCGTGCGGAGGCCACACTCGCCGCGGCGAACCTCGTGTACCTGCTGCTCATGGCAGGTGGCGCCGTGGTGATCCCGGCGTCCAGCTACGGCGCCCTGGAGCCCCTCGTCGCGGCGCTCCCCTCCGGCGCCCTGGGCAATGGGCTGCGGGCCGCGCTCATGGACGGCACCTTCCCCGTCGTGCCGCTTCTGGTGCTGGCCGCCTGGACGGCCGTCGGAACCGCTCTGACATCGAGGACGTTCAAGTGGGAATGACCCTTCAGAGCCCGTCGACGAGCAAGCCGCGTCCCGCCTGGGCGGTGAGGTGGATCCGTCCACTGGCCATCACCAGCCTCGCGGTGAACATCCTCATTGTCGTCACCGGCGGCGTCGTCCGGCTCACGGGCTCAGGTCTCGGCTGCCCCACTTGGCCCCGCTGCACGGATGAGTCGTTCGTCCCGCACGGCGAGCTGGGACTCCACGGCGCGATCGAGTTCGGCAACCGGCTGGTCACCTTCCTCCTCGCCGCCGTGGCGATCGCGACCTTCGTCACCGCGTGGAAGTACGGCCGCCGCTCCGTCGTACGCCTGGCCTTCGTGCTGGGTCTCGGTGTGCCCGCCCAGGCCGTGGTCGGAGGCATCACGGTCCTGACCGACCTGAACCCGTGGATCGTCGCCTTCCACCTGCTGGTCTCCATGGCGATGATCCAGGTCGCGGTGCTCCTGCTGAGGAGGCTGCGCGAGGGCGACGGCCCGGCCGTACCCACCGCGCCGGCCGGGGTGGTGTGGCTGGTGCGCACAACGTTCGTCGTGGGGTGGGCCGTGCTCTACCTCGGCACGATCGTCACGGGCAGCGGCCCCCACGCAGGTGACCTCGACGCACCGCGCAACGGGCTCGACCCGGCTGCCTGGAGCCAGCTGCACACCGACGCCGTCTTTCTCCTGCTCGGCCTGACGGTCGGCTCGCTCTTCGCGCTCCGCGCCGCGGGCGCCCCTGACCGGGCCGTGCGTGCGGCCGGCGTGTTGCTGGCGCTCGAGCTGGCTCAGGGCATGATCGGCTTCGTGCAGTACTTCACCGGCCTGCCCGTCGTACTCGTCGGGCTGCACCTGCTGGGGTCGGCGCTCGTCGCGGCAGCCCTGGCGTGGCTGCTCGTCGGGGTCCGCGACCGCACTTCGGACGATCCTGGCGGGCGGATTGCGGGTGACGCCGGTCGCTCGGGCGGCGCGTCGGCGAGCCGCCACAGCCAGGCCCTTTGACGCTTCCCGGAGCTACCGTCCGCCCGGCGCGGAGATCCGCGCGGCGGCGGTCGGTCGGCTGAGCGCCGGGAGCCCAGCGGCCTCACGCAGCCGGGCGAACTCCTCGGCGAGCGCGGCGGGCGGCCAGTGTGCGTTGAGGCCGGACGGGTTCGGCAGCACCCACACCCGCGTGTCGCCGAGACGTGCTTCTTGAGGCCCGACCCTCGCGTCGGGCCGTCCGAAGCCGGTCCGGTAGGCGCCGATACCGACGACGGCGAGCCACCCGGGGCGCAGCCGCTCGACCTTCTCGCGCAGCACCTGCGCACCCGCGACCATCTCCTCACGGGTCAGCTCGTCGGCGCGGGCCGTGGCCCTGGGCGCAACGTTCGTGATCCCGAGCCCGAGGCCGAGGAGCTCCCACTGTTCGTCGGGTCGCAGCTGTCTTGGGGTGAAGCCGGACCGGTGCAGGGTCGGCCAGAAGCGGTTGCCGGGACGGGCGAAGTGGAAGCCCGTCGCTGCCGACCAGAGGCCGGGGTTGATCCCGCTGAAGAGCACCGACAGGTCGGGACCGGCGACGTCGGGGATGGTGCGGTCCCGAGCAGCCTCGAGGTCGGCCGGGGTCGGCTTCATCGCGCTGCGGGCCACGGCGAGATGTTCACTGCTGTTCGACGCTCTCGCGCACCCTGGGCCCGAACGTCGTCTCCCGCCGCCCGCGCCGAACCTGCAGCCTGCGCCAACCGACGATGACGGCCCACGTGCCCAGGACGAGGAAGACCTCCCAGATCGCCAGGAGGTCCGCGGCGAAGATCACGGCCCCCATGACCCAGATCATCCAGGCGCATTCCCACACGGTCGCCCAGAGGTCACTGCTCGCGAGGCGACTGAACAGCCATGCAGCAACCGCGAGGGCGGGGAGGGCAGCGATCGGCGCCCATTGTGGCCACCCGAGCACGTGCTTGCCGACTTCGAGCAGGGCTACCGCTCCCCCGAAGGCGGCCGCCATCGAGACGAGGATGACGACAGGGTCACGCCACTGCGTGGCAGTGCGGAGAGACATGGTCAAGAACCCTTTGAGCCGCTGTCAGAAGGTAAGCAACGGGTCGAGCGCGACCGCCACGAACAGGAGGGAGAGGTACATGTTGGACCAGTGGAACAGCCGCATCGGCTTGACGTCGCTGAGGCTGTCGCTGCGCGAGGCGCGGACCAGCATGAGGTGCGCCTCGACGAGGAACGCGATCCCCAGCAGGGCAGCGGCAGCGGGGTAGAACCAGCCGGTCCCCGCCACGGGCCAGAGCAGGAGCGAGGTGGCGACCATGACATAGGAGTAGAGGACGATCTGGCGTGCGACGGAGCGCGCCGGGGCCACCACAGGCAGCATCGGAACGTCGACCTTGGCGTAGTCCTCGCGGTAGCGCAGGGCGAGAGCCCAGGTGTGGGGAGGGGTCCAGAAGAAGACCACCAGGAAGAGGACGACCGGCGCCCACGCCAGCTCGTTGGTCACCGCGGTCCAGCCGATGAGCGCCGGGAAGCAGCCCGCGAGCCCGCCCCAGACGATGTTCTGGGTGGTGCGCCGCTTGAGCACCATGGTGTAGACCAGCACGTAGAACGCGTTGGCGGCGAGAGCCAGACCGGCCGAGAGCCAGTTCACGAACAGGCCCAGCACGAGCGTCGAGACGACCGCCAGCGTCAGGCCGAAGACGGTGGCCGCGCCCGGGCTCACGATGTGACGTGGCAGAGCGCGACGCCTCGTGCGGCGCATCTGCTCGTCGATGTCGCGGTCGTAGACGCAGTTGAGCGCGCTAGCGCTGCCGGCCGAGAGCGTCCCGCCGACGACGGTGGCGACGACGAGCCACAGCTCGGGGACGCCGCGCGCGGCGAAGAACATGACCGGGACGGTGGTGAGCAGGAGCAGCTCGATGACCCGGGGCTTCGTCAGGCCGACGTACGCCGCCACGACGTCACGGAACCCGCCGCGGCCTGTCTCCGGCGTCTGCGCAGAGACGTGGGGATCGACGGCCGTCACGAAAACCTCGAGTTCAACGATTGCAGGGAAGCCTCTCAGGCTGAAGAGAAGTCTAGTGGGCGGGCTGCGGATCGGGGTCATCGGGCGAGGCGGGGAGGGTGTGCATCTCCTCACGCGCCGTTAGTAGGCTCGTGCCGGTCCTCACGCGCCGTTAGTAGGCTCGTGCCGGAAACCCCCTGACGCAGCCGAGAGGAAACCTCCGCACGTGAGCAATGCCCGTAGCCCCCTGGAATGGACCGACCTGGACCGGCGGGCGGTGGACACGGCACGGGTCCTCGCCATGGACGCCGTGCAGAAGGTCGGCAACGGGCACCCCGGCACCGCGATGGCGCTGGCCCCGGTCGCCTACCTGCTCTTCCAGAAGCGCATGCGCCACAACCCGGCCGACCCGTCGTGGAGCGCGCGTGACCGCTTCGTCCTGTCCGCAGGACACAGCAGCATCACGCTGTACACCCAGCTCTACCTCGGCGGGTTCGGGCTCGAGCTCGAGGACCTCCAGTCCTTGCGCACCTGGGGCAGCAAGACGCCCGGCCACCCCGAGCACGGCCACACCGCAGGCGTCGAGACGACGACCGGCCCCCTCGGCCAGGGCGTCGCGAACGCGGTCGGCATGGCGATGGCGGCACGCCGCGAGCGTGGCCTCCTCGACCCCGACGCGCCGGAGAGGCAGAGCCCCTTCGACCACCACGTCTACGCGATCTGCAGCGACGGCGACCTCGAGGAGGGCGTGAGCGGGGAGGCGTCCTCCCTGGCCGGTCACCAGCAGCTCGGCAACCTGACGATGATCTACGACGACAACGACATCTCCATCGAGGGCGACACCGACATCGCGTTCAGCGAGGACGTCGCCAAGCGCTACGAGGCCTACGGCTGGCATGTGCAGACGGTGGACTGGACCAACGGCGGCAAGGAGTACGTCGAGGACGTCGACGCGCTGTGGTCGGCCCTCGAGGCGGCCGAGCAGGTCACCGACAAGCCCAGCATGATCTGCCTGCGCACGGTCATCGCCTGGCCGGCCCCCAACGCCCAGGGCACCGGCGCCTCACACGGCTCCGCGCTCGGCGAGGACGAGGTCGCCGCCACCAAGAAGATCCTCGGGTTCGACCCCGTCCAGACCTTCGAGGTCTCCGACGACGTGATCGACCACACCCGCGGGCTGGTCGAGCGGGGCAAGGTAGCCGAGGCCGTGTGGCAGGAGACGTTCGACGCCTGGGCGGCGGGCAACCCCGAGGGCAAGGCGCTGCTCGACAGAATGCAGACCCGCGCGCTCCCCCTCGGCTGGGACGACGACCTCCCCACCTTCGACGCCGACCCGAAGGGCGTCGCCACCCGCAAGGCCTCGGGCGGGGTGCTCTCCGCGATCGCACCGGCCCTCCCCGAGCTCTGGGGCGGCTCGGCCGACCTCGCCGAGTCCAACAACACGACTCCCAAGGGAGAGCCCTCCTTCGTCCCCGAGGAGATGTCGACCAAGGACTTCTCGGGCGACAAGCACGGCCGGGTGCTCCACTTCGGCATCCGCGAGCACGCCATGGGCGCGATCATGAACGGGATCGCCCTCCACGGCGGCACCCGTGTGTACGGCGGCACGTTCCTCGTGTTCTCCGACTACATGCGCCCCGCGGTACGCCTCGCCGCGCTCATGCAGCTGCCCGTCACGTACGTGTGGACCCACGACTCCATCGGCCTCGGTGAGGACGGCCCGACCCACCAGCCGGTCGAGCACCTCGCGGCGTTGCGCGCCATCCCTGGTCTCGACGTCGTACGCCCCGCCGATGCCAACGAGACCGTGGCCGCCTGGAAGACGGTCCTCGAGCACAACGACCGCCCCGCCGGCCTCGCACTGACGCGCCAGAACGTCCCGGTGTTCCCCCGAGGCACGGAGGGCTTCGCCACCACCGAAGGTGTGAGCAAGGGCGGCTACGTCCTGATCGACGCCGAGGGCGGTACGCCGGACGTGGTCCTCGTCGCGACCGGCTCCGAGGTGCAGCTCGCCGTCGAGGCTCGCACCGCGCTCGCGGAGAAGGGCCTTCGCGCCCGGGTCGTCTCGATGCCGTGCCGCGAGTGGTTCGACGCGCAGGAGCAGTCCTACCGCGACAGCGTGATCCCGCCGATCGTGAAGGCCCGCGTGAGCGTCGAGGCCGGCGTCGCCCAGGGCTGGCGCGAGGTCGTCGGCGACCACGGTCGCATCGTCTCTCTGGAGCACTTCGGGGCGTCGGCGGACTTCGCCACGATCTTCCGGCAGTTCGGCATCACCGCGGAGGCTGTGGTGCTGGCCGCGGAGGAGAGTATCCGCGCCGCCAACGGGTAGCCCTCGGGAGGCACGCCCCGCAAGGGGAACCCACCAGCTGCAAGACTCAAAAACGCTAAACCTGGGAGGAAGAGATGTCGGAACGACTCAAGGCACTGGCGGAGGCGGGCGTCTCCATCTGGCTCGACGACCTCTCCCGGGAGCGCATCGAGACCGGGAACCTCGTCGAGCTGGTCGAGAACCGCTCGGTGGTGGGGGTCACCACGAACCCGACGATCTTCGCCGCGGCTCTGAGCAACGGTGAGCGCTACGACGAGCAGGTGCGCGAGCTCGCGCGCGCCGGCGCATCCGTCGACGACGCGGTGTTCGAGCTGACGACACACGACGTGCGTCAGGCCTGCGACATCCTGCACGACACCTGGAAGGCCACGGACGGTGTCGACGGCCGGGTCTCCATCGAGGTCCCACCGGGTCTGGCCGCCGACACCGAAGGCACGATCGCCGCGGCGAAGAAGCTGTGGAGCGCCGTCGACCGGCCGAACCTCCTGATCAAGATCCCGGCGACGACGGAGGGCGCCCCCGCGATCTCCGCGGTGCTCGCCGAGGGGATCAGCGTCAACGTGACCCTGATCTTCGGCATAGAGCGCTACAAGGCGGTCATGGACGCGTACGTCGAGGGGCTCGAGCGGGCGCAGGCCAACGGCATCGGCCTCGCGGACATCCACTCGGTCGCCTCGTTCTTCGTTTCCCGGGTCGACACCGAGGTCGACAAGCGGCTCGAGGCCGGTGGCGCGGACGCCGCGCAAGACCTGATGGGCCAGGCGGGCATCGCCAACGCCCGTCTGGCGTACCGGGAGTTCGAGGACTTCTTCAGCAGCGACCGCTTCGTGGCGCTCAAGGAGCTGGGCGCCCGTGAGCAGCGTCCACTGTGGGCCTCGACCGGGGTGAAGAACCCGGACTACTCGGACACGATGTACGTCACCGAGCTGGTCGTCCCGAACACCGTCAACACCATGCCCGAGAAGACCATGGAGGCCTTCGCAGAGCACGGCGAGGTCCACGGCGACCGCGTGACCGCGATGTACGACGCCGCTCAGCAGGTCATGGACCGGCTCGAGGCCGCGGGCATCCACTACGACGACGTGATCCGGACGCTCGAGCGCGAGGGCGTCGACAAGTTCGTCGCCTCGTGGGACGAGCTCGTCGACACGGTCCGGACCAGCCTGGAGGGTGCGGACAAGTGAGCGAGGCGCTGGAGGTCGCGGCCACCGGCGCCGCAGCACAGGCGATCACCGGCTGGGTGCCGAAGCTGGTCGCCGCCCGGTTCGCGAGCCGGCTGTTCGAGCAGGACGCCACCTTGTGGGGCGAGGCTGCGCAGCAGGAGGCGGCCGTCCGGCTCGGCTGGGTCGGTCTGCACCGCTCCTCCCGGCCGCTCGTGGGGGCGGTCAACGCCCTGCGCAGCGAGCTCGAGGACGAGGGCATCACCCGCGTCGCCCTGTGCGGCATGGGCGGCTCGTCGCTCGCCCCAGAGGTCATCTGCGCCACGCACGGCGTCGAGCTGACCGTGGTCGACTCCTCGCACCCGGACCAGGTGCGTGCCGCCATCGGCGACCGGCTGACGAGCACCGTCGTCGTGGTGTCCAGCAAGTCCGGTTCTACGGTCGAGACCGACTCGCAGCGGAGGGCGTTCGAGGACGCCTTCCGCCAGGCCGGCCTGGACCCCACCCGGCACATGGTGGTCGTGACCGACCCGGGCAGCCCCCTGGACCAGCAGTCTCGTGAGGCCGGCTATCGCGTCATCAACGCCGACCCGGACGTCGGCGGCCGCTACTCCGCGCTCACCGCCTTCGGCCTGGTGCCGAGCGGGCTCGCCGGCGCCGACATCGAGGCGCTGCTCGACGACGCCGAGACCGTCGCGGACCTGCTCGCCGAGGACGACGAGGCCAACCCCGGACTACGACTCGGCGCCGCGCTCGCCGGCACCGAGCCGCTGCGGGACAAGCTCGTCCTCGTCGACGAGGGATCCGGCCTGGTCGGGTTCCCGAACTGGGCCGAGCAGCTCGTCGCCGAGAGCACGGGCAAGGACGGCACCGGACTCCTGCCTGTCGTGGTCGCGGACACCACTGCGCCGGAGGTCGCCCTGCCCCCGCAGGACGTGACGGTGGTCCGGCTGACGGGCGACGTCGACCGTGAGGACGAGCCGGCCGGCGGAGACGGGTCGGACGTGTGGGTCAGCGGCGGGCTCGGCGCCCAGCTGCTCCTGTGGGAGGTGGCGACTGCGGTGGCGGGCCACGTCCTCGGCATCGACCCGTTCGACCAGCCCGACGTCGAGAGCGCCAAGAAGGCCGCCCGCTCCCTCCTCGAGGGAACGCCCGCCTCAGAGCCGCCGGTGCTCACCGACGGCCTCGTGGAGGTGCGCGCTCCCGGCGACGCCTCCTGGCTCCAGGGCGCCGGCGACCTGAGGTCCGCAGTCGAAGCGCTGCTGTCCCGGCTCGACGAGAGCCACGGGTACGTCGCCGTGATGGCCTACCTCGACCGACCCTCCCTCCCCGAGCTCGAGGACGTCCGGCGTACTCTCGCCGTCCGCACCCGGCGGCCGGTGACCTTCGGCTGGGGGCCCCGCTTCCTGCACTCGACTGGCCAGTTCCACAAGGGTGGCCCGGCCGTGGGCGTGTTCATCCAGGTCACCGACGAGCCGCGCGAGGACCTCCCCGTGCCGGGGCGCGACTTCAGCTTCGACACCCTCGTCTCCGCCCAGGCGGCCGGCGACGCCCAGGTGCTCGCCGACCACGGCCGGCCGGTGCTGCGACTGCATGTCACGGCGCCGGAGGGACTCGAGCGTCTCAGAGAGGCGCTCGCGTGAGGAACCCCCTGCGCGACCCGCAGGACCGCCGCCTGCCCAAGATCGCCGGGCCGTGCAGCCTGGTCATCTTCGGCGTCACGGGCGACCTCGCCCGCAAGAAGCTGATGCCGGCGGTGTACGACCTGGCCAACCGCGGCCTCCTGCCGCCCGGCTTCTCCCTCGTCGGCTTCGCGCGCCGTGACTGGGCAGACCAGGACTTCACGCAGATCGTCCACGACGCGGTGCGCGAGCACGCACGCACCGAGTTCCGCGAGGAGGTCTGGCGCCAGCTCGCCGAGGGGTTCCGGTTCGTCCCCGGCGACTTCAGCGACGACGAGGCGTTCGACGCGCTCCGGCGAACGGTGGACGAGCTCGACAAGGCCCGCGGCACGGGCGGGAACCACGCGTTCTACCTCTCGATCCCGCCGCGGTTCTTCGCCGACGTGATCGGACAGCTGAAGGAGCACGGTCTCGCCACGTCCGAGGGCGACTCGTGGCGGCGGGTCGTGGTGGAGAAGCCGTTCGGGTCCGACCTCGAGACCGCCCGCGAGCTCAACGCGGTCATCTCGGAGGTCTTCCCACCCGAGTCGGTCTTCCGCATCGACCACTACCTCGGCAAGGAGACGGTGCAGAACATCCTCGCGATGCGTTTCTCCAACACGCTCTTCGAGCCGATCTGGAACGCCAACTACGTCGACCACGTGCAGATCACGATGGCCGAGGACATCGGGATCGGCGGCCGTGCCGGCTACTACGACGGGATCGGCGCCGCCCGCGACGTGATCCAGAACCACCTGCTCCAGCTCATGGCGCTCACCGCGATGGAGGAGCCCACCTCCTTCGACGCGAAGAACCTCCGGCTGGAGAAGCAGAAGGTGCTCGAGTCCGTCGTACTCCCCCGCCGCCTGGACCTCACCTCGGCGCGCGGCCAGTACACCGAGGGCTGGGCCGGGGGCGTGAAGGTCCCGGGCTACAAGCAGGAGCAGGACATCCCGAAGGACTCCCGCACCGAGACCTACGCCGCCATCACCCTCAACATCGAGTCGCGCCGCTGGGCCGGGGTGCCCTTCTACATCCGCGCCGGCAAGCGGCTGGGGCGGCGCGTCACCGAGGTGGCGGTGGTGTTCAAGCGCGCACCCCACCTGCCGTTCCTCGACACCTCCACCGAGGAGCTCACCCAGAACGCGCTCGTGATCCGGGTCCAGCCCGACGAGGGCGTCACGATGCGGTTCGGGTCCAAGGTCCCGGGCACGGCCATGGAGATCCGCGACGTGACCATGGACTTCGCCTACGGCGGCTCCTTCACGGAGTCGAGCCCGGAGGCCTACGAACGGCTCATCCTCGACGTCCTGCTCGGCGAGCCGCCGCTGTTCCCGCGCCACGAGGAGGTCGAGCTCTCGTGGAAGATCCTCGACCCGATCGTCGAGTACTGGGCTACCCACGGGAAGCCGGACACCTACGAGGCCGGCACGTGGGGACCTCCCACGGCGGACCGGATGCTGGCCCGTGACGGACGTGCCTGGAGGCGCCCGTGAGGGGGACCACGAGATGATCGAGATGACCGACACCACCGCGAGCGCCATCGCCGCCGAGTTCGTCCGGGCCCGCCGTCGTGCCGGCAGTCCCGCGATGGGGATGGTGATGACGCTGGTCTTCGTGGTCGACGAGGAGGACTCCGAGGCTGCGATGCAGTCCGCGCGGACCGCTTCACGCGAGCACCCCGCGCGGGTCCTCGGCGTGATCCTCGGCGATGCCCGAGGCACGGCCCGGGTGGACGCGCAGGTCGGCATCGGGTCGGGGTGGACCGGCGAGACGGCCATGATCCGGCTGCGCGGCGAGGTCACTAAGCACCCGGAGTCCGTGGTCGTCCCCCTGCTCCTGCCCGACTCCCCCGTCGTCGTCTGGTGGCCGACGCGAGCACCCGACCAACCTGCCGACGACCCGCTCGGCAGGCTCGCCAAGCGCCGCATCACCGACACCGCGGCGGTCCCCCGCAACAAGGCGAAGGCGATGCTCACCCAGTGCCACAACTACGCGCCCGGCAACAGTGACCTGGCCTGGACACGCATCACGCACTGGCGGGCGCTGCTCGCCGCCGCCCTCGACCAGCACCCGGCGAAGGTGACCGCCGCCAGCGTCACAGGTGAGCGGATCAGCCCCAGCGCCGACCTGCTCGCCGCGTGGCTCGCCGACCGGCTGCACGTGGAAGTGGAGCGCAACACCTCCGAGGGCCCCGGGATCACCAGGGTCGCGCTCGAGACCAAGGGCGGCCCGATCTCCCTCGTCCGGCAGGACGGGAAGCTCGCCACCCTGAGCGTCCCGGGCGAACCGGACCGTCCCGTCGCGCTCAAGCGGCGCGACATCGACGAGCTGCTGGCCGAGGAGCTCCGCCACCTGGACCCGGACGACGTCTACGCCGCCACGGTCAAGAAGCTGGCCCGCACCGACGGCGCGTCAGGACGACCCAGGTCCTCGCGACGGTCGAAGAAGACCTTGGCATGAGTGCGGACCTCCCTCGCGGGATCGAGGTCTCCCCTGCGCCCGAGGACCTCGCCCGCTCGGTCGCGGAGCGTCTGGTGCGGACGCTGGTGCGCATCCAGGGCGAGGGTGGGATCCCGTCCGTGGTCCTGACCGGCGGGACCATCGCCGAGGCGGTTCACCGCGCGGTGCTGGATGTTCCCGATCAGGCGGAGGTCGACTGGGCCAGGGTCGAGGTCTGGTTCGGTGA
>Ga0208537_1000107_pt1 | contig 13489 bp, 10 predicted proteins | sample MayberrySE_TuleA_FD_185672 | JGI IMG/M metagenome (GOLD analysis project Ga0208537, IMG submission 185672) | Natural and restored wetland microbial communities from the San Francisco Bay, California, USA, that impact long-term carbon... | ecosystem: Environmental > Terrestrial > Soil > Wetlands ...
CAGAGCGCCTGCGCTCTCCTCTTGGACGTAGAAGACGTCCACCGCCTGCGGCCCCACGGTCGTCAGGTGCGCCGACCGGACCGCCACCCGCACCTCAGCGAGCGCCTGGCAGACCAGGTGCACGACGCCGGGCCGGTCCGCCACCCGGACCTCGATGACCGTCGCCTGCCTCGATGCCTCGGGACGCACAGCGACCGACGGTGCGAGGCTACGGGCCGCCGAACGCCGCAGCCGCTCCCCCGGGTCGAGCCGACCGGCGAGCACCGCCTCCACCCGGTTGCGCAGGACCGCCGGGTCGAGGTGCGTCTCGTCCACGCGCCACCGGGAGACCGCGTACTCCTCCTGGGTCCATGCCCGGGCGGACCGGATCGGGACTCGCATCAGACCGAACGCGCCGGCGACAGCCGCCAGCACCCCGGTCCGGTCGCCGGTGATCAGGGTGACCTCGCTGCCGTGCTCGTCGGCCACGACGCGTACGTCGACCCACGTGCTGTCCCGGCGGACTGCGACCGGCACCTCCGCCGAGTGCTCCGCGAGCCCGGGTCGCACGCCGGCCGCGTCGTCACGCAGCACCGCACGGACCCGCGCGGCCAGCAGACCCACGAGCGTCGCGCGCCACGGCGTCCACGCCTTCGCCGAGGTCGCCCTCGCGTCCGCCTCGGTGAGCACCGTGAGCAGGTCGAAGGTGAGCGGCTCGCCGACCCGTTCGACCACGTGCTCCACGGTCGCGGGGTCCTCGAGGTCCCGTGTGGTGGCGACCTCCGCGAGCAGCAGGTGCCACCGCACCAGCGACGCGACCACCGCCGCGTCCGGGGCGGCGAACCCGAGACGTCGGGCCAGCTCACTCGCGATCGGCTCGCCGGCGACGCTGTGCGCCGACAGCCCGCCCTTGCCGATGTCGTGGACCAGCGCGGCCACCAGCAGGAGGTCCGGGCGTGCGACACGACGGATCATGCGCGAGGCCTCGATGCAGGTCTCGACCAGGTGGCGGTCCACGGTGAACCGGTGCACCACAGAGGCGTGCGGCAGGAGCCGCACGCGCTCCCACTCGGGAAGCAACCGGGCGAGCGCGCCGGTCTCCTCCAGCGTCTCCCACACCGGGAGCAGGCCGGGACCGGCCGCCAGCAGCCGGACGAGGAGCTCGCGAGCCTCCTCCGGCCACGGGTCGGGGAGGTCCGGGCTCTCGCGCAGAAGCCGTGCCACGGTGTGCGGCGAGAGTATGAGGTCCCGCTCGGCTGCCTCCGCTGCGGCACGCAGCAGCATCGTGAGGTCGGACGGGCCGAGACCCCTGCGCTGCACGACGACCTCGCCGCCGGCCCTGGCCAAACCGTGCCCCACCGGCACCATCGCCGGTCCGGGCCCGCGTCGTACTCCGGTCGGTCCGGGTGCGAGGACCCCGTCCACCCGCCGCCATGTGAGCCTGGAGATGTGGGTGGTCCGGCGCCCGATCTCGCGCACCAGTCGCTGGGTGGTGTCGGCTCCGTCGTGACCGAGCGCGGTGGCGAGGTCCTCCCACATGTCCGGGGCCACCCGGTCCGAGGCGCGCCCCGCCACCTCGTGGAGCGCGTCGCGGACGTCGAGGAGCGCCTGTCGGCTGCGTTCGAGGTCGGTGTGGGGGACGTCCACCAGCCAGGTGGCCACCAGCGCGTTGAGGATAGTGGTGTCGCGCAGGCCCCCGCCTGAGTCCTTGAGGTCGGGGACCGTCGCATGGGCCAGCTCGCCGAGCCGCTCGACGCGCCGGTCCACCATCTCGCGCAGCTCGGGGAGCCGCTCTCGTGCCTCACGTCGCCACTGGGCAAGCAGGCTCGAGCGCATCCGCAGGGTCACCGACGGGTCCCCCGCAAGGTGCCGGGCGTCGAGGAGGCCGAGGGCGACCCTCACGTCCTGCTTCGCCGCGGAGGTCACCTCGGACAGCGCGCGCACCGCGTGGTCGAGGTGGGCGCCGGTGTCCCAGAGCGGGTACCACACGCTCGCCGCGACCTCCTCGACGTCCGCGTCCTCGGTGTGCACGAGGACCACGTCGAGGTCCGAGTGAGGGGCGAGCTCGCGGCGGCCGTAGCCCCCCACTGCGACGAGCGCGATGCCGGCGTCGGCGTCGGCCTCCCCCGAGCCGCGGCCCTCGAGCGCACGCGCGAACGCTGCCGAGCACAGGGCGTCGGCAGCGTCCGCGCGGAGCTGTCGTTCAGCAGCGGTCACGGCGGGCTTACAGGGCTGCCTCGTCGCGGTCCCCGGTCCGGACCCGGACCGCCGCCTCCACCGGGACCACCCAGACCTTCCCGTCCCCGATCCGGCCCGTCTGGGCGCTCTTGACGATGATCCCCACGATGTCGTCGGCGTCGGCGTCGTCGACCACGATCTCGATGCGGATCTTCGGCACCAGGGCGACGTCGTACTCCGCACCCCGGTACACCTCGGTGTGGCCCTTCTGACGGCCGTAGCCGCTGACCTCGCTGACGGTCATCCCGGTGACCCCGAAGGTCTCGAGGGCCTCGCGGACCTCTTCCCACTTGTGCGGCTTGATCACCGCGGTCACGAGCTTCATGCGTTGGCTCCTTCGGTCTTGACGGAGGTGGCCAGGGGGCTCGCGGGGCCACGCGGGGCTCCGGACCTCGAGGCGAAGTCGTAGGCGGTCTCACCGTGCTCGACGAAGTCGATCCCCTCGACCTCGTCCTCGTCGGCGATCCTCCAGCCCATCGTGTACTTCAGGGCAAGCGCGACCACGAGGGTGAGCACGCCGGACCACAGCATCGCGAAGAGGGCGATGACCACCTGCACGACGAGCTGGCCGACCCCGCCGCCGTAGAAGAGGCCGCCCGAGGTGGCGAGGAAGCCGATGCCGACGGTCCCGACGAGACCCGCGACGAGGTGGACTCCCACGACGTCGAGCGAGTCGTCGTACCCGAGCCTGTACTTCAGGCCGACCGCCAAGGCGGCGACCGCGCCGGCCACAGCGCCGAGGGCGAGCGACCCGACCGGGCTCAGCGATCCGCACGCGGGCGTGATGGCGACGAGGCCGGCCACCACACCGGAGGCGGCACCGAGGCTCGTGCCCTTGCCGTCGCGGATCTTCTCCACGAGCAGCCAGCCGAGCATCGCCGCTGCGGTGGCGGCGGTGGTGTTCACCCATACGAGGCCGGTCTCACCCACGAAGTTCGTCGCGAACTGGACCGAGTTCTCGTAGAAGGCGCCGCTCTCCCCGGCGACCCCGGGCGTCGCGGCCGGCACGAACGAGCCGACGTTGAAGCCGTACCAGCCGAACCACAGCAGGCCCGCGCCGAGCATCGTGAACGGCAGGTTGTGGGGCCGCATGACGTCCTTGCCGAAACCGCGCCGGGCACCGATGACCAGCACCAGCACCAGTGCGGCCATGCCGGCGTTGATGTGGACGACCGTGCCGCCGGCGTAGTCGACCGGGACCACGTCGTCGAAGAACCAGGTGGCGAGTGCACCGTCGGCGCCACTGAGGAAGCCCCCGCCCCAGACCATGTGCGCGAGGGGGAAGTAGGAGAGCGTCACCCAGATCGGCACGAACACCATCCAGGTGGAGAACTTCACCCGGTCCGCGATCGCACCGCTGATCAGGGCCGCGGTGATGATCGCGAACGTCAGCTGGAACGCCACACCGACGTAGGCGCCGGCGTCGATGCCGGTCAGCCCGAAGAGCTCGAACGGGTTGGCGAAGAGGCCTGCCTTGCCGTCACCGAACGCGTCGGTGCCGTAGGACATGGACCATCCCCACAGGATGTAGACGACCGTGACGATGCCCATCGCGCCGAAGGACATCATCATCATGTTGAGGACGGACTTGGACCGCGTCATTCCGCCGTAGAAGAACGCCAGGCCAGGCGTCATCAACAGGACCAGGGACGCGGAGGTGAGAACCCAGGCTGCGTGGCCGGTGTCCATGGAACCTCCAGGAGTAGCTGACAAAGGAGGAGCGGGACCGGTCGCGACCACGGTGTCGGGACTGTCCCACCCGGATGGGAAAACCCTGATCGGCACACGTTTCAGGCGTTGGTGGGCCATGTTGCGACCATGTGACGTCTTCGGGCCGCGTGTTACAGCCGCGTGACGGATTTCTTGACCGGGCCGCGGTTGAGCGTCTCGGATACCTCGGTATCGTTCCCTGGCATGACGCTCGACCCCCAGCCCGCGCACGACGAGCAACCCGTACGCCGAGGGCGCGGGCGGCCGCGCGACCCCAAGACCGACGAGCGGATCATCGAGGCCGCCGCCGAGCTGCTGCGTCGACGTGGTTTCGAGCGGATGACCGTCGACGACGTCGCGGCCCAGGCCGGCGTGGGCAAGGCCACCGTCTACCGGCGCTGGCCCAGCAAGGACGACCTCGCGGTCGCGGCGATGGAGCGGCTGTACTCCGTGGAGATCCCCGACGTGGACACGGGCTCGCTGCGCACCGACCTGGCCGAGAGCTACCGGGCGGTGCTCACGTTCGTCGGCTCACCGCAGGGCTCGGCCTACCTCAAGATGTCGATCGCGGAGTCCGTGCGCGACGAGCGGATCGCGGCGTTGTACCGCACCGCCACCGAGCGGGCCGAGTCGCAGGCCCACCGGATGTACGAGCGCGCCATGGAGCGGGGAGAGCTCCGCGAGGGCGTCGACCTCGACTGCTGCGTCCAGTGGCTCGGCGGGCTGATCGCGGTGCGTGCGATCACGAACCGCCCGCTCCCCACCGTCGACGACGTGCCGCACCTCGTCGACCTGTCGCTGCGCGGCGTGCTGGCCGACCGGTCCCCGAACGACTGACCAGCCGGCTCCGCGGCCGGGACCAGCGCCGCCCGACCCAGGTCAGGCGGTCTTGCCGAGCAGCGCGTCCACGAACGCCTCGGGCTCGAACGGCGCAAGGTCGTCGGCGCCCTCACCGATCCCCACGAGCTTCACGGGAACGCCGAGCTCGCGCTGGACGGCTACCACGATCCCACCCTTGGCGGAGCCGTCGAGCTTGGTGAGCACGATGCCGGTGACGTTCACGACCTCGCTGAAGACCCGGGCCTGGACCATGCCGTTCTGCCCGGTGGTCGCGTCGAGGACCAGGAGCACCTCGGTGACGGGGGCCTGCTTCTCGATCACCCGCCGGACCTTGCCGAGCTCGTCCATGAGGCCGGCCTTGTTCTGGAGCCTGCCCGCGGTGTCGACGAGGACCACGTCGGCCTCCTGCTCGATGCCTGCCTTGACCGCCTCGAAGGCGACGCTGGCCGGGTCACTGCCCTCGGGCCCACGCACGGCAGGCACGCCCACCCGCTCCCCCCAGGTGGTCAGCTGCTCGGCTGCCGCAGCGCGGAAGGTGTCGGCGGCACCGAGGACGACCTGCTTGTCCTCGGCGACGAGGACACGCGCCAGCTTGCCCACCGTCGTCGTCTTGCCGGTGCCGTTCACGCCGACCACCAGGGCCACCCCCGGCAGACCGCCGTGCCGGCTGACGTTGAGACTGCGGTCCATGGAGGGGTCGACCAGGGTGACGAGCTCCTCGCGCAGGATGTCCTCGATCCCCGCGGAGGTCTTGCCCTCGACCTTCATGCGGGTGCGCAGCCGTGCCACCAGCTCCTGGGTGGGACCGACCCCGACGTCGGCGGTGATCAGGATGTCCTCGATCTCCTCCCAGGTGTCCTCGTCGACGACGTCCCGGGAGAGCAGGGCCAGCAGCCCCCGACCGAGGGGGCCCTGGGACCGCGAGAGTCGCTCGCGCAGCCGGACCAGTCGGCTCGCGGTTGTCTCCGGGCGCTCGAGCGCGGGGACCTCGACCGGTGCCTCGGGGAGAGTGGCGTCCTCGATCGTGCGCGTGGGGGTGTCGCGCGGGGTCTCCGCATCCTCGCCGACGGTCGGCTCCGGCGGCGCGAGCACGTCGGTGCCGGTCTGCCGGCCCTCACGCGTCTCGACCCGTCCGCGACCGGAGCGGGACCGGGTGGTCACGAGCCCCACCACGAAGGCGAGGGCCAGGACGGCGATTCCGATGATCAGGTAGAGGTAGTCACCCACGGTCACCATCCAACCAGACCCGGTCAAAGGCCCGGCGAGGCCTTCGCGGCTCGCTCACTCAGGCGTCGGAGTGCTCCCGCTCGCGCTCCCGCTGGTTGTCAAGGGTGGGCAGCCTCTCGACGCCCTTGCGCATCGCGTCGCCGACCCAGGGGGCGTGGGGCATCTCCTCACCACGGTGCGGGAAGGCCACGTAGAGCACCACGATCCCCGCCAGAAGCATGATGACGAGCATGGCGATCACGATGGGGGTCATGAGTACCGCTTTCCCGAGTCAGTGTCTCATTGTGGCGTCGGGGCGGAGGTAGCCAGGAGAGCGCCCTCCCAAACGCCGGGAACCCATCTTCTCTCGTGTGTCTCAGCCCTGGTCAGCCGGGGACCTCACGAGTGCCTCCACGACGCTCCGGATCTCCTCGGGCAGCGGTCGCACAGGCCGGTTCCCGGGGCCGTCGGCGTTGTCGACGTACACGTGGACGAACCGGCCCTCCGCCGCCGCGAGGTCGGACCCACCCTGGAAGAGCCCGATGCGGTAGATGACCGACGACGTGCCGACCCGCTCCACCGCGAGCCCCATGTCGATGGGCTCGGGGAACCCGATCTCCCGGAAGTAGCGGCAGGAGGTCTCCGCCACGACACCGATCGCCGGCAGCTGCCGGACGTTGGTGCCGGTGGCCTCGAACAGGTGGGCGTTCACGGCCGTGTCGAACAGCTCGTAGTAGCGGGCGTTGTTCATGTGGCCGTAGGCGTCGTCGTCGGCCCAACGGGTCGTCGCCTGACGCCACGCCACGTAGTCACCGCGGCTCGGCGGTCCCGGTCGGTTGCTCACGGCGGCCTACGACGCCTCGCTCTCGCGCAGGCGCTGCGAGATGACCGCGGAGACGCCGTCGCCGCGCATCGTCACGCCGTAGAGCGCGTCGCCGACCTCCATGGTCCGCTTCTGGTGTGTGATCACGAGCAGCTGGCTGGTCTCGCGCAGCTCCTCGTAGATCTCGAGGAGGCGGCCGAGGTTGGTGTCGTCGAGCGCGGCCTCGACCTCGTCGAGGATGTAGAACGGCGACGGGCGAGCCTTGAACAGCGAGACCAGGAAGGCGACCGCCACGAGGGACCGCTCACCGCCCGAGAGCAGCGAGAGCCGCTTGACCTTCTTGCCGGCCGGCCGCGCCTCCACCTCGATGCCTGTGGTGAGCATGTCCGAGGGGTCGGTGAGGACCAGCTTGCCCTCACCGCCGGGGAAGAGCCGCTTGAACACGTGGTCGAAGGCCTCGCGCACGTCGTTCCAGGCCTCGGTGAAGACCTGCTCCACGCGCTCGTCCACCTCCCGGACGATGTCGAGCAGGTCGCGGCGCGTGCGCTTGAGGTCCTCGAGCTGCTCGGTGAGGAACTTGTGCCGCTCCTCCAGCGCGCTGAACTCCTCGAGCGCCAGCGGGTTGACCTTGCCGAGCATAGAGAGCGCCCGCTCGGCGGCCCGCAGACGCTTCTGCTGCTCCTCCCGCACGAACGGCACCGGCTCGGCCGCCTCAGCGTCCTGGTCGTGCTCCGACCCGGCGGGAGCCGCCGACGGGACGAGGTTCTGGGGGCCGTACTCGTCGACGAGCACGTCCACATCGAGCCCGAGCTCCTCCACGGCCCGCTGCTCGAGCTGCTCGATGCGCATACGCTGCTGCGCCCGCGTCATCTCGTCGCGGTGCACGGCGTTGACCAGCTCGTCGTGCTCCTTGAGCAGGTCCCGCGAACGAGCGCGGACCGCCATGAGCTCCTCCTCGCGCCCACGGCGCGCCTGCTCCACCGTCGTACGCTCGGCTGCCGCGTGCTCGATGGAGACCTCCAGACGCCGGAGTACGACGCCCACGGCCCGCCCGACGGCCTCGGCCACCCTGCCCTCCCGGATGACCCTCTCGCGGCGGGCGGCCGCCTTGGCGCGGGCCTCCCTCTCGGCCTGGGCGGCGCGCACGAGCGAGTCGGCCCGACCGGACAGGGCACGCGCCCGCTCCTCGGCGGTGCGCAGAGCCAGCCGGGCGTCCATCTCCTTCTGGCGGGTGGCCTTCGCCTCCTCGGCGAGCCTCTCCCGCTCGGCCGTGTCGGGCTCCTCGTCGGGGGAGTCCTCCGCCGCGGCGAGCCTCTGCTCGAGCTCGGCGAGCCCGGCGAGGTCCTTGTCGCGCGCCGCCTCGGCGGCCGCGATCGCCTTGGCGAGGCGGTCGGCCTCTCCTCTGGCCGAACGGACCTGGGAGCCGTACTGCCCGAGCTCCTCTGCCACCGCGGCAAGCGTCGCGTCCGACTCGTGGAGCCTCGCAAGAGCCACGTCGACGCGGTGCTTGGCCTGGGTGCGCTCCTCCTCCAGACGCGAGAGGTCGAAGGCAAGGCGCTCGCACGCGTGGTGGGCCTCCGCGAGCTTCTCCGCTGCGTCGTCGACCGCTGCCTGGACCTCGATCAGGCTCGGCTGGGACGAGGAGCCGCCGGCCGCGAAGTGCGCGCCGAGGAGATCCCCCTCGCGGGTCACGGCCGTCAGGTCGGGTAGGTCGGCCACCAGGGACCGGGCGGCGGCCAGGTCGTCGACGACCGCGACCTTGAACAGCAGCCTCGCGAGCGCGGGTCGCAGCGCGTCGGGCGCCTCGACCACGTCGGCTGCGTAGACGACACCGGTCGGCAGGCCGGGCCACGACGAGTCGTCCACGACCGCACCGCCGAGCAGGATCCCCGCGCGGCCAAGGTCGTCGTCCTTCAGGTGTGCGATGGCGCCGACCGCGGCGTCGACGTGCTCGACGGCGACCGCGTCCGCGGCACTGCCGAGGGCGCCCGCTATCGCGGCCTCGTAGCCGGGGCGGACCGAGAGCAGGGCAGCGACCGAACCGAGCAGCCCGGACACCGAGTCGCTGGCCGCCAGGAGCGCGCCTGCGCCGTCCTTGCGGCTCAGGCCGATCTCCAGGGCCTCCTTGCGAGCCGCGAGCGCACCTCTCTCGCGCTCGGCGGTCTGGGCCTCCTCACGGGTCTTGGCGAGCCGGTCCTCGATGTCGGCGAGGGCGCCGGCCGCGGCTTCGTGCTCGGCGTCGAGGCCCTCCTCCCCCGCGTCCAGCCCCGCGACCTTCGTCTCCAGAGCGGTGAAGTCGCGCTGCGCCCGCTCGGCACGCGTCAGCGCGTCCTCGCGAGCCGTCGTCAGCCGGCCCACCTCGTCCGCGGCGGCGGCCGAGCGGCTCTTCAGCGCGTTGACCTGGCCGTGCAGGCGCGCGAGCCCCTCGCGGCGGTCCGCCGCGGCCCGCAGCAGGCCGGCGACCCGGCGGTCCTCCTCGACGTGGCGCGCCTCCACCTCCTGGCGCGTGCCCACGGCGGCCTCCAGCGCGGAGCGGTTCTGCTCGACCTCCCGGGTGATCTCGGACTCCTGCGCGCGCACCCGCTCGGCCTCGGCGAGCAGCTGCTCGGGGTCCCGGCCGGACCCGCCGGCCGGCTCGTCCGCGGTCTCCTGGGCGTTGCGGGCCCGCTCGGCGGACAGGCTCGCGGTCCCCTTGAGACGCTCACGCAGCCCCGAAAGTGCGAACCAGGTCTCCTGGGCCTTCGCCAGCGCCGGGAGGTCCTCGCGCAGCGCCTCCTCGAGCTGCGCCTCGGTCTGGCGTGCCTTCTCGATCGCCGTCTCGAGCTCGCCACGGCGCTCCATGAGCACGCTCTCGTCGGCCAGCTCCTGCTCGAGGGCGGTGCGCGCGGTCACCAGGTCGTCGGCGAGCAGGCGTGCGCGGGCGTCGCGGACGTCGGCCTGGACGACCGCGGCCTTGCGGGCGACCTCCGCCTGCCTGCCCAGCGGCTTGAGCTGACGCCGGATCTCGGTGAGCAGGTCGTTGAGCCGGGTGAGGTTGCCCTCGGTGGAGTCGAGCTTGCGGAGCGCCTTCTCCTTGCGCTTGCGGTGCTTGAGGACGCCCGCAGCCTCCTCGATGAACCCGCGGCGGTCCTCCGGGGTCGCGTGCAGGATCGTGTCGAGCTGGCCCTGCCCCACGATCACGTGCATCTCGCGGCCGATGCCGGAGTCCGAGAGCAGCTCCTGCACGTCGAGCAGGCGGCACGACTGGCCGTTGATGGCGTACTCCGAGCCCCCGTTGCGGAACATCGTGCGGCTGATCGTCACCTCGGCGTACTCGATCGGGAGGGCCCCGTCGGAGTTGTCGATGGTGAGCGCGACCTCGGCGCGGCCGAGGGGCGGGCGGCCGGAGGTGCCCGCGAAGATGACGTCCTCCATCTTGCCGCCGCGCAGCGACTTCGCGCCCTGCTCACCCATCACCCAGGCGAGGGCGTCCACGACGTTGGACTTCCCGGATCCGTTGGGGCCGACGATGCAGGTGATCCCAGGCTCGAGCTGGAGGGTCGTCGCAGAGGCGAACGACTTGAACCCGCGGAGCGTCAGGCTCTTGAGGTACACGTGCTTTGGCTCCTCACGGTGCGCCGGATGTCGGGTCGAGCAAATCATGCCGTGGGGAAGTCAGCAGGCAGCAGCCTACCCGTTCGACATGCCGAAGCCGTGCATCCGGAGCCCGGAGAGGTACGACGGCGTCGGGGGTCAGGGCGGCTGACCCGGCCCTGACCCCCACCGCCGCTGGGCTACTCCGCGCGCTGCTTGACGGCCGCCCTGCGACGTAGGGCCACCGATCCCAGGATGCCGGCGGCAACGAGGGTCATCGGCAGCGCGTCCTCGGGCCAGGTGAACACCGCGAACGGGTTGGTCGAGCCGAGAGCCAGCGTGCTGCTCCTGCGCGCGCGGCCCGGCAGGTCGACCCCGTAGACGTCGAGCCCTCGGACCGCGTCCACGGAGTAGACGAGGCTCGTCTTGCCGCGGGCCACGCCCGCCTTGGTGTAGCGGGGCACCCAGTAGGCGTCCCACACCTCCGAGACACCCCAGGTGGCGTGGCCGTAGGCCTTGATGTCGCGGGGCTTGCGGACGTCGACGAACTGGGTGCCGCCTCCGTAGAAGCCGACCGTCACGATGCCTGAGGGGTGGTAGTCGAACCAGTGGGCGGAGCAGAAGGCGTCCTGCGGCATCGGGAAGGTGCCGAGGTCGGCGAGCTCGACCTTGTCGAGCGGCACGATCTGCCCCGGACGGCCGTTGAGCCGCTTCACGTGCCAGGTCTGGAACGACCCGGCCTTCGCGCAGTCGGTCTGCATGTAGTCCTCCTCGGTGACGAGCAGGACGTTTCCGTTGGCGAAGGACGGCTTCTTGTTGGGCCGGAACGCCTTGGCGTTGGGGCGGAAGGAGTTGTGGTGGATGAAGTCGTTGTAGCCCGGGAAGTCGGGGTGGTCGCCGCGCCCGGCCCTGCCGGTGGTCGTGACCAGCCGGGGCTTGCGCGGCCGGCTCACGTCGAACATCGAGGACCCGTCGAAGCCGGTGTGGGTGCCGAAGCCGGCGTTGTCGAAGTTCCACTTGTGTGCGGCGGTCGGCGAGCGGAAGGGCTGGACTCCCGGCTTCTTGCGGTTGCTGTCCACCTCCCTCGGACGGTCGAGGTTGCGAAGGTCGAAGATCGAGAAGGAGCCGTCCGAGCCGGCCGAGTAGGCGTAGCGGCAGTCGGTCTCCTGGATGCACGCCACGGTGTGGGTGCTCGTGGTGCCGCGCACCCTCGACCTGATCCGCGGGGCGGTCGGGTCGGTCACGTCGACGACGATCAGCTCGTAGCCGCCGGTGACGGGGTCGTTCACGTGCTCGATGTCGCCGGGCGAGGCCTGGTAGAGGTCCACCCCGATCAACGAGAACCTCTGCGTGCCCTTGGCGGTGCGGCGCTCACCGCAGTTCATCGCCTCGTTCTCGAACTGCAGGCTCGGGAGGGTGCCGGTCAGCTTCGGGGCGGCCGGCTTGCTCACGTCATAGACCCGCACCGAGTCGAGGTTCGACATGACGAACAGCGGCGCGGTCTTCGTGAAGCACCCGGAGATCCCGGTGGACCCGGGGACGGAGGCCAGGAGCTCGACGTTCGGGCTCGCGATGAGCGGGATGTTGCTGTCGGCACTGAGCTCGGCACGCAGCCGCTCCATCCGGTCCGCGTCGCCGTGAGCCGACGCGGGCGGAGCCGCCCAGACGCTGCTCAGGAGTATCGCGGCCCCGGCCGCTAGCAGGGACATGGGTCGCCTCAGGCTCATCGAATTCCTCGTCGTCCGCCGCCGCCCCCGTGGACGGCGATGATCTGACCAACGAGGGACCCGCGCATGGGTCACGCCCTCGCGGAGGGCAGCTGCCTCCTACGACGTCGCGGCCGGGACTCCGGTCGTCTCGACGCAGAACCGCCACAGCCGTCGTACCTGCTCCGCCGTCGGCGCCGGCCGCGACAGGTGGTGCGTGGGTCGCGGTGCCCGGTCGTGCCAGAACAGGCCGGTCGTGTCGTGGCCCTCGGGAGCGGCGAGGAGCCACACGGTCGTGTCGGCTCCCGACTCCGGCGACCTCAGCAGCGGCCCCAACGCCTTGCTGAACCCCGGCAAGGAGGTCTGGACGCCCGGAGTGTCCGCCCACCCCGGGTGGCTGCTGTGGGCCGACACGCCGTCCTGGGCGAGCTCGCGGGCCCACGCCTCTGCGAGGTGCACCTGCATCCGCTTCGTGCGCGCGTAGGCGGCGGTGGGGGTGTAGGTGCCACGGGTGAACTCGGGATCCTCCGAGTCCAAGCGCTGGGTGTACATCCCGCCGGAGGCGACGAAGACCACCCGGCCGCCGCCGTCGGCTGCCAGGGACCCTCGGAGTGCCTCGGTCAGGATGTGCGGACCGAGGACGTGCGTCGCCAGCGTCAGCTCGTGCCCCTCCGGGGTCTCCGTGCGCTCCGGCGGCATCACTCCCGCGTTGTGGACCAGGGCGTGCAGCGAGGGAACCTGCCGGGCGAGCTCGGCACCCACCTCGCGAACCGCCTCGAGGTCGCTGAGGTCACACTCGTCGACGTGGAGCGTCGCGCCGGGGACCTCGCGGAGGATCTCGTCGCGGGCGGTGCTGCCGCGGTCCACGTTGCGGCAGAGCATCCTGACCTCGGCGCCGAGTCGGGCCGCTCCGAGCGCTGTCGCCTTGCCCAGGCCCGAGTTGGCGCCCGTGACGGCCACGACCGAGCCCGCCAGCGCGTCGGCTGCGGGGTCGGCCGGCCACCAGGTACGCCGGAGGGCAGGGCCGATGCGTGTGTAGCCGGGAACGACCAGGCGGTCGAGGGCGACGTCGAGGCCCCGGGTCAGGTTGGCCGGAAGGTTCATGCTGCGAGCCTACGAGGGCCCGCTAAAGGATCGGCGGCAGCCGGATCAGGTCAGGCAGGCTGCATGCTCTCGTCGAGCGACAGCAGATGGGCCTCCGCGGCAGCGGCGGCGAGGGAGTCGTTCTCCGCCTGTAGTCGTAGTACGCAAGCCTCGAGGTCGGCGACCCGTCGCTGGAGGCGACGGTTCTCTGCCATGAGATGGGCGAGTGCGCGGGGGTCGGTGCTGCTCATGTAGCCGAGGAGCGCCTTGGCCATGTGTGTCCTCCGGAGGAAGAGTCAGGTCACACCGCGGGACCGGCTGTGGCCGGGAG
>Ga0208537_1000108_pt1 | contig 13457 bp, 15 predicted proteins | sample MayberrySE_TuleA_FD_185672 | JGI IMG/M metagenome (GOLD analysis project Ga0208537, IMG submission 185672) | Natural and restored wetland microbial communities from the San Francisco Bay, California, USA, that impact long-term carbon... | ecosystem: Environmental > Terrestrial > Soil > Wetlands ...
ATGATGAAGCGCTTCATCTTCGGGTTCCAGCGACGGGTCTGGTGCCCGAAGTGGACGCCGCTCTCGAGGAGCTGGCGCATGGTGACGACGGCCATGCCGATCGTTCCTCCTGGTCGTATGACCCCCGCGCACGGGTGCGCGCACGCGTGGACCTGACGGTCACCGCGTGCGTCTGACCGCACGAGCGGGTCGCTCTCAGTTGTCGCAGCGAGACGGGTGTCCGCTGCCCTGACGCCCGGCGCGTTCCCACCTCCGCGGCGAGCCGAGGAGGACCGAGGGGACGACGCCCGTGGATGAGCCGGCGAGCCGGTTCGGTCACGGAGACGAGCGTGCGAAGTACAACCAGCGCTGTGTGCACGGGTTGCCACCGGGCAGTCTAGACGAGGAGGGGTCGGACGAGCGAATCGAGGACGGCCGGTTCCCGTCCACAGGCGGACTGGCCGGCGGCGTGTCCCCAGCTGGTTCCGGAGCCGTTGGTACGCCGACGGCGCCGCTCGATGCTGTGAGCATGACACCCACCGTCGCGCTGCTCAGCCTGCTCCTCTCCTCCCCCGGCAGCCTCGGCACCGCCCCCGTGCCGTCCCCAGCCCTCCCCCGGCCTGCCCCCACGGTGACCGGGCTCGCCCCGGCGCCGTCGGCCGCGGTGTGGCCGCTCGACCCGCAACCGGCTGTCGTGGCCGGCTTCGACCCGCCCCTGTCGCGCTACGGAGCCGGCCACCGCGGGGTCGACCTCGCGGGCGGGCCTGGTCAACAGGTCCGCGCCGCGGCCGCGGGACGGGTCACCTACGCCGGTGCGCTGGCCGGCCGCGGGGTCGTCGTGGTCGCCCACGGCTCCACCCGGACGACCTACCAGCCCGTCGAGGCGGCCGTCGAGGTCGGTGCGCTCGTCGACGCGGGCGACCTCATCGGCACCCTCGAGCGCTCCGGGAGCCACTGCGCGCCCGAGGTCTGCCTGCACTGGGGCCTGATCGAGGGCGAGACGTATCTCGACCCACTCAGCCTGCTCGGGGCTGGACCGGTGCGTCTGCTCCCTCTGTTCGGCCCTCACCCAGCGGCCCCTGCGGCCTGACACGAGTCACGCGCAGCCACGCCCCGCGCCCGACGCGACACCGCGGTCAGTGGGCGGCGTCGCTCCCCTGTGCCTTGTAGAGCAGGGCGGCGGCCACGTCGGCCACCCGGACGTCGGCGTCCTGGGAGAGTCGGACGGACGACGGTCGGCGACAGCCTCGAACAGCGGGTTGCCGTTCATCTCGTCCAGCGGAGTGCGCACAACGATCCCTCCCGAGCGTCTTGTCCCCCGCCCGGTGGGGCTCGGGGCAACTCTCGCAAGGCGCGAGGACGAACCGGAATCGGTCGGGACCGATCAGGCCCGCGGGTGTGCCTGGCGGTAGGCCTGCCGCAGGCGGTCCGTCGTGACGTGGGTGTAGATCTGCGTGGTCGCGAGGGACGCATGCCCAAGCAGCTCCTGGACGCTGCGCAGGTCCGCGCCACCCTCGAGCAGGTGGGTGGCCGCGGTGTGCCTCAGACCGTGAGGACCGAGGTCGGGCGCTCCTGGCACGTCGACGATGCGGGCGTGCACCATCGCGCGGACGGCGCGCTGGTCGATCCGGCCGCCCCGCGCCCCGAGGAACAGCGCGGGTCCGGACCGATCCACCGCCAGCGCCGGCCGGCCTGATGCGAGCCAGCGGGCGATCGCCTTCTCGGCCGGTCGGCCGAAGGGCACGGTCCGCTCCTTTCGGCCTTTGCCGAGCACCCGGACGACCCGGCGCTCGTCGTCCACGTCGTCGACGTCGAGGCCGCACAGCTCCCCCACCCGGATGCCGGTGGCGTAGAGGAGCTCCAGGATCGCCACGTCACGCACGCCCAGGGGGCTTCCGTCGTCGGCCCGGGTGGCCGCGGCCTCGAGGAGATCTCGGGCCTCGTCCTTGCGCAGCGCCCCGGGGAGGGTGCGTCGCGCCTTCGGCGACCCGAGGAGTGCCCCCGGGTCCGTCTGTGCGTGGCCGACCCGGTGCGCCCAGGCGGTGAAGACCCGCACGGCGGTCGCCCGGCGCGCCAGCGTGGTCCGAGCCTTGCCCAGGGTCTGCTGCTTTGCCAGCCAGCTGCGCAAGGTCTGCACGTCGATGGTGCCGAGGTCGGTGTGACCCAGCAGGGCGGCGTGCTCGAGCATGCCGGAGACGTCCCCCAGGTACGCGCGGACCGTGTGCGGGGTCAGGTCGCGCTCGGACGACAGGTGTCGCTCGTAGGCGGCGAGGACGGTGCCCATCGGCTCGGGCAGGGCCACGTCCTCGCCCTCTGCGGGCGGTTGCTCCTCGGTCGCGGTCACACCGCGAGGCTACGCGGCCACGACGGCGCGGCCGCGCTTCTCGGGCAGTGTGCGTCAGCGTGGCGCGATCTGCTCGGGTGCTCCGAAGCGACGACCCGACCTTGGTGCCAATGTGGCGCTATCTGCCCGGTGGCGCGGACGCGACCGCGCCACGCTGTCGTCAGCGTTGCACGGTATGCCCGGTGCGGAGCCAGCCGACAGACGTCTGCTCCACCAGCCTGAGACCCGCGAGCCGTTCCATGGCGGCGCGCACGTCCGGCTCCCCGACTCCCGCGGTGCGCGCGATCGAGTCCTCGCCGGCGGGCCTGCTCACCGGCACCGCGTCGAGGACCCGGCGCTCGCGGTCGTCGAGACGGTCTGTCACCAGCATCGGAGCCCGAGGGACCTCGGCCAGGAACGAACCGCTCGGGGCGAGCAGCTCCAGCACGTCCTCGCCTCGGGTCACGAGCGCGGCGCCACGAGCCCGGATCAGCTCGTGCACACCCTGCGACGGCGCGCTCGTCACGGGGCCGGGCACGCCCATCAGCACCCGGTTGAGCCTCGTCGTCCAGTTCGCGGTGTTGAGCGCGCCGCTGCGCACCGCGGCCTCCACGACCACGGTGCCGCGAGCGAGCGCGGCGATCAGGCGGTTGCGCGAGAGGAACCGCACGCGCGTCGGTGCGCACCCGGGCGGCAGCTCGGAGACCACGAGACCTGTCTCGGCGATGTAGTCGAGGAGGCTGCGATGGGCGGAGGGGTACGCACGGTCCACCCCGCACGCGAGGACCGCAACAGTCAGCCCCTTCACAGCGAGGGCGCCGCGATGCGCGGCCTGGTCGATGCCGAACGCGGCGCCCGAGACCACGCCCACTCCGTGCTCGCCAAGGTGCGCGGCGAGGTCTGATGCCACAGCAGCTCCGTAGGTCGTCGCCGACCGGGATCCCACGACGGCAGCGGCACTCCGACAGACCTCGTCGAGCCGCAGTGGGCCCTTCACCCAGAGCCCGAGCGGCGCGCCACCCCTCTCCTGCAACGGCTCCGCCCGGTCGAGGTCATCGAGGTCGCGGGGCCACTCATCGTCCTCCGGGCACACGAACCGGATCCCCTTGAGGGCTGCGTCCGCGAGCTCCTTCGCCGGATCGAGGCCCCTCAACCGCGCCGCGACGTCGGTGTAGACCCCGGCGACGTCCTGCTCGTCACGAAGAAGCTCGTAGACCCGGTTGGCGCCGAGACGGCCGACCAGGGTGGTCAGGCGGACGTCCCCGGGCTCGCTCAGCCTGCTCAGGGCTGCGCGGGCCACGCGCTCGCTCATCCTGCCACCGCCCGGAGCGCGCTGAGCATCAGCGGCTCACCGGAGCGCAGACGAATGGCGGTGTCGACCTCGTCCACGTCCGGCCGGCCGACCCCACGTAGGTCGGCGACGGTCCACGCGAGCCGGTGAACCCGGGTGGCCCCACGACGGGTCAGCGTTCCGGCGTACACCCGGTCGTCGACGAGCCGCTCGGCCTCCGACGGCAGCGGCCATCGCGCACGCAGCACCGGCCCCGGGACAGCGCTGTTGAGACGCCAGCCGGTGCCGTCGTACCTCCGGGTTTGGCGCTCACGCGCGGCCGCGACCCGGGCGCGAACCTCCGCGGACGTCTCCGGTCTCGAGAGGGGATCGTCCTTCTCCCGTCTCGTCAGCGGCTCGACGTGGCGCGTGATGTCGATGCGGTCGGCGATCGGACCGCTGATCTTGCGGCGGTACTCACGCCGGCGCACCTCGAGGCACTCGCAGCGGTTGTCACGGTTGGTGGGGTGGTACTCCCCGCAGGGACACGGGTTGCACGCGAGGACGAACATCGTCCTGGCCGGGAAGGTTGCTATCTCGTCGCCGCGGGCGATCGTCACCTCGCCGCTCTCCAGCGGCTCGCGCAGGCCCTCGATGATGTCGGCCTGGAAGAGCGGGAACTCGTCGAGGAAGAGCGCGCCCGCGTGGGCCCGGCTGACCTCTCCCGGGTGGACCCGTCCGCTGCCGCCACCCAGCATGCCCGTCCTGGTGGCGGAGTGGTGCGGTGCTCGGAAGGGCGGGCGGGTCATCACCGTCTGACCGGGCGGTAGGCACCCCGCGAGCGAGTAGATCGCGCTGAGCTCCAGGGCTTCCTCCAGCGTGAGGTCGGGCAGCAGGCCGGGGAGCCGCTCGGCGAGCGTGGTCTTGCCGGCGCCCTTGGGGCCACTGAGCATCACGTGGTGGCCACCGGCCGCCGCGACCTCCAGCGCGTACTTCGCGTCGGCCATGCCGAGGACGTCGGAGAGGTCGACCTCCTCGATCCGGTGCTCCCCGCGCCAGGAGAGCAGCGGTCCGGGAGCGAGTGGCTGGACCGGGGCGGCGTCGGGGACGGGCTCGGCGCGCAGGATGGCCACCACCTGGGCGAGTGAGCGGGCCCCGAGGACGGTCATCCCGGCGATCATGCTCGCCTCCTCGGCCTGCGGCTCGGGTACGACGACGCAGCCGAGGTCGCGCGCCGATGCGGCCATCGCCATGGGCAGCACACCCGGGACGGCCCGTAGCCGACCGTCGAGGGTCAGCTCACCCACGAAGACGACGCCTGCCAGCGCTGCGACCGGGATCTTGCCGGACGCGGCGAGCGTCGCCACGGCGATAGCGAGGTCGAAGTGCGGGCCGCGCTTGGGCAGGTCGGCCGGAGAGAGCAGGATCGTCACGCGCCTGGTCGCCGGCCACTCGAAGCCACTGTTGGTCACGGCTGCGCGACAACGGTCCCGGGCCTCGCTGATCGAGGCATCGGGCCGACCGACCATCGCGGTCTTGACCACGCCCTGTGAGACGTCGACCTGGACGTCGATGAGGTGTCCGCTCGCACCCTGCAGGGTGATCGTCCGCGCGGTGGCCACGCCCATCAGGCGACGCCCCTGACGTGGTCCACCTCGACCGGACCGCTGGGCGGGACCAGCACCCCGACGATGTCGATGCGCACCTCGTCGGGATGGACCTCGTGGTCGGTGAGCCAGCGCGCTGCCAGCCGCCGCAGCCGGGCGGCCTTCTGCTCGGTCACGGCCTCGATCGGCGTGCCGTAGGCGAGTGAGGACCGGGTCTTCACCTCGCAGACGACGAGGACGCGCCCGTCGCGCAGGACCAGGTCGACCTCTCCCAGGTCACACCGCCAGTTGCGGTCGAGGACCACCATCCCCTGCTCGGTCAGATGCCTTGCGGCGAGTGCCTCGCCGTACGCTCCCAGGGCGGAGCGCTGCCGTGCGGTCGTTGTCATCGCGAACCTCCTGGTCGAAGGCTCGCGCACCGTGGCACCGGTCCCCCACGTGCGAACACGGACGTGTGGGTATCCGGGCCGTCCCCGCGTCTGTGGACGAAAGGTGGCCGACCCGTGCCCGGCCGGAGCCGGCCAAGGCGCTCAGTAGGTCCCGACGCCCTCGACGTAGTCCTGGGTGCCGTCGCACTTGAGCCGACGGGGAGGGACGCTCTCGATCCGGGCCGGCGCCGTCTCCGTCACCCGCCCCTCGCTGGGCAGCGGCAGGAGCGGGAGCCCGATGTCGAGGGACTGGAACGAGACGGTCACCGTCACCATCGACCCCACGACGGGCGCGTCCTGGGTGACCCCTCCCTCGGTGTGGTAACGACGCGTGACCTCGGGCGGGGTGGACCCGACCGCCGGGCTGTCGGCGAACGCGATGGCCTCGGCATGGGTACATCCCCAGTCGGTCCCGACGATGAGGCGCCGAGCCGCCTCCCGCGCCGTGGCGGCCGCCGTGTGGAGCGACCAGAAGTGGTAGCCGTACTGGATGATCCCGAAGATCACCAGGAGCACCACGGGAAAGACGAGCCCGAACTCCAGCGCCGCGGCACCCTGGTCGCCACGGTCACTGCGGGGGCTGGCGATCCGGTGTGCGATCGTGCGTGCCAGGCGGCGCGCGAGGTCGTGGGGGTTCGGGCAGCGCATCACTTCGCCAGCTTCACGATCTTGGGGCCGATGCCGAGGTACTCGGTCGTCGGTCCGCTGTAGTCCTCGGACACCGAGGGCAGGGACGCGGGCTCGATCGTCATGAACCGCATGCCTTTCAGGGTCTGGCCGTCCTCGCTCATCAGCAGCCCGTGCTCGACGTCGTCCTCGGCCAGGCCGATCGAGGCGAGGAGCGCACCGAGCTCGCCCCAGAGCATGTCGTAGGTGTCCCAGCCGGTCGGTGCGTCCTGGGTGATGAAGATCGGCCGGAAGGTCAGCACCGGGTGGTCACCGCCGGAGGTCGGGGTCAGCGGGCTGCTCATGACGGGGACCCACATGAACCGGTGGGACTTGTAGATCTCCTCCTCGAGGGCGTTCTCGGGAGTGACGACCGGCAGGCCGTTCGTGACGTAGGTGCTGAGGCCGAAGAAGAGCTTGTCGCGGAGCAGGTTGGGGTCGGTGACGAAGTCGTCGAAGTCGTCGTCGTTGATCTCCACGCCCCGGACGGTCGCGGTCGGACCGTCACAAGGTCGGGCCGCCGAGCAGACCAGACGTCCGGCGGCACCGCCGCTGTCCGCCGCCAGGATCCCCTCGGTGTACGAGCTGCCCACCCAGCCGTCGTTGCCCGCCTGCCGCACGCAGTTGGGGGTGCCGGTCGGGCTGGGGGCGTCCCACACGTCGGGAGCGGCGCCCGAGCAGGCGAACAGGTTGGTCGGGTCGGAGGCCAGCGCCACCGCGTTGTCGGGGGTGAGGTCCGGCGCGGTGACCGACACCAGGTTGGGATGGCCCTCGAGGGCGTGGTCGAGGCCGTCCTGGAGGTTGCGCACCAGCGCGGCGGCCTGGTCGGGCTCGTCCGCGCGGGGGCTGTCGAGCAGCCGGCCGCAGCCGATCGCCTCGGTGGGCGAGGCAGCGCCGGTCACGCTCATGGGAAGCGGGTCGGACCACACGCGGACGCCACCGACCATGAGGCCGACCTTGGCCTCCCACGCGCCTGGATCCTGCATCACCGCATCCGGGACGGGGCCCGTCACCGTGTCGAGCAGGCTGAGGTTCAACGACAACGCCTGCACCGGCGAGCCGGTGTCAGGGCCCTTGTGGAAGTAGATTTCGAGGTCCGGTGCCAGACCCCAACCCGATCCCGTGATGGTGAAGGTCCCCGTTGACCCGGTCACCAGCGGGTCCGGGAGGGTCGTGGGTGGTGAAGCGGCCGGCCGGGACGTCGCCGGGTCGGTCACGAACCCGCTCGGCCAGGCGGTGGCCGATGTGGCTCCGTCGGGAGTGAGCGGCCCCGGCGTGACGTAGTTGATCGGCATCATCGCCGACAGCGGGTCACCAGCTGCGGGCACGTTGCCGCCCGTGCTGAGCAGGCACGGGAGCGAGAGCCCGATCGGCAGGAGGTCACCGGGAGAGCTGACCTGCGCGACCGCCATCTTGCGCTGGGTGCTCCCGTCCACGCCGGCGACCCTGCCGAACCCGTAGTCGATCCGCGCCTGCGGTGTCATGACCCTGATCTGCGTGCTCTTCGGAAAGCTGACCGAGCCGTCAGCGAGCAGCTGCTGGCCGTAGGCCACGATGGCCGTGCTGTCAGGCGTGGTGCCGGAGGGGCAGTCCGGGATCTCGGGATTGAGCTGGGCCTGTCCCGGCAGCGTGTGACAGGCGACGTAGTAGGCGACGTACTTGGCGGCGTTCCGCCTCGTCGTGTCGTCCGTGGCGGGGAGGCTCTTCGCGGCGAGCAGTGCGGCTCTGTCGGCCTGCAGCTGGAGCTGGCCGCGGCGGGCCCACGTGCTTCCGAGGTCGACGACGAAGGCCGAGATCAGCATGAGCACCAGGGCGACCACACCGGAGATCACCGCGATCGCGCCGCGCTCGTCGCGCGGACGGCCATCCCCCGCAGGCGAAGGCCACCTCATCACAAGCAGGTCTCCGTACTCAGGGCCACGTTGTCCAGCCTGGTCGCGGTCTCGGTGACCAGGGAGCTGCCACCGTCATCGGCCGCCGGCACGGTGACCGACACCTCGACCAGGACACCCAGCGTCGGGACGGCCTCCACGACCTCCACGGCCACCCAGCTCGCGTCGACCGAGGTGTCGAGCGCCGCAGCGTTGTCGACGACGGTGGTCTTGACGCGGCTGACGAGCTCGTCGCAGCTGAGACGACCGGAGACGTCCGACGAGGACAACCGGGGTTCGTAGGGCCCGTGCTTCTGCGCGTGCCACAGCTTCTCACCGAGGGTGAGGACCCCGACCAGCATCGGGACGAGGAAGAACGAGATGACCAGGGCCGCCTCGACGACCGCGGCGCCGCGCTGGCCCCTCCACCTAGCGCGCGCACACTTGGGGTTGCTGTTCAAGTCGTCCCCTCCCAAAGACTGACTCGTCCCGGTCCCCTCCCAAGGACCGGTCAGCAGAAGCCCCCGACTCACTGCTCAAGGACGTGACGCCGGCAACCGAGACCTGTCGCGCGTCACCCGTCGAACCGTGGCGTCGGCAGGACGAGCGTCGCAGAGGTTACCCACGTCACATCCCGGGAAAACCGACGGAAAGTAAAGAAAGTCAGCCCTTCGGGAGCTCGAGGTCGGACTCGCTGAGCTCCTCGACGTTGACGTCCTTGAAGGTGAGGACCTTGACGTTCTTGGCGAAGCGGGCGGGACGGTACATGTCCCACACCCACGCGTCGGTCATGGAGACCTCGAAGAACACGTCGCCGGCCTCCGTGCGCGCCTTCACCTCTACCTGGTTGCACAGGTAGAACCGGCGGTCGGTCTCCACGACGTACTTGAAGATGCCCACCACGTCGCGGTACTCGCGGTAGAGCTGGAGCTCCATCTCGGTCTCGTACTTCTCGAGATCCTCGGCGCTCATCGTGCCTCCTCCGCTTCCAGGACCGGCATCGGGCCCTCCTCGTGCTCATTGTCGCCGAGCCCCGCCGCCCGCCGCACGTTGACGAAGCGACGCCGGTGCACCGGGCACGGACCGTGCTCGGCCAGCGCCGCCGTGTGGCTGGTGGTGACGTAACCCTTGTGCGTGACGAAGTCGTAGTGCGGGTAGACCTCGTGCAGCTCGGTCATCAGCCGGTCCCGCGTCACCTTGGCGACCACCGAGGCCGCGGCGATGCAGGCGGCCACCCGGTCACCCTTCCACACCGCGAGGCCGGGCACCTCGAGACCGTCCACGGGGAACCCGTCGGTGAGGACGTACGACGGCCGCACGTCCAGGCGTGCAAGTGCCCGACGCAACGCCTCGACGTTGGCCACGTGCATCCCGATCCGGTCGCACTCCTCGGACTCGACCACCACCACGGACCAGGCGACGGCCCGCCGCAGGACCTGGTCGTAGCACCGCTCGCGCGCAAGGGGGGTGAGCAGCTTGGAGTCGGCGAGCCCGGGGACCTCGCCGCGACGGCCCTCGGGGAGGATCACCGCGGCCGCTACGAGCGGCCCCGCGCAGGCGCCGCGACCCGCCTCGTCCACACCCGCGATCGGGTCGAGCCCGGCACGCCGCAGCGCCCGCTCGTATCCGTAGAGGCCTGCGTCGCGGCGGATCGTGAGGCCACGAGGCAGCACGCTCATGGCGCAGCGCCCACCGACTCGAAGGTGGCCGGCGTCTCGACCATCGTGGCGTGGTCCCACGGCCACACGACCATGAACACCTTGCCGACCACGTCGTCGACCGGGATGAAGCCTCCGCCGGGGTCGCCGAGGTGCACGCGCGAGTCCGCGGAGTTGGACCGGTTGTCGCCCTGGACCCAGAGGTAGCCGTCCTCGACCTCCACGTCGAACCGGATCAGCGACGGCTTCTCCCCCGCGGCGAGGTAGGGCTCCTCACGCAGCGGGACTTCGTTGACGGTGATCCGCCCCTCCTTGTCGCAACACACGACGTGGTCGCCCCCGACGCCGATGACACGCTTCACAAGGTGGCCGCCGGTCGGGTAGAGACCGAAGGTCTCCAGGCCACGCGCCACAGGGCTGTCGGCGGTGCGCACCTCACCGGGGCCGAGCCAGCCCCCGGGGTCGGAGAACACGACGATGTCCCCGCGCTGGGGCTCACCCGCCCAGTAGGTCACCTTCTGCACGAGGATCCGGTCGTCGAGGACGAGCGTGTCGTTCATGGAGCCCGAGGGGATGTAGAAGGCCTGCATGAAGAACGCCTTGATCACGATGGCGAGCACCAGAGCCATCCCGAGGAGCACCAGCATCTCCTGCCAGATCGGCAGCTGCTTGCGGTCCCGCTCCTGGCTGCGCGCGCGGTCGTGACGCCGCGCTCTTCCCGACGCGGGGCCCGCTGCCACCGGGACGGGCCCGATCGGGGCCGTCACGTCGGCCGGGAGGGCCCGGGAAGCAGAGGACCGCGACCCGGTCACGGGATCGCGGTCCATGTTCTGCGCGTCGTCGGTCACGCAGTGAGCCTAACCAACAAGTGGTCAGCCGGCGGGCGTAGCCTCGCGCTTCTCCTTGATCTTGGCGGCCTTGCCGCGGAGGTTGCGCAGGTAGTACAGCTTGGCGCGGCGGACGTCACCACGGGTCACGACCTCGATCCTGTCGAAGATCGGGGAGTGCAGCGGGAAGGTGCGCTCGACGCCGACGCCGAAGGAGACCTTGCGGACGGTGAAGGTACGACCCACGCCGGAGCCCTGGACGCGGATGCAGACGCCCTGGAAGACCTGGATACGCGAGCGGTTGCCCTCGACGACCTTGACGTGGACCTTGAGGGTGTCACCGGCGCGGAAGGCGGGGATGTCGTCGCGCTTCACCGAGGCTGCGAGCGTGTCGATGGCGTTGGTCATGATGTCTCCTCGTCGGCGCCACAGGTCACCCACGGTGCTGTCTTGCGGGATCGATGTCGGTCCTCGATGGTCATCACACGGTGCACCCCCTGCGGCAGGTGGACCGTCGGCTCACACAGCCATGAGGGCGTGCGTGCAGCCGTGATGCGCAGGACCGAGGATCAAGTCTGCCACAGCTCTCAGTCGGGCGCGAAATCGGCGAGGACCTCCCGGTCGCGCGCACCGAGCGCTTCCTCGGGCAGCCGGGCGACCAGGTCGGGCCGGCGCTCCGCGGTGCGCCGCAGGGCCTGGTCCCGTCGCCAACGAGCGATCTGGGCGTGGTGCCCGCTGAACAGCACCTCGGGGACGTCGAGGCCACGCCAGGTCGGGGGCTTGGTGTACACCGGGTACTCCAGGAGCCCCTCCCCGCCGTGCGACTCCTCCGCGAGGGACTCGGGGTTGCCCATGAACCCCGGGAGCAGGCGTACGACGGCCTCCACCACGACCAGCGCGGCGACCTCGCCGCCGTTGAGCACGTAGTCGCCGATCGAGACCTCCCGCACCCTCATCCGGGTCCGGGCATGGTCGATGACGCGCTGGTCGATGCCCTCGTAGCGGCCGCATGCGAAGACCAGCCACTGCTCGCGGCTGAGCTCCTCCGCCATCGGCTGGGTGAACGGCTCCCCCGACGGCGTCGGGACGACGAGCAACGGCTCCCCGGGCTCCTCGCCGGTGAGCTCGTCGAGCGCCTCTCCCCACGGCTCGGGCTTCATCACCATGCCAGCTCCCCCGCCGTAGGGAGTGTCGTCCACGGTGCGGTGGCGGTCGTGGGTCCAGCGACGCAGGTCGTGGACGTGCACGTCGAGGAGCCCGGATGCCCGGGCCTTGCCGGCGAGCGAGAGCCCGAGCGGAGCGAGGTAGTCGGGGAAGATGGACACCACGTCGATGCGCATGCTCAGGCGCCGCCTTTCTCGTCCTCGACCGCCGGGGAGAGCAGACCGGGAACCTCGTCGACCACGACCCGGCCGCCCGCGAGGTCGACCTCGGGCACCAACCGGGTGACGAAGGGGACGAGGATCTCCCTGCCGTCGCCCGCGCGCACCGATAGCAGGTCCTGGGCGGGGCCGTGGACGATCTCGGCGAGCTCGCCCACCTCGGCGCCGGCCGTGGTCTCCACGCGCAGGCCGACCAGCTGGTGGTCGTAGTACTCCTCGGGGTCCTCGGGCGACTCCGAGGGGTCGACGTCGATGGCGAGCAGCAGCCCACGCGCCGCCTCGGCGAGGTTGCGGTCGCGCACCTCCTCGAACGTGACGAGCAGCCGCGACTGGTGCCAGCGGGTGGACCGGACCGTGAGCGTGGTCGGTCGGCCTTGGCCGTGAGGCGCGCCACCGGCCGGCTCCTGTGTGCGCAGGACCGACCCCGCCGTGAACCGGCGGTCGGGCTCGTCGGTGCGGAGGTCCACCGAGACCTCTCCCTTGATGCCGTGTGCCCTGCCGATGCGGCCGACCACGACCTCGGTGCCCGCCATGGGACTGTCTCCTTACCGGCTTCCGCCGCGACTCTGCTCGGGTGGGCCTTCGGACCGCCGGTTGCAGCCGTGGACCGGGGTGCCTGGAAACACGAGTGGGGAGGCCGGTGTGGCCTCCCCACTCATGATGAGCCTGCTGCTCGGGTGCTCAGCGTCGACGGTCCACGTCGACGAAGTCCACCCGGACGCCGCCGCGCCCGGCCAGCGCACCCATGACGGTGCGGATCGCGGTGGCGGTCCGCCCGCCGCGGCCGATCACCTTGCCGAGGTCCTCGGGGTTCACGCGAACCTCGAGGAGCGAGCCACGGCGCAGCTGCTTGTCGCGGACGGCGACGTCGTCAGGACTGTCGACGATGCCACGGACCAGGTGCTCGAGCGCTTCGGTCAGCATCGTGGTCAGGCCTTGTCCTCGGCCTGGGCCTCGGCGTCGACAGCCTTGACCTCTTCGGCCTCGGCCTGTTCGGTGGCGCCCTCAGGCGTCTCGACGGCCGGCGTCTCGGTGGCCGCGGGAGCCTCCTCCTTGGGAGCCTCCGACTTCTTGGCCTTCTTGGTCACCGCCTCGGCCTTCGGCTCGCTGGCGGCCTCCTTCAGGGCCTCGTTGAAGATCTCGGCCTTGTCGCGCTTGGCCGCGGCCGTCTTCAGGGTCCCCTCGGCGCCGGGCTCTCCCTTGAACTTCTGCCAGTCGCCGGTGACCTTGAGGATCGCGGCGACGGCCTCGCTGGGCTGGGCGCCGACGCCGAGCCAGTACTGCGCCCGCTCGGACTCCACCTCGATCAGCGAGGGCTCCTCCTTCGGGTGGTACTTGCCGATCTCCTCGATGACCTTGCCGTCACGCTTCTTGCGGGAGTCGACGACGACGACACGGTAGTGCGGCGCACGGATCTTGCCCATGCGCTTCAGACGGATCTTGACT
>Ga0208537_1000110_pt1 | contig 13107 bp, 9 predicted proteins | sample MayberrySE_TuleA_FD_185672 | JGI IMG/M metagenome (GOLD analysis project Ga0208537, IMG submission 185672) | Natural and restored wetland microbial communities from the San Francisco Bay, California, USA, that impact long-term carbon... | ecosystem: Environmental > Terrestrial > Soil > Wetlands ...
CCTGGCCGAGGTCACGGTCCACCTGTTCCAGCAGCAGCTGCTCGTCGAGCGTGAGCTCACGCTGGGCCCGTGTCTCTGGGAGAGTCAGCATGCCGTCGGCAATCCCGAAGGCATTCTCCACGCTGGAGAGCGCAGGAGGACGGCCACTGCCCGAGAGCGCCACGGTCACCTTGTCCTTGCCGACGACCGAGGCCCAGTCGTCCACTGCGCGGTCGACACGAAGCCTCCTTGCGCCCCCGGACGCTGCAAGGGCTCCATCGCCCAGCGCGACCTCGAGCCAGGAAAGGAACGGCGTCCACGTGCCGTCGTGGACCTCCCACAGCCACAGCGTCTGCAGCATCCGCCCGAGCGGCTGGAGGTCGAACACGACGTCGACTCCGGGACCTGCGGATCCCGACCGGCTCAGGTGCGGCGGTGGGTCGTCCTGGACCAGCACGCTGCACGCGGCGGTCAGCTCGACACAGTCGCTGACTCCGGGGAGCAGCCCCTCCAGGTGGGCGGACGCCTGGTCGGCCGACAGGAGGCGGACAGCATGACGGGCCAGGACATCGCGGTTGCGGCGCCAGAAGTCGACCTGGTCGATCGGGTCGTTGCCGGCCACAGCCAGTGGCAGCACTACGGTGTGACTAGGCAACGGAGATCTTTGCTTCCTGCAGGATAAGTACGCCGGCGGTCGGCGCCATCATGCCAGCCACGGCGCCGGCGACGACGACGGCCCTGCCGCGACGAGAGTCCCGCCGGAGACGACAGGGGTCCGGCAGGCCCCGGCCGCCGTACGGCTTCGTGGTCGAGCCCCTGCTCAGCCATCCCCGAAGAACTCGGCGACAACTCGCTTCGCGGCATACCCGTCCTGCAGGTAGTTGTACGTCTCGTTGAAGCGACGCCGAGCCTCCGCGTAGTCACTCTCCAGCGCCTTGAGGTTCCTCAGGTGCGCGACAACCTCGTCGGCGTCATCGAGCAACGGCCCCGGAGCAGTGTCCCTGTAGTCGTAGAGGAAGCCGCGCACGCCACCGGTGTAGCTCTCCAGGTCCGGCACCAGGAAGAGCATCGGCCGTCCAGTCAGGGCGAAGTCGAACCTCAGGGAGGAGTAGTCCAGGACCGCCGCGTCGGAGGCCAGGATGAGGTCGTTGACCTCGGGGTAGTTGGTGACATCGAGCAACCGCGCCATGCGCGAGCTGCGCTGGACTGCCCTCGCGTTGAAACGGTGCCCGCGCATCAGGAAGACGTACTCGCCGCCGAGGGCCTCGCTGGCCGTCTCCAGGTCAAGGTGTTGCACGAGTGGTGCCGACCGCCAGCTCGTTGCCAGGTCGTCCCGCCACGTAGGCGCATACAGCACGACCTTCTGGTGCGGCTCGACGCCGAGCATCTCGCGGGTCCTACGCCTGACCTCGCCCGCCTCCGGAGACACCAGGACGTCGTTGCGAGGGTAGCCGCGACTGTGGATATTGCCGTCGTACCGGTATTCCGAGCGGTAGTACCTGTCCATCTCCGGCGCGGGCGTGAGGATCAGGTCCCACTGCCGGGACGTCCTGTCGAGCTCTGCTTCGATCCGGCGAGGCGTGTACTGCTTCGCTGCCCACAGCCTGATCCCCATCGACTTGGCCGGATAGCCGTGGAAGGTCTGAAGGAAGAGCTGGTCCGGCCGTTTCACGAACCAGCGGTCGAAGTCGATGTTGTTCACGAGATAGCGAGCGGTGGCCAGGACTCGGTACCACTCACGGCTGTGCGTGAGGACGGGCACAGCTCCCTCGGGCAGCGATGTGGACCGGTCGGACACGCCCCAGTAGAGAACGAGTTCCGGGCGCTGCTTGCGCAGCTCGTGGTGGATCGCGAGCTGGCTGTCGGTGGCCGTGCCGCCGTTGTACGACTGGAAGTAGACGACCCTGGGATCGACCTTGTGCTCTGCGGACGCGTACCACTGCTGAAGGCGCTTCTGGCGGTAGGGGCCCTTCTCCTCGTCACTCAAAGGGGCAGTGAGCTCCACGGCGACTGCCCGACCGACCCGCACGACACGCATGCGGAAGTCACCGTTGACCGGTTCCTCGGCCGGACGCTCGAGAAGCTGCTGGCTGAGCAGCACGGATGGAGATTCTTCGGCACCTCCTCCGTCCGCGTCGTCGACGAGGCTGAGACGCCAGACGCCGACCGGTAGGACGGACTCGCCGAGCCCCCATTCGTCCCACCGGGTGGGGAGCACAGCCTCCAGCGTCCCGTCAGGAGAGGACACCGCCGGGGCGCGCACATCGCCTCGGTTCCCCTGGAGGGCGAGGACCGGGCGCTCGGGAGGGACCCCCAGCCACCGTCCCCGCACCCGGATCGCACCCTCCTCCAGGAGGATGTCGTCAGCGACCACGGTCTTCGAGATCTCACGGACTTCGCAGTGGCCGTTCGGGGAGCGGTGGACCGCGACTTCACTCGTTGTTCCGTCGCCCAGCCATGGCTCCGCGGTCTCGGGCGGCCAGCCGATGACGTGCTCGGTGCCGTCCACCCCGACGGCTCGCAATCTCCAGTTGGCTCCGCGAACGCCTGAGGGCAGGGGGCCGAGCCGGGGAAGCTCCAGAGTGAAGCGGCAGCCCTCTGCCCCCTGCTCGACCGAAGCTTCAGCCTGCTGCTTGAGAGCGGAAGCCCGAATCGCGCGGATCCTCGTCCCCGAAGGGCGCAGACGGCCTTCGACGACACGGCCCGACACCCGGACGGTCTCCAGCTCGAGGGGAGGGAGCTTCTCGCTCACGAAACGCACTCCCCGCGCCTTGTCGGTGACCAGACCGACAAGGCACGACCCCACTCGTCTCGGGGCGAAGGCATCCGTGCCGATGGCGCCGGCCGAGCTCCGGAGGTCCCGCTGGGAGATCGTCCCGACCCGCGTCACACCGTGTGCGGACACGCGAAGCTCGATCCACCAGCTTCGCCGGTCGTTGTCAGGCGTCGCCTCACCTCGACTGCTCAGCTCGGCAGTGTCGACGCGAACGCTGAAGGCGCCGTGGTCGTAGTTCTGGTATCTGTGGCCGCTCGCGCGAGTGACCACAGGATCGACCCGCTGCCGAATCTCCAGCGGGACTCGCTCACCGCTTGTCCCGACCAGCTCGGCGTGGATCTCCGGCACCTGCCCCCCGAACCCGACGAACTCGATGAACGCGAACAGATCGAGCTCGACAGTCTCGGGATCCGACCAGCGAGCGCCTCGAAGCGAGGCGACCAGCGGGGTCTCGTCCGCCGACATGGCGAACCAGCTGTCGGGAATGTCCACGCGGGGATCTCGATGGAACGGCAGGCGGGCGTAGACCACCCCGTCAAGAACCTCAGTGGGCTTGTTTCCCTGCTCGAACCACCGACTTGCCACGAAGTCCTGGAGCTCAGACCTCTTGTCCTGGACCGTCAGCCAGACCTTGACGCGGGATTCCACACCGACCCGTGGCCAGACATCGTCGCTCGCGAGCTCCGCCAGGGACCGCAGGTGGTCTCTGAAAGCTTCCCACTGCGAGTCACCGGCCACCTCGATGGTGTCGATGAAGGGGATGGCACCGGCATCAAGCACACCTCTGAGCCACTCGCGCGTGGCCGCTTCGGCCCCCGAGCGCTCCAGGACGGCCTGGATCTGACGTTGGCCGGCCAGCCAGTCGTCGAGGGATTCCATTGGGTTGTGGACATGCCCGAAGGGCAGGCCCTCGCCACGCTTCATCGCCCGGTAGGTGATCTCGTCGAGAACGTCGAAGCCCGTTGCCTTCAGGTAAGCCTCGATGACAGGAGTCTGGGCCAGGCCCTCGTCCGACTCGGAGAACCGGAGTCGCGCGTTCCTCCAGAAGTCTGTCCGGAACAGGCGGTTCTCCACGAATGCATCCGTGACTGCGACCGGGAAGGAGCTGATGTCGACTCGGCGCAACCTCTGGCGGTGAGCCCCCTCGCGTCCTGAGCCGCGCGCTGCTTCCGGAGCGAGGGCTTCGTACAGGTCGCCCACGACGAAGTCGGAGCCGCTTCCTTCCAGGCACGCGACCATCGCGTCCACCGCACTCGGGGGCACGACGTCCGCTCCCCCGGCGAACGCCAGGTACTTTCCGTGCGCCACCCGAGCGCCGCGGTTCCGCGCGGCGCCCTGGCTGCTGACGGGGGACTCGACGCGCACCCGATAGTCCTGCCGCGCGTGCTCACGTACGACGGCGGTGGCCTTCGCAGCCTGGCCGTAAGGCACGACGATGATGTCGAGGCGGCGATGTGTCTGTCCCCGCAGCGAGTCCAGGGCTTCGTCGAGGAAGTGCTCCTGGGTATCGCGGACCGGAACCACGATGCTCACCAGTGGTGACCGGTCCTTCACCCGAGTCCGCGCCGAGTACGCGCTGCGCCACACGGGCTCCGGCAGGAGTCGGGCGAGGCGGCGCAGAGCCTGCTTGCGCTGATCCGACACGGAAACCTCTCTACCATCACCAACTGGTCCAACGGGCCATGCTAACCGACCGCCACCTCCCCGCCGACGGCCGAACCGGTCGGCGACCTATGTCACGACAGGACTTGGTAGGGTCGGCGCTGCGCTGCGAGCGGGAGGCTTGGATGAGCAGGGTTCTGATCCGGTCCGGCAAGGATCCGTTCACGCCGGTCACCGCCGAGGCAACCCTCGCGCAGGACGTGTTCAACAGCAACACAGGCAACTACCTGTTCATGCACTCCGTGCACAGGGCCCTCATGACCCCGGGCACGGAGCTGGTCTCGAACGGGACTCTGTCAGAGACCCGGCCCGCCAAGGTCGCTGACCAGGCGCGGGTGAACGCTGAGTTCGACTCCTTCGTCATCCCCTTGGCGAATGCGTTCAGACCCGCCTTCGCCAAGCGCCTCGAGAACCTGACGTCCCTGATCGAGGGACTCGACATCCCGGTCACCGTGATCGGCGTCGGCGCACAGGTCGACCAGCTGGACCGGAGCACGGGCGAGCTGGACGGCATAGCTGCCACGGTCAAGCGATTCGTCGGGGCGGTGCTCGACCGCTCCGGATCCATCGGCGTTCGAGGTGAGTTCACACGCGACTACCTGAGGGGACTCGGCTTCTCTGACAGTGGAATCGACGTCATCGGATGCCCGTCTCTGTTCATCCACGGACCGGACTACCGCCTGCCTCAGCCCCCGGCACCTCTGGGACCGGACAGCAAGATCGCCTTCAACCTCACTCCCCACGTGCCCGGAATCGGCGAGATCACTGCTCGCCACGCTGCCGCGTACCGCAACCTGGTCTACGTCGGTCAGGACGCGGACGACCTGAGGCTGATGCTCTGGGCGCAGTCGGCGCCAGATGTCGGAGACCCGAGGGTGCCCGTGCATCCCGCTCACCCCCTCTATCGGCAAGACCGCATCCGCTTCTTCCTCGACATCTGGACCTGGTTCGACTTTCTCGCCGACCACGACTTCGCCTTCGGCACGCGCTTCCACGGAAACGTGGCTGCTCTTCTGGCCGGCACTCCCGCCGTGCTTCTCGCGCACGACTCGCGGACACTCGAGCTCGCAGAGCATCACCGGTTGCCTCACCGACGGATCACGCCGGCCGAGCAGGAACTGGACGCCGCAGACCTTCGTGAGGTTTACGACGCCAAGCCCTTCGACGACGCCTACCCGCGCCTCTTCGAGAACTACCTCGGCTTCCTGGAGCGCAACAACCTGGAGCACATCTACCAGCCCGACCGCGCGAACCCGGAGTTCGACCGACGACTGTCGGCGACCGAGTTCCCGCCCCCGGTGAGGACCTTGTGCGCTCCTGCTGAGATCGAGATCGCCTCGAGGTTGCGGTGGCTGCGCGACGAGCAGCTCCTGAGAGGGACTCCGGAGGAGCACACCTACGAAGCGCCGTTCCCTCACCCCCGACGACGCGACCCCAGCACGTCCCACCGTCGCTCGCACTCCAGGACCGACTCCAGGATGAACGAGCTCGGTGAGCAGCTCGCCGCGAGCCAACGCCACCTGCAACGCAGCCAACGGGAGGTCGAACGGCAGAAGGAGCTGTTGAACCGACAGCGAGCGACGCTGAAGCAGCAGTCCCGACGCCTGGACGCCCTCGAGAAGCGGCTGGCGGCACAGGAAGAGCGCTCGCCGCGAAGGGTGGTCCGTCGACTGCTGAACCGGCTCGGTCGACGCCGCTCTAGATGAGGCCCTTGCTGCTGAGGTAGTCCTCGGCCACGTCGGAGGCGAGCTGCCTCTCGGCGTCGACCCTGGCGTTCAGTGTCATGAGGTCCTCGGTGGTGAGCACGTCCGACAGCTTGTTGAGGATCTCCAGGACCTCAGGGTTCGCATCCAGGAACTCCGTGCTCACGACCGGCACCAGGTTCTCCGCGTTCTGCCAGTCCTCGTCGTCCTCGAGCACGACGAGCTCCAGCTGCTCGACCTGGCCGTCGCTGGTGCCGACCTGGCCGACCTGGACCTCACCGTCGGTGAGCGCGCTCTTGGTCTGCGGCGTGCCGAACCCCAGCGGCTCGAACTTCCCGATCTCCACGCCGTAGACGGACTCGAGCCCCTTCTGGCAGTCCGGTCGCTCCGGGCAGTCAGCGGCCGCCGCAAGGGCCACGGGCTCGCCGAGCTCGCCCAGCTCGCTCAGCGACGTGACGTCGTTATCGTCGGAGAAGGCCTGGGTCACGGCGAACGCATTGGCGTCCTCGGCCGCAGCGGGCTCCAACGGCGTCATGTTCTTCTCGCCCGCGAGCTTCTCGAGCTCCGCCATGGTCTCCTCCACGTCCGGCGTCGCGACCGGCTCTGCGTCGGGCCCGTTGACCTCGCGGTTGAGGAACTCGGTCATCGACGAGACGTACTCCGGCGCGACGTGGACCTCGCCGCTCTCGAGCTCCCCGGCGTAGATGGCGCGGTCCCCCACGCCCTTCAACGTGGGGTCGAATCCTTCTTCCTCGAGCAGTGCGGCGTACATCTCCGCCATGATCGACATCTCGGTGTAGTCCTGGTAGGCGATCACGACCTCACCACTGCTGCCACCATCGGCCGAGTCACCCGACCCGTCGAGCGCATCGGTGCCGCCGTCGCCACATGCTGCAACCAGGAGCAGCGGCGCGGCGACAGCAGCGATGGCTGCTCGGCGAAGTCGGGAGCTCCCGCTCAGAGGTACAAGACTCATCGGCGCTGCCCTTCTGTGTCCCGCGACTGGTCGCCGCGCGTGTCCGGTGGGCGCCGTCATGCACCCGCAGATCACTGTACCGACCACCCGGTGGCTGACCGGGCTCGTCGACCTGGCAGGTTGCCCTGACGGATCCGGTCGAACCGTGCGATGCGTCACTTTCCGCTTCCGGCCCCACCGACGACCTACCCCGATGACGACGTGACCTGCTCCGGGGCTGGGGCCTCTCCTCCGACGACGCGGCTTCCGGAGCTGCGCAGGGCGCGTCCGACCGGGTCCAGCGAGCGCTGCAGCAGGGCCATGAGCGCCTCGAGCACCAGCGCGATCACCGCGACCACGAGTGCGCCTGCCACCACCTCCGAGACGTCCTGCCGTCGGAACCCGAGCGTGATGATCCGACCGAGCCCCGGACCCGCCACGAGGGCGGCGATGGTCGCGGTCGCCCACACCTGCACCACCGCGAGCCGCACCCCCGTGACGATGAGCGGCATCGCGAGGGGCAGCTCGACACGACGGAGCAGCTGTGCGGCCTCCATGCCCATGCCTCTCGCCGCCTCGACGGTGTCGCGGTCGACCTCGCGCATGCCGACGTAGGCATTGGTGATGACCGGCGGCAGCGCGAAGAGCACGAGCGAGATCAGGGTCGCGAGCCCCGCCCGTCCGTAGGGCCCGAGCTCGTCGGTGCCGATCGGCCCGATGGACAGCATCGTCAGTACGGCGAACGTCGGGACCGCCCGCCCGACGTTGGAGATGTTCACCGCGAGCAGTCCGCCCTTGCCGACGTGCCCGAGCCAGATGCCGAGCGGCAGCCCGAGAAGGACGGCGACGAGGGTGGCGGTCCCGGTGAGCAGCAGGTGCTCCACGAGACGGTTGGTGAGGCCCTCCTCGCCTTGCCAGTTCGAGGGGTCCTGGAACCAGTCGAGAACTCCGCGCAGAACGTCGAGCACCCCTACACCGCCCTTGCCCGGGTCCACGGCGTCATGAGCCTCTGGGAGACGACGATGAGGAGGTCGAACGCGAAGGCCAGGAGGACACAGAGGACGCTCGCGGTCAGGACCTGCGGCTTGAACTGCGTGTTGACGGCTTCGAGCAGGAGGTTGCCGAGACCGCCGTAGCTCACGATGGAGCCGACGGTCGTGAGTGCGACGGTCGACACCGCCGCGACCCGCAACCCGGCCATGACAGAGGGAAGCGCGAGGGGCAGCTCGACGGTCCACAACAGGCGCCTCGCGCCGTACCCCATCCCCTGTGCCGCCTCGACCACATCGGCCGGGACCGCATGAAGGCCCTCGACGATGTACCGGACCAGGATGGTGAGGGAGTACAACGCGAGTCCCGTGACGACCGTGCCGGCGCTCAGGCCGCTCACGGGCACGAGCAGAGCGAACAGGGCGAGGGACGGGATCGTGTAGATCGCGGTGGTGGTGCCGACCACGGCCCCCTCGAGCCTTGGGTACCGTCGAGCCAGCAACGCGAGCGGGAGTGCGATGACCAGGCCGATGACGACGGAGACGACCGTGAGCCACACGTGCTGCACCAGTGCGTCGGTGAGCAGGTCGGAGCGGCTGGTGAGGTACTCGGGGCAGATCCACTCGTTGCGGACCATGCAGTTCTCCCCGACCGGCGCCTCCTCGGACAGGACCATCCATGCAACCTAGCGAAGATCCGATGATCCGGCTCGAGGGCGTCGGCAAGACATATCCGGACGGGACGGTCGCGGTGCAGCACCTCGACCTCGACGTTCCTCGCGGCTCCCTGGTCTGCCTGGTCGGTCCCTCAGGGTGCGGCAAGTCGACCACCCTGAAGATGGTCAACAGGCTCATCGAGCCGACGAGTGGCGCCATCTCCCTCGACGGCCGTGACGTGACCCGCGTGGACCCGGTCGAGCTGCGCCGGCACATCGGCTACGTCATCCAGCAGGTCGGGCTCTTCCCTCACCAGACCGTTCGCACCAACGTGGCCACTGTCCCGTCGCTGCTCGGCTGGGAGAAGCGACGCGCGAACGAGCGCGCCGACGAGCTCATGTCCCTGGTGGGCCTCGAGCCCTCGGTGTACGCCGAGCGCTACCCCCACCAGCTATCCGGTGGGGAGCGGCAACGCGTCGGGGTGGCGCGTGCCCTCGCCGCGGACCCTCCGGTGCTGCTCATGGACGAGCCGTTCGGTGCGGTCGACCCGATCAACCGCAAGAACCTCCAGGACGAGTTCCTGCGCCTGCAGCGGGACCTGCACAAGACCGTCATGCTCGTGACCCACGACATCGACGAGGCCGTGAAGATGGGCGACCACGTGGCGGTGTTCGCCCCCGGCGGCCGGCTGGCGCAGTACGACGTGCCGGCGGAGGTCCTGGGTCGACCGGCGGACGACTTCGTGGCGGAGTTCGTCGGGGCCTCTCGTGGTCTGCGTCGCCTCTCGGTGACACCGATCCTCCGCGGCGACCTCGAGACTTCCACCGACCTGACCGCCTCGGGAGCCCTGGAGACCGTGCCGGTCACCGCCTCGCTGGAGGACGCGCTCGCCCTGATGATGCGTCAGGACGAGCCGGCCGTCGCGGTCGTGGACCACGGGCAGACCATCGGCGTGCTCACCCCGAGCGGGATCCACGCAGCGTTGCGCCGCTCGGTCGCGCACGGCGGGGTGGACGGTGAGGCCGACGCCGCTAGCTCGGGTGCCGGGTCGCACGCATGACGATGACGTCGCCGTGGGTGCCGTAGTCGAGGCGTCGCCGCGCGTACCTCGTCCCGTCGAAGGTCACGATGATCCGCTCACCGTCGGGTAGGTCGATCACCTGGGGGTGGGGGATGTTCGTGCCGTACGGGGCGTCGAGCTCACCCACCGGGCGCATCCCGAGATCGAACGCACGGTAGCGCCGCGCATCGCCGTCGCTGGTGAGCACCTGCCACTCCCCGGTCGGCCCGTCGGGCCGCGCGAGGATCGGACCTTCGCACTGGTGCAGTTCGCTCGCGGCACCGACCCGGAGGAGCCCCTTGGCCCAGTCGTCGGCTCCAGCAGGGGCGACCGCGAGGGCCGGGTGGAAGTCACTCGGCGTGTGTCCGACGCTCTCGACGTAGGAGACATGCCAGCGTCCGTCGATCCGGGTCATGCCGGGGTCGTAGCTGCCGTTGTCGGTCGGCATCTCGACACGCTCGGTGTCGAGGACGTGCACGCCGGTCAGCAGGTCGTCGGAGGTGGTCGCGCGGCGCACGTGCACCCCTCGCTCGGGCGCGAAGTCGCCCCATGAGCTCACCGCGACCAGCCACTGGTCGCCGTCGCGCACGAGCTGTCCCGCGTGGTCTCCGACCAGCTTCCCGTCCCGTCGGGAGAACAAGTTGGCAGTCTGCTCGAGATGCAGGCCGCCGCGGCCGGCGAGGTCAGGGTCGAACGCGAACACGCCCCAGTGCGCCTGCCGGAAGAACCCGAGGCCGGCGCAGGTGGCGGTGAGGTACATCCGGCCGCCACGGGTGTACGGCGTCCCGTCCGCGTTCTGAACGAGATGGAGGTCTCGTAGGCCGGCCATGCCGAAGAGACCGGCCCGGACGAGCCGGAGGTCCGACGTACCGCCTCGGGAGCCCCATCCGGCGGCGAACCGGGAAAGGGTTGCCGGATCGTGGAGGTCGAGGCGGCCGACGCGGTACTGACCGGTCACCACGGCACGCCAGCCGCGACCACGGTCGACGAGGACGGTGGGCTTGTTCGCGCAGAGCACGAACGCCATCCGGCGTACCCTCCCGAGGACCCGCCGCTCGGCCAGGACCGTGGTCGTGTCCCCGGTGCGCAGCTCGATCCCGACCCGCCGGGTCCTGCGGTCGAGGAAGCCCAGGAGGTGGTCGCCGTTCTCGGCCACCAGGCCCGCGAGCACGGTCGCACGGTCCGGGCCGAGCGTCACCTCGACGGCGATGAACGGCGCGGGCGGGGTGTACCTGCTACGGGTGAGACCGTCGCACGGCCCCGGTGCCTGCTCGACGGCGACGAAGCCGGGCGCGACCACCTCGAACGGGCGGGTCCGCCCGAGCACCTCGAAGCGTGGCCCGACCGTGTCGGCGGGTCGGGTCTCCTGTGAGCGGCTCACTCGACAGGGACGTCCTTGTGCCACGACTCGGTGACGTACTTCGTCTTCCAGCCCATGGACGCGTAGAGCGCGTCCGCACCGGTCGGCGAGTCGGCGTCCACCTCGAGCCCCACGCGGTTGCGGCCTCGCGCCGCCGCGTCGGCGATGATCATGTTGAGCAGACCCTTGGCGACGCCGCGGCCGCGGGCGGACTGCAGCACACCGATGTAGGAGACGTAGCTGCCGTCGGGCTGCGGCACACCCTTCTGGTCCAGACCACCCTCGAGCATCGTGCCGACGAGGGCGCCTGCCGGCTCCGGGTTCTTGCCGTCGTCGAGCTCGGCGATCCACCAGTGGTCCCACCGGTGTCCCGGGTCCTCGCGGAGCCGGAAGATGAACTCGTCGAAGGTCTCCTCGGCCGAGTTGAAGTGGTCGGCAAAGGCGGACTCGAGGATGTCGTGCACCGTGCGCAGGTCGTCCTCGTCCGGCATCCCGCCGCCCTGGCGCATGACCGGTCGGATCACGACGCCCTGGTCGGGCTCCGGTGCGAGGTCGATGTCCTCGGGGACGACCGGACGGCTCATCTGCCACCAGCGGCGCACCCTCTCGTAGCCGGCCTTCTCCAGCCATCGGTGCTGACGAGGGTCGTCGGCGAACGCGCCGCTGTCGATCTGCTGCACGTCGAGCTCGCGGTTGTGTCCCACTCTCTTGGCCGCGCCGTCGGCCCACGTGAACAGGGCCGCCGCCACCTCGTCGGCGAGCTCGTCGTCGAGGTCGCGGTCCACCATGAGCTGCATGAGCATGCGGCCGGCGGCGCGGTCGTGGGCGGTTGCCCAGCCGCGGATCACCCCGTCGGGGTCGCGGAGCGCGACGTTCTCCCGAACCATCGCACCCTTGGCGCCGACCTCGACCAGGACGTCGTCCTCACCCGAGCTCGCCCATCCGCGCCCGGCCTCCTCGTGCCGGCGTAACAGCGCGGCCAGCTCGGCCGCATCGGCCTCGTCGGGCACCGCGGCAGACCAGCCGTCAGGCAGGTCGAGGTCGTTGGGGTTTGCGTCTGTACGGTCTTCGCCGGTTGAGATCACCGGCCCATTGTCTCGCATGGGGAGACGCGGGGCCCAACCGGGTCTTGTCCCTCGACACGTGCGGGAGGGGCACAGAGCGGGCATGTGGGTCATCCTGACCCCGCCCGGAGACGAAACAGGGGCGCAGATCGCGCACCTGTGCGATCTGCGCCCCTCGAGCCGACATGGCCCCGGCGCTCGAGGAGGTCAGGCGTGCTTGCGGTCGTCCGTCGACTCGCCGGCGACTGCCTGGACCTTCTCCTCCCAGGCGAGCAGGTCGACGACCGTCTCGACGTCCGCGCCGTCCCAGCCCTCCCAGGTGGCGAGCTCGTCGGCCTGCTCGGCCTTGCGGATCTCGAGCTGCTCCTGGAGCTGGGCGACGAGCTCCTGGGCGTCGTTCGCGCGACGGGACTCGCGCTTGACTCGCGTCTCGGCCTCGATCGCGCGCGCCTCGGCGAGGACGATCGTGCTCTCGAGCTCCTGGATGGACTTGTCACGGGCGGCGAGGCGGTCGGTCATCGCGGAGGTGAACTCCGCGTGCTCGGCGGCACGCTCGTGGAACATCGCGCGGTAGGCCTGCGCCTGAGCCGCACGGTCGGCGGCTGCCTCCTGGCGGCTCTGGAGGAGCTCGGTGTAGACGATGCGCGAGGACGTCGCCCCGCACAGCAGCGCGAACACCGACGAGAAGCTCAGCCACACCGGCGACTGGGTCGGAAGGGCGAGCACGACGACAAGGGTCGCGAGGGCGAGCAGGGCAACAGCAACGGTGACACGGACACTGCGCTGGCGCCGACGGGCGGGGGTCCGCCCGGAGGGCAGTTCCGAGGACCGCGAGGGGGAAGAGGCAGCCATAGGGGTCAGCCTATGTCCGAGTCGTCCCCTCCACGGACCCGACACGCACG
>Ga0208537_1000111_pt1 | contig 13031 bp, 11 predicted proteins | sample MayberrySE_TuleA_FD_185672 | JGI IMG/M metagenome (GOLD analysis project Ga0208537, IMG submission 185672) | Natural and restored wetland microbial communities from the San Francisco Bay, California, USA, that impact long-term carbon... | ecosystem: Environmental > Terrestrial > Soil > Wetlands ...
TCACCTTCCCCAGCAGGCAGCTCCCGGTCACGGACATGGGCTGGGAGGTGCAGCCGTGGGGGCTGCGGGACCTCCTCCTGCGGCTGCACAAGGACTACCGCCTGCCTCGCGTGGCCGTCACCGAGAACGGCGCCGCCTACCGCGACCACCTCACCGCCGAGGGCAGGGTCGAGGACCGGGAGCGCATCGCCTTCATCGACAGCCACCTGCGCGCCGTCCGCGAGGCGATGGACGCGGGAGTCGATGTGTGCGGATACTTTGTGTGGTCCCTGCTCGACAACTTCGAGTGGGCCTTCGGCTACGGCAAGCGCTTCGGGCTGGTCTACGTCGACTACGCCACGCAGGACCGGATCCCCAAGGCCAGCGCTGACTGGTACGCCGCCGTGGCGTCGACGCGCCGGCTCGAGGGAACCGCTTGAAGACACACCGAGGAGGGGGCATGAGCAGCAGGACGAACACACCCGCGGTGGACACGCCTACCCTCGACAAGGTCGCCTCCCTCGCCGGCGTCTCGCGCGCGACCGCCTCCCGCGCCATCAACGGCGGCAGCCGGGTGAGCCCCGAGGCGCTCGCCGCCGTGCAGCAGGCCGTGCGCACGCTCGGCTACAGCCCGAACCGGGCGGCTCGAGCGCTGGTGACCCGGCGCACCGACTCCGTTGCGCTCGTCGTGCCCGAGCCGAACGAGCGGGTCTTCACCGACCCGTTCTTCTCGGACTGGCTTCGTGGTGTCTCCGCCGCGCTGGACCCCACGGACCTGCAGCTCGTGCTGCTGCTCGCGCGCCCCGGCGACGAGGGAGCGCGCACGATGCGCTACCTGAGCAACCGTCATGTGGACGGGGCGTTGGTGATCTCCCACCACCGCAACGACGGTCTGACCGAGGAGATCGCCGACATGGGGCTGCCGTGCGTCTTCGGTGGCCGGCCCTGGTCGGGGGCGGAGCGGATCAGCTACGTCGACGTGGACAACCGCGCCGGTGGGCGTATCGCCGCCGAGGCGCTCATCGAGCGGGGGTGCCAGAAGATAGCCACGGTTGCCGGACCCACGGACATGACGGCGGCGGAGGACCGGCTCGCGGGCTGGCGGGACGCGTTGCGTCACGCGGGACTGCCCGACGACCGGCTGGTCCACGGCGACTTCACCGTCGAGAGTGGTGCCCACGCCACCGCCGAGCTGCTTGCGAGCCATCCGGACGTCGACGGCATCTTCGCCGCCTCGGACCTCATGGCCACCGGCGCGCTGTCCGTCCTGACCGCCCGGGGGCTGGGGGTCCCCGACGACGTCGCCGTCGTCGGCTACGACGACCTCGGGGTGGCTGAGCGCACCGAACCTCCGCTGACGACCATCCGGCAGTCCGCGACCGAGATGGCCAGACGAGCCACCGAGCTCCTGCTCGAGCAGCTGGCCAGGGGCACGACGGCCCCCATCAAGCACGAGATCCTCAGCCCCGAGCTGATCCGTCGCGCCAGCGCCTGATTCGCCGCGACGGGCAGGAGGTCGGCAACTAGGCTTGCAGCATGGAGGGACGCCACTACGAGACCCACGGGCAGGATCCGGCCCGGCTCCGCATCTCCGACGCAGACCGCCACCAGGTCGCCGAGGTGCTGCGACAGGCCGCCGGCGAGGGCAGGATCGACCTGCACGAGCTCGATGAGCGCCTGGAGGCGACCTACCAGGCCAAGACCTACGGCGACCTCGTCCCGATCACCGCCGACCTTCCCACGCGTACGACGGGCGCGCTGCCTGTCGTGCCACCGGCGGGGGCGCCCGTCGTGCAGCCCACCGGAGGCGGCGCGTCGATGGTCCCGGCGACCAGGTACAACAGCTCCGTCTCCTTTATGGGCGACTGCACCCGCCGGGGCGTGTGGCGCATCCCGGAGGAGCACACCGCCTTCTCGATGATGGGCTCGGTGACCCTGGACCTGCGTGAGGCGCTGTTCGAGGCGCGCGAGGTGACGATCACCGCGGTGGCGATCATGGCCGGCATCGACGTCGTCGTGAACCCGCACACGCAGGTGATCGTCGACGGCATCGGGATCATGGGGGACTTCAGCCAGTCGCGGGACAGGGTGCCCGCCGAGATCATGCCCGGCTCGCCCGTCGTACGCCTCAAGGGGCTCGCCCTCATGGCGGGGGTGAACGTCCAGCGCAAGGCGATGCCGGGTGAGTCGCGCAAGCGCCTGGGCGGGCGCAGGTAGGCCGCTCTCGCGGAGGCTTGGCCTCCCTCGGTCGAGCCGAGGGAGTGGTCAGGAGACTAGCCTCGCGGACGCCGAAAGGGAAGATCCAGGACAAAGGCCTCCGGCCGGCCCCTGCGCTTGCCGGGCCGGCCGGAGGCCGCGTCGGTGACTCTGCTCAGAGACCGACCGTCAGGTTCTCCTGGGTCTCGGGGTCGAACAGGTGCATCTTCCGGGTGTCGACCCAGACCTCGGCCTCGTCACCCTCCTTGATCATGCTCGCGGAGTCGAGGGCGATGATGAGCTGAGGTCGCATCGCCTCCATGTCCAGCTCCTTCTCCAGCTCCGTCAGCTGCGCCGCCACCTCCGGGGCTGCGTCGAACGGGATGTAGGCGTAGGCCTCGTTGCCGAGCCACTCGACCACGTCGATGGTCGCCCGGAACGTCGAGCCCTCCTTGAGCTTGTGCTCCTCCACGACCGAGGCGTCGTCGAAGTACTCGGGCCGGATGCCCGCGATGAGCAGCCCCTTGTCCTTGACCCGGTCGGCCTTCTCCTTCGGGATCCTCACCGTGCCGAAGGGCATCTCGACCTGGTCGCCTTTGACCGTGGCCGGCAGGAAGTTCATGGGCGGGGAGCCGATGAAGCCGGCGACGAAGAGGTTCACGGGGTGCTCGTAGAGCTCGCGCGGGGTGGCCAGCTGCTGGAGGATGCCGCGCTTGAGCACCGCCACACGGTCGCCGAGGGTCATCGCCTCCGTCTGGTCGTGGGTGACGTAGACGGTGGTGATGCCCAGCCGCTTCTGCAGCCTCGAGATCTCGGTCCGCATCTGGCCCCGGAGCTTGGCGTCGAGGTTCGACAGGGGCTCGTCGAAGAGGAACGCCTGCGCTTCACGGACGATGGCCCGGCCCATCGCGACTCGCTGTCGCTGGCCACCGGACAGGTTCCCCGGCTTGCGTTCGAGGTGCTCGTCGAGCTCGAGCGTCTTGCTGGCCTCGCGCACCTTCCGGTCGATCTCCTCCTCGCTGAACTGCTTCGACAGCCGCAGCGGGAAGGCGATGTTCTCGTAGACGGTCAGGTGCGGGTAGAGCGCGTAGTTCTGGAACACCATCGCGAGGTTCCGGTCACGCGGCGCCTTGTCGTTCACCCGCTCCCCGCCGATGATCATGTCGCCGGACGTGATGTCCTCCAGGCCGACGATCATCCGCAGCAGGGTGGACTTGCCGCAGCCCGACGGCCCGACCAGGATCATGAACTCGCCGTCCTGGACGTCGATGCTGACGTCGTTGACCGCGGGGAAGCCGTCGCCGTACTCCTTGACGATGTTCTTCATTTCGATGGCAGACATGTGGCATCAACCCTTCACTGCACCGGAGGTCAGTCCGGCGACGATCTTGCGCTGGAACAACAGGACGAGAATGATCACCGGGACCGTGACGACGACCGAGGCCGTGGCCAGCTGGGAGTACGGCGGGTTGAACGGGTCGGGACCCACGAAGAACGACAGCTGAGCGGGGACCGTCCGCGACGCCGTGCTGGACGTCAGCGAGATCGCGAGCACGAACTCGTTCCAGGCGAAGAAGAACGTCAGGATGGCCGCGGTGAAGACTCCGGGCGCGGCGAGCGGGACGATCACCTTGCGGAACGCCTGCCACGACGTCGCGCCGTCGACCTGGGCCGCCTGCTCCATCTCCCACGGGATCTCCCGGAAGAAGGCCGACAGGGTCCAGATCGCGAGCGGCAGCGTGAACGACATGTAGGGGATGATCAGACCAGGCCAGGTGTTGAACAGGCCGATGGTGCGCCAGAGGTCGAACAGCGGCCCGACGAGCGCGACCACCGGGAACATCGCGATGGCCAGCGCGATGGAGAGCACCAGCCGCTTGCCCTTGAAGTCGAGCCGGGCGATCGCGTAGGCGGCGAAGGTCGCGAAGATCACCGCCAGCAGGGTGGCGATCAACGAGATCCCGAAGGAGTTCAGCAGCGCCCTCGTGAAGTCGGGGTTGGAGATGATGTCCTGGTAGTTCTGAAGGGTCCAGCTCTTGGGCAGGAACTGCGCGCTGCCCACCGTGGTCTCGGCCACGGGCTTGAACGACAGCGACAGGATCCACACCACGGGCAGGAGGCACCAGACGAGGATCGCGATGAACCCGATCCAGGTGCCGACTCCGGTCTTGCGGTTCATCAACCCTCACCCCTTGCCTGTGCCAGGTCCACCTTGAACAGCTTGACGATGCCGAACGCGAGGATCAGCACGCTCAGGAACAGCAGCACGGAGAGTGCCGACCCCATCCCGAGCTGGAACTGCTCGATCACCTGTCGATAGGTGAGGAACGACGACGACTCGGTGCCCTGGGCTCCCTTGGTCATCACGTAGATGTTGTCGAAGATCCGGAACGCGTCGAGCGCGCGGAACAGGACCGCGACCATGATCGCTGCCCGCATGTTCGGCAGGATCACCTTCCACAGGCGTTGCCACCACGTGGCGCCGTCGACCTTGGCTGCCTCGAGCATGTCCTCGGACACCTGGGAGAGACCCGCGAGGAGCAGCAGCGCCATGAACGGCGTGGTCTTCCAGATCTCGGACACGATGATCGCGAACATCGCCGGCCAGTGCGAGCCGAACCAGTTCATGTTCTCGTCTATGCCCGGTAGCCAGCTGAACCAGCTGTTCACGAAGCCGTTGTTGAGGCTGAACGCGAACTGCCAGGCGAACGCGGAGACCACGGTGATGATGCCGTAGGGGATCAGGATCGAGGTCCGGATGACACCCCGCGCGAAGATGATCCGGTGCATCACCATCGCGAACGCGAAGCCGATCACGAGCTCCACGCCGACGGAGACCACCATGATCAGGACCGTGTTCCACAGGTCCTGCCAGAACAGCGGGTCGGAGAGGGCGGTGACGTAGTTGCCGAAGCCGACGAAGTCCCTCTCGTCCGGTGTGGTCAGCCGGTAGCGGAACAGCGACAGGTAGAGGGCCTGGAGCATCGGCCAGGCCGTCACGATGAGCATGAGGATGACGGCGGGCGCCACCAGCTTCAGGCCCAGCTTGTTCTCCGCTGTGGCGCGCTCACTCGCTTGCGCCGGCCCTTTCGGAGCCTTTGTCGCGGGCGTCGCCGTGACGGTGGTCGTCATGAGTAGCTCCTTTCCGTCATAGCAACGCTTCTCCCTGGAGGACGTTCTCGACGAAGGTCGCGGACTGCTGTGGAGTGTCCTCGTCCACGCCGGCGGGCGAGTGCCAGGTGCTCAGGATCCCGCTGGAGATGTCGCTCCAGTACGGCGTCACCGACCGCGGCGCCGCGTCGTCGACGCTCTGCTGGAAGAGCTCGAGGAGATCTGCCGGGTACGCCTCCTGGATCGCCGGGTAGTCGTAGCCCGCGGGGCTGGCCGGCATGTTTCCGGTCAGCTCGGCGTTGATCCCCTGGCTCTCGGGGGAGGTCAGGCACTCGACGGCCTCCATGGCCGCGTCGACGTTGTTCGAGTAGGCGCTGACCCCGAGCCCGATGCCGCCGTACGGCGGACGGGACTCCTCGCCCTCGACGGTCCTGGGGTACCTGGTGTAGCCGATGTCCTCGGCGACCTCTGGTGCGGTCTCGTCGTAGTTGAAGAAGATGTAGGTCCAGTTGACCATGAACGAGCCCTGGTCCGACCCGAACGTCGCACCCGCCGTGCCCTCGTTGGAGACCGAGAGGTCGGCGGGCGCGGCCTCGGAGCCGGCCAGCATCTCGATCACCCTCGCCGCCTCCTGAGCGGCCTCCGAGTCGAGGTTGATCGTCGCGTCGACACCCTCCTCGGCGTTCTCGACGATGTTGCCGCCGGCCCCGGAGATGAGCGCGTTGATCCAGACCGAGTAGCCCTCGTACTTGTTGGCCTGGACAGCCACCTCGCCGCCGTTCTCGGCTGCGGCGTCGATGATCTGCTCCCACGTGACGGGCTGGTCCATGTCCATGCCGATCTTGTCGACGAAGGACTTGCGGTACCAGAGCACCTGGGTGTTCGACCAGAACGGTGCCGCCACCAGCTCGCCGTCCCAGGTGGCCGCCTCGGTGGCGCCGTCGAAGGACTGCTCCTCGAGCTTGGTGGCGAGGTCCTGGGGGATCGGCGCGAGGTAGCCGGCGTTGGCGAACTCGGCGGTGTACGGCGGGTCGATGCTCATCAGGTCGATGCCGGTGTCCTCGGCCGCGAGCCGCCGGGCCAGCTGGATGCGTTGCTGGCTGGCGTCCTGCGGGAGGACCTGGGTCTCGATGGTGTACTCGTCGGTGCTGCACTTGTCGGCAACCGCGTCCTGACCACCGGCATCGGGGTTGATGTACCAGGTGAGAACCGTCGAGTCGGACCCGCCGCCACAGGCGACGAGCGCGGTGGACATCATCGCTGCCACCGCGCCGAACGCCAATCGCTTGCGTCGTACTCGCACCCTCTGGGTGCGGGACGAGGGTGCTGCCATGTAAGAGCCCTCCCCTTCGTGTGACGTGCCTCACATCCTGCCAGTGGTTGTGAGAAAGCGCACCCCGGCCTTACCCCCGGTTGACCTGCGCAAACGCCCTGGTGGCTGAGCCGGGCGCACGAGAGACTTGGCGGCATGCAGCAGCTGACCTCGCTCGACGCCCAGTTCCTCCACGCCGAGTCGCCGACCACGACCGGCCACGTCGGAAGCCTGGTCCTCCTCGACCCGGCGACCGCGCCGGACGGCCGATGGGACCTCGAGGCGGTGCGCGCCGTCTTCGAGCCGCGGATGCACCTCTCGCCTCCGCTGCGCCGGCGCCTCGTGGAGGTGCCGCTCGGGCTCGGCAGGCCGTACTGGGTCGACGACCCGCACTTCGACATCGAGTTCCACCTCCGCGAGCTCGCGCTCCCCGCGCCGGGCACGCGCGAGCAGCTTGGGGAGCAGGTCGCGCGGATCCACGCGCGTCCTCTCGACCGGACCCGGCCGCTGTGGGAGGCCTACGTGATCACCGGCCTCGAGGACGGCAAGGCGGCGTACTACTCCAAGATCCACCACTCCGCGATCGACGGCGTGTCGGGAGCGGAGATCCTCGAGATCCTGATGGACCTGACTCCCGAGCCCCGCGACGTCGAGCCGGAGGAGGAGCCGACCGCTGCCCGCAGGCTCCCCTCGACGGTGGAGCTGGTACGACGAGGGCTGACCTCGGCCGCGCTGAACCCGGTGGAGGTGATCCGGGCGGTACCCCGGTCGCTGAGCTACCTCGACGAGCTGCCCGGCGCCGCGAACTTCCCCGGCGCGGGGCTGGTCAGCGGGGCCGCGGGCCTGGTCAGCCGTGCCCTGGGCGGTGGGCAGCACGTGGGGCACCGGGACCTGCACGCCCCGCGGACGCCGTTCAACGGGCACATCACCTCGCACCGGAGATTCGCCTTCGGGTCGGTGCCGCTCGACGACGTGAAGCTGGTCAAGAACCACTTCGAGATGACCGTCAACGACGTGGTGATGACGCTGACCGCCGCCGCGCTGCGACGGTGGCTGCTCGACCACGACGCGCTGCCGAGCAGCCCACTGGTCGTCGCCGTACCGGTCTCGGTGCGCTCCGGGGGGCACCGGGACCAGCCCGGCAACCTCGTGTCGGTGATGACGGCGGAGCTGCCCACGCACCTGGCCGACCCCTATGAGCGGCTGGTCTTCATGCGCGCGTCGATGCAGGAGGCGAAGCGGCACTTCGACGCCGTGCCCGCGACACTGTTGCAGGACCTCTCGCTCGTGATCCCCACCGCGTTGTCCGGGCTGGCCGCACGCACGTTGTTCCGGCTCGCGACGGTCCCCGGCGTGCTGTTCAACCTCTTCGTGAGCAACATCCCGGGCCCCCGGCAGCCCCTCTACATCGCGGGGGCGAAGGTCGAGGGGATCTTCCCGGTCTCGGCGGTCACCGACTGGACCGGCGGGCTCAACATCACGCTGTTCTCCTACGAGGGTGACCTCGACTTCGGGCTCGTCGCCTGCCGCGAGATGGTGCCCGACGTGTGGCACCTGATCGGCTACCTGCAGGACGCCATGCAGGAGCTGGTGGACCTGGCCGGCTCCTAGCAGGTCACCTCTTGGTCTCTGCGCGGTCCGCCACGCGGCGGATGGCGTCGACGAAGGTCTCGTGCAGCTCCCGTGGCACGTCGTGACCCATGCCCGGCACGAGCAACAGCTCCGAGCCGGGGATCGCCTGGGAGGTCGCGCGGCCACCTGAGACGTGGACCATCTTGTCGTGCGTGCCGTGGATGACCAGCGAGGGGACGCGGAGGCTCCGCAGCGCCCGCGAGCGGTCCGGCTGCGTGAGGATCGCGCCCATCTGGCGCATGACGCCGGCTCGGCTGATGCCCCGGTCCCAGGTGTCGCCGGCACGTTCGCGGATCGACTCGGTCGTGTCCGGGTAGTGCGGGGAGCCGATCAGCCTCCACAACTTGGCGGACGTCTCGACGTAGTGCTCGCGTGACCTGTCGCGGTTCGCGACGAGGAGCGGAAGGAGGCTGGGGTCCTGCCAGCCGACGGTACGGCGCCCCGTGGTGGACATGATCGAGGTGAGCGACAGAACGCGCTTGGGCTGGCTGAGCGCCATGGTCTGCACGATCATCCCGCCCATGGAGATCCCGACGACGTGTGCGGCGTCGAGCCCGAGGTGGTCGAGGAGGGCGAAGGCGTCGTCGGCCATGTCCTGCATCGAGTAGGGCGTCTTCGGCTTCAGGCCCGCGAAGGACGCCATGATCATCCGCCGGTTGATCCGGCCCGAGATCCGTGAGGAACGGCCGGTGTCGCGGTTGTCGTAGCGGATCACGAAGAACCCGCGGTCCGCGAGGAGCCGGCAGAACTCCGGGTCCCACCAGGTCATCGGCCCGCCCAGCCCCATCACGAGCAGCAGGGGCTCGGCCTGGGGGTCCCCGAAGGTCTGGTAGCAGATGTCGACCCCGGTCGGCAGCGACGCCATCTGCTCAGGAGACGTCGTGGGGGTGCTGTTCTGCATCGTCGACCTTTCCACGGAGCGGTACTCGTTCGTCTGGGTGAGTATCGGCAACGGTTACTCACGAGTTTAGGCAACGTTTCAACTGTCACCGGCGCGGCTCGAACAGGTAACGGTTGAGGGACGTTACGTTTGCGAGGGTCGCGAAGTGGTTAACGTCACATCCACGACGATCACCGGGAGGCAGTCGTGGGGTCACCGCTGGGGGCGTTTCTCTGTCCGCCGGGCTACGAGGGCCCGCGCGGACTCCGCACCATCGCCCGTGAGGGCAGCGCCGTCGTGGAGGCAGCGCGACTCCTGCGCCGGACAGCAGGCGACAGACGCCGTGGCCGCAAGACGCCCTACGCCTCGCTCACCCCGGTTCGCTCGGTGGACCCGGTTGTCCTGGTGCCGGGCTTCATGGCGGGTGACTCGTCGCTGACGCTGATGTCGCGCCACCTGCGCAAGCTCGGCTACCGCACCTACCGCTCCACGATGCACGCCAACGTCGGCTGCACGCAGGAAGCCTCCTACGCGCTCGAGCGCCGGATCGAGGCCATCGCGATCAAGCGCGAGCGCAAGGTCACGATCGTCGGGCACAGCCTGGGCGGTCTGCTCGCCCGCGGCATCGCCTCGCGGCGGCCGGACCTCGTCGAGGGCATCGTCACCATGGGCAGCCCCCTGCTGGCCCCCGGTGCGATCCACTCGGTGCTCGCCTTCGACCTCGCCGTCGTCATCGCGCTGCGCCGGGCCGGCCTCGGCAACATGATGGGCGACGACTGCACCTCGGGCGACTGTGCTCGGCTGAGCTGGGAGGAGTCGCGCCGCGAGCTCGACCCGGCGGTGTCGTTCACCTCGATCTTCTCCCGCCGTGACGGCGTCGTCGACTGGCGCGGCTGCCTGGACCCGGGTGCTCAGACCGTCGAGGTGAGGACCAGCCACCTCGGCATGGCGGTCGACCCGGTCGTCTTCGACGTGGTCACCGACGCCCTCCAGGCGCAGCGCGAGCGCGGGGAGACGCGTCCGGTCACAGCGGCCACGTTGGCGGCAGTTCCTGTCGCGTCGGCGGGTTAGCCCCTCGACGCGAGCAGGTCACCGAAGCCGCGGTCATCGCTCCGCGGAGCAGCATCGCGATCCGGTCCTCGTCGAGGGCGTCGAGCGCCCCTGGCCCGTCGGCGGGAACGTCCCAGTCGTCGAGGATCGCGAGCAGCGCCGCCATGAACGAGTCGCCGGCGCCCACGGTGTCGACGACCTCCGTGCCGGGGGCGGGCTGGTGGACCGAGAAGTCCGGGGCGTACGCGGTCGCCCCTCCTGCTCCGTGGGTCACGACGACGAGCTCGGTCGTGTCGCCCGCGAGGAGCGCACGCGCCGCTTCGGCCACCGGGATCCCGGGACGCAGGAGGACGAGGTCCTCGTCGCTGACCTTGACCAGGCGGCTGCGCGAGGCGATCTCCACGACGGCGCTCCACGTCTCCTGGGGGTCGCCGAGGAAGGCGGGCCGGGCGTTCGGGTCGTAGCTGACGAACAGGTCGTACTCCTGCGCCTGGCGCACCAGGTCGTCGACGGCTCGGCGTCCGGGCAGCAGGGTCGCCCCGAGCGAGCCGACGTGGAGGGCGCGGGCGTCGGGGAGGGCATGGTGGTCGAGGTCCCACACCAGGTCGAACTCGTAGCGGGCGGCGCGCTCCTCGTCGAGGTGTGCGGTCGCCGTGCTCGTGGTGGTGCCGGGGACGACCGAGGTCGCCGAGAGCTCGGCTCCCGACTCGCGGACGTGGTCGGCGACCCAGCGGCCGTGCTCGTCGTCGCCGACCCGGGTGATGAGCAGGGTGGGGACACCGAGCTTGGCGAGCCCGACCGCGACGTTGAGCGGTGAGCCGCCCACCGCGGCCGAACGCTCGCCCTCCGTGGGCACGACGAGGTCGACGAGTGCTTCCCCGACGACCACGATCGGTAGCTCGCTCATGGCGACCGCCGGCTGCGGCTCAGTGCTCGAAGTCGATGGCGGAGTACGAGCGGAGCTTCTGCAGCCGGTGCTCACTGGTGATGGAGCGGATCGTGCCGGACCGCGAACGCATGACCAGCGAGTGGGTCGTGGCGCCGCCGGCGCGGTACCGCACGCCCTTCATCAGCTCACCGTCCGTGATGCCGGTGGCCACGAAGAAGCAGTCGTCGCCGCTGACCAGGTCGTCGGTGGTGAGGATCGTGTCCTTGTCGAGGTCGTGGCCCGCGTCGACGGCACGCTGGCGCTCCTCGTCGTCGGTGGGCCACAGCCGGGCCTGGATCACCCCGCCCATGCACTTCAGGGCGCACGCCGCGATGATTCCCTCGGGGGTGCCGCCGACCCCCATGAGCAGGTCGATGCCGGTGTCCTGACGAGCCGCCATGATGGCGCCCGCCACGTCGCCGTCGGTGATGAACTTGATGCGTGCCCCGGTCGCCCGGATCTCCTGGGCGAGGTCCTCGTGGCGGGGCCGGTCGAGCAGGACCACCGTGACGTCCTCGGGAGCGCTGCCCTTCGCCTTGGCCACCTGGGCGATGTTCTCGGCGACCGGGTACCTGATGTCGACGACGTCCGCGGCCTCGGGGCCGGTGGCGAGCTTGTCCATGTAGAACACCGCGGACGGGTCGAACATCGAGCCGCGCGGGCTGACCGCGAGCACGGAGACCGCGTTGGCCATGCCCTTCGCGGTCAGCGTCGTGCCGTCGATCGGGTCGACCGCCACGTCGCACTCCGGGCCGCTGCCGTCGCCGACCTGCTCGCCGTTGTAGAGCATCGGGGCGTTGTCCTTCTCGCCCTCGCCGATGACGACGGTGCCACGCATGCCGACCGTGGAGATCAGCACCCGCATCGCGTTGACCGCGACCCCGTCGGCGCCGTTCTTGTCGCCCCGGCCGACCCAGCGACCGGCCGCCATCGCCGCCGCCTCGGTCACGCGGACGAGCTCCAGAGCGAGGTTCCGGTCGGGCGCGTCGTGGGCGGCGGACAGGTCGGGCGGCAGCGTGGCGTCAGACATAGCGTGATCGTAACGGAGCCGTGATGTCCGGCGGGACGCCATCGACGAGACGTCGGTCGCCTTTCACGGCGGCCCACACCATTCGTCCCGGTACGAGCGCGGGTGCGTCAGGTCCTGCCTGCGGCTCGGACCGCATCAGTCGTCGCGAGGACGGGTAGTGGTCGACGTACCCCTGCCCAGACCCGAGGCACACGGAGGAGAAGGCATGACCCGTTACGGCTACACGTTGATGACCGAGCAGTCCGGGCCGAGGGAGCTGGTCCGGTACGCCGGAGCGGCGGAGCGGGCGGGCTTCGACTTCGAGGTGATGAGCGACCACTACTTCCCCTGGCTCGACGAGCAGGGGCACGCCGGGTACGCCTGGAGCATGCTCGGCGCGGTCAGCCAGGTCACCGAGCGGGTCGAGCTGATGACCTACGTGACCTGCCCGATCGCGCGCTACCACCCAGCCGTCGTGGCGCAGAAAGCCGCGACCGTCGGGGTCCTGAGCGACAACCGGTTCACCCTCGGGATCGGTGCGGGGGAGAACCTCAACGAGCACGTGGTCGGTCAGGGGTGGCCGCCGGTCAACGTCCGCCACGAGATGCTCGAGGAGGCGACCATCATCATCAAGGCGCTGCTCGAGGGCGGGTACGTCAACTTCAGCGGCGACCACTTCCGGGTCGACTCCGCCAAGCTGTGGGACCTGCCCGAGGAGCGGGTGCAGATCGGTGTCGCGGTCTCGGGGGAGCAGTCGATCCAGACGTTCGCGCCCCTCGCCGACCACCTCATCGCCGTCGAGCCGGAGCCGGGTCTGGTCCAGCAGTGGGACGACGCGCACGAGACCCCGTCGCGGAAGATCGGGCAGATCCCGGTCTGCTGGGACCCCGACCGGGACCGCGCGGTGCAGCGCGCCCACGAGCAGTTCCGCTGG
>Ga0208537_1000112_pt1 | contig 12894 bp, 6 predicted proteins | sample MayberrySE_TuleA_FD_185672 | JGI IMG/M metagenome (GOLD analysis project Ga0208537, IMG submission 185672) | Natural and restored wetland microbial communities from the San Francisco Bay, California, USA, that impact long-term carbon... | ecosystem: Environmental > Terrestrial > Soil > Wetlands ...
AAGTACTTCGAGGGCCACATGGGCGCCGCGGCGATCCAGAAGCGCCTCGAGAGCTTCGACCTCGACGCCGAGGTCGAGTCGCTGCGCGAGACCATCGCCACCGGCAAGGGCCAGCGCAAGGTACGTGCGCTCAAGCGCCTCAAGGTGGTCGAGGCCTTCCGCAAGACCAACAACAGCCCGACGGGCATGGTCCTCGACGCCGTCCCGGTCATCCCGCCGGACCTGCGTCCGATGGTGCAGCTCGACGGTGGCCGCTTCGCGACCTCCGACCTCAACGACCTGTACCGCCGCGTGATCAACCGGAACAACCGGCTCAAGCGTCTGCTCGACCTCGGCGCGCCCGAGATCATCGTCAACAACGAGAAGCGGATGCTCCAGGAGGCCGTCGACTCGCTGTTCGACAACGGCCGTCGTGGTCGTCCGGTCACCGGCCCGGGCAACCGGCCGCTGAAGTCGCTGTCCGACATGCTCAAGGGCAAGCAGGGCCGCTTCCGTCAGAACCTGCTCGGTAAGCGCGTCGACTACTCCGGTCGTTCCGTGATCGTCGTGGGTCCGCAGCTGAAGCTGCACCAGTGCGGTCTGCCCAAGCAGATGGCGCTCGAGCTGTTCAAGCCGTTCGTGATGAAGCGTCTCGTGGACCTCAACCACGCGCAGAACATCAAGTCGGCCAAGCGCATGGTCGAGCGTGCCCGCCCGGTCGTGTGGGACGTGCTCGAGGAGGTCATCACCGAGCACCCGGTGCTGCTGAACCGTGCACCGACCCTGCACCGTCTCGGCATCCAGGCCTTCGAGCCGCAGCTGATCGAGGGCAAGGCCATCCAGATCCACCCGCTCGTGTGCACCGCGTTCAACGCGGACTTCGACGGTGACCAGATGGCGGTCCACCTGCCGCTGTCGGCGGAGGCACAGGCCGAGGCGCGCATCCTGATGCTCTCGACCAACAACATCCTCAAGCCGTCCGACGGTCGCCCGGTGACCATGCCCACCCAGGACATGATCATCGGCCTGTACTTCCTCACCCACCGGGACGAGGAGCGCGAGCTGCTCGGCGACGGCCGGGTGTTCGCGTCGATCGCCGAGGCGATCATGGCCTTCGACCGCCACGAGATCACCATGCAGAGCAAGGTGCGCCTCCGGTTCCCCGAGCTGGTTCCCGGCCAGGGCCAGGCCGTTCCCGAGGGCTGGGAGGCCGGCAAGCCGGTGATCATCGAGACCACCCTGGGTCGCGCGCTCTTCAACGAGGCGCTTCCTGCGGACTACCCCTTCGTGAACTTCGAGGTGGGCAAGAAGCAGGTCGGCTCGATCGTCAACGACCTCGCCGAGCGCTACAGCAAGGTGGAGGTCGCCCAGGCGCTCGACGCCCTGAAGGACCTCGGTTACTACTGGGCCACCCGGTCCGGTGTGACCGTGTCCATCGAGGACGTCGTCACGCCGCCGCGCAAGGCCGAGATCCTCGAGGTCTTCGAGGGCCAGGCCAAGAAGGTGCAGCAGCAGTTCGAGCGCGGTCTGATCACCGACGACGAGCGGCGCCAGGAGCTCATCGAGATCTGGACGCAGGCGTCGAACAAGGTCGCCGAGGAGCTCGAGACCACCTTCGACAAGACGAACCCGATCTACATGATGGTTCACTCGGGCGCCCGCGGAAACATGATGCAGGTCCGTCAGATCGCGGCCATGCGTGGTCTGGTGGCCAACCCGAAGGGTGACATCATCCCGCGGCCGATCAAGTCGAACTTCCGCGAGGGCCTGTCGGTGCTGGAGTACTTCATCGCCAGCCACGGTGCCCGTAAGGGTCTGGCCGACACCGCCCTGCGTACCGCCGACTCGGGTTACCTGACCCGTCGTCTGGTGGACGTCTCGCAGGACGTCATCATCCGTGAGGACGACTGCGGCACCGAGCGCGGTCTGCCCAAGCGGATCGGTGAGCGCCTCGAGGACGGGCGCGTGGTCAAGGCGGAGAACGCCGAGACCGCGGCCTACGCCCGTTCGGCCGCGGTGGAGGTGCTCCACCCGGAGACCGGCGAGAAGCTCGCCTCGGCCGGCGAGGACCTCGGCGACGTCAAGATCGACGAGCTCGTGGCCTCGGGCATCGAGGAGGTCAAGGTCCGCTCGGTCCTCACCTGTGAGGCCCGCACCGGTACCTGCGCGAAGTGCTACGGCCGCTCGCTGGCGACCGGCAAGCTGGTCGACATCGGCGAGGCCGTGGGCATCATCGCCGCCCAGTCGATCGGTGAGCCCGGCACGCAGCTGACGATGCGTACCTTCCACACCGGTGGTGTGGCCTCGGCGGACGACATCACGCAGGGTCTGCCCCGTGTGGTCGAGCTCTTCGAGGCGCGCCAGCCCAAGGGTCGTGCGCCGATCACCGAGGCCGCCGGCCGCGTGACGATCGAGGAGACCGACAAGGCCAAGAAGGTCCTGGTCACCCCGGACGACGGCTCGGAGGTCCAGGAGTACCCGGTCAGCAAGCGGGCCCGCCTGCTCGTCGGCGAGGGCGACCACGTCGAGGTCGGCCAGCAGCTGACCCAGGGCACGCCCGACCCGCAGGAGGTGCTCCGGATCCTCGGTGTCCGCAAGGCGCAGGAGCACCTGGTGGACGAGGTCCAGCAGGTGTACCGCAGCCAGGGCGTGGCGATCCACGACAAGCACATCGAGATCATCGTGCGGCAGATGCTGCGCAGGGTCCTCGTGCTCGAGCAGGGTGACACCCGTCTGCTGCCCTCCGACCTCGTCGAGCGTGTCATCTTCGAGGAGGAGAACCGCAGGGTGCTGGCCGAGGGCGGCAAGCCCGCCGCCGGCCGTCCGCAGCTGATGGGCATCACCAAGGCGTCGCTGGCCACCGAGTCGTGGCTGTCGGCGGCGTCCTTCCAGGAGACCACGCGCGTCCTGACCGACGCGGCGATCAACGGCAAGTCCGACTCGCTGCTCGGCCTCAAGGAGAACGTGATCATCGGAAAGCTGATCCCGGCCGGCACCGGCCTGGAGCGGTACCGCAACATCCGGGTCGAGCCGACCGAGGAGGCGCGTGCGAACGCCTACTCGGTGACCGGCTACGAGAACTACGACTACGACTTCGGCGGCACCGCCGGCGGTCAGGCCGTGGCGCTCGACGACTTCGACTTCGGTTCCTACCAGAACTGATCGTCGGCCCGGCCGCGTCGAAGGGCCCCAGGTTCCGTGAGGAGCCTGGGGCCTTTTCGTGTCTGCGCCCATGCATGCGGTCCGATGCGACGAGAGTCGATAGGGGGTGGCTCGTGACGACATCCGGGCGTGGCATGCGCGCTGAAGGCGGCTCAGTGCTTTCGCACCCGCATCATGGCTGTTGCGGGGAGGGTCGTCATGTTGCCCTCGGACCCTGTGGTTGAGACGATCGAGGGCAGGTGAAGTCGCCGCGCGTGGACGCGCGGGCGGTTGCGTCGTCACCCGGTTGGGAGATCGTCAGATGAGCGACGTGTCGGTGATCGGGACCGGAGCCATGGGCAGCGCGCTGGTGGAGGGGCTGAGGGCCTCGGGAGCCGAAGTGACGGTGTGGAACCGCACCAAGGAGAAGGCCGAGGCGCTGTCCGGGCCGAGGGTGCGCCTGGCGGAGTCGGTGGGCGAGGCGCTGATGTCGAGCCCGCTGTCGATCATGTCGGTCTCGGATCACGAGGTGGCGCGCATCCTCGTAGAAGGCGCGGGACAAGATCTGGGGGGAAGCGTCGTTGCCTCCACCTCCTTCGTGACCCCGGACCAGGCACAAAAGCTCGGAGCCGTGGTGCGCACAGCCGGAGGGGCTTACCTCGACCTGGAGATCGCTGCCGGACCCCGCCAGGTCCGGTCCGGAGCCGGGGTCTTCCTCGTCTCGGGGGAACGCACGGCCTTCGAGGCGCACCGCGAGCTGCTCGAGCGGATCGGACGCGTGACCTATGTGAACGCAGCTCCCGCCTCGGCGTACATCAGCGGCATGGCCGTCCAGCTCGCGTTCCTTCCCATGGCTGTCGGCCTCCTCCAGGGGGCGCGCATCGCCGAGTCTCAGGACCTCTCCCACGACGGGTTCAAGAAGGCCGTCCTGGACCTGTACCCGTTCCACATCGAGAAGCTGCTCGATCGGATCACCGCACAGCCGGACCGGTCGGAACCTGAGGTGGAAGCCTCCGTCGACGTGATGGCCGCGGGGGCAGCGGAGTACGGCGCGGCCCTGCGGGAGATGGGCATGGACTCCGGTATGTACGAAGCGCTGCACCGGTTGTTCACCGCTGCGTCCGAAGCAGGGCACGGGGGGACTGACTGGACATGTATCGCCGAGCGCGTGGCGACGCGCTGAGCAGCGCGGTGCCGCGCGCGCCGATGGTTCGATCGGTGCCGGGCGGAGGACGCGCCTGGGCGTGGTCAGACCTTCTGACGGCGGTGGTGGGCGCCGACCGGGTCGACGACGACGTTGAGCCGTCTGGCGACCGGTGGCGCGGCCAGCGCCAGGGCGAGTACGACGGAGGCGGCGGTGGTCACCATGAGAGCGAGCCATGGGCGGTCCGCCGCCCACCCGGCGACCCCGGCGTACTCGGCGGACTTCACGAAGAAGCCGTGGAAGAGGTAGACGACCAGGGTCGCGGCGCCGAGCCGTGCGAACCATCCACCCGTTCGTGGCACCCACGCGAGGAAGCTCAGAGCGAGAAGGCCACCCACGACGAGCAGCGCCCCCCGGACGGCGACGCCGTGGGCAAGGCCGGCGTCGAGCTCGGGGTAGCTCGAGCGCCAGTAGAGCCACTCGGTGGCCAGCCGACCGTCGATCAGGTGGGCCAGCAGGAAGGCGGCCACCAGCAGGGCGGCGGCTCCGGCACGCACCGCGGGGCGACGCAGCACCTCGACGTGCTCGGGTCGAGCCAGCAGACCCAGCACGAAGAAGGGCAGCAGCCCCATCGCCCGTTGGGCGTCCAGGTACTCCCCGGTGACGAGGCCGCCGAGGAGTGAGACGGCCAACGCGACCGCGAGGCCCCGGGGTGAGCCCAGCAGGGGAGTGGCGAGTCGCCACAGGAACAGCACCGCGAGGTACCACATCGGCCAGTGCGGGTCCGCGAAGAGCATGTCGAGCTCCTCGCCACCGATCGTGACGCGGAAGGCGGCGAGCGCGGCCTCGAAGACGACGTAGGGGATCGCCACCGTGGTCACGAGGCGACTCAGGTGCCTCGGGCTCCAGGTGAAGGAGCGGGAGAGGTAGCCGGTCACGATCACGAACGCCGGCACGTGCCAGAGGTAGAGGAAGTCGTAGAACCAGTGGCGGGCGAGGCTGTCGGGCAGCAGCGTCCACGAGTGCCCCACGACCACGAGGGTCACGAGCAGCATCTTCGCGTTGTCGAAGAAGGGGTCCCGTCGCTTGCGCGGCCGCTCGACGCGCTCGTCGGCGCGCTGGTCCGGCGTCGTCTGCGGGCTCGGTCGGGTCAGGTGGAGGGTGCTCGACATCGCTCTCGTGGGTGCGGGAGACCTGGTTGTCCACACTCGTGCCCGTTCCGGGGTCCGCGAAACGTGACGCCTGCCATGCATAGACTCCCCGCATGGCTGTGGATGCTGCTCCGCCTGAGCGACAACGCGTCGCGGCGTACGCCCTCTTGACCCGCGACCGGGAGGTCCTGCTCACCCAGATGTCCTCGCGCACACGCATCGAGGGCCGGTGGACCCTGCCCGGCGGCGGCATCGACCACGGGGAGGACCCGCGCGACGCGCTACGCCGCGAGGTCTTCGAGGAGACCGGCCTGCGCGTCGAGCCGGGCCGGGTCGTGGACGTGCACGCGACACACTTCGTTGGTGCCCGGGCCGACGGCAGGGTGGAGGACTACCACGGCATCCATCTCATCTTCGACGCCGACATCGACCCGAGCTCGCGGGGCGTGGAGCCGCACGTGGTCGAGGAGGACGGCACCACCGCGAGGGCCGCCTGGGTCCCGGTCGAGCAGGCTCTCGGCCTGGACCTGCTCTCCGCCGCAAGGCACGCCATCGGCCTGCTGGAAGGAGAACGCGCATGACGACGGAGACCGTCTTCACCTATGGCGCGCCTGCGCTCAAGTTCGGCCCCGGCGCTGCCGACGAGATCGGCTACGACCTCCGGCAGTACGACGCACGGCGGGTCCTCGTGGTCACCGATCCCGGCGTCGCCGCGACGGGCCACCCCGACCGCGTCGCCGAGCAGATCCGGACCTTCGGGCTCGAGGCGGTGGTCGCGGACGTCGCCCACGTCGAGCCGACGGACGAGAGCCTGGTGGCAGCGATCGACTTCGCCCGTGCCAGCGGCCCTTGGGACGCGTTCGTCGCGGTCGGCGGCGGGTCGGCGATCGACACCGCCAAGGCGGTCAACCTGCTCACCTCCAACTCCGGTGAGCTGATGGACTACGTGAACCTGCCGGTGGGCAAGGGCCTCGCACCCGCCAAGCCGCTCAAGACGCTCGTCGCCGTGCCCACGACGACAGGCACGGGCAGCGAGAGCACCACGATCTGCGTCCTCGACGTGCTCGAGCAGAAGGTCAAGACCGGAATCAGCCATCCCCGCCTGCGCCCGACCATGGCCGTCGTCGACCCGCGACTGACCCTCACCCAGCCCGCCGGCGTCACCGCGGCGGCGGGCATGGACATCCTCTGCCACGCACTCGAGAGCTACACCGCTCGTCCGTACAACTCCTTCGAGGCCAAGCGGCCCGAGCAGCGCGTGCCCTACTGTGGTTCCAACCCCATCGCGGACATGTGGTCGGAGAAGGCGATGTCTCTCCTGGCCGGGTCCTTCCGCCAGGCGGTGAGGCACGGCGACGACGAGCGGGCGCGCGGGGAGATGGCACTTGCCGCGACGTTCGCCGGGCTCGGCTTCGGCAACGCGGGCGTGCACATCCCCCACGCGAACGCCTACCCGATCGCCGGGCGGGTCAAGAACTTCCACCCCGTGGGCTACCCCGAGGGCGAGCCGATGGTGCCGCACGGGATGGCGGTGGCACTCACCGCGCCCGAGTCGTTCCGGTTCACCTTCGACGCCTCGCCGGACCGGCACGTGCGTGCTGCGGAGCTGCTCGCGCCGGGTGCCGCCCGCCCCGACGACCTGCGCGACTTCCTTCCCGGCGTCCTCACCGAGCTCATGCGGGACATCGCCATGCCCAACGGCATCGGCGAGGTCGGCTACACCGAGGCCGACGTCGACGATCTCGTCGACGGCACGATGAAGCAGCAGCGGCTCCTCGCCACCGCCCCGCGCGAGGTCTGCGAGGAGGACGCAGCGGCGATCCTGCGCGCCTCCCTGGAGCTCTGGTGAGCGAGCTCGTCGAGGCACTGCGCCGCCACGGGGTCGGCGAGGTCGACGACTCCACGCTCACCAGGGCGATGTACTCCACGGACGCGTCGCTCTACCGCGTGGTCCCGCAGGTGGTGGTGCACCCCCGGCACACGGACGAGATCGCCGCCGCCCTCGCCGTCGCGCGGGAGCACCGGGTGCCGCTCACGATGCGGGGGGCCGGTACGTCGATCGCCGGCAACGCCGTGGGCACCGGCATCGTGGTCGACACCAACCGCCACCTGAACCGCGTGCTCGAGCTCGACCCCGCCACGCGGACCGCCCTGGTCGAGCCCGGCACGGTGCACGCCACCCTTCAGCAGCAGGCGCTCGGACACGGTCTCCGTTTCGGTCCGGACCCGTCGACGCACTCGCGCTGCACCGTCGGCGGGATGATCGGCAACAACGCCTGCGGGTCGCGGGCGCTCGGCTACGGCCGCACCGTCGACAACGTGGTGTCCCTCGACGTCCTGACCGGCACGGGGGAGCGGCTCGTGCTGGGGGACGGCACGGGCGGGGACCGCTCGGGGACACTCGGGCGGCTCGACGGCGTGGTGGACGGCGCACTCGGCACCGTGCGCACCGAGTTCGGCAGGTTCGGGCGCCAGGTCTCCGGCTACTCCCTCGAGCACCTCCTTCCCGAGAACGGCCGGCGCGTGGACCGGTTCCTCGTGGGCAGCGAGGGCACGCTCGCCCTGGTCCTGGGCGCGCGCGTCGCGCTCGTCGAGGACGCCCCTCACCGGGCACTGGCCGTGCTCGGATACCCCTCGATGGTCGAGGCCGCCGACGCGGTTCCCTCGCTCCTCCACCACCCCCTCGTCGCGTGCGAGGGGCTCGACGAGCGCATCGTCGACGTCGTACGCGAGCGGAGGGGCGCCTCCGTCGTACCCGCCCTGCCGCGGGGGGCCGGGTGGCTCTTCGCGGAGGTGACCGGCCACACCGAGGCGGAGGTGCGGGCCGCGGCGACCGCCGTCACGCAGGACTCTGGAGCGCTCGACCACCGCGTGGTCACCGACGCCGCCGAGCAGGTTGCCCTCTGGCGGATCCGCGAGGACGGGGCGGGGCTGGCCGCGCGGAGCCTCGAGCGGCCCGCGCACGCGGGCTGGGAGGACGCCGCCGTCCCGCCCGAGCGGCTTGGCGCCTACCTGCGCGGGTTCGACGACCTGCTCCGCGACTACGGCTACGACGGCGTCCCCTACGGCCACTTCGGGGACGGCTGCGTCCACGTCCGCATCGACTTCGAGCTCGACCGTGGCGCCGCCGGCCGGGGGAGGTTCCGCACGTTCCTGACCGACGCAGCCGCGCTGGTCTCGAAGCACGGCGGGACCCTGTCGGGCGAGCACGGCGACGGCCGTGCCAGGTCCGAGCTGTTGCCGGCGATGTACTCCCCGGAGGCGCTCGCCCTCTTCGGGCAGGTCAAGGCGGTCCTCGACCCCGACGACGTGCTCAACCCCGGCGTGCTGGTTGGCCCCCGCCCCGTGGACGCCGACCTTCGCCTGGCTGCGGCCCTGCACGAGCCGCGCACGTCGCTCCGCCTGGTCGAGGACCACGGGTCCCTGGTCAGTGCCGTCCACCGGTGCACCGGCGTGGGTCGCTGCCTTGCGGACAACACCGGCACCGGCGGGGTGATGTGCCCCTCCTACGTCGCGACCCGGCAGGAGAAGGACTCGACCCGTGGCCGGGCGCGGGTGCTGCAGGAGATGGTGAACGGCCGGCTCGTCGAGGGCGGCTGGCGCTCACCGGAGGTCCACGAGGCGCTCGACCTCTGCCTGGCGTGCAAGGGCTGCTCGTCCGACTGCCCGACCGGTGTCGACATGGCTACCTACAAGGCGGAGGCGCTCCACCAGAGGTACCGCGGGCGGCCGCGCCCGCGCAGCCACTACACGCTCGGCCGGCTGCCGCGCTGGGCCAGGCTCACACAGCCCTTGGCTCCGGCGGCCAACAGGGCGCTGCGCTTCAGCCTCGTGCAGCGGCTCGCCAAGGCCGCGGCGGGCATCGACCAGCGGCGCGGCGTCCCGGCGTTCGCCGAGCGGTCGTTCTCCCGCTCGGCCGCCGAGCGGGACACCGCGGCCCACTCCCAGGACGGACCCGACGTCGTGGTCTGGGCCGACTCCTTCACCGAGCACTTCGCCACCGGCCCTGGCCAGGCGGCCGTGGCCCTGCTCGAGCGGGCCGGCCTGCGCGTCGAAGTGGCAGGGGCGGGCGCCTGCTGCGGGCTCACCTGGATCAGCACCGGCCAGCTCGACGCCGCCCGCCGGATCGCGGGCCGGACCGTCGACGTCCTGCACCCCTACGTCGCCGCCGGGATCCCCGTCGTGGGCCTGGAGCCGTCATGCCTCGCGACGCTCCGCTCCGACCTCGTGCAGCTCACCGACGACCCGCGCGCGGCCGAGCTGGCGGGCGGCGTCCGCAGCCTGGCGGAGCTGCTCGACTCCCTGCCGGACTGGTCGCCACCCGACCTGAGCGGCACGACGGTGGTGGCGCAGCCCCACTGCCACCACGCGTCGGTGCTGGGCTGGGAGGCCGATGCGCGGCTGCTCGCCCGCGCCGGCGCCGTGGTGAACCGAGTCGGAGGTTGCTGCGGGCTCGCCGGCAACTTCGGCGTCGAGAAAGGCCACTACGAGGTCTCGGTCGCGATCGCCGAGCACAGCCTGCTGCCCGCCGTCCGGGAAGCCGGCCCCGACGCGGTGGTCCTCGCGGACGGGTTCTCCTGCCGCACCCAGCTGGACGACCTCGCCGGTGTCCGGGCGGTTCACATCTCCGAGCTGTTGCTCGGACCGGACTCGCCGTAGATCGCGGCGGGGAGCTCCGCTCGGGAGGAGATGCCGAGCTTGCGGTAGGCGTGGGACAGGTGCCACTCCACCGCCTTCACGGTCACGAAGAGCTTCTGGGCGATGCGGCGGTTCGTCTCGCCTGCGAGCGCCAGCTCCACCACGCGCCGTTCGCCCGGGGTCAGCGAGCTCACCGGGTCGGCGGACAGGTCGCCCACGGCCTCGCCCGCGCGCACGAGCAACCGGGTGGCCCTGAGGACGACAGGAGGGACATCGGTGTCCCGGCCGTAGTCGACGGCTCGTCGCAGCAGCGCCACACCCTCGTCCCGGTCGGCCGGGCCGCCGTCGAGCAGCAGGGAGGCGAGATCGACCCACGCCCTGGCGCGGTAGTCGACGCAGCCGCCGGCGTCGAAGAGGACGATCGCCTCCCGTAGCAGCTCGACGCCCTGGTCGCGCGGCGTCAGATGTGCGAGCGTCCGCAGGGCGAAGCCGAGCGCCCGCGGCGCGCCCCAGACCCGGGCACGGTCCACGGCCTCCGCGGCGAGCTCGCGGGCCTCGTCGCGGCGCCCGAGCGCGCCGAGCGACCACGCGGAGAGCTCGCGCCACTCCACGATCGACGCGTTGTCGGCGTGCGAGCCCATCAGGTGGGCGGCCCGGCGGTAGTCCTGGAGCGCCTGCTCGTGGTCGCCGTGGATGGCGCGGACCACCCCCGCGACGGCGAGCGGGAACGCGGTCACGAACTGTCCCCGGTCGGCCGCGGCGCGCAGCGCCGGCTCGAGGGCGAGTGCCTCCTCGTGCTGTCCGAGCCCGAGGTGGGTCAGCGCGGCGCCGGCGACCGCCGGTTCGGCGAAGTCGGACCATCCCCGCGCGCGCAGGTCGAGTGCCGGCTGGAGGTCGCCGATCGCTCGCCGCAGACGGCCCTGTCGGTAGTGCAGGAGACCGCGGCAGTACGACGCGGTGGCGAAGCCGAGCACCGACCCTCGATGTCGTGCGTCCTCGACCGCAGCGTCGAGCGCGGCGAGGTTCTCGCCGTAGGCGTCCGCCCAGGACAGCACGGCCGTGGCGACGTAGTACCCGATGCCCTCCGAGGTCTCCTCGGCGAGCAGCACACCCCCGTCGAGGGCCCGGAGGGCGAGGTCTCGGGCGCGCGCACGGTCCTCGCCCCGGACGGCGAGGTCGGACCCGGACAGTGCGAAGAGCAGCCTGTCGGCGTGGGTGTCGCGCTCGCGGGGCTGTCTCACGGCGTCAGCCGCGGCGCTGACTATCTCGGGACGAGCGCCGTCGTAGAGCGCACGGGCCAGTCCCATGCGGACCAGGAGGCCCCGCATGAGCTGCGAGGAAGAGTCGTGGCCTGCCTCGCCGAGCGCGGAGACGGCCCGGTGGTAGGTCTGCGCGGCGTCGGACCGCTCGCCCAGCGTCATCTGCACGTCGCCCACGGCGGCGAGGAGCGTCGCTCGTGCCGCTGCGTCCTCGCTGCGCTCCAGAGCCCGTGCCCAGAGGTCGAACGCCTCGGTCCGGTGGCCGGCGAGCAGGTGGGCGGAGGCGGCCAGGGCGAGGAGCCCCGGGTCGGTGTCGTCCGGGCGTGTCTCCCCGACGGCACGGAGCAGCTGGCGAGCCGCGACGTCCGGTGCCCCCGCGTGCAGCGACTCCTCACCCGCCTCCCGGAGCAGCTCCACGACAGCCGGGTCGTCCTTTGGCAGCGTGTGGACCAGGTGGCTGGCGACCGTCTGCCGTGACCTGCCGTGCTTCACGAAGTGGTCGGCGGCCGCGCGGTGCAGCTCGGAGCGCTCAGACGGTGTCATCGCGGAGAGGACCGCCTCGGCCAGGAGGGGATGCGCGGGCCAGGCGCGCCACATGCCGAGGCAGAGCAGACCCGCGTCGGTGAGCAGCTCGAGCGGGTCGGCCAGCTCGGCGACGCCGAGGCCGGTGAGCTCGGCCACCGTGTCGAACTCCGCGTCGTCGCCGAGCACCGCCGTCGTCCGGGCGACGGTCACGGCCGTGGGCCCGAGGCGGTCGAGCCGTTCACGTACCGAGTCCACGACGCTGCGGGGGGTGCGGTCGGGCGTGCCCGACCTGAGCAGCTCGTGCAGCAGGAACGGCACCCCGCCGGTGACCCGGTGCAGCTCCTGGGCGGACGGGCCCTCGGGCGCCGTCCCGGAGAGCTCGCGGCGTACCTGCTCCACACCCACCACGGAGAGGGGCGCGGGCTCGAGCCGAGCCGCCCGCCCCGCGATGCGCTTGAGGACCTCCGCGGCGGGGGTCGGCTCGCCCGTGCGGAGGGCGAGCAGCAGGAGGACGGGCAGGTGGTGCTGCAGACGCGCCGAGAGCAGGTCCAGCACCTGGAGCGAGGCGAGGTCGACCCACTGCACCTCGTCGACGGTCAGCAGCAGCGGCTGTGACTCGGCGAGGCTCTCCAGCGCCCAGGTCAGGGCGTAGTCGAGGCTCGCGAGGTTCCAGACCTGATGTGGTGCGGACGCCGTACCCATCGCCTCGGCCAGGTCGGCGGCGGGGCCGTCGAACGGCGCCGCCCCGGGCCTTCCTGCGCGCACGTGCGGCCCCAGCCAGTCCCGGACCACGCCGTGGGGGAGCGCGGTCGAGACCGGCGTCGCGGACGAGCAGAGGACCAGGAAGCCCGCCCCGCGAGCGAGCGTCCGGGCATGCTCGACGAGGGAGGACTTCCCGATGCCCGCAGGCCCGGCGAGCAGGACCGTCCGGCCGCTACCCGTCGCCGCGCCGGCCAGCGCGTCTTGTATCGCCGCCACCTCCGTGGCACGTTCGATGAGGCCCCCCATGCGTAGTATCGTCCTGGGCCGCGACGTCCTCGTCTCGGAAACCTCCGAA